>WNGB01011813.1_pt1 | contig 12064 bp, 9 predicted proteins | sample 5400681 | NCBI WGS metagenome assembly WNGB01 (sample SAMN13153367, study PRJNA577476) | soil metagenome | isolation source: 115 cm soil or saprolite under grassland replicate 2 | place: USA:California | collected 2016-06-15 | reverse complement strand
CGTATATGGCGTTGGCAGCCGTCGCCCCACGTGAGGTCTCGCGGCATCGAGACCGGCTCGACGCCCTCGGCCGCCGACTCGATGTGCTCAGCCCTCTCGCGACGCTGCAGCGCGGATACGCGATCGCGGAGCGGGAACGCACTGTCCCGCGGCGATCTGCCGCTCGACCGCGCGCTCGCGGTCTTCGAGGAAGGGCTCGCCTTGTACCGACGCTGCCACGCGATCCTCGCGGATTCCGAGCAGCGCGTGACGAAGCTCGTCGCCGCGGCGGAGGGGCTCTCCGAAGAACCGTTCCCCGTCGAGTGAGCGCCGTTCGTCAAAAGTTCGAGGGATTCTCGTCGGCCGACGCGTCGTCGATGATCCGCCATGGTCTCTTGTACCCGACGCCGCCTTTGGCCTTGCTGCGGCTCTCCCCTTGGGACTTGTAGTCCTCTTGGATCGCGATCGCTCGTTCGGGCGGGGTTGTGATCGACACGTCGGAGAGGTCCTTGCACATCGCGTACAGGGAGTCCTCCGTGTAGCCGAAGGGCGCGAGGAGCGTCTGCCCGGATCGACAGAGGAGCTTGATGTACTCCCACGCGTCCGGCGTCTCGTCTCCCTGGAGGAACTCCGCGACGCGGACCTTGCGTTCGGAGTCGCGGGCGCGGGCGTCCAGGAGAACATATCGGATCGACTCGCCCGGCTCGACGGAGAAGCCGCGTTTCTCCATCTGCTTCAGGGCCGCCGCTGTGGCGGTGAGGACGACGTACTCCGGGAGGGCGCGAGAGATGTTCTTCGTGAGGAGGAACTGGTGCACCGGGATCGCGCGGTCGAGGACGCACTTCGCCGTCCACCGCAGGATGTCGACGGCCTTCGGGATGCGCTCGCGGAACTCCGCGGCGTTTGACGCGAGACTGAGCTCGCCGAGCATCGCCTCCTGGCAGATGTTGATGAACTCCGGGGTGTCGTGCTTCCGTAGCTCGATGCCGCGGAGCTTGAACTCGTCGTCCTGGAAGAGGCCGTAGTAGCGGTTCAGCGCACCGACGCCCGTCGTCTTGCACGGTAGGAAGACGATCCACTTGTAGCGGCCCTCGAGCTCGATTGGGAGGCCGATTGAACCGGCGATGTGCTCGCGGACCTTCTCGATCGGATCCGCGTTCGGCTTAGGCCGCAACCAGACGGAATCAACGATGCCATGGACGACTTCGTACCCGTGGGATTCCGCGATCTCCATCGTGCGAACGAGGATGTCCCGTGCGAATGCGTTGATCGCTTCGTGGCACTCGATGCGGCCGAAGCGGGCATTTTTATATCCTTGATATCCAAACGACTGGCCGACAAATGTCCCGTCAGTTGTGACAAAACCATGCAGGTCATCTTCGACTTCAAAACAGTAGACATACGGGTTCTCGTAGGGGACCGTCTCGACTGCTTTGACGGGCAAGAATGCGAAAGTGTTCTTCCGTTCCTTTGCATTCTCGATCCGGTCGGCCCTTTCTCGATGAAAGTCCTTCAGCCAAATGTCTCCGCGAATTTCGGACGTTTTGAAATCCACTGCGTGTAGTGGAAAATCATTCGGCCTCATCGATCGAAAACGTGTACTGAGGCCCAGGGTGAGTGCAACGAAACCAATCTGCCGGATGAAATCTCGGTTCGCACTCGCGATGAACGCCCAGTCCGTGTTCCCATCCACGCAACCGTCGCTAGCGATCAGTCCCGCCAAGAATGCCCAACGGACTTCCTCCGGCCCGTTGAGGATCCGTTTCGGAATGACGAGCTTCCCGGTCTCAGACGACCATCCAACACCGAAAACAAGCTTCAAGATTTCTTTGAGTGCGAGGCTGTTCACCTGCAGAACCCACATGTTCGCTTTCTTTTCTTTGAAAACTCGTCCGATTAATCGAAACTTGTGAAAGAGAATGTCTAAGAGTTTTCCAACGATTTCCGACTCTGTCATCCCTATCCCAAACCGTACCATGTTTCCACTCGCACTTCCATCGCCTGCGTAAAACCCGAGGAAGAACGCAAGGTCACCGTCAACTGCGATGCGTGCAGGCAGGAATTGGATCTTTCCGCCTCCTCGTCGCCCGCGGCCAATCTCCAGATCGTCCCATTCTTCAGGCGAAAGAGAAAGCAATCCGAGATATTTCAGAGGTAAAATTCCTGTTTTGGGCCAAAGCCAAATTGCGCGATAGGTGTACCCGTCGGCTAGAGCGGTGCGGAGGATCAGATCATAGCTATCGGCAATCGCTCTTTTCAGAGGAGCATCGCCCCGCACTCGCCATGAGAATAGATCGGCCTTTGGCGCGAAAGCGAGTAATTCTCTGGCCAGATTGATTGCTGCAGATGTAGTCCACCCCAAGGGCACCTTTGTGACCACAGGGACCAAATCTCCTGGTTTCAGCTCATCGGCCGTTCGCACTTCGAAGTCCTTCGAGCCATTGAATACGAAAAAACGATGGTTTGGAGTTACGAGCAGTTCTCGATTGCCTCTAATTTTGATCTTGAGCAGCTCCTCTGGACCACGAGCCTTCACAACCCTAGCAACGCGTTTTTCATGAGGGCAGAGCTCTTTGTCGAAGCCGAAAATCCTCAACTCATCCTTGCACTCTTCGATTCCAGCCTTATCCGGAAGATATCGATTTACTACATCCTCGATCCGGTCAATGCGATACTCGCCGTTTAATTTGTAAGGAACGAGCGTTCCTGCACTGAAGCAGGTGACCAACGTCCACTTTAGAATGGTGTCCCGTCCCGTGTACACACTTTGGAGCGGCCCCGGTTCCTTTTTCATTTTCTTGTAGTATCGCCGTCGCTCGATTAGCGGTTTCAGCACGCGGCCGACGATTCCGACGCGTCGCGTGCACAGATGGTATCGCAGCTCGGGGACGGAGAGGCCATCGAGCGTGCAGCAGGCGCAGTCGAGCGTCTCCGCCGAGATGTTGTACTTCACCATGATACTCGGATATAGGGAGGAAAAATCGAGTTCGTAGAGGCCTTCGTGTACGCCCACCTCTGGCTCGAACGTGAAGCCGCCACGGTCGCCGCGCAGGAGATTCTCCGCGTCCTTGAACTCCTCGGGCCGATTCTTCTTCCAGATGACGAGGCGGCCGTCGTGGTACGCCAGGTTCACCTGCATGGCGCTGAAGGCCGTGCCCGGCGTGAGCCGTGCCTGCTCCTGCGGCGTCAACGTCGACAGCCGTGAGAGTTCCGCGAGGCCCGCGAAGTCGCTCTCCCGCATCGCGAAATGCCCGCGGTCCAAATGCAGACGTCCGCGCAGGATGTACTGGCCCGGCTTGTAGACGATTTTCCCGTACGTGAAGTACGATTTTCCTTTCCGTTCCGCGAACTTGTCCGGATCCCGACCGAGTCTCATGTCGACGCCGAGCTCCGCGGTCTTGCGGGCCAGGTACGGCATCGTGAACGCGTCCCCACCATCTGTCATGAGGATGTCCGGGTCATTCGACCGCACGACCTCGTCGATGCCGCGGAGGATCGCCTCCTCGGAACCGTCGATCTCGACCTCGTCGAGGCGCGCCCCGAGGAGCTTGTCTTGCATCCGCGGGATGCCCGCCGGATTGTCCACGTGAACGTCGAGCAGCGATTTCTTCAGCGGCGGCAGCGGGTATTCGAGGGCGAAGTGCTCCTCTTCCGCGGTCCACGTGCCGTTCGCGTAGCGCACGAGCCCCATCGGGAAGATGTCGTGCTCCATCGCGTACCGTTGGCTGAACCGCAGGTCCACGTTGAACAACTGATGGTCCACGTACCCGCCGTTCGAGTCGAAAATGTGCGCGAGATGGCGGATGTCGCGGTAATGCCGCGGCACGATCTCCAGGACGGGCTTCGGCTCGTCGTCCTCGAGGGCGATCCGCCGTGAGACCTCGCGCACCTCCCGCACGCCGTCGAGGATTTCGATCCGCCGTCGGATTGCGGGCAGCTCGCCCGACGGCGCGTGCAGGAAGAACGTCGGCCAGGACCGCGCGTCCTCGATCCGGTGCGCCCCGTGCTCGTTCCAGAGCCAGAGGACCATCGTGTCGCGGTCGTAGTCGCCGTAGGCGTCGATGATCCAGCCGTGCGTGCGTCTCCCCCGGAGGCTCTCGAGAGGCGTCTCAGGCGCCTTGAGCCGACGTGGGGGAGGGGTCGGTGAAAGTGCGCACGAGGAGGACCTCGTGGGGCGCGAGGACCATCCGCAGCCGGACCCGGAAGGCCCGCCATCGGAACAAGCGCCAGAGTGCCCCGCGGGGCGCCTCGCGGAACCCCGACGCCGCGAAGAGGGCTTGGGAGGATTCATTGTCTCGGGTCACCGCCGCGAACACCTGCGTCGCTCCGCCGGCCTCGAAGCGCCGCAACGCCTCGCCGACCAAGCGGCGCCCGATGCCGCGTCGCCTCATCCGCGGATCCACCGCGACGAAGTACACGTACCCGATCGAAGACCGTCCGCTGAATGACCTCCCCTCGAGGAAGCCGATGAGCGATCCCCCTTCCTCCGCGACGAGGAGGGGCTTCGCCCGTCGGAGGCCGCGGACGGCAAAGAGGGCGTACGCTCCCGTGAACGACTCCCGCGCGATCCGCTCGAGGGCGGCGCGGTCAGTGTCTTTCGCCTCCCGGATGATCACGGGCGCGCGGATTCGTCCGTCGCGGAAGAACGTTGCCGTTTCAGCGCCTCGATCTCCCGCTCCATCTCGAGGAGGATCGACAGGATCGCGAGGATCGACGGATCGATGTGGGCGCAGTAGCTCGCGGCGCTCGCGTGCTGCCTCGACTTGTTCAGCAGGCGGTCGAACGCCTCGCGGTCCTTCTCGCGCAGCGCGCGCCGATAGTCCATCCAGTCGTTCAGGATCGACTCGAGGTGCAGCCGGTACGTCGGGATCGTGCGGCCCATGCGTTGCCTGTTTGTCATTGGCCGTCTCCCCTAAGAACGGGGCAGGAGGAGGGATGCCCGAAACTATTCCCCCTCCGGTCGTGTGGTCGCACGGCTGATAGTGACGCCCGAATCCTTAAGCGGCGTTCGCCGCCTCGAAAGGACTCAGGGTTCCATGCCATCGATGCCGGCGAAAGCTCCCGCTCCCCCGACCTCCGATTTGGCGGAGGGCCAGGGTCCTTCCGTGGCGGGGCTGCGCGGTCGCCTCGGCGCAGGGCTCGTCGTCCTCGCCCTCGTCACGATCTTGCTCGTCTCACCGCGCGCGGCGGCAGGCACGTTCCCCGTCTCGGCGGAACAGGTCCTCGTCGGCACGACGGACGGCACGGCGGGCGTCCAGGCCGAAGACGGGATCCGGGAGTCGATGCGCGAAGCCGACGTGGCTCCGGACCCGCTCGCCTATCCGGCGCTGCAGAACCTGAGCGAGGGGTCGCAGGTCGCGGGGACCTTCCCCTCCGACGTCCAGATTTCCGACGGCGCCCACGTGCAATATCGCGAGGCGACCCCCGGGCCCGCGACGGTCTCCAGCGAGCCTACAACGGTGGCGCCTGGCTGCACATGGACCGCCTGCAGCAGCGGGAGGCTTTCCGACAACAGCTACGCGTCGTCGGCCGCGGGCGGCGATGTCGCCGTCTACGCGGGCTTCGGCCTCGGCGTCCCTGCAGCGGCCGTCATCTCGCGCGTGGAAGTCGGCGTCGAGGCGTTCGCGGCGGGGAACGACCGGATCGCGGTCACGCTTTCCTGGGACGGCGGCGGGAACTGGTGCCCTACGGTCACCACGGGGGCGCTGCCCGGAGCCGATCCGAACGCGTACACGTTCCTGAATTTCACCGCATGCACGGGACACGCCTGGACGCCCTCCGACTTCGGCGCCAACCTCTCGGCCCGGTTCACGCACAGCGTCGTAGGCGGCAGCCCCGAGACGATCGATGCGGATGCCAACGCGGTCCGAGTGACATATCAGCCCCTTTCCTATACGCTCGTCCTCCAATACGACTGGACGGGCGTCGCCGCGGGGCCCGGGTACGATCTCCGGCTGAGGGGGCACGTCTCCGACGAGAACGTCTCGGTCCAGGTTTTGACCTCGCCCTCGGTCTGGACCTCCCGGCTGACCTTCACCGATACGGCGGACCAGCTCCTGACGTACCGCCTCGCCGCCTCCGAGTTCGACGCCGGCAACGTCTCCGTCCGGTTCGTCGATGCGCTCGGGCCCGACATCGCTCCTTCGGATCTGTGGATCGACTACGTGGACGTCGTCACCACGGCGGTCGCCTACCGCCTCGACGTCAGCCAGACCGTGACGGGCATCCTCGGCGCCGACCCGACGCTGGACATCGAGGGGAACATCAGCGCGGGCGGCGAGAACTTCGACGTGTTCGCTTGGAACTTCACCGCGGGTGCATGGGGCCTGAAGATCGCCTCGGCCTTCACAGCGGTCAACGAGATGCACCGCGTGGCCCTGCTCCCGGACGAGGTCCTCAACGGCACGGTCCGCATCGACTTCCGGGACCGGGATCCCGCCAGTGCCGTGCCGGCAACGCTCACCCTGGAACTCGTCCAAGTCTCGACGACGGATCCGGCATCGGGCCTGTCGAGCGTCATCCTCCTCGGCGGCGGCGTGATCGCGGGGATCGCCGCGGCCGCCGCGTTCGTGTTCTTCGTCGTCCTCCCGAGGCGGAAGTCCTCGTCCGACGACGCCGAAGGGGCTCCGGAGCTTCCGCGAAACGGACGACTACCCTCCCTGAGCGGCCTGCTCGCGAAAGGCGGTGCCGCTGCGCCAGATCCCGCAATCGCGGTCGGCGACCTCCGGGCGGGCGGCGCGTACCTCGTCGACGAGAAGAAGCCCGAGACGGCGATGCGAGCGCTCGAGCACGTGACGCGGATGGGTCGCTCCGGGATGGTGATCACGCGCCGGAACTCGGCGGGTGTGCAGCGCACGTTCAAGCTACATCACACGAAGATCGTGTCGCTGAGCGACAACCGGGATTCGGGGAGCGGATTGGTCCTCGCGACTTCTTTGGACGTCATGGCCACGGACGTGGGCGACTTCCTCCGTACGAACCCCGTCGGGGTCGTGCTCATCGATTGCCTGAAGGACCTGGTCGAAGGCAACGATTTCCCGTCGGTCCTGCAGTTCCTCCGGGGAGTCGTCGAACAGGTGTCCGCGGGGCAGCAGATCCTCTTGGTCTCGATGCCGCCCGGGATCCTGCGCGGCCGGGAGCTCAAACAGCTCGCGCAGCAGATCGAGGTCGTCCGGATCACGTGAGCCGCTCGCCGCTCGACGCGGATCCGGGCTCCTCCTTCGTCCATCGACGCATCTTGCGGAGACACGCGCGTCGGTCGTCCGGCGTCCCCTTGAAGATCTCAAGGGTCACGGGCCCGGTGTACCCGCGGGCCTTCAGCGCCTTGACGTTCCGCTCTATGTCGATTTCTCCCATCCCGAACGGAAGGTGCTCGTCCCCCGTCTCGCCGTGGCCGCCGTGGTTGTCGTGGATGTGGGCCAGTGCCAACCGGTCGCCGAGCGCTGCCAGGTAGGTCCGGCCGCCGTCCGTCCGCCGGTCGAGGTGCGCATGCCCGACGTCCAGGCAGTACCGCAACTCGGGGATCGCGTCGAGCGCCTTCCGCAGGACGTCCGGCGGCTCGTCGACGTTCTCGACCGTCACCGCGACGCCCCGGTCCGTCGCGGCCTTCACCAGGTCCGCGAACCACGACGTCTTCGCCTCGGGGGAGGTCCTCGGCGCGGAGCGGGCTTCCATGAAGTGCGCGTTGAAGATCCGCGTGCCGATCGGCGCGAGGGCGTCGATCAAGCCGACGAACCGGGCGAGGTCGGCCTGGTGGAACCGGGAAGGCGGCAGGTGCGCCGTCTCGAGTGGGATCTTCTCCGCGAGGTCCTCCGCCTGGTCTTGCAGCGCGGCCGGTTCCAAGGCGAGCCACGTCAAGTCGAGCTCTGCATAGTCGAAGCCCGACTCCCGCAATTCCGCGATCTGTTTAGGGAACGGCTCGCGGCTGTACGTCGAACCGCCGATGCGCACGCGCCCGACGAAAGAGACGGCCGCTATAAGGCTTCCCCGACCGCGCGCGACCGTTCCTCGTTGTTCGGAGCAGATATCGGAGCCCGCGGGCTTCAAACCGGAACGCGCGATGCGGGTTCGCGTGGTCCTCGACCTCCTGATCGCGGTCGGCGTCGGCGTCGCGATCGTCTGCCTCCTCGGTTCGCGGTGTGACTTGCGGGATCCGCCCTCGCCGCGCTCCTGTGACCTACCACGAGAACCGCAGATGCTCCGTGATGCGGATCTCCCGCGACGCGGCGTCGTGCAGCCCCAGCGCGGGGATCCGGGCGACCGCATTCGCGAAGTCGTCCAGGGTCGTCTGGTCCGGCGGCACGGACGCATACCATTCCGACGTCCCCGTGTCGAGGCGGTCGATCCGCACGCCGCCTTTCCCGTGCGCGATCCGCACGATCCGGTCCGCGCCCTCGTACAGCTCCCGCCGGATCGACTTGCGGCGGTGGAGCTTCGCCAGGCCGGCGTTCGTCACCAAGCCGACGATGTCCCGCTCCGCGACCGTTCGCCGGATCGCCCGCATGGACCGCTGGAAGAGCTGGTGGGCCTCGCCCACCTCGACGTCCTCGTCGAGGTACATCTCCGGCAGGCACGCGAGGGCCGCGAAGCCGGCGTGGGTCTCTCCCAGCTTTCTATCCAGCATGTCCAATATTAATGTGGTCATCTGATGGCACGTGAACGCCCGGGCCACGTGCACGCGGGGCAAGACCTCGTCCCGCGTCATCCCGACGCGCTTCCCGAGGGCCACCATCCCGTGCGGGTCCACGGAATTCCCGCCGTCGAGGAAGACGACCTCGTGGCCTTCCATGACCGCGCGGACGCACAGGAGGGTCGTGAGGTGGAACACGAAGTTGGAGCCGCTGTCGACCAGGGTGATCTTGCCCCGCTCGAATGGACCGAGGATCCGGTCCAGGGTGGGCACGAGGGTCGTGAGGGCCGGACGCGTCTCGAGGCGGGTCTCCGGCGTGACGAGGGCCTCGGCGACGAGGGCGATGGAATCCTCCCCTCGATTCGATGGACATCGCGGTATAAAGTGCGGGACGGAGGGGGGATGGCCGAAAGTACCGATGGGGGACTCCGCACCGCGGAGTTACCCTCAAGACCGCGTCGGACGATGGGTCGTGCAGGGATGCCGTCGTGGAGATCGATCCGTTCTTCCTCATTGTTTTCGGCGGCCCGATTGCGTTCCTCGTCTTCCTGGTCGTTTGGGTCCTCTGGAAGCCCCTGCTCGCGGTGGCCCCGGCGACGCCCGATGCGGTGCGGCGAGACCTCGCGTATCGAATTCGGGCGATCGGCTATCCGGTGGACGCGGCGAAGGACTCCCTCAGAGTGAAAGTTGACTCCCTGGCGGCCGTGAAGCTCCGTGTCCGCGCAAACCCGGGGGGAGGCTCGCAGGTCCGCTACGAAGTCGATGCGACGAGCACCGGCTGGGCCGTCGTCCTCATCCTCGCGTTGAGTGGGTACACCGGGTTCGCCGCGATCATCGTGGCGTTGATCATCCACTATCGGGCGCGCCGCTTCGCGCGTTCCCGGGTAGCCCCGCTCCTCGCGCAAGGGCCGCCGTTGGGCACACTCCCCCCGCCCGATGTGCGGTCCCTCCTTCTGGAAGGGCTGAGCGAGGCTCACCGGCTCTCATCGGAGGCCCTCGAGTACGAGAGGGAGGCGTGGCAGAACGCGGCCGGTCTTGTCCTCATCGCGGCGGTCGTCCTGTGGGTCGTCACGTTCTTCGCCCTCGGAACCTACTGGCCGTTGCCCATCGGGAATCCGTTGGCGACGGCTGCCTTCCTTGCGTTCGCCGTATCCGCAACCGCTGCCACCGTTGGAATCGCGCTGGTGTATGCACGACGATCGCCGCGGATGAAGGAGCTGGAGCGAGACGCATCCTGGTACCGGGCCGCGTGGATGGGCGAGGTCCAAGCCGTCCCGACGTCCGGTGCCCCGCAGGGCCGGCTCGAGTTCCTCCTGTACGCGGCGATGCGCTCCCCCTACTGGCGGGAGATTCGTCGGCGCCGCAAGCTGTGGCACGACCCGGTCGCCGGCCTCACGATATTCGTGCTCGCGTACGGCGCGGTGTCCCTCGTCCTGTTCTCAATCGTCTTCGAGTTTCTGCCCATCGTGTGGCGAGTCTTCCTTGGCGTGTTCGGCGGCCTCCTCGGTGTGGGAGGATCCTGGTTCGTGCGGCGTTGGATGCGCGAGGTCCGAGAGCAGGACGACCGGGACCGAGTAGACTGGGACGAACGCCGCAAGGCAATCGAGGCCGAACTCTGGCGCTTCCTCTCGGAGTGAGCATGGCCGAGATGGATCGCCCCGACCTCTATGTCGTCGCGCGGATCCTGGATCGTCTCTGGAGCGCGCCGGGCCCACTGCTCCGCACGCACCTGCAAGTCGCCTCGAACGTCAACTACGACATCTTCTCGAGGTACCTCGAGTGGATGCGCGAACGGGAACTCGTGTTCCTCGAGGACTCGGCCGATGGGCACGTCCGCGTGGGCCTCACGGCGAAAGGCCAAGATGCCTACCGCAAGATCGTCCAGTGGATCTTCGAAGTCGTCCAGGGCCGATTCCCGCCGACGTGATTGAATCGCTCACGGCGGAGGAGGGGGCGCGGCGGCCGCGCGCGCCCGCTTCCGGCGGCGAATCGCCGTCGTCTGAACGATCGCCCCGAGGACGAATACGCCGACCCCGGCGAGGGCCGACGTTAGCCCGCTCCCGGGGCCCTGGAGGAGGTAGAGGCCGCCCGCGAGCAGAAGCCCTCCGATCGCCGCAGTGATGATTCCGATCAGGTCGTCGATGAAGTAATACGAAATCCCGAACACGACGACCAAGACGAGCAGGGCGGCGATCAGCGGGGCATCCATCTGGCCCGGGGTGAACGTCGCCTGGCCGTGCAGGAGTCCATAGACGGCCGCGCCCGCCAGGAGTCCGACGACGAAGGCGAGGGCCACCTTGACCAGCTTCGTGAACAGGATCGACCCGATGACCGCACCGACGAGCGCGAGGATCAGCGCGGTGCCGATGCCGAACCCGGTCCCGAACAGGAATCCGACCGCGCCCCCGAGCAGCGCCCCGATCAGGGACATGACGCTCGACCATATTCCATGGCCCCAGAACGCGAGCGCAAGGCCGACGATCACGAGGACGATGCCGATGATGAGAGCGGCTTCGCCGGAGACGACGGGCACTCCCGGAACGGCCATGTCGAAACGATTCGGCTCGCCCTATAAAAAGACACCGCGGGCGTTCTCCTTCCCGACGTCTAACCGCGGCCGAAGACGTCGTCGGCGCGCTTGGCGATTTCTCGGATCCGTCCTTCGTCGACGGCCTTGGGACCGATGATGTGTTCCCGCACGTTCTCGTTGTCGTAGTCGAGGACGTCGATGACCGTCGGGATGCGGATCGCGTCGCCGATCACCGCGACCGTCCGCAGCGGGAGCTTCGCGATAATGTTCTCCCACATCTTCTTGTCCGGGACGCCGGCAAGGGCCGCCTCGACGTCGGAGGGTTCCTTCAGCGACATGACGAGCCGGTTCGCGAGTTGGCTGCGCACTTCGTCCGAGATGCGGGACGGCCGCTGGTCCACGAGGGCCAGGATCAGATTGAACTTCCGCGTCTCGCGCGCGAGGCGGCTGAACGTGTGCGCGTACGGCGCGATCTCCGGGCTCAGGAACTTGTGCGCCTCCTCGAGGAACAGGACGAGCCGCGGAAATTCCTCGTTCCGCTCGGTGTACAACTCGAAGAGGCGGCGGGAGAGGATGTTCGCGACGAAGAGGTACACCATCTGGTCGGTGCCGTAGTCCCCGAAGTCGAGGACGACACTCTTCCCTTCCCGGATCGCGGCGAGGATGTGGTGGAACGCGTCCTTCCCTTCCTTCGTCTCCTTGAGGAACGGGAGTCGGTCCAATCGGCCGATCCGGCGCTTGAGGCCCTGCAGAGACATCTCGTGGGCTCGCTCCGACCCGAGGACCTCCATCGAGGCCTCCTTGATCGTCGAGATCAGGTCCCGCCCCGCACGGCCCTTTGCGATCTCGTACAGGGTGTCGACCATCGGCGACGTGAGGTCCTGCAGGGCGACGATCAGGTCCTCCGGCGTGATCTCCCGCGGGTC
>WNGB01011591.1_pt1 | contig 12064 bp, 18 predicted proteins | sample 5400681 | NCBI WGS metagenome assembly WNGB01 (sample SAMN13153367, study PRJNA577476) | soil metagenome | isolation source: 115 cm soil or saprolite under grassland replicate 2 | place: USA:California | collected 2016-06-15 | reverse complement strand
TCAGCATGGCCGGCTGCCCTCCTGGGGCTGCTGGCCGGCGTGGCGGGCGCGCTGGAGCATGCCGAGGATGGCCAGGAAGGTGGGGGTGTCGCACCAGTGCGCCAGCCAGGCGAGGATGCGCTCATCCCAGGTGCCAAGCTCCACGCCCTGAAGGGCGGTGGTGAGCATGGTGGTGCGGCGGGCCGGGGCGATGAAGGTCTCGGGGGGCTGGTGCTCGTAGGGGCCGTGGGTGCGCGGCACGCTGCCCGTGGGGGCGGGCTGGTCGGGTAGGCTGGCGCGGTCCATGCGGTCCTCCCGGGTTTTCGGGGTGGGTCGTGTGGTGGTGGGCGGGGCGCGTCCGTCCTTTGCGGGTTCCGGGTTCGCGCCCCGCCGGGCCTTCTAGGGCTGGGTGGTGCTGGGTGGGCCGGCAGGGGTCGGCACGTACTCGTCGGGCGCTGGCGCGGCCGCGCTGACCGTCGTGGTGGTGGCTGTGGTGGTGGGCGGGGTGGGGGTGGCGGCGCGGCTGGCCGGCAGGTGCAGCGCCAGGGCGAGCGCCAGGCAGGCGAGGATGCCGGCGATGATGGTCGCCACGGCCAGCAGCGCGGCGGTGATCGGACGGTCGGGCATGCGAGGCTCCTTCCAGGTGGGTGGGGCTAGCGGTGGTCGTAGAGGCTGCGGAGGTAGGTCCAGGCGCGGCGGCCGGTGCGGACGCGGCGGCCGGTCCCGTCGCAGCGGCGGCACCACCGGTTGGTGCCGTGGCAGCGGGCGCAGACGCCGAAGGGGGACAGCCAGCAGGCGGCCGTGTAGGCCAGGACGGCACCGGTCAGGAGGAGGGCTGCGGCGGTCACGGCGGGGTCTCCTTGGATGGGGTGTGGGCAGGGCGGGGTGGTCACGGAGCGTGGTTGGTGGTGGGGTGGGTGGGTGCTGCGGGTAGCGCTACGCGCCCAGGGGACTCGTGGGCGTTTCCGGGGCGGGGACCGGGGTTGGGCAGGCCGGGTCGCTACCCGCTGCCGTGCTGGTCGCATGGGCGTTCGAGCGCTAGCGGGCGTGCTACAGGTAGCAGGGGTGGCTGCTAGGGGTAGCGGCGATGCGGGCATCAGTCGGCCCCGGGCTTTTGGCCACGCTGGGTGAGCGCGTCGGCGACCGACTGGCGGGTGATCCCGCGCAGGTTGCGCCGCTGCCCGTCGGGGCCGGGCCGGTTGACCTGGACGCTGGTGTCGATCCCCAGCGACCGCAGCGAGGCGGTGAGCCGGTCGGTGGTCCAGTCGCCGTAGACCTCGGGGTGGGCGGTGGCCAGCCACTGGTGCAGCACCTCGGCGGCGACCTTGTCCTGGGTGGCGGGGACGACGCCGAGCACGTCGCCGAGCAGCCGCTCCGGCCGGGTAGACGGGGGCTCGGGTGCCTGCCCGAGCGCGTGGCCGGACAGGGTGCCGGCGGCCTGGCGCAGCGCGTGGGCGCGGGCGGCGATCCGCTCGGTGGCCGGGCCGTCCAGGTAGGCGGTACGCACCACCACCGGGGTCGAGGTCGCACCGACCAGGTAGCCGATCCCGGCGTCGGTCTCGGGCCGGAACACGGTCGCGCGCAGGCCGTTCTTGTACGCCGAGGTGCCCAGGATCATGTCGTTTTCGACCTGGCCGGCGACCTTGAGGCAGAACCGGATGGAGACGTTACCGCTCACCCCGGTCGGCAGCGAGTCCTTGTCGGGCCGCTGGGTCGCCAGGATCAGGCTCACACCGAACGCCCGGCCGATCTTGATGATGAACTCGGCGTCCTCACCGGCCTTGGCGCCATGGTCGGGGTGGGCGAACAGGTTCTGGCACTCGTCAATCACGCAGGCAAGCGGGTACAGGCCGAGCTGGCGCCGGTCGGCGATCTGCCGGGTGACGCGCCGGTCGGGGCACAGCTGGCGGGGGAGCTGCTTGAGCGAGCCGGCGCGGCGCATCACCTCGGTCTTGAGCAGGCCAAGCGAGTCGGCGGCGTAGCCGATGGAGTCGTCGTCGATCCCGGAGACGTAGCGGTGGGTGATCTGCTCCAGCGGGTCCAGGTCGCCGGAGCCTTTCAGCTCGTGCAGCCACAGCTGGGCGGTGGCATCCAGCGCGGCGCCGCAGGCCAGCACCCGCAGCGCGCTGGTCTTGCCTTGGCCGGGCAGCGACCCGATCAGGACGTTGTGCTGGACCAGCGGCACCGCCACGCCGCGGCCGCGGGGGTCGGCGCCGAAGGGGACCGGGACAAACAGGTCGTGGCTGCCGGAGCGGGCCAGCTTCCAGCGCAGCGGCCCGGCCTTGGACAGGTCCCGGTCGCCCACCCACAGGATCAGCCGGCCCTCGTGCACCCCCGGGTCGCCCTCGGGCCACACGCACCCCAGCGGGCGGCGCAGCCCGGAGGCGAGCCGGTCGCGCCGGTCGACGACGTCGCCGACCGTCACCCCGGGGGGCAGGTCCACGTCCGCGCGCCAGCCGGGACCATCCCGGGTGATCGGCGAGGGGAAGGTGATCGCCCCCCGGGGGTCCTTGGCCAGGGCCTGGTTGATGCCCGCCACCCCCAGCACCGCCAGGGCGCGGGACACCATGTCGCTGGTCAGCCGGGGCGCCTGGGCGATCACCACGGCGGTGTCCAGCAGCCGCGGCCGGTCGGCTGGAGCGCCCAGCACCCCCAGCACCCCCACCAGGATGGCCATGGCCGCCCAGCGCGCCAGCGGCGGTGCCAGCGCCACCACGGCCAGGGCGACCAGCACGCCGGCCAGCAGGGCGGTGGTGACCAGCGCGCGCCAGCGGACCCGGCGGTCCCGCTGCCGGGACAGGTGCCGGTAGGCCTCGGCGTCCTCGCGGCGCACCACCGCCTGACGGACCGGCTCGCCCTCCAGGTCCAGCAGCCACCGCACCAGGCCGCGCAGCACCCGCCCGGCGCCCCGGGGGGCGCGGGCCACCAGCCGGCCGGCGTACTTCGGCGAGCGGGTGGCGTGGTAGGCGCCGTAGTGGCTGGCCAGCCCGGCCGCCCACCGGGTCCTGCCCACCAGCTCTTGGCGGGACCGCGCCCACGGCGGCACGATCGGGCGGCGGGTCGCCTCCCGCAGGGGACTCCGGGCCGGACGCTGCGCCTCCGGCGAGTCGACCAGCACCCGCCCCGCACCCGACGACGGGGGGTCGGTGTCGGGCTGGCCGGCCGCGGCCGGCTGGCCGGTGCTTCCGACCTCGTGCTCGTACCGGTCCCAATCGAACCGGTCAGGATCGCTGGTGCTCATCGGCGCTTGCTCCCTTCTCCCCTGCTCACCTGGGGTGTTGTGGCCTGGTCTCCTCAGCGCAGGGCCTGACCCTGCGGACACCCCGGGACCGGGTCGGGGCGTTTCGACCTGGCGGCGGCCGGCCGTGGCGCGCGGCGGTCAGCGCAGCCGGTTGCCGAGCCAGATGCCCAGCGCGGCGGCCGGCGTCAGCGCCAGCAACGTCAGGCCCAGGTCGGCCAGGTGGCCCAGGTCCATGCAGCTCACCTCCCCTCCCGATCCGAGGCGGGCGTGTCGTGGTCGGCCACGGGGTGGGCGTGGCGGCGGGTCCACGCCGCCGCGTACCGCTCCAACGCACGCAGGGCCTGCTCCGGGCTCAGGCCGACCGCAAGCCGCGGTGCACGCGCCAACGCATCCGCGTGCGCCGCCACCGTTGCGGCGGGGCTGCGCTGCGTTCCTGCCGTCAGTGCGCGGGTGTGCGTCTCCAACGCGCGGGTGAGCGTGCGGAGCGCGGCGCGCTGGCGAAGCTGCGCGCGGTGGTGGCGGGTGGCCCACAGCAGCCACCCCAGCGCGGCCAGCGCGACCGCGGCGCGCAGCCCCACCACCTGGGCAGCCCAGCCAACCGCCATGACCGTGACGACCAGCCACGCCAGCCGCACGCCACGCAGCCCCACCAACCCCAGCAGCAGCCGCCCCAGCAGGACCAGGCCGGCGACCACCAGGCGGACGATGCCCCACAGCGCCAGCACGACCAGCCGCACCAGCAGCCCGGTCATTTCAGGTTGTTCCTGAGCAGGTCGACCAGGGTCTTGATCAGGTCGATGATCGAGCCGGCCAACTGCTGCATGCCGGACTTGCCGACCAGCACCAGCAGCCCAACCAGGATGATCAGGGCCATGACGATCTTCGCCACCGTGATGCCTCCTTCCTAGGACGTGCGCAGCCCGTGCCGCGCGGTCGACCCGGCCGGCGGGATCGCCGGCTCGGCGGTGGTGGTGGGGGTGGACCGGTCGCCCACCAGCCGCAGCCCCTCAGCGGCGGCCGGCGGCTGGTGGGCGGGCTCCGGCACGGCACCATCGGCCGGCGTCGAGGTGGACTCCGACAGCGCCGGTGGGGTCGGCTGGCGGCGCAGCTCCTGCACGTAGCGCTCCAGCGTCCGGGCGCTCTGCCGCAGCCCCGCGCGCTGGCGGATCAGCTCCGCCACCCGAAGCGACCGCAGCTGCGGGGTGACCGCGCCGTCGCGCAGCAGTTGCGCGTAGGTCGCCGCAACCCGTTCGCGCAACGCCGCGTTCCCGCCGTTGGTGCGTTGGGGCGGTGCGTTGGGGCGTTGCGTGCCTGCGTTGAGTGGACGCGCCGGCAGCGCCCGCGGCGCGTCCGACGCACCCGGCTGGCCGGGGCGCGTGAGGGTGGCCGCAGGGGCGCCGAGGGTGCGCTCCAGCGCCTCGGTGCCGACCAGGTGACCGCGGTCGGCGAGCCACACCCGCAGCTCATGCAGGCCCGGGCTGCCGCCAAGCGCCCCGACCGCAAACCGGATCCGCTCCGGCTCCTCCAGGTCGGACAGCAGCCGGCGCTGCCGGACCTGCGCGACGGCCACCTCGGGGCGACTGATGCCGGCGCGCACCGAGGTCTTCCACGCCGCCAGCGTCTCTAGGAAGGCCACCCCGGGCAGCCACCGCAGCCCGAAGTGCGCCCGGGCGGGGCGGTAGTCCCCATCGGCGATCCGCACCCAGCGGCGCACCCGGTGCAGGGTCACGTGCAGCAGCACCGGCCCGGCGATCGACATGGCCGCGAAGAACACCGCGTCATCGGGGGCGGGGGTGCGGCGGCCGTGCTGGTAGTTCGCCAGCGCGCTGCCGGTGGCAAACAGCCACACCAGCAGCCCGAACGCGCCGGCACCCTCGCCGCGCCAGGCGCTGAACAGCACGAAGCCCACGCAGACGGCGGCGGCGGCGTCCAGTGCCACGAACACCACCAGCGGCCACGCGCCGCCAAGCCCCAGCCCCTTGGGGCTTGCAGCCCAGGCGACCAGGTCACCCGAGGACAGCGCGATCGGCGCGACGATCACCGCGGCCAGCGCCAGCGCGATCACCCCGGCCAGCGCCCGACGTCCATGCGCCACGCGGGCACCCTGGTCGTGGTCCTGGCCGTCAGGGTCGGTGATGGGGGTGGGGTCGAGCGTGGTCATGGCGACTCCTCTCCAGCGGCGAGGCGGTCGGGGTCGGGCGGGATCGGCTGCCGCGCGGCGCGCTCGCCGAGGTAGCGGGCCGGGTAGCGGTAGCCGTGGGCGCCCTGCGCGCGGCGGGAGGTCTCGAAGTCGCGGCGCTGGCGGGCTAGTCGCTCGGGCTCCGGCTCGGCGGCGTCCGCTGCAAGCCGGTGGGCTTGGCGCCCCAGCAGCCAGCGCGCGGTCTTGACCAGCTCGCGGATGTTCTCGGGCGCGTCTCGGTCGGCCTCGGTGCGCTCCACGAACCGCGACAGCCCGGCGCGCCCCTCGGCCTCGTAGGCCAGGTAGGCGGCGCGCCGGCGCGCCCGCTCCGCCACCGCGGTGGGGTGGTCGCTCAGCAGCCACTCGTAGAAGCCATCGGCGACGGTCATGCGGCGGCCCATCAGCGCACCACCCCCACACCGAGACAGCTCGGTGGGCGGCCCGGTGCGCCGGTCATCGCCAGGGCAGCGGCCATGACCACTGCCGGGTCGAGCGGGAGCCCGGTGCGGCGGCACAGCGGGCACAGCCGCGGGCCGCCGTGGCGGCGCTTGAGCTGGCGCTCCAGGCCCAGCGTGCCGGGCCACACCCGCGCCAGCTCGAACCCCAGCCCGGCACCGATGATGACCTCGACCAGGCGGGCGCCCCGCCCGGCCGCGTGCTTCGCGATTCGTGACGGCAAGTTCGGCGTCCAGCCCAGGTAGTGGCCGGCGTGGTGGAACCACGCCTTGGCGCCCGTGGCCGGGTCGACGAAGCACAGCAGGTACACCCACCCCGCCGGACCGCACTCGTCCGGTCGGCTCCACGGCTGCGCCCGCACCCAGGCGCCGAACACGGCCATGTCCACCGGCACCGCTACCGGCGCGGCGGTCGGGGTGGCCAGCGCCAAGGGGGTCACCGCGACCACCCGCCGGGCGGGGCGACGTCGGGCCGCAGCATGCAGACGGCCTCCAGCACCCGGCGGAGGTTGGAGGTGTCCAGCGTCCCGCACAGCCGCCCGAGGCTGGCGGGCTCCTCCACGCCCCGGTACAGGTCTTCGGCCACCCGCACCAGCAGCCGCTCACCCGAGGACCACGGCCCGGCCGCGCGCTCCAGCGCCGACCAGTCAATCTGGCCGTGGTCGCTGACGTAGGCGGCGGCGCGGCGCCAGATGCACGGCGCGGCCAGGACATGCACCGCGGCGGCGTGCTCTCGGGTGTAGGGGCGGATCGTCCGCCGGACCCCGGCGGTCACCGGCCGGCCTCCCTGCGGGTGGGCGCAGCGGCCCGGCCGATGCCGGCGCGCCAGCGCTCGATCAGCGCGGCGAGGCTGCTGTCGGCCTGCTCAAGGGCGTCCTGCCGATCGGCGGTCTCGTCCTCAAGCGCGGCGGCGATCGCCCCGCGGACCTGCACCAGCGCCGAGCACAGCCACTCGCCCCGGTCACCCGAGTCGGCGCGTGCTGCCGCATCAGGCCGCAGCCGACCGGCGAAGTAGAACCGGACCAGTTCGGGGGTCTTGCGGCTGGGGTAGGGGCCGCTCAGGCGGTCAAGGGTGAACAGCTCACCCAGCCGCGCGACGGCCTGGGCGGCGACCTCGGGCTCGCCGATCACGCGAAGGTCCGCCAGGTCGCTCATGCGGCGTCACCGCCCTCGACGGGGGCGAGCATCCGGGCGAACCGCTCGCCCATCGACAGCTCCAGCTCGCGGCGCCGGACGGCGGCCCATCGTGCCCGCTGCTCAGGCACCGCGTCCCAGCAGGCGTGCTCGGCTCGCACGCCCAACGTGGGGTTGAGTCGGTCGAACGCCTCAGTCATGTCAAGGCGCCGGCCGACCAGTAGGCGCCAACGGACTCGGGCGACTGCGGCAGCGTCCAGCGCCCGGTGGCTCGAGGTTGGTCGGTCTCGACGAAGGCCCTGGACCAGGCTCTCCAGGGCGTCCGTAAGCTGGTAGGCGACGTTCGGCTGGGTGGTCGCTCCGGGGTCGTGCTCCTGGATCAGCCGGTGCAACTGCTGACGGACCAGGTCGACCAGCTCCACCGCGGTGGCCGGGTCCACCCGAGGTGACAGGGCGGTCATGCGGCCTCACCGCCCTCGTCGGCCAGGTCGGCTAGCACGGTGACGGTGACCAGGCCGTCGTAGTGCTGGGCCACGGCGTGCAGGTTGGTGGTCGATCCCGAGGTCCGCTCGGGCCAGACGGTCGCGTCGAGCGCCTGGCACCAGGCGTTGAACTCGCTGCGGCGGCGGGCCGGGTCGTGGGCGAAGCACCGCGCGACCAGAGCGGCGCCGGCGTGCGCGACCGTCCAGCCGACCACGGGCAGGCTGTCGCGGTGCGCGCGCTCCAGCAGGCCGGAGAGCACGCGGACGGCGCGGCGCTGCCAGATGAGCCGTTCGTGGTCAGTGATTGGCGAGGTGGTCATGCGACCTCACCGCCGTTGGCGTTTGCGAGCTCCGCCGTGTCGTCGTCAAGGTCAAGCAGGGCGCGGACTGCCCGGCGGGGGATGTAGAACGTGCTGCCGATCTGCCGGGCGTCGGCCAGCGCGCCGCCGGGGCGCGTCCAGGCGTAGATGGTGTTGGGGTGCTTGCCGAGGATCTTGGCGGCCTCGGCGACGGTGTAGCCCATCGCGTTCTTCGGCGCGGGCACCGCCATCGCCCGCCCAGCGGGCAGGCTGGTAGTGTTCTCCTGCATCGGTTCCTACTCCCGATGTGGCCTGCGGCCCTGGCGGCGAGGTGTTGGCGCACCTCGATCACCCGCTGGGGTCGCTCCTTGTCTGTGGGCTTCGGTTCGCCCCCTCCATAGGGCTTCATAGGTATCGATGGATTCATACCAACCTTTGACCTTACCGTCAAGGGTATTGTTAGATTGGTTGGTACGAAGCCGAGGGGGAGATGCTCATGCCTGCCACGCCGCTCTACCAACGGATCGCGGCGGAACTCCGGGACGCCATCTGGGCAGGTCAGTACCCGCCAGGAAGCCAGCTCCCGACAGAGCCAGAGCTAGGCGAGCGCTTCAAGGTGTCCCGCAACACTGTGCGCCTCGCGCTCGGTCTGCTCGCCAACGAGGGCATCATCACCAGCACGCCCGGCCGGGGGACCTTCGTCCGTGACCGGGTCATGCTCACCTACCACGCCGCTCGGGCCGAGGCTGCCGACCGGCCGAGCGACTGGACGACGGACGCCTACCTCACCGAGGTGAGCCAGCAGGGCCGCAAGCCAAGCCAGACCTTTGACATGCGCGTTGTTCCCGCCACCGCCACCGTCGCCCAGCGGCTGAGCGTCGAGGAAGGCGAACCGGTCGTGGTGCGCCGCATGTTCAGGCGGGTGGACGGCGAGCCCTGGAGCGTCCAGGACAGCTCCTACCCGATGGACATTGCCCAAGAGTGTGGCCTGCTGGTCCCCCATGACATCCCTCGCGGAACGGTCCGGGTGATGGCCGAACACGGCTACGTCGAAGTCGGCTACGTGGACGAGATCACGGCCCGCATGCCCACGCCAGACGAAGCCCGCACCCTCGATCTCGGGACCGGTGTCCCCGTCCTGGTGTACGTCCGCACCGCCTACACCAAGGATCGGCCGGTCCGCCTGACCGAGACCATCTTCCCGGGCGACCGCAACCGCCTCGTCTACGAGCTGGGACAGCTCGACGCTCTCTACCCGCACAGCGAATGATGGAGATCACGCCGGCTGAGGCCGGGGACCTGGAGATCCTCATCGCCTTCCGGGATGAGGCATCGCGTTGGCTGCGCGCCCGCGGCATCGACCAGTGGTCCAGCCCGTGGCCGTCCGACGATCTCATGGCCGAGGGGATGCTGCGGAACATCAAGGCCGGCGAGACCTTCATCGCCTGGGACGCCGCAACGCCGGCCGCCACCATCACGGTTGACCGCTGGGCAAACCCGGACCTGTGGACTCCGGCTGAGGCTGCCGAACCGGCCCTCTACGCGCACAAGCTCACCGTGGCCCGCGCCTACGCCGGTTGCGGCCTGGGCGCCGAGTTACTGGACTGGGCCGGCACCAGGGCCGCCGATAGCGGGGCGACGTGGCTTCGTCTCGATGTCTGGACCACCAATCACGAACTCCAGCGCTACTACCTGGAGCAGGGTTTCACCCATGTTCGAACGGTGGTTCTCGCGCACAATCCGTCCGGCGCTCTGTTCCAGCGGCCCGCGCGCCAGGTGCCGACACCAAGACTCCACGATGGCATGGAGCCGGCAGCATCCAAGCTCCGCGGTTCGTAGGTGCTCCCCGGAGGCAGGATCTATGGGCGAACTGTACGGCGATGCGTGTGATGTCGTAGAAGAGGCGCATGACGGAGCAGACGCTAGCCCCCGAGTCGCCAGCGTGGCCCACCTGCACCACCGAGGGCTGCATCGGCATCCGTATCGAAGGAGAGACGGCCTGCCTGGCGCACATCGATGAGCCCGCCCGCCAGACGGTCCTGGCCGCTCTCAGGCCAGGCGCCCGCGTGGACCTTCGCGGCACCCCGGTTAGCTCGACGCTGCTGGACCGGGTTCTCGCCGTCCTGCAACCCGAAGGCGGCCCAGCAACCTTCGGGGCAGCTCGGTTCGACAAGGCGCACTTCACCGGGGATGCCCGGTTCAACAGGGCGCGTTTCACTGGGGACGCCCGCTTCGATGAGGCGCAGTTCAACGGGGACGCTGGATTCGACCGCGCCTGGTTCGGTGACCTCGCCGGATTCGATAAGGCGCGCTTCACAGGGGTTGCTGGATTCGACCGGGCACGATTCGGCGGCCTCGCCCGGTTCGATGAGGCGCATTTCGACGGGGACGCATGGTTCCACAGGACGCACTTCACCGGGTCGGCCCGGTTCAACGGAGCGCAGTTCGCCGAAACCGCCCGGTTCGTCGAGACCCAATTCGGCAGTCTCGCTGAGTTCAGCGGGGCGCGGTTTGACACGACCGCTGAGTTCAACGGGGCTCAGTTCAGCGAGTCTGCCCAATTCAACCAAGTGCAGTTCGCCGGAGACGCCCACTTCAACAAGGCGTGGTTTGACGATTCCACCAGGACCGCTTGGTTCGGCTACGCGCGGTTTGGCAAATTCGCTGATTTCGTCGATGCCTACTTCGCGGCGACCGCGGTGTTCGAAGGAGCGGAATTCGCTGAGCTCGCCATGTTCGCCGGGGCGCAGTTCGCCGGGGACGTCCGGTTCAACGAGGCGCGGTTCGACCAGGACGCATGGTTCGGCAGGGTACGATTCACCCGGATCGTCATGTTCAGCCGGGCGCGATTCAGCGAGGATGCCATGTTCAGCGGGGCGTGGTTCGGCGGGGACACCTGGTTCGACGCGGTGCAATTCAAGGGAACAGGGAGGCTCGGTCCTCTGCTGACAGCCACCCTCCTCGACCTCGACCGTGCCACGTTTGACAGAGCCGTGCTCATCGAGGCCGCAAGCCCGCAGATCTCGTGCGTTGACGCTCACTTTGCCGACGCAGCCATCCTGCGATTGCGCTATGCCGACATTGCCTTGGACGGCACTGTGTTTTCCAAGCCTTCTACCATCTCGTTTGCCCGAGACACCTTCAAGGGCGAGCGTCTGCCAGCCCGAGCCAATGGGCTCGGCGACACGGAACTGCTTGATGAGGCTTTACTGCGCCGGGAAGGGCGAGATCCAGTTCCCCGGCTAGTCTCGTTGCGCCGGGTAGACGTCAGCACCCTTGCGCTCGCCAACCTCAACTTCGCTGCCTGCCTGTTCGTCGGTGCCCACCACCTCGACCAGCTCCGCACCGAAGGCCCCCGAGCCTTCGCGCTCAGCCCAGGAGCTTGGCGGCTGCGGCTAGGGCGATGGCAGGTGCCGATCTGGCAGCGCTGGACGCGCCGGCAAGTGCTGGCCGAGGAACGTGCCTGGCGAGCGCAGCGCAGAGCGGAGGCCGCATCATCGGAGAGGTACGTGGTCAAGCCGCAGTGGGACCCCCCGAGCTGTCAGATTCCGAGGTGGGTAGCTGAGCAGACTGGTGAGGACGCGCAGCTCTTGTCGGCGGACCATTTGGCGTCGCTCTACCGCTCACTGCGCAAGGCCAAGGAGGACGCTAAGGACGAGCCGGGCGCTGCCGACTTCTACTACGGCGAGATGGAGATGCGCCGCCTCGCCGACTCGACACCCTTTACGGAGCGGCTCATCCTGACCGTCTATTGGCTGCTGGCCGGCTATGGCCTGCGCGGCTTGCGAGCGCTTGCCTGGCTTGCAGGAGTTGTACTTGGGCTGGCGGTCCTGTTCCAGCACCTCGGCTTCACTGGCTCACACCCCTCCCTGTGGAACAGCCTTGTCTACACCGCGCAGGCGACCGTCTCGCTGGAAAGCAAGGCGAAACCCTTGACGCAACAACTGACGGTTGCTGGCGAGGTATTGCGGATCATCCTTCGGCTTGCCGGCCCGATCCTGTTGGGCTTGGCGCTCCTGTCGGTGCGTAACCGCATCAAGCGGTAGCCGTGGAGATCGGCAGCGATCGACAGCTACAAACTTCTGACCGGCTGGTTTGCGGCCTACGTGCCGCTTTGGACAATAGCAATGTTCGGATAACTGTACGTCTTGAGTGCAGCTGGAGTTTCGCAGTTCACTGGCCGGCGGCGGCCCAGGCTGCCTGCACTTGGAGGATTTCTGCCTTGGTGGGGGCTGAGGGCTGACCTGGCTGATATTGCGCGGCGATGAGGACGCGGCGGAGCTTGGCGAGCATGT
>WNGB01011590.1_pt1 | contig 12064 bp, 10 predicted proteins | sample 5400681 | NCBI WGS metagenome assembly WNGB01 (sample SAMN13153367, study PRJNA577476) | soil metagenome | isolation source: 115 cm soil or saprolite under grassland replicate 2 | place: USA:California | collected 2016-06-15 | reverse complement strand
TCTCCAGGAGATCAAGGCACACTCCGCCCAGGTCCCGGCCGCGCTCTGCGAGATGGAGGGCTACTGGTGCTACTGGCACGGCGAGCGGGCCTACTCGGGGGTGGGTCTGCACGTCCGCAAGGACGCCTTTCCGGATAAGCCCGAGTTCTCGCATCCCGCGTTCGATCACGAGAATCGGATCGTCGTGGCGAGAATGGCCGACCTGCGTGTCGCATCGATCTACGTCCCCAACGGAGGCAAGGACTTTCCGGCGAAGATGCGGTTCCTCGAGGCCATGGCCGGGTATGTCGGAGAGGTCCGCGCGTCGGGCGGGCAGGTCGTTCTCTGCGGAGACCTGAACGTCGCGCGGGCCGACAGGGACGTTCACCCCAAGGAGCGCAAGCCGACGATCATCGGGCAGCGGCCCGAGGAGCGTGAGATCTTCGAGCGGATCCTCGCCGCGGGAGTCGTGGACTTGACGCGTACTCTCGATCCTGACAACGACGAGCTCTTCACGTGGTGGGCGCCGTGGCGCAACATGCGCCAGCGAAATATCGGCTGGCGTATCGACTACATCCTCGCGAGCGAGCCCCTGGCCGGGCAGGCGACTCGTTGCGCGGTGCTCGCGGACATCGGTACGAGCGACCACGCGCCCGTCATTGCCGAGTTCGCCGGAATTCCAAGTTCCACATTCCAGATTCCAGGTGGCAGCGCCCCCGCCTGAAACTGGAAGCCTGGCACCGGAAACTTCTTTTCCCTGGAATCTGGAATCTGCTCCTCGGCCGGGGATAGAATTTTGTTCAAGCGATGAGAACTTTGGGTGATCGGGAGCGACATCTGTCGGGACTCGACCGGCGACGGTTCCTCATGTTAGCCGGGGCGGCGGCTCTGGTGCCCGCGGCGGCGTTCTCCCTGCCGCCCGGCACGGTTCCGAACTCGCGACGCCGGATGCTCCAGGTCAACGGCTACGCGACCGACGCCGAGACGCCGCTCGACGCCCTGACGACTTACATCACGCCCAACGACCTCTTCTTCGTGCGTCATCACTGGAACCCAACCTATCAGGATGCCCGGCGGTGGACCCTGACGATCGACGGCGAGGTTGAGCATCCGATTCGACTGACGATCGCCGAATTGAAGAAGCTGCCGAGGGCGAGCGCGACCTGCGTGCTCCAGTGCGCGGGCAACGGGCGCGGCCTATACAGGCCGTTTGTGCCGGGCGTGCAGTGGAAATACGGCGCGGTCGGAAACGCCCGATGGACGGGCGTGCGCGTCCAGGACCTGCTGGACAGCGCCGGCCTCCGGGCTTCCGCGCGCCACCTGCACACGTCCGGCGGCGACAAGCCTCCCGGCAAGGTCCCCGCGTTTGAGCGAAGCATCGAGATCGAGAAGGCGCTGGAAGACGGTCTTGTCGCCTACGAGATGAACGGCGAGCCGCTCGCGCCTCTTCACGGAGCGCCGGCTCGCCTGGTCGTTCCCGGCTGGGCCGGAGACCACTGGATGAAGTGGCTCTGGCGTCTCTCGGCACAGCCGGAGCCGCAAAAGGGTTTCTACATGGAGACCGCCTACAAGTATCCGAAGGAGCCCGGGCCACCTGGAGTTGCCTTCAAGCCCGACGAAATGCGAGTGATCACCGAGCTCTTCGTCAAGTCGAACATCACGCAAGCGCCGGCACGCGCGAGAGCGGGCGAGGCGATCGCTCTCCGAGGCTTCGCCTTCTCCGGAGCGCCGGACATCGCGAAAGTCGAGCTCTCCGACGACGGCGGAGAGTCCTGGCGGCCGGCCGCTCTGGACCCACAGCACGATCCCTATGCCTGGCGGCTCTGGTCCTTCCGTTACACGCCGACCGCCGCCGGGCGGGTCACGCTTTTCGCTCGCGCGACCGACAGCCGCGGCAGCGTGCAGCCCAAGGAAGCCGTGTGGAACCAGAGTGGCTACCTCCACAACGGATGGCACTCCGCGCAGATCGAGGTGACCGCATGAGACGCGGACGTACGCGAGTCCTCCTCCCGCTTCTGCTCGCCCTGCTGGTGTGTCTGCCGGACCGAACGCAAGCCGCATCGAAGAAAAAGAAGAGACGCGCGAAGGCGAAGGAGACGCCCGTCAGCTTCGACAAGAATCTGCCCGTTCTGAGCACGCGCCTGACGCCGTTCCCTCCAGGGGAAGGGAAAGCCATCGCCGATCAGGCCTGTCTGAACTGCCATTCGGCCGACATGGTCCGCCAGCAGCGCCTGGCCGAGAAGCAGTGGACCGCCAGCGTCACCAAGATGGTCGGATGGGGAGCGGAGGTGCCGGAATCGAAGAGAGAGGCGCTGATCGCCTATCTTGTCAAGAATTTCGGCCCGGACAACGACCGCTTCGAACCCGTGATCACGCGCCCGGTCGGCCGGTGAGTTGTTCGCCGACGAAATCCTGTCATCCCGAGCGAAGCGAGGGATCTGCTCCGTACCTCCCCGATGATTGCCGAGCAGATCCCTCGTCGCTTCGCTCCTCGGGATGACAGGGAAGGAAGACGCTCCTCGTGAGAAAAACGTTGCCGGGGAAGCTTGCCGTCTTCCTGATCCTGGCTGCGACGCTGGGCGCGGGACCCGCGCCGCCGCCCGAGATCCAGCAGGTCGAGCGCGGGCTGCGGCCGGCGGTCCTTCTCAAGGGAGAGAAGACCTGGACGATCGAGGAGAGGATGCGGCTCCACAAGGTGCCCGCCGTCTCGATCGCGGTCTTCGGTTCGGGAAAGATCCTGTGGGCGAAGGCCTACGGGCCGGCCGACGCCGACGCGCTCTCCGCGGCCACTGACACGACGCTCTTCCAGGCGGCTTCGGTCAGCCAGCCTGTCTCGGCGATGGCGGCGCTTCGCGAGGTGGAGCGGGGCAAGCTCGCGCTCGACCGGAACATCAACGAGTACTTGAAGTCCTGGAAGCTCCCGGAAAACGACTGGACGCGCAAGAAGCCCGTCACGCTCGCGATGCTCCTCTCCCACAGCGCCGGCGTCACGGTCCACGGATTTCCCGGATATGACGCGGGGCGCGAGGTCCCGCAGCTGTCGCAGGTCCTCGACGGGGTTGCCCCCGCCAACACGGCGCCGGTCCGCGTGGAAATCGCCCCGGCAACCGAGTTTCGCTACTCGGGCGGCGGCTACACGATCGTGCAGCAGGCCTTGATCGACGTCGAAGGAAAGCCCTATCCGCAAATCATGGCCGAGACGGTCCTCGCTCCGCTTGGCATGACACAGAGCACCTACGAGCAGCCCTTGCCTCCCGAGCGGCTCCGGTCCGCCGCGGCCGGCCACGATGGACAGGGACGGCCGATCCCGGGCAAGCGGCACACGTATCCCGAAATGGCGGCCGCGGGGCTCTGGACGACGCCGGCGGATCTCGCGCGGTTCGCCCTGGGGCTCGAGCGCGCCCTCGAAGGAAAATCGGGAAGCGTGCTGTCGAAACAGATGGCGGCCAGGATGGTCACGCCCCGCTTGGGCGATTATGGATTGGGCCTGGCGGTCGTGAAACGCGGCGGGGCATCCTACTTTTCGCACGGCGGCTCGAACGAAGGCTTCCGCTGCCTGCTGATCGCGCACGGGGAAAAGGGATATGGCGCCGCCATCATGACCAATTCGGAGAGCGGCGACGAGATCCTGCCGGAGATCCTGCGCTCGATTGCCGCCGCCTATCAGTGGGAAGGCTACCGCAACGAGCCGATCGAGCCGGCAAAGCTCGATGCGGCAGCGCTCGCCTCGCGCGCCGGGCGCTACCAGCTCTCCTCCGATGAGGTCCTGACGCTCACGCCCCATGGAGAGCGCATGGACGCGCGCGTCACGCTCCAGAAGAACTTCGAGCTCATCCCGATCTCGGCCGACACGTTCCTGCGAGCCGACGCGGAGGTCCAGTACAGGTTCGCGAAGGACGTTTCCGGCCGCGAAGAGATCGTCATCGCGCCGCAGCAGGGCGAGACGCGCACCGGCAAGCGCATCGCGGAGACCGTGCGCGTGCCGGCCGAGGACCTGGAAGCGGGCAAGTTCAGCGTTGCGGCCGCGGGCTACCAGAGGCTGCGCGACGCAAATCCCTCCGACCCTTCGGTGGCGGAGGAGAGATTGAACGCGCTCGGCTACGCGCTTCTCTCCCGCAACGAGCTCAAGGGAGCCATCGCGATTTTCCACGTGAACTCGCAGCTCTATCCCGACTCCGCGAACACCTACGACAGCCTCGCGGAAGCCCACATGAAGGCCGGCGACCGCAAGCAGGCGATCGCGCTCTACCGCAAGGCCCTCGAGACCCTCTCGCGCGACAAGTCCCCGGAAGGCGTCAAGGAAAGCGTCCGAACCAGCGCCACCGCGAAGCTAAAGGAACTGGGCGCCGAGAAACCGTAACCTGGTCACCTTGTCATCCTGAGGAGCATGTTCCTCCCACTGTCATCCTGAGGAGTCCCTCCGCCCTTTATGTCATTCCGAGCGGAGCAAGCTGTCTTCGTCATCGCGACCGAGGCGCCATTCAAAGTCGGGACAGGCTCCGCGACGAAGGATCTGCCCTCGTCGGAGAGAGCAGATCCTTCGCTTCGCTCAGGATGACAAAGAGGGAGGATGACACGGAAAGAAGCGGCTCCTCTGCTCTGATTAGCGGGTCGTGAGATCGGCGGTCGGCAGGAACCTCGGCGGGCGGCGGTGTTTCGTGGCCTGTTCGTAGGCATAGGCGATCTTGATCAGCGTCGGCTCGCTCCAGGGGCGGCCGAAGAAGGAGATACCCACCGGCAGGCCGAAGTCGTAGCCGGCCGGAACCGTGATGTGCGGATATCCGGCGATGGCCGGCACGGTCGAGCTCCCGTTGACGCCGTAGTCCCCGTTGACGAGGTCGATCAAGGTCGGGGGCCCGCTCGTCGGGGCGACCAGGGTGTCAAGCTTGTGCCTGTCCATCGTCCTGTCGATTCCCTCCTTCTGCGAGAGCCGCAGGTTCTTCTCGAGCGCATCCCGGTAGGCCTTCTCCGTGAGAGGACCCTTCGCCTCGGCCTTGACGAAGATCTCCTGGCCGAAGTACGGCATCTCGCGGTCCTTGTTCTTCTCGTTGAATTCGATCAAGTCCTTGAGCGTGCGGACCCGCGCGGCGGGCAGGGCGGCGAGGTAAAGGTTCAGGTCCGCCTTGAATTCGTAGAGGAGGACTTCCAACTCCGACTTCTCGAAAGCGTCGGCGTTCTCGACTTCGGCGGGGTCGATGATGACCGCGCCCAATCGCTTCATGTCCGCGATGGCCCTCTCGACGATGCGGTCAGCCGGCGCGCTAGCCCCGAAGAAGACCTTCCGGGGAACGCCAATGCGCGCCCCCTCGAGCCCCTTCGGGTCCAGCAGCTTCACGAAATTCCGCGCGCCCTTCGCGGTGCTCTCCTTCGTCGCCCCATCGGCGGAATCCGTTCCCGAGATCGCGCTCAGGACGATCGCAGCGTCGGCGACCGTGCGGCACATGGGCCCCGGCGTGTCCTGGCTGTGCGCGATGGGGATGACGCCCGAGCGGCTGGCGAGGCCGAGCGTCGGTTTGATGCCGACGAGCGAGCAGTTGTTCGACGGCGAGACGATCGAGCCGTCCGTCTCGGTTCCGATCGAGGCCGCGCAGAGGTTCGCCGCAGTGGCGACTCCCGAGCCGGAGCTCGAGCCGGACGGGTTACGGTCGAGGGCATACGGATTGCGGCACTGTCCGCCGCGCGCGCTCCATCCGGAAGAGGAATGTGTCGAGCGGAAGTTCGCCCATTCCGACAGGTTCGTCTTGCCCAGGATCACGGCTCCCGCCTCGCGCAGCATCTTCGCGACGAAGGAGTCCGAGGAGGGGATGGATCCCTCCAGAGCAAGCGACCCGGCCGTCGTCGTCATGCGGTCCGCAGTCCCGATGTTGTCCTTGACCAGGATCGGGATGCCGTGCAGCGGCCCGCGAACCCGTCCGGCCTTGCGTTCCTCGTCGAGCTTCGCGGCGATCTCGATCGCATCCGGGTTGATCTCAAGCACGGAGGCGAGCGCCGGCCCGCGCCTGTCCAGCGCTTCGATGCGGGCGGTGTACTTCTCCGCAAGCGACCGGGCCGACTCCTGGCCGGAGACCATCCGTTTCTGCAGGTCCAGAATTGTCGCCTCCTCGAGCTCGAACGGGTCGGGCTTAGCCGACTGCGCCGCGGGGGCCGACGCGGACCGACCGGCGCCCGCCGGGAGCAGGGCCATGACGCCACCCGCTCCGGCATAGCGAAAGAGCGTCCTCCGGTCCAGGGCTGGGGTCTTCGCGATCCGGGCGCGTGACTTCATCCGTTCCTCCATTCTTCCGCTGAAGGTCGTCGAAGAGATATCACGGAGCGGCGCTTTAGCAGACCTTAAGCGCGATCAACCCACCGAGCGATAAGACCTTGCGGCCTTCCTCAATTTCAGATGAAGACGCGACGGCTGCGGTGGCAATCCGATTGCTCGTTTATCGGGGTGTCGACATTGGGAAAGGAGTTGGAAATGAAAAAACTCGTCACCATCACGATGTTCCTTCTGCTGGCCGTCGGTTACGCGGCCTGCGGTGGAAACTCGTCTCCGACGGCGCCGCAACAGCCCGCGAACGTAACCCCCTCGCCCGCCCCCATGGTCACCCCGACCCCGTACTGAGCCTTCTCCCACTCTCCCGGAGAGGGATAGAGTGAGGGCGCCGGTTGTGCCAGGTCTGATCTTCGGGGAAGCAACCTCATCGGGCTAGCCGTCTCCAGAATGCCCGGATGGTCACCATCCGAAAACGAAACGCTCGCGGCGGACGTCCGCTCCGCCCCGCAGCGTGCCGGTCTGCGGGTTGACTCCCACCGCCACGACGCCCGTCGGCATGCCGTAGGGCGCGAGAACCTTGAGCCTGTGGCCGCGGCGTTTCAACTCCTCGAGCGTCGCGGCGGCAACGCGGCTCTCGATCTCGAGAACACCGGGCTCGCTCCTGTGATCGTCGAAGGAGCTGAACGGATGCAGAGAGTTGATCCGCGGCGCCTCGATCGCCTCCTGGAGCCCCATCCTGAAGACGATCAGGTTCAGCAGGACGTTGGCGATCTGCTGGTCCTGGCTGTCGCCGCCGGGCGTCGAGATCGCCAGGAACGGCTTGCCGTCTTTGACGAGGATTGTCGGGGTCAGCGTCGTGCGCGGGCGCTTGCCTCCGGCGAGCACGTTGGGGCTCGCCGGGTCCAGATCGAAGATCTGCATGCGGTTGGAGAGCGGCACTCCCGTGTCGCCCGCGATGAAGGCGCCGCCCAGGAGCCAGCCGCTGCTCGGCGTGGCGGAGAAGAGGTTCCCGTCCCTGTCCACCGCGTCCACGCAGGTCGTGTCGCCCTTCTCCGCGCGCGGCGCCTCTCCCTGTGAGTGCGGCATGTAGCGCACCGGCGGCGCCTTCACCTCCGGGTCGAACGCGAACGGGTCGCCGGGGCGGTGCTCGAGGAAGGCCTCGGAGCCGATGAGCCTGCGCCGCGCGGCAGCGTAGTCGGAGGAGAGAAGACCCTTTAAGGGCACTTTCACGAAGTCGGGATCGCCGTAGAACGCGTTGCGGTCGTCGTACGCCAGCTTGATCGCCTCGTGCACCGCGTGGATGGAGTCCGCCGATCCGGGGCCCATGGCCGCGAGGTCGATCCCCGCGAGGATGTTGAACGTCTGGAGAAGCACCGGGCCCTGGTCCCACGGTCCCGCCTTGAAGACGTCGTAGCCGTGGAAGGTGATCTTCACCGGCTCCTCGATCCGGCCGCGAAAGCTCGCGAGGTCTTCATACGTGAGCACGCCGCCCGCCGCGCGGTCTGCCTCGGCGATGCGCTGCGCGATCGGTCCCTTGTAGAAGGCGTCGCGGCCGGCCTGGATGGCGGCCTTCCTGTCGCGCGCCTTCTCGAACGCGGTGCGCTCGGCAGCGACGATCTCGCGCAGGGTCTTCGCGAGATTCGGCTGACGGAAGATCTCGCCCACCTCGGGAATGACTCCCTCGGGGTAGTAGGTCTTCTTCGACCACTCCCACTTTTCCGTGGCCTTGCGCTCGCGGACGAGGTAGCCGCGCAGGAAGGCGTACATCGGGAAGCCGTCCGCGTACGCGATGGCCGGCGCCATGACCTCCTCCAGATGCATCGTTCCGTACTCGGCGAGCGCGATCGCGAGCGCGTCCATCACGGCGGGCACCGTCGCGGCGAGGGGGCCGTTGGCGTCCACCTTCCCTTTCGCCTTGAAGAGATCCGGTGTCGCCCCCTTGGGCGCCGGACCCTGCCCGTTGACGACCACGACTCTCTTCGTCTTCGCGTCGTAGATCATCAGAGGACATTCGCCGCCGAATCCGAAGTGCGAGATCTCGACGACCGACGCGGCGAAAACCGCCGCGACTCCCGCGTCCACGGCGTTGCCACCGTGCTCGAGCATCCGGAGCCCCGCTGCAACGGAGAAGTTGCGCCCGCCCGCGACGATCCCACGCGCCGCGGTGATCTCCGGCCGCATCGTCTCCGCCGACTTCGGCACCGGCACCTGCTGAGCCAGAACGGCCGGCGCCGCGAGGAGCGCGAAGAGCGCCAGCGAAGGGTTGCTCGGCGTCATGAGTGATCCTCCTGTCTCGAAAGGAAACGCAGATTCTACGCGGGCTGAAGGGAGCGAGCCGGCCGATATACTCCGGCCCGCACGATGCGCCCGGTCTTGATGGTCGCCCTGCTCGCGCTCGGCTGCGCATCTCGATCAGCGGCGCCGCCTCCGGTCGGATCTGTGACTCCCGCTCCCACGCAGACATCTGTTCCCGCGGAGCGAGTCGACCCGTCCGCCGAAGCCTTGGCGAAGGCGGAGACGGACGAGTACACGCGGTACGAGCTCCTCGCTCCCGAGACGGCTCAGTTTCACATCCTGTACGAAGTGACGGCGATCTCGCCGGGCGCGACAGTTTTCTTCAACCCGATCCGCAAGGGGAGCGAGGCCTCCGGCGAGCGCGTCACGGACCGGATGACGGGAGAGCCCCTGCGCTTCGAGGTGGTTTCCGGAAAGGAAGCGAGGGAAAGCGGGCTGCCGCGCGCCGATCTCGATACGGATTACATCCGGATCCATCTGCCGCGTCCGGTCCCGTTGGACGGCGGACAGGTGCGTCTCCTGATCGAGAAGACCTACAAGGACTCGAAGAGCTACTTCCGAGAAGGAGACATGGTCGTCTTTTCGCGCTCTCTCGGAATCAAGCGCAATTCCGTCGTGCTGCCCGCCGGGTACGAAGTGGTCTCCTGCAACGTCCCGTCGCAGGTCCTCTCGGAGCCGGACGGGCGCATCAAGATCGCCTTCTGGAACGCGGGACCGGACCCAGCGACCTTGAAGGTCGTCGCGAGGAAGCTTCTCCCATGAAACCTTCGGTGATTTTCATCGGCGTAGCCGTTAGCGCGGCCGCGGCGGCCGCGCTCGGGCAGGAGCGCCGCGACGACCGCCTGACCGAGCGCGCGCACCAGGACCGCGACATCGTCTACTTCCTGCAGCAACCCGAGACCCACTCCTTCGACCTCTACCACGACTACACGGAGTCGCGGCCGGGCGTGGACAAGTACTTGAACGTCGTCCGGAAGGGGAGCCGGGCATCGAAGCCCTCAGCGAAGGTCCTCGACACCGGCGAGCAGCTCCGGGCCGAGACGCTGCGCGGCCAAGAGATCGCGCGCGCGAAGCTCGACATCGGCGAGCCGGTTCAGCCCGACTCGGAGGTCGTCGTGATCCGTTTTCCCGCCGTGCAGAACGGTCGCTCCGTCCGCCTGCGCATCTCCGAGACATACACCGACGAGAAGAGCTACCGATTGGAAGGTCAGGAGCTCGTCTTCGACAGGACCTTCGGCCGTCTTCACAACGCCGTCGTGCTCCCCGCGGGCTGGTATCTGACCGCCAGCGTCATCCCGGCCGTCGTCTCGCAGCTTCCCGATGGCCGCATCCATGGCCGCATCCGCCTCGACTTCGTCAACCCGCGCCCCGACGAGATCGCCGTCCTGATCAAGGCCAGACGGCGCTCTTCTTCCCCCTCTCCCGGCGGGAGAGGGAAGGGGTGAGGGGCCTGCCTTCTCCAGAGGTGCCATGATGCAATACACCAGCCTCGGACGATCCGGCCTCAAGGTCTCCCGCATCTGCCTCGGGATGATGACCTACGGGACGCCAAAGTGGCGGCCGTGGGTCCTCGACGAAGAGGCGAGCCGGCCGTTCGTGAAGCGTGCGCTGGAGCTCGGCATCAACTTCTTCGACACGGCGGACATGTACTCCGACGGCGTCAGCGAGGAGGTTCTCGGGCGCGCGATCAGGGACTTTGCGCGGCGGGAAGAGGTCGTCATCGCCACCAAGGTCTTCTATCCGATGGGCCCGGGCGTCAACGACCGCGGGCTCTCGCGCAAGCACATCCTCAATGCGATCGACGCATCGCTCACCCGCCTCGCCATGGACTATGTGGACCTCTACCAGATCCACCGATACGACCCCGAGACTCCGATCGAGGAGACGCTCGAGGCGTTGACCGATGTCGTTCGCGCGGGCAAGGCGCGCTACATCGGCGCCTCCAGCATGTTCGCCTGGCAGTTCGCCCAGGCCCTCGCGATCTCCGACCGCCGCGGCTTCGCGCGCTTCGTCTCGATGCAGAACCACTACAACCTCGCCTACCGCGAGGAGGAGCGGGAGATGCTGCCGCTTTGCCGCGCGGAAGGGATCGGTGTCATCCCGTGGAGCCCGCTCGCGCGCGGCCTGCTCGCCGGAAAGCGGCGCGCGGGACAGGCGGGCGACACGACGCGCGCCAAGAGCGACGCCTACTCCAGCCAGCTCTACGAGGATGCGGACCTTGTGGTCGCCGGCCGCGTGGTCGAGACCGCGCGCCGGCAGGGCGTTCCTGCGGCGCGGATCGCCCTCGCCTGGCTCCTCGCCCGCCCAGGCGTCACCGCCCCGATCGTCGGCGCCACCCGCATCGAGCACCTGGAAGACGCCATCGCCTCCCTGGAAATCTCCCTCTCGGAGGAGGAGACCCGCTTCCTCGAAGAGCCCTACCGCCCGCACCCGGTACGCGGGCACTCGTAACCGTCGCTTGCGCGGCGCGAGGCTTTCTCCCTGCGGTTACTCGGCTCCTCGCGCCGCGAGCGGAGTTGAAAAGCCAGTATCTGGACGCGCTCGTAGCTCTTTCTGCTTCTCCGGGCGGAAGGGGACCGGGGGACACGACTCTTTGGTCGGAACCTAATTTTCGGCAATCCGTATCTGGCTACAGGAAGTGGAGGTTTCCATGAGCGTTTTTTCGAGAACCGCGGCCCTGGCGGGTGCCGTTCTTCTGGTCACCTCTGCGGCGCAAGCCGCTGACACGAAGGAGGTTCACCGTACGCTCTCCCTCGACCGCGATGGGCGGGTCTCCATCGACACGTACAAGGGAACCGTCAGGGTTACGACCTGGGACAGACCGGAAGTCCGCGTGGACGCGCTCATCGAGCCGGACGGCGATTGCCGGGAGAGCCGTGAGAAGGTCCGGTGGACGGAGGTTCGGATCTCCGGAGGAGGCGCCTCCATCGAAATCAAGTCCGATTACGACGAAGTGAAACATCATGAGCGAGGTTTCCTCGGAATTTTCGACTTCGAAACCGGCTCGCTCCCCTTCGTGCGCTACACGATCCAGATGCCGGCCACGTCGCGGCTCCAGATCCACGATTACAAGTCGGGAATCAACGTCTCCAACTTGAAGGCCGACCTGAAGCTCCACACTTACAAGGGAACCGTCAGGGTCGCCGGCCTCGACGGCGCCGCGCGCTTGGACACCTACAAGGGGGATGTGCGCGTCGAGTTCGCTCGGTTCACGCGCGCCAGCCGGTTCGACACGCACAAGGGAGAGATCGACGTGCGGCTTCCCAAAGACAGCCACTTCGAGCTCGACGCCGACACGGGCCGCCGCGGCGACATCGAATCGGATTTCGCGATGACGACGCACGCCGGGCGCTCGCGCGCCGCCCGTGCGACGGGCGCGGTCAACGGCGGAGGCCCGGAGCTGCGCCTGACGACCTACAGGGGAACCCTGCGGGTAAAGACCTCGTAGGGAAGAAGTTCGGCTCGGTTTTCGTCTCGAGCCTCGCCCTTTCTTGTCATCCCGAGTGTAGCGAGGGATCTGCTCTCGTCGAA
>WNGB01014836.1_pt1 | contig 12065 bp, 9 predicted proteins | sample 5400681 | NCBI WGS metagenome assembly WNGB01 (sample SAMN13153367, study PRJNA577476) | soil metagenome | isolation source: 115 cm soil or saprolite under grassland replicate 2 | place: USA:California | collected 2016-06-15 | reverse complement strand
GCGCTCGAGGTCGATGTTCGCGTTCTTCAACGCGGCCTCGTCCTTGGCGATCTGGCCTTCGGCCTGCATGAGCTGGACCTGGAAAGGGCGCGGATCGATCTCGGCCAGGAGGTCTCCCTGGTGGACGATCTGGCCCTCGCGGAAGGCGACGTTCATCAGTTGGCCGTCCACGCGGCTGCGCACGGTGACGGTGTTGACGGGGGTGACGGTGCCGAGCCCGGTCAGGTACACGCCGAGGTCTCCGGTCCGCGCGGCCGCCGCGGCGACGGGCACCGTGCGAGCGGTCGCTGCCTTGCCACCCTTCCCGGGCTTGCCGGCCTCGGCCTCATGCTTGCCACTGCGCGAAAGGATCAGAAAGAGGATGAGAGCCGCCGCGCCGATCGCCACGGCCCACGGCCAGAGGCGTCGCTTGGGACGGGCCTCCGCGTGGCCCTCTTCCGGTGGTCGAGGAGGCTCCTGGGACGCTGGCCGCTCTCGCGCCTTCTCTGCGGGACCGGCCTGCGGCGATTTGGAAACGTCGGCTGGAAGCGAGCCGGGAGCCTTTTTTCCCTCGGGCGCACCAGCCGGCGTCTGGCCCGAGGCCGGTTGCGGCTGCGCCTCGCCCGGGACGACCTGGACCAGGTACGTGCCCGGCGGGATCTGCCCGGCAACGACGGGCTGCGCCTGCCCCGGATTCCGCGCCCTCGGGTTCTGGATGGCCTTTTGATCGGCGTTCTTCTCTGAGGCGGCCGGAGCGTCGTCGCCTGGGGGCGCCTTCGGTTCGTTCGACTTCATCGCTCCTGCCTTTTGGGCGTGTGTGCAAAGCCCACGCCCGCGACGATGTCCGATCTTTCAGATGCCCTTCGTCGAGGTCTTATTCGTCGCGGCGCGCCCGCGTAGTTCTCTCACAGGCTTTTTGGCTTCCCTAACCCTTTTTGGGAGTCATAAGGCCTTTGGAGACGTATCCGTCAGGTTGTGAATTACACCCCGGGCAGGTTCCGCATAACTCTCTGGAAGAGAAGGAGTTCCGGATTCATGGTCCGCATCTTCCCGGCCTTCGCGATCGTGGGGATGGAGAACTCCTTCGCGGGCTTCGGCTCTCAGGTCACGATCATCATGGGCGCGACATTCGTGGTCTGCGTGCTGGCCATCCTCCGCGGCATCGTCGGTGAGATCAACGGCCTTTGGGCGCGCCGCTCCAAGGTTCGGGCTCAGGCACCTGTGTCTGAGAAGTCTTCGCGACGGGCATGGCGAAGCGTGAGTCGTCGATCGCGACGTTGATGTCGATCTTCTCGAAGCGAACCGACTGCTTGCGTGTGATGCCCCGCGCCTTCGTCTCGAAAGAGTGGGGCAGCATCACGTCCATGACCCTCCTGTAGTCGCCGACTTCGCTGGCGACCTCCACTTCCTTGCCCTCGATCGTTCGGCGAGCGACCGTGAGAACCTGCAGATGGGTCTTGAGGTCGAGGTAGATATCGCGCACATCTCCATTGCGCAGAGTGACCTTGAGTCTCCAGGCCTCGCCGCCGCCGAGCTTCTCGACACCCATCACCTCGACTCGATGTCCTTTTGCCTGGTAGTTGACGAGAGGACCGTCCATGTCGGCCTGCAACTCCATGTCCTTCCAGTCCTCCGCCGACATGCGTTGCGGCTCGGGTTTTCCCGTAAAGGGCACGACTGCCCAAGCCACGGTCCCGTCGTAGGCCTGGACCACTGTCTGGCCGTCTCCAATCGAGAGTGTGCCCGTCAATCGCATCGACTGGATCGCCTGAAGCTTCTCGAGGCCACCGCGCGCTTCGATGTTCTTCGCGATCAAGGCGTCGGCGGTCTGCGCCGCGGCTGCCGGGCCCGCCGCGCCGAGTAAAGCGATCCACAACCCGAGTTGCATCGATCTCGCTACAAGAGCCTGCGCGGTTCGGGCTACCGCTGCGGGCCGGGGGCCGATGTCGGCGTCGGCGTCGGAGCGGAGAAGTACCGGCCGACCGCGCTGCCGGTCGGAGTCGCGACCCGGCTGGCGCCTGTCGGCTGCGGCGTCGGGGCCGCGCCGGTGCGAGACGTCTCGGGCGCCGATGAGGGGGGCATCGCGGCCGAGGGGGTCGCCGCCGTTCCTGCGCCGGCCAGCGCCCTGACTGCCTCCGGCCCTCCGATGAGAATCAGAGCGCCCCGAGATCCGTCCTTCTTCAAGCGCTTGACGAGCGGCGAGTCCCCGAGGAAGAGAATCGCCCTTACCGAGGAGCGGCGAGCGGCCAGGAACTCCTCCGCGCCCGCAGCCTCTCCGGGAAGCACCACGACGAGGTCGGATGCCGGAGCCTCCGAGAAACTTCGGTCCGCGACGAGCTCGATGCCTCCCTGCAGAGGAATGCGTTCCCCGGCGCCGACGATCAGCAGAGCCCGCGAGGGCGGCAGCGAAGCACGCGCCGCTTCGACCCTCGCGACATCGCTCCCGGATGGCACGACCAACAGGACGGGCGGCAGGTCCGCCGCGCGGGACAGCGCGCTCGCGAGGACGATCGCCGCCGCGAGCGGTGCTGCTCGGACGAAGCTCGTTCGAAACGACAGGGGTCGCAAGGGACTCCGATGAATACGAATCATGACGAAAGTCGCGGCATGTGTTGACCTCCACGGGGCCAGGTTATAAAAGCGAGCTGCCACAAGGGCTGATTTGAGCAGACCAGTCAACGGCGGCTTTCGGGTCGGTCCCCGTTGTCGACGCCTCTTGCCGGGCGCCGGGGTCCTTTTGTTGCTTGTCCTTCTTCCCGTTGCGGCACCAGCTTCCGGTCGTTCCTCACCGAGGCCGCCTTCCCAATCCGACTGGCGGGACGCCATCCTCTATTTCGTTCTCATCGATCGGTTCGCCGACGGAGACCCTTCGAACGATATCGCCGTCGACATCCAGGCAAAAGGGGCGTTTCACGGAGGCGACTTGAAGGGTCTCGCCGAGCGCCTCGACGAGATCGCCGACCTCGGCGTGACAGCCCTGTGGATCAACCCGATCGTCAAGAACATCGACGGCCCCGTGACGGGAGCGGGGTTCCCGGACTGGGCCTACCATGGCTACTGGGCCGACGACTTCGTCGCCATGGACCGGCGCTTCGGGTCCGAGAAGCAGCTCGTGTCGCTCGTGGAGGCATGCCACCGTCGCGGCATCCGGGTCCTTCTCGACGTCGTCTACAACCACGCCGGCTACGACTCCCACTACGTGACCGATGCGAAGACCAAGGGTTGGTTGCGCACCGAGGCGGCCGGGACCTGTGGCCAGGACGACGTGACTTCGTGCGTGGCCGGGCTGCCCGACTTTAGGACCGAGCTGCCCGAGGTCGCCGCTTTCCTGATCGACGCGCAAATGGGGTGGGCCAAGCGGTCCGGAGTCGACGGCTTCCGGCTCGACACGGTCAAGCACGTCGATCATGCCTTCTGGAAGGAACACCGGAGGCGGTCCCGGGAGGCCCTCGGAAAGGATTTCTTCCTCTTAGGCGAGGTCTGGGGCGGCGACGCGGACGTTCTCGATCCCTGGTTCGAGGGCGACGAGCTCGACGCTGGATTCGACTTCTCGTTCCAGAGCAGCGCCATTGGGTGGCTTCTCGGGCGCGGGCGCACCGTCGCCTTCGACCGCTACTTGAAGTCGCGCGAGAAGGTCCGCCGCGGATACATCCTCTCGCATTTTCTCTCCTCGCACGACGTGACGGGCGCTCTCAAGCAGCTCCAGGGCGACGCCGGCCTCTTCCGCCTTGCCGCGATCCTCCAACTGACGACCTCCGGAATTCCGATGATCTACTACGGCGAGGAAGTGGCGCGGCCGGGTGGCGACTGGCCTGAGAACCGCAGCGACATGCCGTGGGGAAATCGCAAGGTGCTTCCCGGAGCCGGCAAGCCTCGCGACGAGGCCCTCCGCGCCGACTACAGGAAGCTCATCGGTATCCGGCGCGCCCATCTGGCTCTCTCCCGCGGGGTTCACACGGCCGTGGCCACGGACGGGGACCTCTATGCATTTCTCCGGCGCGATGCCGATTCGAAGGATGCCGTCGTCGTCGTCATCAATCGTGGAAGCGCGCCCGCGACGCTCAAGATGGCCGTCCCCGAAGAGTGGGGCAAGGCCTTCGCCGAAGACGCGTGGAACGGAGGCGTCGTGGGCAGGAGCGGGGATACGGTAGAGATGATCGTTGCGCCTCGGTCGGCCCGTGTCTTGACGCGCGGAAAGGCCCTGGCCGCGAGAACCGGCGAACGGAGGAATTGATGGCGGAAGTGCGGTTCGACCACGTGGCCAAACGGTTCGAGAAGGTCTCGGTCATCGAGGATCTGAACCTGGATGTCCGCGACCACGAGTTCATGGTTCTCGTCGGGCCCTCCGGCTGCGGCAAATCCACAGCTCTCCGGATGATCGCGGGACTCGAGGAAATCTCTGCGGGGAAGATCGAGATCGGCGGCCGGCTCGTCAACGACCTTCCCCCAAAGGACCGCGACATCGCGATGGTCTTCCAGAACTACGCGCTCTATCCCCACATGACTGTCCGCGAAAACCTGGAGTTCGGTCTGAAGATCCGCAAGCTCCCGCCGCCCGAGATCCAAAAACTCGTCAACGAGGCCGCAACGATTCTCGAGATTTCCCACCTGCTCGACCGCAAACCCAAGCAGCTTTCGGGCGGCCAGCGCCAGCGCGTCGCCCTGGGTCGCGCGATCGTCCGCAAGCCGGCCGTTTACCTGTTCGATGAGCCGCTCTCTAACCTCGACGCTAAGCTTCGAGTCCAGATGCGCGCAGAGATCAAGAAGCTCCAGCAACGCTTGAAGACAACCACCGTTTACGTCACTCACGACCAGACCGAGGCGATGACCATGGGGACCCGGATCGCCGTCATGAAAGACGGAAGGATCCAGCAGGTCGGCACACCGCTCGAGATCTATGATCGACCCCAGAACCTGTTTGTTGCCAACTTCATCGGCACGCCGCCGATGAATTTCATCAAAGCGGCGATCCGGGATGGAGGATCGACGCTCGCCGCCTCGAAGTTCTCGCTGCCGGTGCCCGCCTCCTTGCGGGCGGTCGCCGCGGCCCGTGACGGCAGGAACGTGATTTTGGGTCTTCGACCCGAGCACATCCTGGAGCCTTCCACGCCGACGCGCGGCGAGAAAGCCACGCTCGCGGCCGAAGTGGAGGTCATCGAGCCCCTCGGCGACGAGGTCATTGTGCACGCCCGCGTTGGGGACGACCTGCTCGTCTACAAGATCGAGCCGCAGCTCACACCGGAGGTCGGCCAGAAGCTTGAGGTCGCGATCGAGCTCGACCGCCTGCACCTGTTCGACGTCGAAACGGAAAACCGCCTCGCGGCTTGATCGAAAGGGAGGATGACGATGAAACGGTTTCGCCTGGCGCCCCTTGCCCTCTCCCTCGCCCTCGCGGGCCCGACCGTCGCGGCGGCTGCCGAGATCGTCGTCTGGCACGCTTACCGCGCCGAGGAGAAAGAGGCCTTCGAGAAAGTCGTCGCCCAGTACAACGCCTCGCCGGCCGCGAAGGGCAACAAGGTCACGACTCTAGCCGTCCCTTACGACGCCTTCGCGGACAAGATCACTGCGGCCGTGCCGCGCGGCAAGGGCCCGGACATCTTCATCTATGCGCAGGACCGATTGGGCGGCTGGATCGAAGCCGGCAATACGGTCGACCCGATCGATTTCTTCCTCGACAAGGTTACCCGGGAGCGCTTCATTCCGACGACGGTGGACGCGATGACCTACCGGGGCACGGTCTACGGCCTGCCCCTCAACTACAAGGTCATCACGATGATCTACAACAAGAAGCTCGTCTCGGTTCCGCCCAGAACGTCGGGGGAGCTGGTCACGATGGCCAGCAAACTCACCGACCAGAAGGCGGCGCGCTTCGGGCTCGCCTACTCGTACACGGACTTCTACTACCACGCCTGCCTCATGAACGGCTTCGGCGGCCGCGTCTTCGAGGCGCAGGGCCGGCCGGTCCTGAACAACCCGCAGAACGTCCAGGCGATGGAGCTGCTGATGAGGTGGTTCACGAAGGACAAGATCCTGCCGGCGGAGCCCTCGACGGCCCTCATCACATCGCTCTTCAACGAAGGCAAGGCCGCGATCGTCTTCTCCGGCCCGTGGTTCCTGGGCGAGATCGCCAAGGGGGTCGACTACGGCCTCGCTCTGCTGCCGACACTCGATGAGGCGGGCGGCAAGCCGATGCGGCCCTGGATGACGGTCGAAGGCGTGTTCATCGCGTCTCCCTCGAAGAACAAGGATGCCGCCTACGAATTCGCGAAGTTTCTGACTGACGGTGCCGCGGCGAAGGTCCTCGCCGTCGAAGGCCGCCAGACTCCGTCCAACAAAGGGGTTTACAACGACCCGCAGGTCGCCAAGGACGCCGTCCTTCAGGCCTTCCGCAAGCAGGTGGACCTCGCCGTGCCGATGCCGAATCTGGCGGAGATGACCATGGTCTGGTCTCCCGCCACGACCGCGATGAACACCGTCACGAAGAAGGCGGCGACTCCCCAACAGGCGCTCGACGCCGCCCAGAAGAAGGTCGAGGCGGACATCGCCGGCCTGCGGAAGCGTGGATGAGCTCGACCCCTTCGCACCGGCTCCGCTTCGGCGTCGGCCTGGCGATCGCCTCCGGGCTCGCCATCGGCCTCGCCTATGCCCTGCTCTCGTCCGCGCGCTGGGAGTCGGAGCACGCGAGAGGCGTGCGCACGGCCGTCGTCCGGCTGCGCGCCCTGACCGAGCTCGTCGAGAAGCTCCCGGTGCCGAGCGAGACCGGCCTGCAGCCCTTCCTCGCGCAATGGAAGGCGCGCTTCCCCGACGCTCCCTCCGCCCGCGTGATCGCGACACAGGGAATCCGTCTCGAGGCCTCGACCTTCGCCGGAGACACGGGCGAGAAGGCAGCGCCGCGCCGCCTCGAGCGCGACGAGAAGCCCCTCTTCGACCAGGCAGCGCGTCTTCGCGCGGCAATCGAGACGAACAAGTCCGAAGGAGGAGCCCGCAAGGAAGAGATCGAAGCCGCGAAGACTCCCTCGGGCGGCCTCGCCATGGCCTCGCCGATCGAGAAGGACGGCGCCATCGTCGGCATGGTCCAGATCGAGGAGCGTCCCCTGGTGCACCGGGCCCATCCCAACCGCGCCATCGCGCTGCTCTCTTTCGCGTCACCGGTTGCCCTGTTCTTCCTGTTGGCCTGGCGGATCGGCGAGCGGCGCTGGCTGCTCGCGCTGCTGTCGTTGATTCTGCTCCTCGGAGCGCTCGCCCGCTATGCCTCTCACTCCCTTACGGTGCTGGAGAGCGATCGCCGGGCAGTGGAGACCGCCGTCGGCAAAGAGATCGCCGCGCAAGCCGCGGCGCTGCCCGCCGTCCTGGCGTCCGCCGGGCTGCCGGCGACGCTCCATCCCGAAACTTGGGACAGCGATCTCTTCCGCCATCCGCGAGGCCTCATCCGTGGCGACGGCAGGATCGACGAGACTCGCCTCTCGCGAGAGCTCACCGAGTCGGCGTCCGACGCGGTAAACGCGCTCGCCGGAATCGGCGTCCTCGCTTCCGCCGTGCTCGCGTTCGTGGGGCTCGGCGGCGCCGCGCGCCTGTGGGCGATGCTCGGCAAGCACCGCGAGGCCTATCTGTACATCACCCCGGCGATCGCCGGCATGATCGTGCTGGTCTTCTTCCCGTTTCTCTACGGGATCGCGATCTCCTTCACGGACCAGACGATCTACACGACCTCGAAGCCCCTGAGCGAGATCTGGGTGGGTCTGAAGAACTACCGCCAGATCCTCGGCGACTTCCACATCGCCAGACACGCCGTCGACGGCGCTCTCGTCTTCAACTACCTCAATTTCTACTGGACCTTTCTCTTCACCGTCGTCTGGACGATCTCGAATGTGACGATCGGCGTCACGGTCGGGTTGATCCTCGCCCTGATTCTGAACATGCCCGGGCTCGCCCTGCGCCCCGTCTACCGGGTGCTGCTGATCCTGCCGTGGGCCGTACCCAACTACATCACCGCGCTCATCTGGCGCGGGATGTTCCATTCGCAGTTCGGCGTCATCAACCAGCTCATCCAGATCTTCGGCGGTCAGCCCGTCTCCTGGTCCGAGAAGCCGTTCAGCTCGTTCCTGACCGCGCTCGCGACCAACGGCTGGCTCTCCTTCCCATTCATGATGCTCATCTCGCTCGGAGCGCTGCAGTCGATTCCCGGCGAGGTCTACGAGGCGGCCCGCGTCGAGGGAGCAACCCGCTGGCAGCAGTTCCGGGCGATCACGCTGCCATCGCTCAAGCCCGCGCTGATTCCCGCGATCATCATCTCCGTCGTCTGGACCTTCAACATGTTCAACATCATCTACCTCGTGACGGCTGGCGAGCCGGCCGGGTCGACCGAGATCTTGATCACGCAGGCCTACAAGTTTGCCTTCGAGAAGTACCGCTACGGCTATGCCGCTGCGTACTCGGTCGTGATCTTCATGATCCTGCTCGTCTACGGCTCGATCCAGAACCGGGTGACCAGGGCGACGGAGGCGATCTGATGGCGAAGTCCAGGCGCGAGGAGCAGCTTCCCCACTGGCTGCTGCACGGGATACTGATCCTGATGACCGTCATCACGGTCTATCCGATCCTGTGGGTTCTGACGATCGCTTTCTCGGGCAAGCAGAGCCTGGCGCTCGTGGATCTGCCCGCCAATCCCACGACGGCCGACCGGCTCCGGGCCGTGCTTCCGTGGCCGGGCCACGTCACGGCCTCCAACTTCACGTCCGTCATGACCGATCAGCCTTTCAGCCGCTGGCTCGTCAACAGCGCGATCGTGGCGCTGGCAACGACGGTCCTGGGCCTTTTCCTCGCGTGCACGGCCGGCTACGCGTTCTCCCGGTTCCGCTTTCCCGGACGGCGCGTGGGCCTGATGTCCTTTCTCGTCTCGCAGATGTTTCCCGGAGTCCTCACCCTGATCCCGCTCTACATCATCATCGTCAAGTGGCTCGGGCTCGGCTCCACCCGGACCGGCCTCGTTCTCGTCTATGCCACGACCGCCATTCCCTTCTGCGTCTGGATGCTCAAGGGATATTTCGACACGATCCCGAAGGATCTCGAGGAGGCCGCGCTGATCGACGGGGCATCGGCGCCGACCATCTTCCTGAGGATCGTTCTGCCGCTCGCCAAGCCGGCAATCGCCGTCACCGCGCTCTTTTCTTTCATGACCGGCTGGAACGAGTTCATCCTCGCGGCCACACTCATGGACAAAGAGGACATGTACACCGCGCCCGTCGGCCTGCGCTTCTTCGTGGGCGGCTTCTCGCAGCAGTGGGGCTACTTCGCGGCCGGCGCCATCATCGTCTCGATCCCCGTCGTCGCTCTCTTCTTCTATCTCCAGAAGTATCTGGTCTCCGGGCTCACGGCCGGAGGCGTCAAAGGCTAGAGACGCAAAGGAAAGGAGGATTCCATGAATCGAACCGGTTTCCGTATCACGCTCCTCGCGGGCATCGTCCTCGCCTTCGCCGCGGCGGCGGCCTTCGCGCAGGAGGTCGCGTTCAAGGATCCCACGGGCGACGACAAGGGACCGGGCAAGTACACATACCCGACCGATCCGGTCTACAAGACGGGCTCCTTCGACCTCACGGAGTTCAAGTTCAGCGTCAAAGGCGACCGGGCCGACGCGGCCGTCACGGTCAACTCGAGTCTCGAAGACCCGTGGGGCATGAAGGTCGGGTTCGCCGTTCAGATGATCTTCGTGTTCATCCAGACCGATGACGCCGCCGGACGAACGACCAAAGGCCTTCCAGGCTTGAACGTGCAGTTCGGGCCGGAGGACGGCTGGAACCGCTGCATCATCCTGTCGCCCCAGCCCTCGGCGCGCGTGCGCGGCGAAGTCGAGATCAAGGCCGCTGATCTCCAGAAGATGATCGTCATTCCCAACCAGGTGCGCGGCTCGGGCCGCACCATCTCGGCGACCGTGGCCACGAAGGACATCGGGAGCGGAGATCCGGCGAAGTGGGGCTGGCAGGTCGTCATGCAGTCCAACGAAGGTTTCCCCGACAAGAAAGACTTGTTGACGCGCAAGGTCAACGAGTACGAGGGACAGCATCGCTTCGGTGGCGGCAACGACGGCGAGTGCGACCCGCACGTGATGGACATCCTGGCGGGCAAGGGCACGGGCGACAAGAGCGAGATCGACGAGCAATACAAGATGCTCGTCTACGAGTGCAATCCGGACGGGACGTCCAAAAAGATGGCGACGCTCAAGATGGTCCGCAAATAGCCGACTCCGAGTCTTCTTTTCTTGCAGCGAAGGAGGGAACCAATGCGAATGCGAGGGCCACTGGTCATCGGGGCGATCCTCCTGATCGGACTCATTGCGGCGCCGCTGGCCGCTCAGATCACGATCGGCGGGACCACCTACACAAAATTCCTTTGGGGCAATCAGCGCGACCAGGGAGCGCTCTACAACTTCACCACCGTCCCAGGCGAAGGCTACGGCGACAATGGACAGGGAACGGAGATCGAGCTCCTCGTCAATGGCAAGCTCTCCAAGAAGCTTGCGATCTCTGCCCGCATCCACAGCCGCTTCAACCAGAACTACTGGACGAACTACGGAGGCTTCGGCGGCACCAACCCGGCCTTCCAGGACGACGGTAAGCAAACCCCGTGCTTGGCCGGGATCTGCGGCGAGTTCGACCCGCGCTCCAACCAGTACGTCAAGCTGCGCGGGGTGGCGCTGACCTTAACCCCCGGTTACAGCTGGATGGATACCGCCGTCATCGGGCAGCAGGACTGGGGCAACTTCGATCCTTTTGTCGTCGGCCGCATCCGTTACATCGACCGGGACAACCAGGGGGGCATCCTCCTGCAGGGCTCGGCCTTGAACCGCCACCTGACCTGGGACGCCGCGCGGATCTCGCTGGCGCGGATCTACCAGGGCCCGGGCTTCTCGACCGGTACATTCGTGGCCCAGGACGCGGCATACACGACACAGGCCAAATACGTTGTGAATCCCCAGTTTGACTTCAGCGGCATCTTCAACTGGATCCATGACATCGAGATCGATCCGAAAGACAAGAACTTCGACAACGGCCTGAATCTCAAGACGCGCTACCGCAACAACGTCTACGGAGCCAAGGCCGGCATCCATCCCGCTTCCGCCGTGGACGTCCGGCTCCAGGGTCTCTACTCCTCCAACGACACCAACGCCGCATTCGCGCCGACCACTTTCGGCATCGGAGGCTTTTCGCCGGTCATCGGCGGACACCACACCGGTTGGGCGGGGAAGGTGGACGTGGACTTGAACGATCCTTTCAGCATCGGCCTCTCCTTCAACCTCGAAGCCTTCCGGATCGGCGCCAACTATTCGTCGCTGCTCGCCGCAAGGCGCGAGGCGGATGTCCTGCTGACAGAAGGTCACGACGCGGCCTTTGCCTTCCCGGGACCCTCCAACGCCGCCTTCGGCGTGTTCGGCGGCAACCGCACCCGCATCGGCTACGGCGGCTGGGACGGACCGATGCAGCAGGTCGCGACGATCAACGTGGACAACGATTTCACGGACTTCGACGAGCCCTTGGCCGAGACCGTGACCGGCTGGGAAGGCGTAACGCTCGCGCCTCTCTACTCCAAGGGATCGCTCGAGGTCTCGGGCGAGCTCTCCTACATCACGTACGACACGAACTGGCAGGCCTGGGACCGGCCCGACCGCGCCATCAACGTCACCGACTATCCGATGATGGAGAGCGACATGGGCCTCGGCCATTTCCGCAGCGCCTACGCGCCCTTCCAGGACAAGAAGACCTACATCGCCGTGGCGAAGTTCAAGTACACCATCAGCGCCGGCAAGGGCATCGAGATCTTCGGGAAGATCAAGGGAATCCACGAGACCGACAACCGCATGAACGAAACGCGGTTCCTGCCGTATCAGGCGGGGGATTGCCCGGGGGGCGGCCAGGATTGCGCGGGGAACAAGAACTTCTACTCCTCAGGCAACTCGACCGCGGATCTCTACGGCAACCCACCGGTCATCACGGTCACCAATCCCGCGACCGGCCAGACGGCGACCGGCTACCAGTGGAAGCCGTTCGACAGCCTGTCGGACGACAATCGCAAGCTCAACTACTGGATGATCA
>WNGB01011587.1_pt1 | contig 12066 bp, 9 predicted proteins | sample 5400681 | NCBI WGS metagenome assembly WNGB01 (sample SAMN13153367, study PRJNA577476) | soil metagenome | isolation source: 115 cm soil or saprolite under grassland replicate 2 | place: USA:California | collected 2016-06-15 | reverse complement strand
GGCGTGAGCGGCGAGACCTCGGCCGGCGCGCTTCGCCGGATCGACTGGCTGCTGCGCAATCCGCCGGCCGTGCTGGTGATCGAGACCGGCGCCAACGACGGGCTGCGGGCTCAGAGCCCTGATTCGCTCCGGGCCAACCTGCAGGCCATCATCGATTGCGCCAAGGCGATCTCGCCCCCGCCACGGATCGTGCTGATCGGGATGCAGGCGCTGCCGAACTTCGGGCCGTTCTACGCCCGCCGGTTCCGCCGGCTGTATCTGGAGCTGGCCGAGAAGAACGACCTGCCGCTGGTGCCCTTTCTGCTCGAGGGAGTGGCCGGAGTGGACTCGCTCAACCAACCGGACGGGATTCATCCCACTGCTGCAGGCCAGCGAATCGTAGCGGCGACGGTGTGGAAGACACTACAACCGGTCTTTGAAGAGCGTGAACGGTGAACAGTGAACGGGGTGCTCCGGTCCACGCCTGAGCCCCCGTTCACCGTTTACCGTTCACCGTTTACGCTGTTCAAGCCAGCACCTCGCCCAACATCTCCACCGCCCCCACCACCTCCTCTTCCGTGTTGTAGTAGTGCGGCGAGAAGCGCAGCGCAGCCGCGGCTCGTTTGTCGTCCATGTCGATCACCGCGCTGGTCCGGGTCGTCGTGCTCACGTTAACTCCGCGACGGCGCAGCTCCAGCTTGATGGCCTCGAGGTCCGGCTGGTCCAGCGCGGCCGTGGCGATGGCGCAGAGCTCCGGTCCGCGATCGAGCACTCGCACGCCGGGCAACCGGGCGAGCCGCTCGCGCGCGAGAGCGGTGAGTCGTCGCGCGCGGTCGCAGGCCGTCGCGATGCCGACGTCGAGGGCGTACCGTGCCGCGGCACCCATTCCCAGCAGCAGCGCACAAGGGGATTCCCAGGTCTCGAAGCGTCTGGCGTCGGGCGCGAGCTCGAAGTCGTCGGCTGCGGTCCAGGTGGCGCCCTGCATGTCCACCAGCAGAGGATGCGCCCCACCCCGGAGCACCCGGTCCGAGGCATAGAGAAAGCCAATGCCCCGAGGCCCTCGGAGAAACTTGCGGGCGGTTGCGGCGAGATAGTCGCAGCGGACCTGCGCGACGTCCACTGCCAGCTGGCCCACGGCCTGACAGCCGTCCACCAGATAAGGCACCTCGGCCGCTTCGCAGATTTCTCCGACCGCCTCGACCGGCTGGACCAGCCCCGAGTTGGTCGGCACCCAGGTGACGGCCACGAGGGCCGGGCGCCGCCGCCGCATCAGATCGCGGACGGAGTCCGGGTCCACACCGCCCTCAGGCAAGTCCTCGGCGCGCACGAGCTCGACGCCGCGCCGGCGTGCGAGCGATAGGAACATGATCTGGTTGGAGGCGTAATCGTTGCGGGTCGTGAGGATCCGATCGCCGGGCCCAAAATCGAAGCCGGAGAGGGCCTGAGCAAAGGCGATGGTCGAGTTCGGCAGCACGGCGACGTTGGCCGGCCGACACCCGATGACTTGCCCGACGGCAGCGTAAGCCTCCTGCGCCCGCCCGGCCATCGCTTCCGCGGCCTCGTAACCACCCAGCGTGGATTCGAGCGCCAGGTGCTCGGCAACGGCGGTAGCCACCGGTGTCGGGACCAGCGCCGCCCCGGCGTTGTTGAGATGAATGCGGTCGGCGCAGCCGGGGGTGTCGGCGCGCCAGCGCGCGAGGTTGGCGTCAGGCACGGGTTGGGTAGATGCCATTGCGTATTCACGATACATTGAGCGATCCCTCGCTGCCCGATGGCCGGACCCACCCCTACCCCCCGACCACCATGCATCGTACGCTCGCGCTGGCTCTGTCGTTTCAGGCTCTGGCCGGCTCCCTCGCGGGCCAGGATGAGGCTGCGCTCCGATCCTACTTCGAGGGAAGGACCGTGCTCGTCAAGCTGGCGCTGCCCGCCGCGGAGGCCGGGGTAGACCTATATCCGGGCGTGGCTCCGCCGGTGGATTACCCGGAGCACGCCAAGCGGCTCAAGAAGTACGGTGTCGCAATCCAGGCCGGCCAGCCGGCGCTGGTCACCAAGATCAAGGTCAAGGGCAAGCTGATCGAGTTCCAGCTCGATGGGGGAGGGTATGGCACTTCTGGCGACCCGACCGATCCCAGCGTGGCGGTCGCGACGATGCCCAAGACCCGGCGCGAGAAGGACCTCGAAGCGGCCGTGAAGAAGGAGACCGACCCGGCGAGGAAGCGGCGCATGGAGCGGGAGATCGATGCGCTGCGGGCCGATCGGGAGCGGGAAGATCGGCGCAACCGGGCGATTGCCGCGGGCGCGACTGAACGACGGCGCGAGTACATCCAGGAGCGCCGGCTGCAGGGCGGATCGCGGTTCAATCTGAGGTACCCCCAAGGCGTACCCCTCGAGGCGCTGCGGGTCGAATCGGTCCGAGCGGCGCTCGAGGAGTTCGTGCAGTTCGAGTCGCCCAGCGCGCAGCCCCCGGTGGCGCAGATCGACAGCGGCGATACGGCGGCGCCCGCCGCCGAGCCGGCGGGCCCGCTGGCGCTCCGGAAAGGACTTCAGGCGGAAGAGGTCGACTCGCTTCTCGGCGCCCCGCTGCGGCGCACCAGCCGCAAGGAGGGCACGCTGGCCGTGGTCAGCCGCACTTACGATACTCGCGCAGGCCGGGTGCTGGCGGAGTTCGTCGAAGACGTCCTGATCCGCTACACAATCACCTCTCGATGAGCCTGCGGCTGCTCGCCTTTGCCGCGTCGCTCCGGCGCGGCTCGGTGAACCGCAAGCTTCTCACGCAGGCGGTCGAGATCGTGAGAGCCGACGGAGCCGAGGTGGACGTGGCCGAGTTCGCGGAATTCGACATGCCGCTCTTCAACGCCGACCTCCAGGAAGCCAGTGGATTTCCAGCGGGTGCTGAGGAGCTCGCGCGACGGGTCCGCGCCGCCGATGGCATGCTCATCGCCTCGCCGGAGTACAACTTCTCCCTGCCGGGAACGCTCAAGAATGCGATCGACTGGCTCTCACGGATACGGCCCATGCCGTTGCGAGGGAGAAGCGCGTTCCTCATGGCAGCGTCGGGCACGGCGGTGGGCGGGATCCGGGGACTCTGGCAGCTCCGGATTCCGCTTGAAGGTCTTGGGGTGGTAGTGAATCCCGACATGTTCTCGCTGCCCAACGCGCCAGACGCGTTCGACGAGAATGGGGGGCTCAAGAACCCCCAGGCAGCGGAGCGGTTGGGGAGGTTGGTCCGGGCCTACGTTGAGATGGCGGGAAAGCTGGCAGGAAAGGCGTGAACGGTGAACGGTAAACGGTAAACGGTAAACCGGGGCTTCGATGTCGAGCGGAGCCCCCGTTCACCGTTCACCGTTTACCGTTCACGCTTCTAATTTCGCGTCCAGCTCCATCTTCACATTCCCCTTCAGCGCCTGCGACACGGGGCAACCCTCTTTCGCTGCCTCGGCGGCCTGCTGGAAGCCAGCCTGGTCGATGCCGGGCACTCGGCCGCGGACCTCGAGCCGCATGGACGTGATCCGGAAGCCGGCGCCGACTTTGTCGATGGTGCAGGCAGCCGTGGTGCTGATCCGGGTCGGGGGCTTCCCCGCCTGTTCGAGCCCGACGGCCAACGCCATGCTGAGGCAGGCCGCGTGCGCGGCGGCGATCAGCTCTTCCGGATTGGTCCCTTTAGCGCTCTCGAACCGGGTTGCAAAGGAGTAGTCGCCCCGAAACACTCCCGAACCAGCCTCGAAATGGCCCTTGCCAGTCCGGAGCACTCCCTCCCAGACCGCGCTCGCCTTGCTGGTTGTCGCCATGGTTCTGTTCCTCCCGAAGTTGAGCGATCGAATCTAATGCGCGTCACTCCCGACCCCCCGCCGGCGGGGTTAGCTTGGAGGCCCGCGAGAGACCCACCCTTCGCCGGAAGGTATCGATGCTCTGCAGCCCGTTTCGACCCGCAACCATCGTTCTGACTCTCAGCCTGCTGTTCGCGGCGGCGCCTCGTGTCGCGGCACAGGCGACCGCACCCGCGCGGCCGGCCACCACGGCACCGGCGGGGTTTGTGAAGGAGTTCGGGACGATGTGGACCTTCGACGCCCCGCCGCTCGAGTACTGGAAGGCGCGCTACGGGTTTGCGCCGGACCAGGCCTGGCTCGATCACGTCCGACTCGCTTCCGTGCGCCTGCCGATCTGCTCCTCCTCGTTCGTCTCGTCCGAGGGCCTGGTGATGACCAACCATCACTGCGGCCGAGAGTGCATCACGACGGTCTCTCCGCCGGACACGAGCTATCAGCGCACCGGCTTCGTGGCCCGAACGTTGGCCGAGGAAAAGAAGTGCCCCGGACTCTACGTAGATCAGCTCCAATCGACCGAAGACGTGACCTCGCGGGTTCGCGGCAAGGGGACCGCGAGCGCCACAGCAGGACAGGTCGCCCAACGTGAGGCGGCCATTCAGGAGATCGAGAACCAGTGCCAGCAGCAGACCGGCGACGTGTGCCAGGTGGTCACGCTCTATCAGGGGGGGCGCTACTCCCTCTATCGCTACAAGCGGTTCTCCGACGTCCGCCTGGTGATGGCGCCGGAAGAGGGCATCAGCTTTTTCGGCGGCGATCCCGACAACTTCACCTACCCTCGCTACGATCTGGATCTGACGTTGCTCCGGGTGTACGAGAACGGCGCCCCCAAGAAGACCGAGCACTTCTTCAAGTGGAGCGCGACCGGCGCCAAGGAAGGCGACCTCGTCTTCGTGATCGGCAATCCCGGGTCCACCGGACGGCTGCTCACGCTGGCCCAGATGGAATATCTGCGCGACGTCACCTATCCCGCGCAGCTCGCCCAGGTCAAGCGCAACATTGCCATCTATCAGGAGCTCGTCGGCCAGGGCGACGAGGCGCGGCGCCGTTGGGAGAATCAGCTGTTCTATGCGCAGAACTCGTTCAAGGCCATCAGCGGCTACCAGGCGGGGCTCCTGGACAGCGCGATCATGGTCAAGAAGCGCAAGTTCGAGGACGACTTCCGGGCGCGGGTCAACCGCGATCCCAAGCTCCGCGCCAGGTACGGCGATGCCTGGAATCGCATTGCGCTGGCGCTCAAGGAGCAGCGCACGCTGGCCGTGAAGTCCCGGTTCTACGGGTTCGGGGCATCTCAGCTCCTCTCGATGGCCGGCGTGCTGGTGCGGCTCCCCGAGGAGTCGGCCCTACCTGACTCGGCGCGCTTGCCCGCGTATCGTGGCGACGGCCTGGAGAAGGCGCGGCAGGTGGTCCAGGCCCCGGTACCGATCGACAAGGAAGTCGAGAAGGCGACGCTCGCTGCCCAGCTGACCGCCGCCAGGAAAGAGCTGCCAGCCGCCGACCCCTATCTCAACGCCGTGCTCCAGGGGCGGAGTCCTGAGGTGGCGGCAGAGGCGCTCATCGAGAAGACCACGCTGGCCGATCCGGCCGCGCGAAAGGCGCTGCTCGATGGCGGAGCCCAGGCGGTGCGTGCCTCCGATGATCCGCTGGTGGTCGTGGCGCGGAAGATCGCCCCTCTCTCCCGGGCCGTCGCCATGCGGAACCAGCGGCTGGAATCCACCGCCTCGGCCAACGCCGAGCGGATCGGCCAGGCGTTGTACGCGGCCTACGGCACCTCGCTCCCGCCGGACGCCACCTTCACCCTCCGGATCAGCGACGGCGAGGTCCAGGGGTATCCGATGAACGGGACCAAGGCCTCCTACAAGACCACGTTCTACGGCCTCTACGCCCGGTCGGCTGATTTCGACGACCAGCCGCCGTTTCAGCTGCCGGGCCGCTGGAAGGCGGCGCGTGACCGGCTGGACCTGACGACACCAATGGACTTCGTGACGACCAACGACATCATCGGTGGCAACTCCGGCAGCCCGGTCATCAATCAGAACGCCGAAGTCGTCGGTCTCATCTTCGACGGGAACATCGAGTCGCTGCCCAATCGGTTCATCTTCACGGACGAGGTCGCGCGGTCGGTGGCGGTGCACTCGCGCGGGATCACCGAAGCGCTGCGGAAAGTCTATGATGCAGGGCGGGTGGCGGACGAGCTCGAAGGGAGTGCGAGGGTCAGTCAACAGTAAACAGCGTGAACAGTGAACAGTGAACAGTGAAAGGGGGCCCCGGTTCGCCGCGGAGCCCCCTGTTTACTGTTTACTGTTCACGCTGTTTCAGCCCCCCAACCGATAGCTGTACCCCAACACCAGTCGAAACGGGCTCGTGTCATTCACCCAGGTCCAGCGGAACTCGGCGAAGGGTCGGCTGCGTGATTGGACCGATGCGAAGTTGAGACCGAAAAAGATGTTGTACCCGGTCTTCACCTTGTCCAGCGGGCGGACCTTGACGAACGCGGCCCCACCGCCGGCGTAGATGCTCCGGCCCGGCCCGAATGTGAGGGCGCCGTCGGCATTGAGCTGCCACCGGAAAGGGGTCCGGTCGCCGAAAAACCAGTCGCCGCTGGGCCGGAGCTCGAACCGCTCCTGCACCCGAAGCCCCAGTTGAGCTCCCAGACTCCACGCGTGGTTCTCGAAATCGCGCCCCGCCCGCGCCCCGGCGGTGAGCGTGGCAGGTGAGCCGAGGCGGCGCTGGGCCACCGCGTCACGGGCCGAGGCCAGGGTGCAGGTCAGCAGGAAGGCCACCAGGAGAGTCAGGCGTCGGCGCATCGAATTTCCTCTGAGTGAAACAGCGGTAGGTGGAGGCGCCGGATGTTAACGGCCGCGGGACATTTTGTCACGGCGCGGACCGGTCTGTCCCCTCGGGCTGCGCCTGCTTGGCGCGAAGGAGCCCAGGTTGGCTCGGCAATGACCGCCAACTTGCACGCTGCAAAGCACATGCAAGAGCCCATCCGGTTGGCGCGAGTCCTGCCTTTGCCGGCTGCGCACGCCGGCCCCAACCAGGGAGAAGCCGGCGACATGACCTTCATTGTCCCACGTACTGCGTTACCACGGAGGAACGCATGTCCCGGAAGCTCTCGCTCACCACGCTCGCTCTGTTCGCCGCCCTGCTCGCGACGCCCGTCATGGCCCAGCAGCCCACGGGCGGGAAGGACAGCGCCACCGCGCCCACGATGGCAAAGAAAGGCCACAAGGGTCATCACAAGAAGGGCGCCGCCGCTGCCGCCAAGGACACGGCGAAGAAGGACAGCACCAAGAAGTAAGGCGTGAACGGTAAACAGTGAACGGTGAACGGGGGGCTCCGCCGATCGGAACCCCCCGTTCACCGTTTACCGTTCACCGTTTACGCATTTCACGTAGGTTGAATCACCTTCACCTCTCCCAGATTCAGCTCCTTGATCCCGGCCTCGATCTTGGCCCGGTCGCCGACGATCAACCATACCAGGCGGTCGGCGTGCACCACCTGCGCCGCCGCCGCGGGAAGTTGGCCCAGCGCGACCGCGCGCACCTTCGCGGGATAGGTATCGAAGTAGCGGTCGTCGAGTCCGTACGTCAGAATGCTCCGGATGGTCGCATCCACCGCGGCCATCGTTTCCCACGCGCCCGGGAGCGTGAGGGTGAGGCTCGACTTGGCCTTCGCGAGCTCATTCGCGTCCACCGGCCGGTCCTTGAGAATTCCCTGCAGCTCCTTCGCGATCTCGAGAATTGACTCTTTGGTCTTGTCGGTCTGCACCGGCGCGTAGACCACGAACGGTCGTTGCCCGCGCGCGTCCCGGAGGAAGCTTCCGGCCCCGTACGACCAGTGCTTCTCTTCCCGCAGGTTCAGGTTGAGCCGCGATCCGAAATTTCCCCCCAGCACGGTGTTCATCGCCTCGATGGTCACTTCGTCGGGGTTGTTCTTGGGTGGCGCGACATTGCCCGCGAGGATCACCGTCTGGAGCGCCCCCGGCCGATCGATGAGGTAGACCGCCGGCGCTGGCGGGAGCGGCACGTCCTTGATGTTCTTCGGGGGGATGTCGCCGGGTTTCCATCCGGCGAACAGCCGCTCCAGCTTGGGCTGCATCTCGCTCATCGTGGCTGCGCCCACCACGATCAGGGTCGCGTGGTTGGGCTTGAACCAGTCGCGGTGAAAGGCCGCCACGTCGGCGCGGGTGATCTTGGCGGCCGACTCCTCGGTGCCGGTTCCGCTCCAGGGCGTGGCGTAAGCATGGCCCGGGCCGTACACCAGCTGCGGAAGGGCCCGCAGAGCCAGGGAGAGCGGCTCGGCTTTTTCACGCGCGATCGCGGCCAGCTGCTGCTTCTTCAGGCGGTCGAAGTCGTGCTGAGGAAACGACGGATGGAGCACGACGTCGGCAAACAGCGCAAGCGATGCGTCGAGGTGCTCCCGGAGAGCCTCGAGCGTCACGCTCGAGTAGTCGAGCCGTGAAAACGCGCTCAGATCGGCGCCCAGTCGCTGCAACTCCTCGCTGATCTCGAGCGACGTGCGCCGCTGGGTGCCTTCGTCGAGCATCGCGAGCGTCATGTTGGCGGTGCCCGGCACGGCGGACTGGTCGGCTGCGTACCCGGCATCGACCAGCAGGTCGAACCGCACCTGCGGGATCGACGGCCGCTCGGCCAGCACGATCTTGAGTCCGTTCGAAAGCGTCGCGCGCTCGAGGGCCGGGAACTTGGGGTCGGGCGGCGTGCCCGGCTGCGGCAGCTTGGTTCGATCGGCGCCCGCGCTCGCGGTCTGGTACGCGGGGAAGGGCCGGACTTCGAGAGTGTAGTCGCCGTCGCCCAGCCATTGCCTGGCCGTGCGCAGGAGGTCGGCCGGCGTGGCTGTGGCAACCCGCTCGAGTGCGGTCTTGTAGTAGTCGGGCCGACCGGCAAAGACCTCGCCCTGGGCCAGCACGTCGGACTTGCCGCCGAAGCCGCCGATCCGCTCGACCCCTCGCACGAAGCTGGCTCGGGAATCGGTTTGGGCTCGCGCCAGCTCGGCCGCCGTGGGGCCGGTCCGGAGGAACCGGGCGAGCTCCTCGTCCACAGCGCGCTCGACCTTGGTCAGATCGTCGCCGGGGCGAGCGGTCGCCTGAATCGTGAAGAGTCCGCCGATCTCACGCGCTTCGATGGTTGTGGCGACGTCGGTCGCGATCTGCTCGTCGTAGACCAGGCGGCGATAGAGCCGCGAGGTCTTCCCCACGGAAAGCACCTGCCCGACCAGGCCAAGGAGCTCGCTGTCGGTCGTGCCCCAACCGGGAATGTTCCAGACGTGGTAGAGCCGGGCCTGCGGCACCCGATCCTGCAGCACGCCCCGCTGCCGCCCGGTCCGCTTGGCGACCCAGGCATCCTGCCGGCCCACCGGCGGCCCGGAGGGGATGTCGCCGAAGTAGTGCTCCGTCTTCTTCCGGGCGGTCTCCGGGTCCACGTCGCCGGCGATGACCAGGACCGCGTTGGCGGCGCCGTAATAGGTCTGGAACCACTCCTTCACATCCTCGAGCTTCGCGGCCCCGAGGTCCTCCATGGATCCGATGGTGGTCCAGGAGTAGGGATGGTTCGCGGGGTAGAGCCGGGGGGTGAGAAAGTCCTGGACCCTGCCGTACGGCTCGTTCTCTCCCTGCCGCTTCTCGTTCTGCACCACGCCCCGCTGCTCGTCGAGCTTGGACTGATCGATCGCTCCCAGCAGGTGCCCCATGCGGTCGGATTCCATCCAGAGGGCCAGGTCGAGCGCGTTGCTGGGGACGTTCTCGAAGTAGTTGGTGCGATCGTCGCTGGTGGTCCCGTTCTGGTCGGTCGCGCCCGCCTGCTCGAAGGGCGTGAAGAACTCGCCCTTGTAGTTCTCGCTCCCGTTGAACATCAGGTGCTCGAACAGGTGCGCGAATCCGGTGCGACCCGGCTTCTCGTTCTTCGAGCCGACGTGATACCACACGTTCACGGCGACGATCGGCGCCTTGTGGTCCTCATGGACGATGAGTGTGAGGCCATTCTTGAGCACGAACTTGTGGAAGGCAATGTCGACCCGGGGGGCGGTCGCCGGAGCGGCAGGACGCTGGGCCTGCAGAGCGGGGACCCGAGCGACGGCGGCGCACGCGCCCGCCAGCGCGAGCCGGCCGAAGAGCCGTGAGTGCACTGAACCTCCGGGACGAGTATTGAGGATGTGGGACTGAGCAGGTTTACGGCGACTAGGCCGGGATAGTTTCAGATCGACTGCGTGAACAGTGAACAGTAAACAGGCCGCCCCCACCACCCCCTGTTCACTGTTCACTGTTTCCTGTTCACGCCTTTGTCATGCCCGGACAGCCGGCGCGTCCAACAGCTGCCTGACCTTCCGCACCAGATGATCCAGCGAAAACGGTTTCTGCAGAAACTCGATCCCCGGAGCCAGGACCCGGTGCCGCCCGATCGTCTCGTCGATGGTGCCCGAGATGTACAGGACCTTGATCGCCGGCCGGTGGATCGCGAGCTGGGCGGCGAGCTCGCGGCCGCTGGATCCGGGCAGCACCATATCGACCACGAGGAGGTGGATCGTGCCGGGGTGTCGGTTGGCGAGCTGGATGGCCTCCTGCGCGTCGGCCGCGGTCACCACGGTGAAGCCGACGCGCTCGAGCACGCGGCGCCCCAGTGCCCGTACCTGCTCCTCGTCGTCGACCAGGAGGATGGTCGCGCCTCCGGGGGCTTCGCCAGCGGCCGGGGGGCCGGGGTCCTCGCGGGGAGGCTGCTCCACGGCGGCGAGATAGAGCGTGAAGCCGGCTTCCATTCCCGGCTCCTCCTGGACCGCGAAGTAACCGCCGCTCTGGCGCACCACGCCGTACACCGAGTCGAGCGTCGGTCCCGCCAGGGCCAACTCCGAGTTTTGCACGATCAGCACGGCATAACGGCCGGGCCGAAGACCTGGATGGCTTGCCGCGAACGCGGGATCCACCCGGGCACTCTGGGTGGCGAGCGTCAACCGTCCGCCGGCCGGCATCCGGTCGCGCGCCTCCAGAGCGACGTCCACCACGATCTGCTCCAGCTGGGCCAGATCCGCGAGCACCGGCGGGACGTCGGGATTGAAGTCGGTGATCACCTCGACGTGCTCACCCAGCAGGTGGCGGAGAATGAGCCGCAGATCGTGGAGCACGGCGTTCAGATCCAGCACCCGCGGCTGGAGTGCCTGCCGCCGGCTGAACGCGAGCAGCTGGTGGGTGAGCTGGGCGGCACGCTTGGCCGCTTTCCGGATCTGCTCCACGTCCTCCCGCGCCTCGGCGGCGAGCCCCTCGTTCTCGAGCAGGAGCTCGGTGGACCCCAGGATGCCGGTGAGCAAATCGTTGAAGTCGTGCGCGATCCCGCCCGCGAGGTGGACCAGCGATTCCATGCGTTGCGCCCGCCGCACCCGCTCCTCGAACAGCCGGCGCTCGGTGAGGTCCAGCACGAACCAGACGCTCTGAAGCGGCGACCGGCTGAGCACGGCACCACCGACGAGCACGGCGCGGCGGGTGCCGTCCTTGCGGACCAGCTCCTTGTCGAACGGAGGGCACCCGCCCAGCCGAATCATGTCATCGACTGCGCGGGCGTCGGCGTCGGCGTGCTCGGGCGGCGTCAGCTCGCGCCAACGGAGCCGCCCCTCGGCCAGCTCGTCCCGGGTGTAGCCCACCGTCCGGAGAAAGGCATCGTTGGCCTCGATGACCGCGTCGCCCTCCGTAACCAGCACGCCGATGACGTTGGAGTCCACCAGCCGGGCGACGCAGGCGCGGCTGACACTCAGCTCGTCCACGGCGGATCGGTCGCCGGAAGGGCGGGTCAGCCGATTGAAGGCGTCATCCATCGGTGTGAATCGGGCGGAAGATGGTCATGGCGTAATCTAGCGGGCCGCGCGGCTGGCGGCGCCCGCTGGGCTCCCCTACAATACCGCGATGCCGTTCCTCGATACCAAGCAGCAGCGGGCGTCCTGGGTCATTCTGGTGCTCGGGATCGGGCTCGCCATCGCCCTCTGGCCGTTCATCACGGGACTGGTGGGGGCGCCCGTCCTGTACATCGTCTTCGCGCCGGTTCACCGGGAGCTCTCCCGCCGGCTTGGCGTGCACCTCGCGGCGGGGATCACGCTGATCCTGGCGCTGCTCCTCATCGTGGTTCCGGGCGCGCTGTTCGTGAGCCTCCTCGCGGGGGAAGCGCAGGACATGGCGAGCCGAGTGATCCAGAGCCCGCTGCTTGCGCGGGTCCGGGAGCTCAACGTTGCGGGCTACGACATCGGGGCCCAACTGGAGCAG
>WNGB01011586.1_pt1 | contig 12068 bp, 8 predicted proteins | sample 5400681 | NCBI WGS metagenome assembly WNGB01 (sample SAMN13153367, study PRJNA577476) | soil metagenome | isolation source: 115 cm soil or saprolite under grassland replicate 2 | place: USA:California | collected 2016-06-15 | reverse complement strand
CCGCGCCGCGCGGCGCCTTTGCGACGGGTTCGCCGCGGCCGCGAAGTCGGCGGCCGTCCGCGGGCTGACCCACTCCACGACGATCGTGCTGGCCGACGGCCTCAACGGCGCGGGCGAAGAGCTGGTCAATCAGATCATGGCCGCCACGCGTCCCTTCCAGCAGGTCGTGGGCGGGGCCGCCGGAGACGACGGCGCGTTCAAGGCCACGACGGTCGGCGGCGGCACGCAAGCGCACCGCGACGGCGCGGCCGTCCTCCACACGTTCTCGCGCACGCCGTGGGGCGTCGGCGTCGACCACGGCCTCAAGGCCACCACACGTCCGATGCGCGTGACCCGCGCCACCCGCAACGTGGTCTACGAGCTGGACGGGCGTCCGGCCTTCGACGTGTATCGCGAGTATGCGGCGACGAAGGGCGTGTCTCTCCTGCCCGAGAGCGCGGGAGCCTTCCTGATCGGCAACGAGCTCGGCCTCCTCGTCTTCGACGAAATCAAGCGCGCCCGCGCTCCCCTCTCCGTCGGTGCCGACGGCTCGCTCTCCTGCGCCGCGGACATCCCGGAGGGCGCGCAGGTCGCGATCCTCGACGGCGAGCCGGACAGCATGGTCTCGGCGGCGCACCGGGCCGCGGAAGAAGCGAATCGCAACCTGCGCGGGGCACGGGCCTCCGCCGTCCTCCTCTTCGACTGTGTCTGCCGCGGCATGATCCTCGACCGCGCCTTCGGACGGGAGATCGAGGCCGTGCAGACCGTATTCCCGGACGTGCCCGTCGCCGGGCTCCTCACCTACGGCGAGATCGCGCGCTTCAAGGGCCGCCTCGAGGGCTGGCACAACACGACGGCGGTGGTGGTGGCGATCCCGGCCTGACCGCTCGGCCCTCCCTCCAGGCGGTCCCCGCCTGGTCGAGGCTCTCCCCGAAGGTCGCGCGGAACGCGTCTTCCCTCGGCGACCCGGAGTCTCCGGACGCGCGGAAGAACTCCGCCACCCGCGAGACGCCGTAGGTCTTGATCAGGAAGGCCACGAACGATCCGGCGACGGGATAGGCGGTCTCGGGATCCATGCTCTCGAAGCGGGCGGCGAGCACGGAGACCTTCTGCTGCCGCAGGGCCGCCGGCAGACGCACCTTGCCCAGGGTCTGGCCCCGCCACTTCGACCCGCTCAGCGCCACCGCCAGCCCTTCCTGGAAGAAGGGGCCGGGATCGCCGAGCTGCGCGGCCACCAGGTGGACGATCTCGTGGAGATGGCACTCGCGAACGGTATGGATCTGGCGCAGCCTCCCCAGCGTCACGCCGCTCGCGTACTCTCCGACGTCCGCCGCGACTTCCTGCGGCGTCCCGTAGCGGTAGTACTCGGCGCGGCCGGCCAGCTCCTGCCCCAGGAGCCGCTGGACCTTCCACAGCGAGCGCTCGACCTCGTGCACGTCGATCGGCTCGCCGTTCCGGCTGTAGAACAGGAAGTGCGGCGTCTGCGCGGCGAGCTGGAATCCGCGCGGCGGCTCCGCCCACACCGGGGCCGTCGCGAGCATCCCACACAGGAGCCCGCCCCCCACCTGCAAGGTCGTCGGCACGATGACCCCTCTCTTCGGGTCCAGGGAGGGATGCTGGGGGCTGCGCGCGGTCCGTCGAAAAGCCTAGTGACGCACCGGCCTTCCCGGAGACGGACGAGCGCGAGACGAGTGGGGGGTTGGGAGTGTGACCATCTCAACTCTCCGCTTCTCCCGCCGAATCCACTCCCAGTGGTCGGCGGGCAGCTCTTACGACAATTTGGACCCGAGGACCGGAACCATACGCCCGAGCCGTCCCGGGAGTCAAGCGCGAACGGCCGTGCGCGCTACTTCAGCTCGCGGATGCGGACGTTGCGGAGGGAGAGCGAGCCCTCGTGATCGCCCTGGATCGCGATGTACCCTTTCTTGGCGCGGCCGTAGTTGGGCCAGTCCTTGAACTTGCTCGCCTTGACCTTGGCCTCCCAGTCGGGGCTCCAGAACTCGTACTCGACCACCTTCTTGCCGTTGAGCCAGTGCTCGACGTGCGCTCCCCGGGCCACGATGCGGGACGAGTTCCATTCCCCCGCGGGCTTCACGACGCCGGCGGGCGGCGGATAGAGCGCGTAGGCGGAGCCGGCCGAGGTCAGGCGGTTCTTGCCGTCCGCGTGGGCCGCGTCGTCGAGGAGCTGGTACTCCGGCGCGCTCCAGTAGATGTGGTCGTACTCCTCGGTGCCGCGGTAGAACACGCCCGCGTTGCCGCCCGGAGCGAGCTTCCAGTCGAACTCGAGCTCGAAGTCGCCATACTGGTCCTTGGTGACGAGGTCGGTGCTCTTGCCTTCCTTGACGAGCACGCCGTCCACGACCGCCCAGCCCGCGGGGACGTCCTGCGTCTTGTAACGGCGCCATCCGGCCGTGGTCTTTCCGTCGAAGAGCGGCCGCCATTCGCCCGCGCCCTTGACTTCGGCGGCGGGCAGGACGGTAGCGGTGACGGCCATGAGGACGGCCAGACGGACGAGGGCGCGGGCGACGGCTTCTCGGCTCATGTTCTCCTCGCGATAAGGTTCAAGTGATCCGGTTCCCGCTCGGGGCGAGCGGTCTCCGGATTCTATTCCCTTGTCCGGGCCACCGGGCGAGGAGACGCCGCGATCAGTAGAGCCGCAGGTTCAGCCGGGAGCTGATGCGCGCGGCCACCGGCGCGTCGGCCGTGCGCGCGGGCTCGTAGCGCCAACGCGACAGCGCGCTCAGGACGACGTCCTGATGGGCCTGGCTGAGGGTCGTCTTGAGGAGCGGGTCGTGCACGCGGCCGTCCGTCCCGACCACGGCGTCGAACTCCACCTCGCTCTCCTGACGGATGCGGCCGGACGGGGCGTGGACGTACGGGCTCACGGAGAGGAGGAGCTTGGGCCAGGTCTTCACCTTCCGCCCCAGCACGGCCTCCGGCGCCCGGGCCAGCACGTCCGGACTGGCGATCTCCTTCGGCGTCTCCGCCTTCGCGTAGTCGAAGGCCAAGCCCTTGGACACGAGGTACGCCTCCGGCGTCATGAGCACGGCGTCCACGCGCGCGGGAAGGTCGCTCGCCGCGGGCGAGAGGCCGGCGAAGAGGAGCTGCACGGTGGGCTGGATGGAGCGGCAGCGCGGCTCACGCCCCCCGACCGCGGGCCGGCCGATGGTCTCGAGCGTGAAGAGCGCCCCGCCCTTCTGGAATCCGGCACCGCGCACGCGCACGGCCATGTCGCACTCGCCGCTGAGCCGCTGCTTCGCCCCCACGGTGACGCTTTTCTCGTCGGCCTTCGCGCGCAACACGCGCACGTCGCCCACGTACGGACGGAGCGGATCGGGGCCGGTGGGAACGGCGGACCCTGTCTTGGGCCGTCCGCTCTGGCAGCCGGCGAACAGGAGGACGGCAACGAGGGCGGGGGGAAGCGATCGTTTCAAGGGGCCCTCCTCTGAAGGGGAGAGGATAGGCCTCCGGGAGGTGGAGATCCAATGATCGGGCGCACGAAGCCCTGCTTGCCCGCCCGGTCAGCCCGCGGCGACCGTCCAGCGAGGCGTCAGGACGCGGCCCGCTCCCGTATGGGGGTGTCGATACGGTGGTCCTTCGTCTCGCGGACGAAGAAGCCGCCGATGGCCACGGTCATGAGGCACACCGCGATCGGGTAGATGAGGCCGGCGAAGATCGCTCCCTCTCCGAAGGTCGCGCGCGCCCAGGCCGAAGTGGTGACCGCGGTCGCGATCAGGGGCAGGAACCCCCCGAACCAGCCGTTGCCCAGGTGGTACGGCAGCGACATCGAGGTGTAGCGGATCGAGGTCGGGAACAGCTCGACCAGATACGCGGCGATCGGGCCGTAGACCATCGTCACGTAGGCCATCTGGATGAAGAGGAGCCCGACGAGGCCCGCCGCGCTGGCCGGAGAGAGGCGGGTGACGCTGGCCGCCATGGTCGGGTTCGCGAGCGCCTTCATGGCCTGGTAGATCGGGACGTAAGTGAAGGCCGCGAGCAGGCATCCGCCGAGCATGATCCGCTTGCGGCCGATGCGGTCGGAGAGGGATCCGAACGCGACGAAGAGCGGCGTCCCCAGGAAGAGCGCCGCCGCCACCAGCGCGTAGGCCAGGCGCCAATCCAGGTTCAGCGGCTTCTGCAGGAAGGTGAGGGCGTAGAACTGGCCCGTGTACCACACGACGCCCTGGCCCGCCGTCGCCCCGAAGAGCGCGAGGAGCACGTACTTGAGGTTCGTGGGATTGGCGAAGCTCTCCTTCAGCGGGTTCTTCGACACGCGGCCCTCGGACTTGAGGCGCGTGAACAAGGGGGATTCGCTCATGCGCAGCCGGATGTAGAGGGACACCCCCAGCAGCGCGAACGAGAGCAGAAAGGGGACGCGCCAGCCGAAGGCCTTGAACCGCTCGGGCCCGTACCAGTAGCGGCAGGCCGCGATCACGCCCAGCGAGACGAAGAAACCGAGGGTGGCCGTGGTCTGGATGAAGCTCGTATAGTAGCCGCGGCGGTGGTCGGGCACGTGCTCGGCGACGTAGGTGGCGGCGCCGCCGTACTCGCCGCCCAGGGCCAGGCCCTGGACGAGGCGCAGGGTCACCAGGATCGCGGGGGCGAGGAGCCCCACCTGCGCGTAGGTCGGCAGGAAGCCGATGAACGCCGTCGAGAGTCCCATCGTCACCATCGTGATGACGAAGGTGTACTTGCGCCCGACGCGATCGCCCACGCGGCCGAACACGAGCGCGCCCAGCGGCCGCACTCCGAACCCGGCGCCGAAGGTGGCCAGGCTGGCGAGGAGCGCGGCGCGCTCGTTGCCGGGGGGAAAGAAGAGCTGGCCGAAGAACACGGCGAGGGTGCCGTACAGGTAGAAGTCGTACCACTCGAAGAGCGTGCCCAGGCTCGAGGCCAGGATGACGCTGCGAATGGTGGCGGGCGCGGCACTCTCGCGGGCGATCGGCTCGGGGCTGGCCATTCGGAGTGACGCTCCCATACGTCGGGGCGAGCGTCAACCGCCTCCGCTACTTGGCCCGGTGCGCCGTGAACTCGGAGGTGCGGTCGGAGCCTTCCCGATGCCGGGTGAACTTGATCTCGTCTCCCGCGACCTTGCCCTTGTACGTCATCTTCGTCGCATTGCCCTGCATGCTCATGGTCACGTCGAACGAGACTTCGTCGCCCTTCACCTTGCCGTCCGTGATCTCCATGTCGCCCTGCCGCCCCGACATGGTGCCGGTGAGCTTCTCGCCGGCGGCCTTGAGGTTGAAGGTGACCTCCCGCGTCTGGCCGTCGCGCCCGGGCACCTGCGCCACCCATTTGCCCGTCACCCCGGCGGGAGCGGCGACGTCCGCGGCGGCGGGGATCGCGGTGGACACGACAGCCGCGGCGAGTGCGGCCATGAGGATCGCAAGCCTGAGCTTCATCAGATCTCCTGTTTGTTAAGGATGTAAGACATCGATGAATCTTCCTTCCGCACCATAGCACCCGCCGCCGGCCGGCGGGCCGCGGGCCGTAGAAAGATGTACAGAATCACGGAGCCGATCCGGGCGGGGCTCATATCGTTCGCGGAGCGACTATTGTCGAAACAAGGCGAAGGTGCGGGGCGGCGTCCTGGCCCCGCCGCCTGACCTCCGGTCAGCGCGCGTCGATCACGCGCGCGACGGCCTCGCCCACCTCGACCGTCGAGGCCTGGCCGCCGACGTCCCGCGTGCGCAGGCGGCCCTCGCCGAGCACCTGCACGACGGCGGCCTGGATGGCGGCCGAAGCCGGCGCCTCCCCGAGCCACGAGAGCATCATGGCCGCGGACAGGATGGCCCCGACCGGATTCGCGATGCCGCGGCCGGCGATGTCCGGCGCGGAGCCGTGCACGGGTTCGAACATCGACGGGTGGCGGCGCGTGGGATCGAGGTTGGCGCTGGGGGCGAGGCCGAGGCCACCGGTCACGGTGGCCGTGATCTCGGAGAGGATGTCGCCGAAGAGGTTCGAGGCCACGATCACGTCGAAGCTCCAGGGGCGGCGGATGAGCTCCATGGCCGCGGCGTCGACCAGGATCGACGAGGTCTCGATCTCCGGGAACTCCGCCGCCACCTCGCGGAAGACGCGGTCCCAGAACGTCATGCTGTGGCCCTGGGCGTTGGACTTCGTGATCGAGGTGACGGCGCGCCGCTTCTGCGTCCGCGCCAGCTCGAAGGCGAAGCGGATGATGCGCTCGGTGCCGCGGCGGGTGAAGACCGCGGTCTGCACCGCGACCTCGGTCTCGGTGCCCCCGTGGACCTGCCCGCCGACCTGGGCGTATTCGCCCTCCGTGTTCTCGCGCACGAGGACGATGTCGATCGCCTTCTTCGTCTCGGCGAGGGGGGTGGCCACGCCGGGGAAGAGGACGGTCGGCCGGACGTTCGCGTACTGCTCGAAGGTGCGCCGGATGGGGAGCAGGAGGCCGTTGAGCGTCGTGTGATCGGGGACGCGCGGATGGCCGACCGCGCCCAGGTAGATCGCGTCGAAAGCGGCCAGGCGCGTGAGGGCGTCGTCGGGCATCATGCGGCCGCGGTCGAGATAGTGCTGGGAGCCCCAGGGAAGATCCTCGAACGCGCAGAGAAAGCCGAACTTCCGCGAGGCCGCTTCCATGACCCGCACCCCCTCCGCCACGACTTCGCGGCCGATGCCGTCTCCCGGGATGGCGGCGATGCGATGCTGCTTCATGCGGAACCCCTTCGCGATCCTACCCCATCGGGGTCGCACGCCCGCGGCGCCGAGGACATCGCCAAAGTCAGCTAGAGTGAAGGCCGATCGGAGGATCTGCCTCATGACCATGCGCCCTGCGGCCGCCATCCTTCTCTGGTTTCTCGCCGCGGCCTCGGGCGCGCCCACCGCCCGCGCGGAGTCCTACGATCCCGGCCTGCTGCGGGAGCTGCGCTGGAGGATGATCGGACCCCATCGCGGGGGGCGGACCAAGGCGGCGGCGGGCATCCCGGACCGTCCCGGCGTCTTCTACGTCGGCGCCTGCAACGGCGGGGTCTGGAAGACCGACGACTACGGCCGCACCTGGACCCCGATCTTCGACGACCAGCCCACCGGCTCCATCGGCGCCATCGCGATCGCCCCCTCCAACCCGGACGTCCTCTACGTGGGCAGCGGCGAGGGGTTGCAACGGCCCGACCTCTCCACCGGCGACGGGATCTACAAGTCGTCGGATGGCGGGCGCACCTGGCGCCATCTCGGTCTCCGCGAGGGGCGGCAGATCCCGCAGATCGCCGTCGATCCCCGCGATCCCAACCGGCTGCTGGTGGCCGTGCTCGGCAGCCCGTACGGGCCGGGCCCGGAGCGGGGTCTCTTCCGCTCGACGGACGGGGGTGAGACCTTCCAAAAGGTCCTCTATCGCGACGAGGACACCGGTGCCGTGGACGTGGTCCTCGACCCCGCCGATCCGCGCACGGCCTACGCCGTGCTCTGGGAGGCGCGGCAGGCGCCCTGGGAGAACGGCGTGTTCAACGGGCCGGGCAGCGGGATCTACAAGACGACGGACGGCGGCAACACCTGGCGGCCCATCGTGAAGGGCCTGCCCACGTTCGCGGACGACGGCCTCGGCCGCATCGGCATCACGGTGGCGCCCAGCAACCCGCGCCGCCTCTTCGCGACGGTGGAGGCCAAGCGCAAGGCCGGCCTCTACCGTTCGGACGACGCGGGCGAGAGCTGGACGCTGATCAACGCCGACCCGCGCGTCACCGACCGCGCCTCCGACTTCGCGGAGGTGAAGGTCCACCCGCAGGACCCGGATACGGTGTTCACGGCCAGCATCGTGACCTGGAAGTCCACGGACGGCGGGCGCACGTTCACCGCCTTCCGCGGCGCACCCGGGGGCGACGACTACCACCGCATCTGGATCAACCCGCGCCAGCCCGACATCATGCTGATCGCGGCCGACCAGGGCGTGATCATCACCGTGAACGGCGGCCGCTCCTGGAGCTCCTGGTACAACCAGCCGACGGCGCAGCTCTACCACGTCAGCACCGACAACGCGTTTCCCTATCGCGTCTGCGGCGGACAGCAGGAGAGCGGGTCGGTGTGCATCCAGAGCCGCGGCGACGACGGGCAGATCACCTTCCGCGAGTGGCACCCGGTGGGCGCGGAGGAATACGGCTACGTCGCCGCCGATCCCCTCGACCCCGACATCGTCTACGGCGGCAAGCTCAGCCGCTACGACCGCCGGACCAACCAGACCCAGACCATCGCGCCGCGGCCCGTGCGGCCGGCCGAAGGCTACCGCGTGGTGCGCACGGAGCCGGTGCTCTTCTCCCCCACCGACCCGCACACGCTGTTCTTCGCGTCCAACTTCGTCTGGAAGACGGCCGACGGCGGGCGGACCTGGACCGCGATCAGCCCCGACCTCACCCGCAAGACGTGGACGGCCCCGCCCAACGTGGGCAAGTACCGCGGCACCGACGCCGCCCGGCCGACGCAGCGCGGCGTGATCTACACGCTCGCTCCCTCTCCCCTCGACGGCAAACGTATCTGGGCCGGGACCGACGACGGGCTCATCCACGTCACCACCGACGGCGGCGCGCGCTGGACGGACGTCACCCCGGCCGCCCTGCGCGACCGGCCCTGGAGCAAGGTCTCCCTCCTGGAGGCGTCCCACTTCGACGCGGGCACGGCCTACGCGGCCATCAACACCTTCCGCCTCGACGACCTGCGGCCCCACGTCTACCGCACGCGCGACCTCGGCCGCACCTGGACCGAGATCACGGCCGGACTCCCCGACGGCGCCGTCGTCAACGCGGTGCGCGAGGATCGGGGGCGCCGGGGCCTGCTCTTCGCGGGCACCGAGCAGGCGGTGCACGTCTCGTTCGACGACGGCGAGAGCTGGCAGTCGCTGCGGCTGAACATGCCCGCGACCTCGATCCGGGACCTCGTGATCAAGGACGACGACCTCGTGGTCGGGACGCACGGCCGCTCGTTCTGGATCCTCGACGACATCACGCCACTCCGGCAGCTCACGCCGGCGTCCGTGCAGGAGGGCGCGGTCTTGTTCCGGCCGCAGGAGGCATGGCGTTACCGGTGGAACACCAACACGGACACGCCCCTGCCGCCGGACGAGCCGGCCGGGCAGAACCCGCCCGACGGCGCGATCGTGGACTACTTCTTGAAGACGCCCGCCACCGGACGCGTGACGCTCGAGGTCCTCGATCCCTCGGGCGCGCTCGTCCGCCGTTACCAGAGCGACGACCCGCCGGAGCCGCCGGTCGAGGGCCGCAACATCCCGGACTACTGGATCCGTCCGCCCCAGGCGCTGTCGGGCCAGCCCGGCCTCCATCGCTTCGTGTGGGACCTCCACCATCCGCCGCCGTCGGCGGCCGTGTTCTCCTATCCGATCTCCGCCGTCCTTCGCGATACGCCGCGCGAGCCCCGCGGGCCCTGGGCCCTGCCGGGCACGTACACCGTCCGCCTCTCCGTCGACGGACGAGCGCTGAGCCAGCCGCTGCGGGTCAAGCTGGACCCGCGGGTCAAGTCCCCGGCCGAGGACCTTCGCGCGCAGTTCGAGCGCTCGATGGAAGTCGCGCGTGAGATGGCGCGCACGCGCGACGCGCTCGAGCGCATCAAGGCGGAGCGCGCGCGCGTGGCCGAGGGTCCGGCGGCGGACGCGCTCTCCGCGCGCGCGACGACGCTGTCCGACCTGAATGCGCGCCTGGTCACGCTGTACGAGATCCTGCAGGAGGCGGACGCCGCCCCCACCCCCGCCGCCCTGGAGACGGCGGAGACGTTGCGCGGCCAGGTCGCGAAGGCCCTCGCGCCGTGAGCGCTGGCGCACCGGCGGATCGACGGGAGGCGCCCACGCGATCGAGCCCGTTCACGGACACCACGCGCGCGCTGGCCGCGGTGCGCGTGACGGCCGACCAGGCCTTCTCGCGGGCGGCCGGCGCCCCCCTCGTGCACGGCAACGCGGTGCGCGTCCTCAAGGACGGGGCCGAGAACTACCCCGCCTGGCTGGCCGCGATCGCGGACGCCCGCGAGAGCGTGCACTTCGAGTGCTACATCGTCCACGACGACGAGGTCGGACAGCGCTTCGCGGACGCGCTCATCGCGCGCGCGCGCGACGGCATCCGCATCCGTGTCATCTACGACTGGCTGGGCGCGTTGGGCAAGACGGGCGGGCGCTTCTGGCGGCGCCTGCGCGAGGCGGGCGTGGAGGTGCGCTGCTTCAACCCGCCGCGCCTGGACGAGCCCCTGGGCTGGCTGGCCCGTGATCACCGCAAGTCGATCACCATCGACGGCCGGGTCGCCTTCGTCACCGGCCTCTGCATCGGAAAGGCCTGGGAGGGCCGACCCGAGCGCGGCCTGGCCGCCTGGCGGGATACTGGGGTCGAGATCCACGGCCCCGCCGTGGCCGACGTGGCCCGCGCCTTCGCGGATGCCTGGGCCGCTTGTGGCGATCCGCTGCCCGAGGAGGAGCGCTCGCGGCCGGTCCCGCCGAAGGAAGGCGACATGCCGATGCGCGTGGTGGCGGCGACCTCCGGCACCTCGGGCCTGTACCGGCTCGACCCGCTGGTGGCGGCCCTGGCCCGCAGCACGCTGTGGCTGACCGACGCCTACTACGCGGGGACGCCCTCCTACGTGCACGCCCTGGGCGCGGCCGCCCGGGATGGAGTGGACGTGCGGCTGCTCGTGCCCGGCCGCGGCAGCGACATCGCCATCATGCAGACCATCTCGCGCGCGGGCTATCGCCCGCTGCTGGAAGCGGGCGTGCGCGTCTTCGAGTGGAACGGGCCGATGCTGCATGCCAAGACCGCGGTCGCGGACGCGCGCTGGTCGCGCGTCGGCTCGACGAACCTGAACCCGGCGAGCTGGATGGGCAACTGGGAGCTGGACGTCGTGGTGGAGGACGAGCGGTTCGGCCGCATCATGGAAGCGATGTACATCGACGACCTCGGCAACGCGACGGAGATCCTGGTCGAGCGGCGGCGGCGGGTGCGGGCGGCGGACGCCTCGCGCCTTCCGCGCCGGCGCGGCAGCGGGGGCAGCGCCACCCGCGCCGCCGCGGGCGCCCTCCGCATCGGAAACGCCATCGGGTCCGCTCTCGTCGCCCGCCACGTCACCGGGCCCGCGGAGCGGCGGCTCTTCGTGCAGGGCGGGTCGATCCTGGCCATCATCGCCTTCGTGGCGTTCTTATGGCCGCCCCTCCTGGCTTGGCCGGCGGGAGCCCTCAGCCTCTGGCTGTCCGTCTCGCTCCTGCTGCGCGCGGTGCGCCGGCGTTCTTCGACCGACCCCACCGCCGACGGTTCGCGGCCGAGCTGAGCGCGAAGGCGGACGGCCCGCCCGTCCGGATCACCGCGACGCCGTGATGGTGCGAATCGCACGCTCCGCCGCCTGACGTACCTCCGGTACGGGATCGTGCTCCGCGGCCACGAGCGCCCCCACGGCCGCGCTGGCCGAGGGACCGATCTGGACGAGCGCGAGCGCGGACTCATAGCGCAGCTTCTGGTCGGCGTCGGACAGGGCGCGGGCCAGCGCCCCCACCGCCGGCGCTGCCGACGGGCCGAGCTTCCCGAGCGCGCGGGCCGCCCGCCAGCGCGCCTCGCCCTGGCCATGCGCGAGCACATCGGCGAGGCCGGCAACGACCGAAGGGTCTCCGGCCCCGAGGTTGCCGAGAGCGCGCACGGCCAGGGTGCGGACGCCCGGCTCGGGATCGTGGAGATGGCGCTCCAGCGCGGGAGCCGCCGCCACCGCCGCCGCCCCCGCCAGGTCGAGCGTCCAGGCCGCGAAGCCGCGGACGTAGGCGTCGGGACTCTCCAGCGCGTGCAGGGGCCAGGAGACGTCGGTGCCGATGTCCACCGCGCGCGCGGCGAGGGCGTCGGCCGCCGCCCACCGCACCTCCTGGTACGGATCGTCGAGCAGGGCGACGAGGTACGGGTTGGCGGCCACGCTCCGCTCACCGGCGGGCCCTCCGGCCGCGGCCACGCGGGTCAGGGCGCGCGCCGACTCCTCGCGCACGCTCGGGTCGGAGTCGCCGAGCGCGCCGTCGAGGACGAGGAGCGCGGGCTCCGATAACACGGGCCGACGGCCCATCGCCCAGACCGCCTCGCGCCGCACCACGGGAGAGGCGTCACCCGCCA
>WNGB01011585.1_pt1 | contig 12068 bp, 14 predicted proteins | sample 5400681 | NCBI WGS metagenome assembly WNGB01 (sample SAMN13153367, study PRJNA577476) | soil metagenome | isolation source: 115 cm soil or saprolite under grassland replicate 2 | place: USA:California | collected 2016-06-15 | reverse complement strand
TCGATGTGCGTCGCGAATTGAGCTTCCGTCACTGTGACTGGAATAGTGGTCACGGCACTCCTCACATTGTAGTTCGCCTCGCGCTGAGACGTGCCGCTACTCTACCACGGAGCGCCTGAAAAGTCTAACTGAGTTCATAAAGAACCTGTCTTGGTTACTCCATTACTCCTGTCCTCATGTATGTATATATGAACGCAATGCGTTGCACTTTTGCTACACTATTCGCTGGCACCTGTACGAGCGTTTGTAGTTACAAGACACGGTTGCTTTAACCGGGTGTTAATATTGAGGAGCGTGCGAAGGCGGAAATCCCGTTTGTGCGAGTGTGGTGGGAGCGACAGTCTCGAATTGTTGCCTATTGTGAGGTAGGATAGGGGTAGGTCGGCTCGGCCGCGCATTTCGGACGCAAATTCTTGGGATGTACCCAGCGGAAGAGTACCGCATCACTTAGAGTATGGATACGAATGCGCGTGCGACGCTGCCCATACTGTACTACTTCGGCATCCACCAAAATAAGACGCCGAGGCACTTTCTGCGGGCGGTAACTCCACACAACCTGCTGTCCTGGTTTCAAGGTCATGCGCTTACTATGCTGATATGTATCAATGAGGGAATAGTCAACCGTGCCATACTGCTGCCTTATTAGCAGGGGAAATTGTACATTTCTCTGGATCACGGTGGTAAAATAGCGTACCCTAGAGCGTCTGTCAAACGGTATCCTAAGCAACTATTGGTGGGGAGGGGTGTAGGTGCGACTGTGTACTATAAGGAGAAGCCCATGATACCGGTTGATATTGTGAAGCCGTGGCGACTGATTGTCGGCATCCCGGCGTTGTTGTATGGTGGGCTGATTAGTCAACCCTTGTTCTGTAAATTCGCGTGGTGTATCACATCCGTGTTACCCCTCGAATGACCGTTATACGATTAGGGGGAGATAGGCTTTCCCAGTTTCCCACTCCTCACTGGTTTCCATGGCGAGGGCGCTTACTAAGCGCAGACAAGACGCCTCGTTTGGGAAAACGCCCACCACGCGGGTGCGACGACGAATTTCCTGATTCAGGCGTTCCAGCCCGTTGGTGGTCCGCAGCAGTCGCTGGTGGTTGGATGGGAACGCAAAGATGGTCAGGCCTTCTGGAATGTTGGCTTCGAGCCAGGCCGCCAAGGTTGCCGAACGCTTGGCGTATTTCTGAACGGTGCGCGCCAATGCCGCATTCGCTTCGTCACGGTTCGGTGCATTGAAGATTGTCCGAATGTCCTCAGCGACCTCGGCTTTCAGGTCTTGGCGTGGTACAAAGGCGCTCGCATTCTGCTGAAGATGGAACTGGCAGCGCTGCCACGGCACGCCGCCAAAGACCGCTTTCCGCGCCGCCTGCAAGCCGGCGTGGGCATCACTGATCACCAATTCGAGACCGCTCAAGCCGCGCTCGACGAGCGATTGGAGCAACTGCCGCCAATGTACTTCCTGTTCGCTCAGCGAGACTGAGACGCCGAGAATGGTTCGCTTGCCCGCATCTGTCACGCCCAGCGCGATTAGCACGGCCACATCGCGCACCTGTCCGTCGACGCGGACCTTCTCATAGCGAGCGTCGAGATACAGATAGCGGCAGCGCCCAAGCTCTCTGGTGCGCCAGCCTTCCAGCACAGTATCGAGCTGGGCAGCGGCACGGCTGACCTGCGTGGACGACAACTCGACGCCGCAGAGCTGCTCGGTAATGGCGGCGACCTTGCGGGTTGAGACGCCCCGCACGTACATCTCGGCGAGCGCCAAGGTGAAGGCCCGCTCGCTGCGCAAGCCCTTTTCCAGGGCTTGTGGGTAGAAGCTGCTGTCGCGCACTTGGGGCACATCAAAGGTGATCTGCCCGACACGTGTCGTGACGGTCTTGGGTTTGTAGCCGTTAGCATAGCCCGTCCTAGTCTCGCTTCGCTCGTACGGTGCGGCTTGGAGGTGCTGTTGGCGTTCGGCTTGCATCGCGTGGTTGATCATAATTCGTAGTACCTCGGGCAGCGCATCAAGCCCTTGGCTGGCGATCAGCTCCAGCAGCTCTGGGGATAGGGTACAATCCAGTTGGCGAGTCATCGGGTGCTCCTTCTTGGTTGTGTGGTAACGCCAAGGATACACCCAGACTCGCCCTCCTCGGGTTAAGCCCGTCCACCGAATTTACAGAACCAAGGATGGCCGCGTCGTTTACTGTGTAGGCGCAGATTAGCGGGATTGCTCGTGGAGGGTGCAGCGTCGAACGCTTCATCAATGGGACATAGGAACACACTAACTTACACCTTCGGCCAATAGCCAATATATTAAGTCTTGACAAGAAATGTACGTTGGCGTATCCTAGGCCACAGCTGACAAACGACAGCAGGAGGCACACGGTGAACGAGCGGTTTTACAGCATCAATGAACTCACTGCGATGTTCGGGGTCACTCGGACGGCGGTGTACGACTGGATGAAGACAGGGAAGCTGGACTTTGTGGTCGTCGGCACGCGGCGCCGCGTCTTGCAGAGCCATCTCGACGCGTTTATTCAGGCGGGGACACAAGCAGCGAAAGCGGAGATGGCTGAAAAAAACGCGGCGCCCGGATTAGCGCCAACATTGGCGGTCTAATCCGGGCGTCTCTGTTGTGGCCGGTGGTGGGTAGTTCTCAGGCCGCACACCAACCGGCGCAAAAGGAGATCGTTCCGTTTCTTAGCTCTGCTGTCGTTGCCGACCATCGAACCTTAATAACTGAAGACGATCTCGAAGCTATATTCTAGTATAACGTGACACGTCACGATCTGGGATCAGACGTGCGCCGGGGTGATTTTCCCCGGTATTCGACATCCCCGGCATTGGAATGCCGAGGATGCAGAAGGCCGGTTTTGCACTGGTGGAGATGGGGGGAGTCGAACCCCCGTCCAGAAAAGTTAGACGCAGATTTACTACAAGCTTAGTCAGCTGTTTGCATCGCTCGCGGTCGCACAGCTAACGAAGCGACCTTTGAGCCAGCCCGCTAATCTTAGCCCGACGTAGCAGGCGATTCGTCGGGAGCGCCCTGACTGTTGACGTCGTACCCTACACCGCCAGGGTGAGTGTAGGACGACGCGCTACTTAGTTAAGCAGCGAGGGCCACAGCGTTGCTGCGAGCCCAAGTGTTGTTTTTGGCAGTTATTGCCGTTGCCCCTTTAACGAGACTGGGCGGCTCGGCTTGCAACCTACGCCATCCTCCCCTGTCGAAGCCAGTCATCCCCATAACAGGCAATATTATACCACACCGCCCCTCTGGCGTCAAAGTGTCGAAATGCCAATAAGCCGTTGGAACGTTGAAACGTTCTAACGTTCGTGGGCGATCTCATCGCGCACAAACACCAGATCGTCGCGCACCTCTACTGGCAGGCGCGCCATATTTTGCGGCTGCTGGCTGCTGTTCAGCCCATCGAGATAAAGCCCGTCGGGAGTATAGCGCGCCCCTTGGCAGTTGACATCGTGAAACAATCCCAACTGAGCATCCCAGTATAAAAAGCAGCCCGAGAATGTATCGATGCCTAAGAGCGCGATCCACGAGCCATCGCTTTCGCGGCGGAGGAAAATCGTATCCTCGCTCAGCGTTTCGTCGCGCTGCAGAATCATGCTGCTCACTTGCAGCCGCGGCACGCTAAGCCGATGTGGCTTGCCATCGGTATAATCGCTCACGCGCCCAGCCGCAATCAACTTCGCGGGCAGCGTCAAGAGCTGAAAGCCAATCGCCGAACAAAAGCCAATCACCACCAGCAGCACCAGCGCAAAAAGAACTAGTGCCCGCCGCTGCTTACGTTCATCCTGAGCAATCTGGATCGATCGTTCGTGTAACATAGGACTAAATCCACTTGAAGATGAATTCTTCTATTTCCTTCAGTTCCCGTAGTTCCCCTCGTTGTTTATCAGGGAACTGAAGGAAATATCGGAACTAAGGCCGAACTTCTCACTGGCTCTACTTAGAGCTTACGTGCAACCGCCAACAATAGATCGCTGGCACTGTCGTACTCGTCGAGATCGTACGAGCCATACACCGCCTCGAGCGCAAAGCCGGCCCGTGCGAGCAGATGCTCGAGCTCATAGCGATAGACCCAGCGCATGGTAAACGGCAGCGCGCTGCGCCGCACCCGCCCGGCCGAGTCAATTTCGTCGTAGATAAATGTGATATAGCTGGTCTGCTCGGCCAGATTGGATTGCTGCGCAACAAACTTTTGAACCAGCGCGCCGCTGTCCAGCGCGAAGGTCTTTTCCAGAACCAACCCGCCATTCTGCTCGCTCAGCGCGCGCGGGTCGGGGTTAAACAGATCGATCGCCAACAGGCCGCCGGGCCGCAGCGCCGCATGAATATGTTCCAGCGCCGCCAGCTGATCGGCGGCCGTGGCAAGGTGCATAAACGAGTTCACCGCGACAATCGCCAGCCCAAAGGGTCCCTGCGGCACGCGCGATCGAACGTCGGCCTCGAGCAACTCGACCCGTTCCAATATATCGGCGGCCTGTAGTTGTTCGCGGGCCAGGGTCAGCATAGCGCCTGAGATATCGACACCGGCGAGACGCAAACCGGCCTGCGCGAGCGGTACCAGCAGCCGGCCGCTGCCACACATGACTTCCAGCACGCGGCCGCCGGCCCGGCGCGCCAGCTCGCGATAGAACGACAGGTCGTCGGCCATTGTGCCATAATCGGCGTCGTAGTAATCCGCGAAGGCGTCAAATTGACTCATGGAAAACTGAATCCCCACAGCAGTAGCGCTGCGGCGCCGAGCAGCGCAATGCCGACCAAGCCAACAATCAGCACGCCTGGATTGATGATTGGCTCAAAGCGCGGCTTCGCTGGCAGGTGCGCTTCATTCCTGGCGCCAAGCCGAACCTGGCCCGGCGGCGCAGCCGCGGGCGGCAGCCGTGGCGGGGCGGGCATGCCCGTGGATGCGCTTGGCCCGCCAAACGGCGGCATAGGCGCGTTGTTCCGCGGTGGCGTGCCAGTTGGCAGGCGCGTATCGCCGCGCCGCGCGCTAGCCTGCATGATCGAGCGCGCGACCGACACGACAATGCTGAGCGCCACCAACCCGGCGATCAGGTACGGCACGACATTAGAGGGTAGCGCGACAACGCCGCTCAGCGCGCGCCGCAGCAGGTTGAAAAGCGGTCCGCCAGCGATCACCAGAATGAAGATCAGCCAGCCGAGCGCCGAGCCCCAGTTGATCTTGCCTTTGCGTTTCTCTTGCATAACATGCCTCACTAGTGCAATTGCAGATTGCAGACCTGCCTGAGCGCGGTCGAAGGGTTGCAGATTGTGTCCAGCGCATACCAATGCGATCGACATACATCTGAAATCTCAATAAGGCTGCTTGATTATGCACTAGGTGATATTCTAGCATATTTACGCTACACGGATTTTTCTTTGCCCCTGGTAGTGAACCGGGATCTTCACTTTGCCAAAGCACGCGAGCGATCATGAGTGCCTTCGGAGGGACAAATCCACGGCAACCACAATGCTGGCGACAACAATGAGAAGAATTATTCCAATGATAATGTATTCCACAGTTGCTAGCGGCATGGCTATTTCTCCTATCATCATTATAAATGAACGGCCGGGCGCTTTCTTTTGGGGCTGTAGCAGCGCCGGTGCAGCGTGCGCCCCTGGCTCATCCTAGGGGCGCACATTTGCCGGCAACCCACAGATGCGCATGCTGCGGTGACTACGTATTGGGTAGTAGGAGTGGAGAGTGAAAATCCCTACGCAGATAAGGAGGTTCAGTATGAGAAAAGTGATCAGTCGCGTGCTCGTGGGCATGGTACTCGCTCTGGCTCTCGCCACGCCGACCTTAGCGGCATCCAATCCGAACGGCACCGGGCAACCGAGCGCTGAGTGTGGAGAGCCCAACGCCACCAGCGAGCCACGCGGCTTCACCGACTCGCAGGGCTTTGCTAATGCTGAAGCACATTATGCGGGGAGCGACGGCACGCCCTCGCAGGCGCATGCCGGCAGCACGCACGCCGTTTCGCAGTATGATGTTGCGTGTTACCAAAACACCGCCAACCACTAAGCGCCGTCCGTCCACATGTGCAGCGCCCTTGGCTTCGGCTGGGGGCGCTCTCACGACCGCCGCCGCAAATAGGTGTGATACGACCCTCGGCTGCCAGGAATACCGCCCTGAGGCGTTCAGCGGGCGCGCTGGGCACGCTGGTGCAATGTATGCCCCTGAATCAGAGGCGTTTTGCGTGAAGCAATCGTCACTATACAGCCGGCACACTCATACCTGTTCGCGTAGACTGTTTTGCATCAGGCTGCGCTGCTCCGAACATCGGCAAAAGTGGGGAACCGTCGCGGATTGCGAGAAACATCCGCCAAAAGTCGGAGATACTGCCGCTTGACAATCTGGCGCCCGCCGTGATATGCTTGCGGTGCATCGTACTAAAGCGACAATTGTGATCAGCAGCATTCTGAGATTCAAAAGAAAGGTGGATCGTAGTATGGCTATCGAGATGAAGCTCCACACAACTGAGAGCTTCGGCGCATGGGGTCGCAAGGCCGATCCCGTCAGCGCTTTCGCTCGCGGCCGCACTGCGCCCATTTTCCGGAGGCTCCACAGCTGACACGCAGCACTGAATGAGCTAACGGGCCGTGGGCGACAGGCAGCATCGCTCACGGCCTTTTTGTGCGCAAAATGGCCGTGGGTAACGCGAATCGTTTGTACCCACGGCTTTTTGTATACCCGAAACACACCCGTGGGATGTTGGCATAATGGCCGTCGGATAACCAAATACTCGAAGGAGCAAGACCTTGATTATCCAGAATCGTGACGGCTCACTTATGACAGAGCCGCCCAACCAATGGCTACCGCAATCCACGGATCCAAGCTACCGCGTTGAGATCCCGGTGGGATTGTTAGACGAACAAAGCAGCTTGATCGAGCGCGTTATCGCGTTCGCGTTCGACACCTTGGGGGCACACCGCCTGGATGTCCGTGTTCGTGAATGCGAATGAAGTGCTGTTTGATCGACGGAACAGGTTGCGGGCGCGCGCATACCCACGCTCTCGCGCCGCGCAGCCTGTGACCGCCGACGACAGCGGAAGAGAATCGTGTGATTACTCAAACATCGTCAGTTCAACACACCGAATATCGCTCGACCGCCGACGATCTGCGGCCCGCGCTGATGATTGATGAACTGCCCGCGCTTGAGATCGTCGGCGCGCTCAAAAGCTTCCGCAAGGAGAGTGGCCCGCAGGCGCCATTCTGGAAGCGCCGCGCACGCCAACCGCGCGAGCTGACCGTCGCGATCGACCAGATCTCGATCACCGTGCCGCGCGGCGAGATCTTTGGGCTGCTGGGAGCAAACGGCTCCGGTAAGTCCACGCTGATCCGCCTGATCTCGACGCTGCTGATCCTCGACGGCGGCGAGATCCGCGTGTTCGGCCACGACGTGCATAAGGACGAGCGTGTGGTTCGGCGCATGATCAATCGTGTCAGCGTGGAGGCTTCGTTCTTTAAGAAGCTTTCGGCGCTGGAAAACTTGATGTACGCCGCGCGGCTGTATGATCTGCCGGCGCGCGCGGCGCGTGAGCGCGCGATCTATATTCTCGGCAAGCTGGGTATGGCCGAGAAACGGCTGTACGAGCCGCTGGAAAATATGTCGCGCGGGATGCAGCAGAAGGTCGCGATCGCGCGCGGGCTGCTGACCGCGCCGGTGCTGCTGCTGCTCGACGAGCCGACCACCGGCCTCGACCCGCGCTCGAAGCAGGATGTCCAGCGCTTCATCCAGCGCATGCGCCGCGAGCACGACACAACCGTGTTCCTGACCACCCACGACATGGACGAGGCCGACCGGCTGTGCGACCGGATCGCGGTGATCAACGACGGCAAAGTCGTGGCCCTCGACACGCCGGCCGAGCTGAAGCGCCAGATCGGCGCGCGGATCGGCAAGAACGGCGAGACGACCATGGAAGATGTGTTCTTGACGCTCACCGGCAAAAGCCTGGACGACGACTTTGAGGCCGAGAGCGACCTGAACGATGATGAATCATAAAGTAGACCGATCAAGAATTGCAAATTGTAAATTGTAAATTGCAGATTATTCAATGCAATTTACAATTTGCAATGATAAGGGAGTACTCGCTTGCAAGGACTCGTCCTGAAGGCGCAGAGCGGCTTTTTCTGGGTCCGAACCGACGCTGGCCTCCTTGAGTGCCGGCTGCGCGGCCGGTTGAAAAAAGAGCGCCAATCTACCGATATCGCCGTGATTGGCGATCTCGTCGACGTCACGCAGGTATCGCCGACCACCGGCGCAATCGAGGCGGTTGAGCCGCGTCGCACCAAGCTGGCGCGCCGGGCGGCTGGCCAGCGCGGGATGTGGAGCGAAGATGTGCTGGTGGCGAATGTCGATCAGGTCGCGCTGGTGTTCGCCTGCGCCAATCCCGATCTCAGCCCGCGCATGCTCGACCGCTACTTGGTGCTGACCGAGGCCGGCGAGCTCGACACTATAATCGTGGCGAATAAGATCGATCTGGTCGGCCTGGAGCGCGCCCACGAGCTGTTCGCGATCTACGAGCAGATCGGTTATCACGTGATCTACACCAGCCCCAAGACCGGCGCGGGCATCGACGAGCTACGCGCGGCGCTGGCGGGGCGGATCAGCGTGGTGACCGGCAAGTCCGGCGTTGGCAAGAGCAGCCTGCTGAACGTGGTTCAGCCAGGGCTGGGCATCGCGACCGGTGAGGTCAGCGAACTGCTGGGCAAGGGCCGCCACACCACCACGGTTGCCGAATTGCACCCGCTGGCCGGTGCACAAGGCGGCTATGTTGCCGACACGCCCGGCATCCGCGAGCTGGGGCTGTGGCAGTTCCCGCGCGAAGAACTGGACTGGTGCTACCGTGAGTTCCGGCCATTTCTCGGCGAGTGCTACTTCGCCGGCTGCACGCATGTCCACGAGCCCGACTGCGGCGTCCGGGCGGCCGTAGCGGCCGGCCAGATCAGCGAGCAACGCTATTATAGTTATGTCAAATTATACGAAGGCGACTGAGGACACGGATTATGATACGGATTGCACGGATACTCAATTCCGTACAATCCGTGGCCAAATCCGTGTCCCAAGGAGTGCACATGAGGATCAGCACAGCCCTGCTGGTGATTGACGTCCAGGTTGGCTTGATCGCGGGCGACGACCCGGTCTATCAAGCTGATGCGGTGCTGGCGCGGATCGCCGGCCTGATCGAGCGGGCGCGCGCCGCCGGTACGCCGGTGGTGTATGTACAGGACAAGGATGTTGGCGGGGTTGGCACGCCGGAGTGGCAGATTCACCCAGCCGTGGCGCCGAAAGCTGGCGAGCTGATCGTACGCAAGGCCTGGAGCGATTCATTCTATCAGACCGAGTTACACGCCGAGCTGCAAGCGCGCGGCATCGCCAAGCTGGTGATTGCCGGAATGAAGACCAACTTCTGCGTCGACGCGACCAGCCGCCGCGCCGTCGCACTGGGCTACGACGTGACGCTGGCGGCCGACGCGCATACGACCACCGACAATCGCGTGCTGAGCGCGGCCCAGACAATCGCCTACCACAACGACTTGCTGTGGGGCTTTGGCGAAGAGGATGGCTTCGGCAGCGGCCAGCACTGGATCACGGTCACGCCGTCGAGCGAGATCGAGTTCGCGGAAGCAATATAAGGAGCATAGTGTGACTGATAGTTCACGGCATGGCCTGCATGCCAGAACGACGCTGGACGTTGGCGAGCTGGCCGAGATTCGCGCGCTGGCGGATACCTGCCAGCGGCTTGACGATATCGACCTGCGCTTGGTCTGGAACGAACTCGAGTCGCGATCCGGCGAGCGCGCCAACGATTTTCTATACTACGCCGATGGCCGGCTGGTCGGCTTTTTGACGCTCAGCGGCCTGGGCGACGACGAGGCCGAGGCGACTGGGATGGTGCATCCCGACTTTCGCCGGCGCGGCATCTTTCGCGAGCTAGTCGGCGCGGCGCGAGCGGAATGCCGGCGCAACGGCACGGACGCGCTGGTGTTCATCGCCGATCGGCGCTCGCTTGCCGCGAAAGGCTTCCTGGAATCACTTGGAGCGCGGCACCAATTCGCCGAGCATAGCATGCGGCTCGACACACCTGCATCAGTGGAACTGCCGGCAAGCGATCTCACCATCGCCAGGGCCACCGTCGCGGATGCGGCGCTGATCGCCACGATCATCGCGAGCGACGCCGGTTTCGACCCGACCAACTTCGGCCAGCACGTCGCCCTTATGATGCGCCAGCCGACGTATCGCTACTATATCGCGCGGCTGCATGATGCGTCGGTGGGAACTGCCAACATTCAGATCCTGAATGGCGATGCCTATATCTATGGCTTCGTCGTGAGTGCGGAGTATCGCGGGCGCGGCTATGGCCGCCAGCTCCTGGCGCATATGATCGCCGAGATCGCCGCCGAGCGCCCGCAGCCGGTGTTTCTAGAGGTCGAGACCGAGAACGTGCCGGCGCTTGCATTGTACCGCTCGTTCGGCTTTCAAGTGACGAATACATTCGATTATTACCGGATCGATATATGAGCCTGCGGCAGCACAGATTTTTCTTCTTCGTATCGAACGTTTTTCGTTCTACGAACGAAAAACGTTCGATACAAGAGATTTTAATCCGTGAATGAAGATACGTACCGCGGTTCCTGAGCCCGCCGAAGGGCTGCCGAAGGCTAGAAGGAGGGCACCTATGACTGCAAGTAGCTCTGTGAGCACCGTTCACGTGTTCGCCGTCGGTGAGATATTGTCTTAATTCGAGGCACATTGGCCTTGGGCGGTGCCTCGCTGGAGGATACCCACTGCAATGCCGAGAGTACATATCAATCTGCATGATATCGCCGAGATCGAGGAGCTTGAGGATCAGGCGGATTGGGAGAATCTGGTGGGCGGAAGCGCCGAGCACACCCGCCAAAATAGCCGGCCGGCGGCCGACAGCCGCGGGCGCGGCGAGCGGCGCTTTGGCGGCGCCGATGCGCTCGACCGCAAGCGCGCCGAGCGGCGGAAATCGATTAGCCGGCCGATCAAGCGCATCTGAGAAGTTAAAAGTTGAAAGTTAAGAGTTAAGAGTTATCGCGCCCTTCTTGCTTTGAACTCTTAACTCAAAACTATCAGGAGGTAGACCGTGACCCCCGCACCCGAGCCAACTGCGCGCCTGGAGATTGTTCCTGGCGAGCGCATCTTTCTTAGCCATGTGCTACGCGAGGATCTTCCAACGTACGCACGCTGGTTCGCCGATCTGGAGGTGACTACCTACCTCGGCGCGCCGGGCATGTCGTTTACGTTGGAGAACGAGCACGAATGGTTCGACTCGATCCTCAAGGAGCAGAAGAAGGTCTTTAGCATTGTGGTGCGCGAGACCGGGGGCATGATCGGCAATGTGGCCTTCAATAGCGTGGATACGCGCAAGCAGGTGGCCGAGCTGGGCATCACGATCGGCGATAAAGCGGCCTGGGGGCAGGGCTATGGCAGCGAGGCCGTGCGGCTGATCTGCGACTACGGCTTCACGTTCTTGAGCCTGCACACGATCTATCTCTGGTATAGCGCCTTCAACGAGCGCGGGCGCCACGCATATCTGAAAGCCGGCTTCAAAGACGCCGGGCGGGTCCGCGGCGCCGAGCTTTTCGACAGCGAGCGCTACGACCGCGTGCTGATGGACATCACTCGCACCGATTTTGGGCCAACGCGGCTGCGCGGAATGATCGGACAACTATCAACTTAACAGTTTTGAGTTCTAAGTTTTGAGTAGCGATCAATCGAGCATAACTCATAACTCATAATTCATAACTTATAACTATAAAGGTATCAACCTATGACAACGCTACCCCGTCGCGGCGGCGAGCTAGGGCGCGAGATCCGCGCCGCATATGCCTTCGTCGAGCGCAACGCCAACCTGATCAAGCGCTATTGGGCCTGGGAGCTGGTCTTTCTAGCGTATTCGATCGTCAGCGCGCTGGCGGTGACGCTGATCGGCAAAGCCTCCAGCGAAATCACCGGCGCCCAGATGACCGCCGAGCAGATCAATACCTTTATTCTGTTCTTGATGGTCGGGACGCTGGTCTGGCACTACC
>WNGB01011584.1_pt1 | contig 12068 bp, 11 predicted proteins | sample 5400681 | NCBI WGS metagenome assembly WNGB01 (sample SAMN13153367, study PRJNA577476) | soil metagenome | isolation source: 115 cm soil or saprolite under grassland replicate 2 | place: USA:California | collected 2016-06-15 | reverse complement strand
GCGTCCTTCGCGCCATAGTGCCGGGCCAGCTCCACGAGGTCACTGGACGCCCCGAGCGTGAGGTCCGCGGACCGTGCCACCACCCGCTGCCCGAGCCGCATGACCACGCCCCGCAGGCCACTGGCGAGTACGGCGTTGTGCCACGACACCACCAGCGGGCGCAGCCGCGCCCGGCGCGCGGCCAGGCCGGCCCGGTAGCCATGGGCGTGTACGACGTCGCAGCCGCGCAGCGCCGCCGGGTCCCACACCAGGGACGCGGGGTCGAACCCGAAGTGCTCCGCGGTCTCCTGCGGGCAGCACACCGTCACCTGGTGGCCGGCGGCCGCGAAGCGCGGCACCAGCGACGCCACATGCTGCCCGATCCCGCCGCGCGCCTCCGCCAGCAGCAACCCGATCCTCACATCGCCTCCGTCCCACCGGCCGCGGTCCCGCCCGAGGCCGTCCCGCGCGGACCGCCGCCGCGCAGCCTGCCACCGGACAGCGCCCGCACCGCCTGCCGCGTCGTCTCGCCGCCGGTCAACCACACCGTCGCACTGAAGCACAGCGCCACGACCAGGCCGGACAGCACGGCGAACAGGACCGCACTCCCCCAGCCGCCGTCCGCCGCCGGCCAGGCGGCCAGCCGTCCCGCGACCGCCGCGACGGCCGCCGCGAGGGTCGCGACCACCGCCGCTCTCGCCACCCCCACGAGGGCCGCGGCGCCGGCGATCCGTCGTACCGCCCGCAGGATCGCGACGCCACCGGCCACCATCGCGATCGAGACCGCGGCAGCGAGCCCGGCCACCGCGTCGTCCGCGCCGAGCACCGCCGTGACGACGACGGCGGCGACGGCGGCGAGCACCCAGCTGAGCGTGGTGACCACCGCGACCGGCCGTCCCGCGTGCCGCGCGTACAGCGCCCGGCCGGCGTGCATCAGCACCGCGAACCCGGCCAGGCCCGGCGCGAACGCCAGCAGCGCGTCCGCCAGCGACGAGGCGGTCGCGGCATGCACCTGCCCGTCGTCGTACGCGAACACCCGCGCCACCGGCACCGCCGTCCCGGCGAGCAGCGCGGCACCGAGCCCGCCGGCCAGTAGCACCGCCCGGGTGGACGCCGCCACCAGCCCGTCGTACCCCGTCCCGCCGTCGTGCGCGGCGGCCAGTCGCGGGAACACCGCGGTGGTGAGCGGCTGGGCGAGGACGGCGAACGGCAGCAGGAAGATCGCGTACGCCCAGGTGTAGACCGCGACACTGCCGTCCGTGCCGCGATGGTTCGCCAGGTAGGTGATCACCACGAACGTCAGCTGCTGCGCCACCAGCACCGCGAGTCCGGCGAGCGCGAGCCGGCGCAGCACCGGGCCGACACCGGGGTCGAGCCGCAGCACCGGGCGCAGCGGCAGCCGCAACGCCAGCATCGGCACGAGGACAGTGAGCGCGAGCGCCCCCACACCCAGCGTCGTACCCCACGCGAGCAGGTCCACCGCGCCACGTGACGCCGCGTCGCTGTGCGGGGCCTGCCGGGCGAAGACGACGTACGTCGCGATCACCACCACGCTCGACACCAGCGGTGCCACCGCGCCGGCCGCGAACCGGCCGTGCGACTGCAGCACCGCGGTCGCCACCACGGCGACGGCGTACCCGAAGACCTGCGGGACGAAGATCGCCAGCATCCGTGCGGCCGTCGCCGCGGCACCCGGGCAGCCGGAGTCCATCATGGTGTCGGCGTAGGCGCGCGAGAGCAGCCACGCGGCCGCCGCGACCGGTACGAGCAGCAGCGCCGACCAGGTCAGCAGGGCGCCGATGATCCGGCCCTGTGCGGCGCGGTCGGCACGTGCCACCGGTCCGGCCAGCACCGGGATCACCGCACCGGCGAGGGCACCGCCGACGACGATCTCGAACAGCACGTTCGGCAGCTGGTTCGCGGTCGCGTAGGCGTCCGCCAGACACCCGGCGCCGACGGTCTTGGAGAACACCAGCCAGCGGCCGAACCCGACCACCCGGGCAAGCACCGTGATGGCCGCGACCAGCGCGGCGGCCCGGACGACGCCGCGGCGGGTCGGCGTCACCGGCCCCACTCGTCGACGGCGCGCAGCGTCGGGTTGTTCGCGATCACCTCGGTGAAGCTCACCTTCTCGCTGGCCAGGTTGAGCCCGACCACGCCGGCCAGCGCGAGCCAGCGCAGCGGCCGCGGCAGCGCCGCGGCGAGCGCGGTGCCGGCCATCGCGCCGAGGCCGTTCGCGCCGCAGTCGCCGAGCATCGAGCGCCCGGCGAGATCATCCGGCGCCACCCGCACCGCCGCGCCGACCACCGGCGCCGCCGGTCCCGCGGCCGGTACCAGCGGCACGCTCAGCGCGGTCACGGCCTTCAGCGCCCGGCCCGGTCTCAGGTCCAGGAGGTTCACCAGGTTGGCCGTCCCGGCGATCAGCGCGCCGTCCGCCACGACCTCCACGGCCCGCCCCAGCGACCTGCCCGAGATCTCGGGCAGGTCGTATCGGCCGCGCCGCAGCAGGGCGGCGGCACTCAGGCCGGCCAGTCCGACGCCGGCGATCTTGACCGCGCCGCTGGTGATCTGGCCACGACGCAATGCACCGAGATGGCCGCGGAAGCCCTTGGCCTGGGTGGTGCCGAGCAGGTCGTCGTACGCGCCGACGGCACCGGACAGCGCGCCGGCGACGAACGCGGCCGCCCGGACCCGGCCGGGCGTGCTCCGATCCGCCAGCACCCCGGCGAGCGCGCCGGCCACCGCCACCGGTCCCTCCAGGAGCGTGACCGTCTCGCCGCGGAAGTTGGTGCGCTCGAACCGCTCCCGCTGCCGCGCCGGCAGCCGCCGGGTCGTCGCGTGCCGCAGTCCGCCGGTGACGCCGGCCGCGGCGAAGGCGATGCCGAGTCTGTGCAGCAGACCCATCAGCGTTCGGGGACCAGGACCGCGGCCGGGGCGACACCGTTCTTGGCGTCGATCCCGCCGTACTGGCCGGCCTTGCCGTCGGCCTGCTCGGCGAGCGCGAAGATCACCGTGGCCTGGCCGCTCGGCAGGTCGGCGACGTCGACCGACGACACGTTCTTGGTGGCGTCGGAGTCCGAGCGCAGCGTCTTCAGCAGCCCGCTCTGGGCGCTGGCCGGGGTCCCTGCGACCACGACCCCGGCGCTGCCGGCGTCCAGGCCCTCGGCCAGGTCGACCGCGTCGGAGTAAGTGCTGTCGTCGGGCGCCGGGTTCTGTGGCTTGCCGGCGACCACGACGACCAGCGTGGCGCGGTCCTTCGGGGTCGGCTTGACGCCGAACAGCTTGGAGCCGGTCAGGCCGCCGAGGATCCGGCTGGCGTCCTCGTCGACGGTCCTGCCGTCGTCCTTCGCCGCGATCGCGCGGGCGAGAATCTGGCCGGCCCGCTCGTAGGTCGTGCTGTCCTTCGGGAACGTCACGTCAGCGGTGACCAGCTGGTTCACCAACGGGTTGACCAGCGGGCGCTGCTCGGTGGTGAACAGGTCGCCGTCGAGCGAGACGGTCGTGGTGACCTGCGCGCCGGCCGCCTCGAGCTCGGACGTCACGTCGTCGACCAGGCCGTCGTCGGCGTGCGGCATCCGCACCACCGCGACTTTGCGGTCCTTGAGTCGCGCGGTCACCAGCCCGGAGGTCACCTTGGTGACGTAGTCGTCGCGGTACTTGTCGAGCGCCCTGGCCTGGATCAGCTCCTCGCGCGCGTCGTCCAGCGCCTGGCGGTCCTTCTCGGCCTGCGCCTGGACCACGTTCGCGCCGGTGTTCTTCAGCGGTCCGGCGCCGAGCAGGACACCCGCGCCGAGCGCGAAGAAGATCGCCACGATCGAGACGATGTGGTAACGGAAATCGATCACGTGACTCGCTCCCGGATCCAGAAGTAGACGTCGTGCCAGCGCGCTCGCAGGATCGACCAGAGGGCGTCGTCCGCGCCGGTCGCGACGAACGCCATGCTGAGCGCGAACAGCCCGGCGATGATCAGGACGACCACCTGCAGGGTGGAGACCCGGCTGCGGTAGAGCCGGCTGACGCCCTTGGCGTCCACCAGCTTCGCGCCGACCCGCAGCCGGGTGATGAAGGTGCTCGCCATCCCGGACCGGCCCTTGTCCAGGAACTCGACGAGTGAGTTGTGGGTGCCGACGGCAACGATCAGCGACGCGCCCTTGGAGTCCGCGAGCAGCATCGCGACGTCCTCGCTGGTGCCGGTCGCGGAGAACACGGTCGCGTCCACCCCGAGCTGCTCCAGCCGGTCCAGCCCGGGCGCCCGGCCGTCGCGATACGCGTGTACGACGACCTCCGCGCCACCCTTCAGCGTCTCGTCGTGCACCGAGTCCATGTCGCCGACGATCAGGTCCGGCTGGTACCCGCACTCGACCAGCGCGTCCGCGCCGCCGTCCACCCCGACCAGCACCGGCCGGTACTCGCGGATGTACGGCCGCAGCGCGGTCAGGTCCTCGCGGTAGTCGTAACCGCGCACCACGATCAGTACGTGCCGCCCGTCCATCGACGTCTGGATGTCCGGCACGCCGGTGCCGTCCAGCAGCAGGTCCCGCTCGCGGCGCAGGTACTCCATGGTGTTGGCGGTGAACGCCTCCAACTGCGTCGACAGCCCGGCGCGGGCGTCGTCCATCGCCTCCGCGACCGACGCGCTGTCGTGGGTGAGGCCCTTGGCGAGCTCCTCGCAGCTCTCGCCGCGGTCGCGGTAGAGCACGCCGCCGTCGAGCCGCACCGTCTCGCCCTCCCGCACCGTCGAGAAGATCTCCCGGCCGACCCCGTCGACGAGCGGGATGCCCGCCTCCATCAGGATCTCCGGGCCCAGGTTCGGGTACCGCCCGCTGATCGAGTCCGCGACGTTCACCACCGCCGCGACCCGGCAGGCGACCAGCGCCTCGGCGCTCACCCGGTCCAGGTCGACGTGGTCGATGACCGCGATCTCACCCGGCCGCAGCCGCTTGGTGAGGTTCTTCGTACGACGGTCGAGCCGCACCACACCGTGGATGCCGGGCAGTTCGGTGTCGCGCGTACGTCGGAGCAGGGGCAGTTTCATCGCACCGTCATCCTGCCATGCGGAAGCTCATCCGCCGCCCCGCCACACCCCCAGGTGATCGTCGGTCGGTTTCCGACAATCACAACGGGAGGGGGCACCGCCGCCCGATTGAACGCGCGGCCTCAGCCCTTGCGGCGGCCTTTCTTGTGGTCGTGCCGTTCGGCTGCCAGAGCCAGCAGCTCCTCGGCGTGCGTCTGGGCCGCTTCGGAGTCCTCCAGGCCGGCCATCATCCGGGACAGCTCGCGCAGCCGCCCGGCCTGGTCCAAGGCCTCCAGGCCGCTGGTGGTGACCGAGCCGTCGTCGCTCTTGCGGACGACGTGGTGCCGGTCGGCGAACGCGGCCACCTGCGGCAGGTGCGTGACCACGATCACCTGTGCCTTCTCCGCCAGCCGGGCCAGCCGCTGCCCGACCTGGACCGCCGCCCGGCCGCCGATCCCGGCGTCGATCTCGTCTAACACCAGCGTCGGCACCGGGTGCGTGTCGGACAGGATCACCTCGAGCGCGAGCATCACGCGCGACAGCTCACCGCCGGAGGCCGCCTTCTGCAGCGGCCGGGCCGGGCTGCCCGGGTTCGCACTGAAGCAGAACTCGATCTCGTCCGCCCCGGACGGCCCCGGCGTCGCCTCCCGCACCTCGACCGACAGCGTCGCGTGCGGCATCGCCAGCCCCGCGAGCTCCGCGGTCACCGCCTCCCCGAGCCGCCCGGCCGCGGCCCGCCGCTCCGCCGACACCTGGGCGGCCAGCTCGACCAGCCGGTCGGCCAGCGCGTCCCGCTCGGCGGTCAGCTGCTCGATCCGCTCGTCACTGCCGTCCAGCTCGGCCAGCCGGTCCACCGACCGGGCGGCCCAGGCCAGCACCTCGTCGACGGTCTGCTCACTGTCGCCGTACTTCCTGATCAGTCCCGTCAGCACCGCGCGCCGCTCGCTCACCACGGCCAGCCGCGCGGGGTCGGTGTCCACGTCGGCCGCGTACGACGACAGCTCGCCGGCCAGGTCCGCGGCCAGGTAGCTCAGCTCGGCCGTCCGGTCCGCCAGCGCCGCCAGCGTCGGGTCGTGCTCGCGCTCACCGTCCAGCAGCTGCTTGGCCTGCGCCAGCAGCCCGAGCACATCCGACGGCCGGGCCGAGTCCAGGTCCTCGGACGCGAACGCGGCGGCCGCGTTGGTGGCCGCCGTCCGCAACCCGTCCGCGTACGCGAGCCGCTCCTCCTCCGCGGCCAGCGCGGCATCCTCCCCCGGCTGCGGCTCGGCCCTGGCGATCTCGTCCAACCCGAACCGCAGCAGGTCCGCCTCCGCCAGCCGGTCGCGCTGCCGGCTCACCAGCTCGCCGAGCTCCGCCACCACGTCCCGGTGCCGCTTGTACGCCGTGCCGTACTCCCCGAGCGGCTTCAGCACCGCGTCACCGGCGAACGTGTCCAGCGTCGCGCGCTGCCGGGCCGGCTGCAGCAGCCGCCACTGGTCGGCCTGACCGTGGATCGCGACCAGGTCCCCGGAAACGTCGCCGAGCACCGTCACCGGCACCGACGCGCCCCCCAGGAACGCACGCGACCGGCCCTCCGCCGACAGCTCCCGCGCGATCAGCAGCTCGCCGTCCTCCAGCTCGCCCCCGCGCTCCTCGGCCTGTGCCGCAACGGGTTTCGGCACGCCGACCGCCCGGCCCTCCACCCGCGCCCGGCGGATCCCGTGCCGCACCAGACCGCTGTCGGCCCGGGAGCCGAGCAGCATGCTCACCCCGGTCACGACCATGGTCTTGCCGGCACCGGTCTCGCCGGTGACCGCGGTGAACCCGGGGTCGAGGTCCAGCGTGGCCTCCTCGATCACGCCCAGCCCGCTGATCCGGATCTCGGTCAACATCAGCCGTTCCGTCCGTTCTCGCGTTCGGCCCCACGTCGTTCGGCGCTGCCTCGCCAGCCCAGGACCGGCAGGTCGAACTTCGCCACGAGCCGGTCGGTGAACGGTGCGGTGTGCACCCGCGCCAGCCGCACCGGCACCTCACCACGTCGTACGTCGATCCGGGCGTTCGGCGGCAGCTCCACCGTGCGGCGCCCGTCGCACCACAGCACCGCGTGGCCGTCGAAGGCCCGCACCAGCTCGATCGCGAGCCGGGACGTCGGCGCCACCACCATCGGTCGGGCGAACAGCGCGTGCGCCGACAGCGGCACGATCAGCATCGCCTCGACCTCGGGCCACACCACCGGACCACCGGCGGAGAACGCGTACGCCGTCGACCCGGTCGGGGTCGCGCACACCACGCCGTCGCAGCCCCAGCGCGACAGCGGCCGGCCGTCGACCTCGACCATGATCTCGAGCATCCGCTCCCGCGCGGCTTTCTCCACGGAGGCCTCGTTGAGCGCCCAGGTCATACAGACGAGCTCGCCTTCCGCGTGCACCTCGACGTCGAGCGTCATCCGCTCCTCGACGACGTAGCTGCGGTCCACCACGACCTCGACGACGCGCTCCAGGTCCTCGCGCTCGGCCTCGGCCAGGAACCCGACGTGCCCGAGGTTCACGCCCAGCACCGGCGTACCGTGCGGCCGGGCCAGCTCGGCGCCGCGCAGGATCGACCCGTCACCACCGAGTACGACGATCAGCTCGACGTCGTTAGCCGCCTTCTCCGGGTCGTCGGCGACCTCGGCCGGGTACAGCGCGAGCGCCTCGGCCTCCGCGCCCAGCACGCGCACCACCAGCCCCGCGTCGTGCAGCAGGGCGTGCGCCTCCCGGGCCACCTCCAGGGCATACTCCCGCCCGGTGTGGGTGACCAGCAGCACCCGGCGCTCGTCGTACCCGCCGGCTTCCGTCACGCTGACCCGCCTTCCGCCGTCACTGCGGACCCGCCTCGATCGCGGCCGCGAGCATCGTCTCATCGAGAGCGGGCGCGTCCCGCCTCATCCACAGGAAATACTCGACGTTCCCGGACGGTCCGGGCAGCGGGCTCGCCGTGACACCCCGGATTCCCCACCCGAGCTGCCTCGCCGCCGCGGCGACATCACGCACAGCGGACGCCCGCAGCTCGAGATCCCGTACGACGCCGCCCTTGCCCAGGCGCTCCTTGCCGACCTCGAACTGCGGTTTGACCATCAGCACCAGGTCGCCGTCGTCCGTGGTCACCGACGTCAGCGCCGGCAGCACGAGCGTGAGCGAGATGAATGACAGGTCGCCGACGACCAGGTCGACCGGTGCGCCGCCGAGGTCGTGCGGGGTCAGGCCCCGGACATTGGTCCTATCCATTACCGTGACCCGCTCGTCGGTCTGCAGCGCCCAGACCAGCTGGCCGTAGCCGACGTCGACCGCGATCACGTGCGCGGCGCCGGTACGCAGCAGCACGTCGGTGAACCCGCCGGTGGAGGCGCCGGCGTCCAAGCAGCGCCGTCCCTCGACCCGCAGGCCGTCCGGCGTGAACGCGTCGAGCGCGCCGATCAGCTTGTGCGCTCCGCGGGAGGCGTAGCCGGGGTCGCCGGTCTCGTTCGTGTCGATCACGATCGCGGCGTCCGCGCCGACACCGGTGGCGGGTTTCGTCGCCACCACGCCGGCCACCTTCACCCTGCCGGCCGCGACGAGCTCACCGGCCTGCTCCCGGGACCGTGCCAGGCCCCGGCGGACCAGCTCGGCGTCCAGCCGGGCCCGTCGTGCCGCCTTCGCCACCGGCGGGTCTCAGCCGTGGTCGTCGGTACGGTCCGCCGCCGCGAGGGCGGACTGCAGCCGCTCCTGCAGGTCGGCGTACACCTCGGCGTGCTGCGAGACCGGCAGCTCGTGCAGGTCGTCCAGCCGGATCATCGTCTCCTCGACCAGCGGGTGGTGCCCCTCCCGGGAGGGCTCGGAGTCGAAGTCCGGCTCGCCCTCACCGGGCTCGGTCTGCGGGTCGGGCCGCACCTCCGGCTCGGTCTCGACCGGGAAGCCGGTGGGGGCGTCGTCCGGGTAGTCGGTCACGTCAGGCCTTCGCCGCGGCCGCGCTCTTGGCCGCGGTCTTCTTCGCGGTGGTCTTCTTCGCCGGGGCCTTCTTGGCCGCCGTCGTGGTCGCGGTCGCCTTCTTGGCCGTCGTCTTGGCCGTCGCCTTCTTGGCCGGGGCCTTCTTGGCGGTGGTCTTGGTGGCCGTGCCCTTCGACGCGGTGGTCTTCGACGCCGGGCTCGCGGCCGCCGGCGCGCCGGCCTGCTCGAGCTTCTCCAGCCGGCGGCGCAGTGCCGCGACCTCCTCGGCGCGGACGAACCCGAGCCGGGCGACCGCGCCCTCGACCTCGTTGGTGACGATCGCCTGCAGGAGCGCGCGGTTGCTCTTGCTGGTGGCAACGATCTCGTCGGCGAGCTCGCTCACCTTCGCCGTCAGGCCGGTGGTCAGGGACTCAGCACCGCTCTGCTGCAGCAGCTGCTTGGCGGCCTGCTGCGCGCGCTGCCGGGTGACCTCGGTCAAGCCGCTGGCGAGCTGCACGTAGCCGCGCAGGGCATCCATCACCATGACGTCCTCCTGGAAAGGTTTTGTGCGTCGTCTGCCACGGTATCGCGCCGCACATCAGCCCGCTGCGAGACCGGCCTTCTCCAGTGCTGCCGTCACCCGGACCGGACGGCCCGCGTCACTGGCCTCCCACGCGGCCGAGAGGATCGCCCGCAGGCCGTCGTACGGGTCGCCCTCGCCGCTCAGCCGCACCTGCCCGCGCGCGACGCTCGCCTCCCAGCCGCCGCACCGGTGCGTGCCCGTCTCGCTGTCCACGCCGGGGTGCGGCTCGGCGAGCGCGTCCAGCCCGGAACCGACGTACGTCGGCCGCAGCCCGGGCGGTGCCGCGGCCACGTCGGCGGCGCTGTTCACCCCGGTGGCGACCCACAGGCTCGCGATCCCGACCCGGTTCGCGCCGGCGATGTCGGTGTCGAGGCGGTCGCCGATCATCAGCGGGCGCTTCGCACCGAGGCGCTCGATGCTGGTCCGCAGCAGCGGTGACTCCGGCTTGCCGGCCACCACCGGGTCCACGTCGACGGCGGCCCGAACCGCCTGCACCAGCGTGCCGTTGCCGGGCGCGCGGCCGCCACTGGTCGGGATCGTCAGGTCCAGATTGGTCGCGAACCACTTGGCGCCGGCGTTGATCGCGTGCGCGCCGTCCGCGAGCATCACCCAGTCCACCTCGGGCGCGAAGCCCTGGATCACAGCGACCGGCTTGTCGTCGCTGCTGCGCACCTCACGCAGCCCGTACTCCGCCAGCGCCTCCCGGATGCCCTCGCCGCCGACCACCAGCACCGGCGACCCGGCCGGGAACTCCGCCGCCACCAGCCGCGCCGCGGCCTGCGCGGACGTCACCACGTCCTCGGACTCGGCCGGCAGCCCGAACGAGCGCAGGTGCGCCGACACCGCCTCCGGGCTGCGGCTCGCGTTGTTCGTGATGTACCCGATCCGCATCCCCGCGTCGGACGCGGTGCGCAGCTGCTCCGGCGCCCCGGGCACCGCCTCCGGCCCGACGTACACCACACCGTCCAGGTCGAGCAGCGCCACGTCGTACAGCGCCGCCAGAGGCTCCTCGGCCGCCGACAGGGGCCGAGGCGGCTTGGTCCCACTCACCGGGCAGCCCGTACGATTCCGCGCATGCCGGATGCCAGCACGTTGCGCCTCGACCCGTTCCGGGCCTGGCGGTTCGTGGCCGCGAAGGTCAGCGCGCTCGGCGCCGTGACCTCACCGCCGTACGACGTCCTGGAGCCCGCGATGGTGCGGCGACTGACGGAATCCGATCTGCACAACATGGTCCGGCTCATCCTTCCACGCGACGCGGCGCTCGGTTCGAACCGGTACGACGAGGCGGCGGACAGGTTGCGCGCGTGGCAGCGCGACGGCGTCGTCGTACCGGACAGCGACCACGCACTGTACGTGTACCGGCAGGTCGTCGGCACATCGCAGCTGTGCGGTCTGGTCGGCCGGCTCGCGCTCGACCCTTCGGGAACCGTCGTCCTGCCGCACGAGGACGTGATGCACGAGCCGGTCGACGACCGGTACGAGCTGATGCGGGCCACGCGCGCGGACCTGGAACCGATCCTGCTCGCGTACTCCGGCGGGGGTGCCGCGACCAACGCGGTCGAGGCCGCACTCCAGGGCGAGCCGTGGGTGGAGGCCGGCACCGACGACGGCGGCGAGCACGAGGTCTGGCGGATCACCGACCCGGAGACGATCGCCGCCGTCGCGGCCGACCTCGCCGGGCGGCAGGCGCTGATCGCCGACGGGCACCACAGGTACCGCGCCTACCAGCGGCGGCAGCGGACCGACGGTGTCGGCGACGGGCTCGCGATGCTCGTCGACCACGACCGGCATCCGCTCACGCTGGACGCCATCCATCGCACGTTGCCGGATGTCTCGCTCGACCTGGTGACGTCACGGCTGCCGGCCGGCTGGCTGGCGCGGGACGGGAAGGTGCCGGACCTGCCGCACGGGCTGGCGCTGACCGACGGCGGGCGGTGGCTGACGCTCTACCGCGACGCCGTGCGGCCGGCGGCGGACGTGAGCCTGCTGCACGACGAGCTGCTGCCCGTGTGGGGCGTGGACCCGGACGAGGTCGCGTACCACCACGCGCTCACGGACGCGCTCGCCGACGCCCGCACGGACCGCACCACGGTCGTGCTGAAGCCGCCACGCCTGGACCAGGTGCTCGCGACCGCGCGACGCGGCGAACGGCTACCCCGGAAGGCCACGTCGTTCGGCCCGAAACCTCGTGCGGGGCTCGTGTTCCGCACTCTCGACGACTAGTTGAGTACTACTCGTCGTGAGTACTACTCGTCGGCGTCGTCGTCCGTCAGTTCGTCCGCGGGGTGCTCGTCGTCGTCGGCGAGGTCGGTGAACTGCAGGCCCTCGAGCTCGGCCGCCCGCTCGGCGGCGTCGGTGAGGCCCTCGCCGTCCACTCCGGCGGCACGGTGGAACCAGATCAGCGCATCCTCGCGCCGGCCGGCCTCCAGCAGCGCGTCCGCGTACGCGTAGCGCAGCCGCGGCAGCCACTCCGCCCGGGTCCGCTTGGTCAGCTCCGGGACCTCCAGCGCCTGCACGGCGGCCGCGACCTGCCCGAGGTCGCGACGTGCCCCGGCGGCGACGATCAGCA
>WNGB01006320.1_pt1 | contig 12068 bp, 13 predicted proteins | sample 5400681 | NCBI WGS metagenome assembly WNGB01 (sample SAMN13153367, study PRJNA577476) | soil metagenome | isolation source: 115 cm soil or saprolite under grassland replicate 2 | place: USA:California | collected 2016-06-15 | reverse complement strand
CCCCCATACCCCCACCCCAGCCCACAGATCGACTGTAAAGCATTTCTAAACCCTTGTCTAAGCAATAAAAAAGTCGTGAGCCAGCGTACTGGCCCACGACTTCTAGTTCTCTACCGAAGAAAAACTTTACACTTCTCGGCCGCCGCGAGGCACAGTAACCCTATGTATTGAGGCGCAATCGGAAAACAATCACGTTAGCTGCCGATCTACTGATTACATCGCGTCCAGAACACGTATAGGTATCCACGCCACAAGCACTATACCGTGTTATGAGGAGCGGTGCATCGGACTAATGGACCATCCTCTGCCCAGGCGGTCGCGTTTTGGATAGCTCACTATCTTCTTGAGCGCGGGCGTCCAGCCCAATATCCGGAGAGCCCCTGTCGCGCGGCCGATTCCGAACGGTCGTGACAACCGCATCCCGCGCGTGGCAATGGAAGAGTCGCTTGGGCGAGCACTAATCCTTACGCAGCGTGTTATAATTCTTTATATCACCATGTTCTAATGCTCTCTCCGTTCGGTAGTGAAAGGAGGTTCCGCATGCGCTAGACCTTGACGCTATCGTGATCATCGTACCCTTACAATCCTGAAGTTTGCAGCACCACACGACGGCGTGTTTGCTCACACAACAGGAGGAGTGTATGAACGCCTTACTTGTGCTCGTTGGGACGATTATCATAGTGGCTCTTGGCTATCGGTTTTATGCGAGTCGCGTGAACGCGACCATCATTCGGGCAGATCCGAAGCGGGCGACTCCGGCTACTATGTACAACGACGGCGTGGACTTCATGCCGGCCAGCGGCTCGGTCCTGTTTGGCTACCAGTTCAAGAGCATCGCCGCACTTGGGCCGATCGTCGGGCCGATCCTCGCAGCCCAGTGGGGCTGGCTGCCCGCGCTGCTCTGGCTGGTCATTGGCGTCTTCTTCATCGGTTGGGTGCAGGACTACGCCTCGATCATGCTGACGATCCGCAACGAAGGCATGACGATGGGCGGCCTCTCCTATAAGCTCATCTCGCCCCGCGCCCGCAGCATCCTGCTCTCCTTCCTCTACTTCTACCTGCTGCTGATCATGGCTGCCTTCGGCGGGATCGTCGCCGGCCTGATGGCGCGACCCGAGGTGCCGATCGGCTTCTTCATCCTGGTCCTTGCTGGCATCCTGGCCGGCCAGATGACCTACCGCTGGCGCCAGGACCTGCTGCTCACGACGATTGTCACTGTCGCGATCACGATCGTCGGTGTGTGGCTCGGGCAGACCAGCTTCCTGAGGCCGATCGTCAGCGCGATCAATAGCGTTGGCGCGACGATCGGCGCGGACGGCAAGACAGCCCCGATGGTTATGTGGAACATCGGCTACGGCCCGTATACCTGGCCGCTGTTCATCTGGGGCATCCTGATGCTGCTGTTCTGCTACCTTGGGTCGGTGCTGCCGATCTGGCGCTTCGCCCAGCCGATCAACTACACCTCGTTCTGGCTGGTGCTGCTCGGTATCGTCGGCTCGATCATCGGCATCGCCGTTGCGACCTTCAGCGGCGGCGCGAACTACACGATCAACACCTACACCGGCTTCACAGTCCCCGGGCCCCTGGCGCCGGGCGTCCAAAGCCCACTCTGGCCGCTGCTATTCGTTGTGATTAGCTGCGGCGCAGTCAGCGGCTGGCACTCGCTCGTCAGCACCTCCGGCACGGCGCGCCAACTCGAAAAGGAGACCGACGCACTGCCTGTCGGCGGCGGCGCAATGTACACCGAGGCGGTGCTAGGCGTGCTCTCGCTCACGTTTGCGGCAGCGGCATTCGCCAACCACCAGGCGTACCTCGACCAGGGAGTGAAGGCGCTGGGAGCGCCGGGCATCTTCGCCAATGGCATGGCCCTGTTCCTCAGCTACCTCGGCATCGACAAGATCTTTGGCGCGGCCTTCGGCTCGGTCTTCCTGGTGGTGATGGCGCTGACAGTGATGCAGCTCGTGCTGCGCTTCATGCGCGTCGCAAGCGCCGAGCTGATCGGCGACCGAGTGCCGGCTTTTAAGAGCCCGCATGTCGGCTCGCTGGTGGCGATCGGGCTGACGCTGATACTGCTCTGGACCGGCTTCTGGAGCCGAATCTGGATCCTGTTCGGCGGCTCGAACCAGCTCTTTGCCGGCCTGGCGCTCCTGCTGATCACGATCTGGCTGGCGCAGCAGCAGAAGCCGTACAACTGGGCCTTCATCCCCGGCATCTTCATGTACGTGACCACAGTCGCGGCGCTGCTGTACACCGCCTGGGTCTCGTTCCAGCTCGCACTCCAGCCGCCGCTGGCGGGCTTCGCGGCGTTCGCCTGGGCCTTCGGCAATTATGTCTCGGCCGCGATCGGCCTGTTCCTGTCGATCGCCGCACTGGTGCTGGCCTACGACGGCCTCCAGGCGCTCAACCGGGCGCGCAGCGAGCGGCTGCGACCAGCGGCTGCTGCTCGGTGAGCGGGTGAGCGGGTGAAGGGGGCAGATGTTTCACCCGCTCACCCCTTCACGATCGGGGGTGTGCCATGCTCGAAGTCGAAGTCGTGACCCACGTGCTCGGCTCGATGAATCACTGCCAGCATTGCCAGGTCTTCATCGACGGTGCGGGTGTAGGCGGCCAAGTTCACCGGAGCGATCTGGACTCCTACCCGCCCGAGTGGCGCGAGGAATGGCAGCGGCTCTCGGACTGGATCTTGCGCCTGGCCGAGCGGCACGCTGGCCAACTCCGCATCAAGATCACCGACGCACAGTCGGTCGGTGGAATGTGGCGCGCGATCAGGCACGGCATCCGCAAATACCCAACCTTCATTGTCGGCGACGAAAAGTACCACGGTTGGGATGAGGCAGCGCTGGAGGAGCTGATCGGCCGGAGGCTAGCAGTCACGAGTTAAGAGTTGAGAGTTGAGAGTTACACAACTGCTAACTGGTAACTCATAACTCGCAACTCTTAACTAATAAGGTGGTGATATGTCCGAAGAGGAAAAAAGAACGTTCTTCGAGCGCGCCAAGCGCAGCATCCAAGACTTCATCTATGGCATGAGCGCCCACGAGATGACCCGCCAGGCGCTCAAGACCCGTGGCTCGATGGAGCACCTGTTCATCCTGATCACCATGGGCGATCTGCTGGGCGTGCCGATCCTGCCGCCCTACTACTCACTGCGGCTGCTCCCCTACGTCGTCCCACAGATCGCGACGTGGAAGCGGCGTATGCTGCGCGAGAAAGACCTGGTGGACGCACTCGCCTGATTGCAGATTGCAGATTGTGAATTGTAGATCGGATCTTCTCGATCTGCAATCTGCAATGAGGAGGCTATGTTGTCCCTCGCAGAGATCTTCCAGCGTTTCCCGGAGCGCCGCTACATCATGTTTGGCGGCAAGGGCGGCCTGGGCAAGACGACCTTCAGCGCGGCGATCGCCTACTACTTGGCCCAGCAGGGGAAGCGCGTGCTGGTGTTCAGCGTAGATCCACAGGCGTCACTGTCGGATATCTTCCAGCGCGACATCTTCGGCAAGGGTGCCGTCGAGATCATGCCGAACCTCTACGCCCAGGAGATCGACGCCGACCGCCATATCAAGGCCTACCAGGATGAGATCCGTCAGAAGATCCGTGACATGTACGGGATGGAGAAGATCCCCGACGAGATCGAGAGCTACATCCAGGCTGCCGCAGCCGAGCCTGCCATGGAGGAGAGCGCGATCTTCGACCAGGTGGTTGACATCGTGGTCCAGGGTGGGTATGACTACTACATCTACGATCTCGTACCACTCGGCCACGCGCTTTACTACCTCAGCATGGCCAGCGTCTATGACGAGTGGATCAGCAAAATCACCAAGCTGCGCGAGGAAATGCGCGACTACGAGATGATGGCGGCCCAGGCCCAGCGGGGCAAGGTGCTGGAAGAGGATAAGATCCTGGGCGAGCTGCAGTACATCAAGCAGCGCATCAGTACATCGTCCTCGATCCTGACCGACAAGCAGAAAACCGCGTTCTTCTTCGTCCTGATCCCCGAGCAGATGGTGCTGCTCGACACCGCCAAGGCGGCCGGGATGTTCGCGCGCTTCAATGTGCCTATGAGCGGCTATATCATCAACCGGGTGATCCCCGAGGATGTCGCGGCCGGCCCGGCGGCGCCGGCCTACCTGAAGAACCGCTATGCGATGCAACAAGGCTACCTCAAGCAGATCGACCAGCAGTTCGGCCAGCAGGTGCTCGCGCGCATCCCCGAGTTCGAGCGTGACGTGACCGGGCTGGAGATGATCGGCCGCGTCGCGCAGGTGATGTTCGGCTAAAGAGAACAAAGAACAAAGAACGCAGGAATGCCAGGCCGCGGACCAAGAACAGGGAATGTGAGGAAATTACTGCGTTCTTTCGAAAGGTAGGCTCATGATTGATAAGACGATGACCCAGTTCCTGGCGGAGCACCCGGCCCTCAAGTACACTTTCTTTGGCGGTAAGGGCGGTGTCGGCAAGACCGTGCTGGCGGGTGCGATGGCGTTGGCCCTCGCGCGGCGCGGCAACCGCACACTGCTGGCCTCGACCAACCCGGTACATAGCCTAACTAGTCTGCTAGGGCAGGATGTTTTCGGCGCGCCGAAACCGGTCCAGGGCATCGAGAACCTGTGGGCCTACGAGATCGACACGAAGGATACTATCGGGCGCTCCAAGAACGAGATCCGCGAAAAGATCGGCTGGTTCCTCAAGTACGCCGACATCCGCACCAAGGCCGACGAATTTGTCGAGAGCGCGACGATGAACCCTGCGTTCGAGGAGAGCGCGATGTTCGAGAACATGATTGATCTCATGTTCAAGGACGAGTACGAGGCCTACGTCTTCGACACCGCGCCAACGGCCAACGCGCGCCGGCTCCTGGGCATGTCCTCGGTCTACTCACTGTGGGTCAACAAGATGATGCAGAGCCGCGAGGAGGCCAAGACCCTGCGCCAGCGGCTCTCCTACAGCAAGCAAAAGGAAGAGAAGGACCCGCTGATGGAGTACTTGGTCAACTTCCGCGAGCGCATGGCCCACGCGAAACAGCTGCTGACTGACCCGGAGAAGACCGCGTTCTTCTTCGTCACGCTGCCAGAGGCGCTGCCGATCGCGGTGATCAGGCGCTTCATCGACTGGTTCCACGAGTTCGGCATTCCGGTCGGCGGGGTGGTTGTCAATATGCGCATCGACAAGGCCGGCATCCGCGACGATGCGGCCGATTTCGTCAAGAACCGCGTGGCGATGCAGGACACGTATATGCGCGAGATCGAGCAGACCTTCGACGGCCTGGTGCGCGCGGTCTTGCCGCTGTTTGACGACGAGGTGCGCGGCGTGCCGGCGCTCGCGAAGACGGCGGATCTGCTGCTGGCTTAGGCGATGGATCTGACGCTTCACGATATCTCAGCCACCAACCTGCTGTTCGGTGCCGGCGCGTTTCTCGCGCTGGCGCTGCCAGAAGGCTGGGAGCTGGCGCCCGGCCAGGCGCGCCCCGAGATCGCCGCCTGCCATGTGCGAGGCGAGCGGCGCTGGGTCGTCGCCGGGGACGCCTGGTATGTGGTGCGGCACACTGGCCGGCAGGTGGCGCTAGAGCTGGCGATCGCCATTCGGGCATCCCAGTACGAGCGGCCAGGCGAGGAGCGGATGCAGGTCGCTGAACACTGGGCTGCGGTGCGCCACTGGATACGCCAACGGGGCTTTCCCCGCCGCTGGACGGTCCACTTCAGTGAGGTGCGCTGGCGCTGCGAGTGGACCGAGCGCAATATCACGATCACGCTGAGCAGCCGTGCGCCTCACGCCGCCTTTGCGGAGGTGCTGACCGGGCTGGAGGGGGTGCGCTGCCATTGATGGACGTGGACAGAAGACAAGAAATAGGAGATCGTAGAAGGCACTAGTCCGGCTCTTGTCTCCTGACTACATCCTGAGGCACTGGATAAGTGTCTGGAACATCTCTTCCGCCGGCTCGGTCTCCACCCCGGCGAGGTTGAGCGCCAGCACGATCTGCGGCTCGTCCGGGCGATAGGAGAACGAGCGTAGCGCCGGGCTGTACTGCTCCAGGAACGGGCGAAGCGTGGCCGCAAGCTGATCGGCGGCCGTGCCAGAGCTAGTCAGCTGGAGGGCCGAAGTCACCTGGGCGGCGCTCCAGCCCTCAGGCGTGCTGACATGCGGCGCGGCGGCGAGCCAGGCCTGCACGCCTCGGCGGAGGGCACATCTAAGGATCAGCTGATCGCGGCGACCGGTCACGCGCTGGAATAACCACAACGGCAGCAGCTCGCGTGTCTCCAGCAGCAGGGCCGCATCGAGTCGCTTGAGCGGTTTGGCGAGGTCGGTCGCGCTAGCGCGCAGGCCGCTGCCGGCCGAGCCAATCCATTTGTAATCAGCCTTGCCGCCAAGCGACCGCAATCCGACCTGGAGCCAGCGCGCCAGCGTCAGGCCGCGCCGCCGGTTGTAGATCGATGCGCCGACATACCAGATGCCGAGAATGGTGCAGATGAGCATGATTGCGAGTTGACCGATGTCCATGGGTGACCCTCCAATCGAAAGCAAGCGCGAGCCAACCCACCTGAAGACCCTGCTAGCACGCCTGGCGGCCGCGGGCGAGTGGCTGCGCGGCTTCCTGTTCGGGATGACCATGTATGAGCAGGTGCTGGCCTTTCGAAAGCAGCGCGCAGACCTAGAGCATCTGTTTGTGCTGATCAGCTTCGGCGATCTGCTGGGCGTGCCGGTGCTGCCGCCCTATTATACCCTGCGCCTGCTGCCCTATATCGTCCCGCTCATCCGCAACTGGCGCTACCGTATGCTGCGCGAGAAGGACCTGACCGACCTGGCGAGCGGAGGATAGTCGCCTCGCTCATGTTCGGACAGCGGTGCGAGCACGAGTTGTCAGAAACATTGAACCTCATCTTCACCCCGACTATATGTGCAGAAGTCAGTAGGTACCTGAGACGACAGAGCCATAAATGCATCTGGTACTCAAATACCCCGAGTCGTACTGTGCGGGTACGGCTCGGGGTATCAATAGCAACGGATACGGTAGGGGACCTAAGTCGCCTAAAAATTCTTTACACTTGTCCTATGATATAGAGCACAACAATACTATATCCCGCGCGCAGCGTGGCACCTCGGAAGGAGCTCCAGCAGGTTGTGGTGCGATTCCAGCGCATGGCTCGTAGCTCTCACAAATTACCCCGTGGCTAGCATAGCATACCTGGCTGGCCTCGTCAATCAGCCCGAAGACGGAGCGCGTTGGGGCGTGGTGGGGGGCATTCGTCGATCGAGGCACGAAATATGCTTTCGGTGCTATCAGCTATATGACAGCATCGATAGAACGGAAAGGAGGCTCATATGGATATATCAGTTGGTGTGCTCGTCGCGATCGTCCTCGTGATTGCGATCGGCGTAGTCGCGTGGATGTGGATGCAGCGGCGGCGAACCGAGGAGCTGCGCGAGAAGTTCGGCCCCGAGTATGAGCGCGCCGTGAATGAATTGGGCGACCAGCGCCAGGCCGAGGCCGAGCTCGCGGCGCGACAGAAGCGCGTGATGGGCTTCGACATTCAGCCGCTCGCACCAGCCGAGCGGGAGCGATTCATTGAGGCATGGCGCTCGACCCAGGCGCGCTTCGTCGACGAGCCGGCCGCGGCCATCGCCGAGGCGGATCGGCTGGTCGCGCAGGCCATGCAGGCGCGCGGATATCCGGTCGGCGATTTCGAGCAGCGCGCCGCCGATATCTCGGTCGATCACCCCAACGTCGTCGAAAACTACCGCGCCGCGCGCGCGATCGCGCTCAGAAACGAGCGTGGCGAGGCCAACACCGAGGATCTACGGCAGGCGATGGTTCACTACCGGGCACTCTTCGAGGATCTCCTCGAAACCCGCGAGAGGGAGGTAGCACGATGACCGAACGACAGCAGGAACGCGAGACGATAGCGAGCGAGCGTGAGAGGACCGGGCTCAGCACCGCGGACATGGCGGCTGCGGCCGAGCGGCGCGAGCCGGCGCAGACCGACGCGCCCGCACGACCGCAGGACGATGCGGTGCCGATCGAGACGCGCGCGGATGTCCCCGCGATGGACCGTCCAAGCGCGCAGGCCGATGCACAGCCAACCTCGCTGCTTCCCACCGAGGAGGCGCGCGCCTTTCGGTCGCGCTGGGACTCGATCCAGACCGGATTTGTGGACGAGCCGCGGCAGTCGGTCGAGCAGGCCGACAGCCTGGTCGCCGAGCTTATGAAGCACCTGGCGGAGATATTCGCCGACGAGCGCGACCGGCTCGAACACCAATGGAGCCGCGGCGACGATGTCTCGACCGAGGATTTGCGTATCGCGCTGCGGCGCTACCGATCGTTCTTCGACCGTCTTCTTTCGATGTAGGGCGCCGCTGGATCAGAAGAAGTATTTTACTTCCAAGGCACCAAGGCACCAAGATGCGTAAAAACAATATCGCTACTTGGTGTCTTGGTGTCTTGGTGGTTTGGTATTGGTTCTAGCCCTGCGATACCTCACCGATCGGCACCTCGTGGCCTGCGGCGGCCGATCGATAGCAGGCTTCGAGGATCTCGGCGCGGCGCACGCCCTCCGCAGGACTGGGGATGCGCGGGCCGTCGGCAAGGATGGCCGCCACGAAGCGCCTGATCACCTCGCCGTGGCCGCCGTGGCCCTTCGGGATCTTGGGCGCGAAGTCGACCGGCGCGCCGGCCACGTCGGCGTAGACGCGCACGGTGTCGTCGTAGGTATAGTTGCGCACCATCAGATCGACGCCGCCCTCGGTGCCGTAGAGCGTCACGCCGAAGTCGTCGCCGGCCGAGCTGTGGGTGGCCCAGCTGGCCTCCAGCAGCAGCGTTGCGCCGCCGCCCAGGCGGACGAAGGCGGTCGCCAGGTCTTCGACCTCGTAGGGCCGCCGCTCGTCGCTGAACTGCTCGCGGCCGGGCCAGCCCTTCAGGCCGCGTGGGCCGAACTCGGCGTAGGTGTTGGCGGTGACGGCCAGCGGCTCCGGCTCACCCATCAGGTACATTGCGATGTCGAGCACGTGCACACCCAGGTCGATCAGCGGCCCGCCGCCAGCCTGCTCCTTGCTGACGAACCAGCTTCCCAGCCGCGGGATGCCGCTGCGGCGCATCCAGTGAGCCTTGGCGTAGTAGATCCGGCCGAGCCCGCCGGAGTCGATGTAGCGCTTGATCCACTGCACGTCGGCGCGGTAGCGCTTGTCGAAGCTGACCATCAGGACGCGGTCGTGCGCCTGCGCGGTCGCCGCGATCGCGCGCGCCTCGGCGGGGCTACGGGCCAGCGGCTTCTCGACCAGGACGTGCTTACCGGCCTCCAGCGCGGCGATGCTCACCGGCGTGTGGAGAATATTCGGCAGGCAGACGCTGACCGCGTCGACGTCCGGCGCCGCCAGCAGGTGCTCGTACTCGCGGTAGGTCTGCGGCACGCCGTACTCGGTCGCGACGCGCCGCACGCGGTCGTCGTCGAGCCCGGCCAGCGCGACGATCTCGACCTCGGGGATCTGCGCGTAGGCGGCCAGGTGCAGCGCGCCCACGCCCGCTCCGATGACCCCGATCCTGAGCCGTTGGTTGCTCATTATGTGGTTCCTTGTACATTCACGGGCTTGTTGCCGTCGTACATCATAGCCGCCGCGCGCCTGTCGCGCAAGCGCAGGTGCTAAAACGATGAACGAGCACACAAGCACCGGTGAATGAGGCGCTGTGATCACTCTGCCAGCTAAAGCAGCAGCTTCTCAGGACACGCTCCGCCCATCGGCGCACGTTCTGTCCTGAAGGCTCGATCCAAGCCGCAAAATGTTCTGCGCGGCGTTCAGGTCACGATCTGCGATATAGCCGCAGTGGGAGCAGACATGCACCCGATCCGCCAGCGTTTTGGGTATCGCCGGCAGCACACCGCAGCGGCTACACGCCTGCGTCGTGTTGTGGGGTGGAACTGCAATCGCGATCGCACCAGCCTCTTCCGCTTTGTACGACAAGATATGCAGGAACGATCCCCACGCAACATCCAGCGTGGATTTGGCAAGCCGACTGCGGGCGATACCGCGAATGTTCAAATCTTCGTGAACGATTGTGCCGTAGCGCGTGACCAGCGCATGGGCGGTCTTGTGGTGAAAATCCCACCGCAAATTGCCGATCCGCTGATGCTGTTTTTGGAGTAGATTCACCGCTTTCGCACGACGCTTACTGCCCTTCTGCCGCCGCGCAACCTTGCGCTGCGCCCGTCGCAACGCGGCTTGCGCCTTCCGATAATGCTGCGGCGGCGCGATGCTCTCGCCCTCCGATGTGACCAGGAAGGCTTTCAAGCCAAGATCGATACCCACGGCAGGCCCGTTCACCGGCGTGACATTCCGATCACCCAAGTCGCACGAAAAGACGACGTACCAGCCATCGGCTTCGCGCTTGGGTGCCGGGCCGTCCCCGCGCCATGGCAATGCCACACCAATACGAAAGATACGGTAATGGCTTGTTGCGTTTTCTTTACACACCGCCGACGAGCCGCCGCGTATACTTACGTCTGATCCCTCAGAAGTCGCCATCTATCTATCGAAGATATCGATAGTGAGGAGCAAAAAGATGTACGACCTGATCATCATCGGCGGCGGCGCGGCCGCTCTTTCGGCTGCGGTCTACGCGCTGGGCAAGCAGCTCAACGTCCTGGTGATCTACGAGAACCTGGGCGGCAAGGCCGGCACGCGCCAGCACCTGCGCGGGCAGGTGGGCGAGGAGTACGTGGCCGGCGCCGACGCTGCCCACGTGCTGGAGCAGCAGGTCGCGGCGCATCCCGAGCGCACCCTGGCCGCCCACGTGACCGACGTGTCGAAAGGCGACGGCGTGTTCCACGTGGCGACCGAGAGCCATGGTGTGCTCCAGAGCATGGCGCTGATCGTCGCCACCGGCGCAACCCCGCACACTCTGGATGCGCCCGGCGCGCGCGAGATGTTGAACCAGGGGCTGGGTTACTCGGCGACCACCCACTCTCACATTGTCGCCGGCAAGAACGTGGCCGTCATCGGCACGACGGTGCGCGCCCTGCGCGGCGCGGCGGAGCTGGCCCGCTCGGCCGCCAAGGTCTACCTGATCGAGCCCGAGGCGTTCGACGCGGACGTTCCGCTGGCCAACGCCCTGCGGCAGCGCGCCAACGTCGAGGTGCTCGAGGGCTACCACGTGAAGTCCGTCAACGGCCCGTTCAACGTCGAGACGCTGGTGGTCGAGCGCGAGGATCAGCATCGCTGGCTGCGTGTCGACGCTGCCTTCGTCGACCTGGGGCTGACGCCGAACAGCGATATTGTGCGCAGGATCGTCCGCACCGACGCCGACGGCTTCATCTGGATCGACGAGCTGAACGCGACGACCCTGCCGGGCCTGTTCGCGGCCGGCGACGTGACGACCGCCTTCGGCGAGCAGATCCTGATCGCGATCGGCGACGGCGCGCGCGCGGCCCTCAGCGCCTACGACTATATCCTGGCGCACACACCGTAATCCTCGATCGTCTTGCCACGCACATACCTTGAGAGGGAGAAGTCCGGGACAGGCCGACGGCCCGCCCCGGACTCTTTCTTGCGGCGATGCGCTATTTCGCCACGATCCGCAGCAGCTGCCCATCCGCCCGCCCGTACACCTCCGGGAAGTACAGCTCACTCGCCGTCGTCGGGATGACGTGGATCGCGCAGCTCGCTGCGGCTGTACCAGTTCCACCACGGCCAGTAGATGTCCGACGAGGCGACCGGGCGACCAGGCGACCGGGCGATCTCGACGACGTCGCCCTCGCGCCCCCTCGCCAGGTCGCCCCCTCGCTCCAGGATGCTGGTGGTCGCCAGGGTCGTGTCGACTGCCTCGGCGCCGGCCGGCAGCGGGTCCTCGACCGCCAGGTAGTACAGGTCGTGCGGCGCGACGATCTCCAGCTCGACGCGGATCTGCTCGCCGAGCCTGACCTCCTTGATCTCCGGGCACTTCGGTCCGTCCGCGCAGCTCGCCAGGGTGTAGCGCCGCCGCACGATCACGCCGCGGTCGAGCGCCTTGATGTCTTCCACCGGCAGGAACGCGCGCAGGTGCGCCGTGTAGTACAGCCGCCCGCCGCCCGCGCCGCGGCCGA
>WNGB01011581.1_pt1 | contig 12069 bp, 11 predicted proteins | sample 5400681 | NCBI WGS metagenome assembly WNGB01 (sample SAMN13153367, study PRJNA577476) | soil metagenome | isolation source: 115 cm soil or saprolite under grassland replicate 2 | place: USA:California | collected 2016-06-15 | reverse complement strand
AGAGTGGGGTGGGCATGAATGGTCCGGACGAGCTCCTCGGAGGTCGCCTCCAGCCGTAGCGCGGCGCTCGCTTCCGCGATCAGCTCGGTGGCCCTCGGGCCGATGATGTGCACGCCGAGCACCTCGTCGTACTTCTTCTCGCCGACGATCTTCACGAAGCCGCTCGTCTCGTTCAAGATCCTCGCCTTGCCGATGGCCGAAAAAGGGAACTTCCCGACGGCCACGTCGTAGCCGCGCTCCCGCGCCTTCGCCTCCGTCAGGCCGATCGAGCCGATCTCCGGCGAGCAGTACGTGCAGCCGGGCACCTGGTCGTAATTCAAGGCCTGCGTCTGCCTGCCCGCCATGTGCTCGACCGCGACCACTCCTTCCGCCGAAGCGACATGCGCGAGCTGGGGTGTCGGGACCACGTCGCCGATCGCGTAGATCCCGGGAACGTTCGTCCGCATGGCGCCGTCCACCCGGATGTATCCCTTTTCGGTCTCGACGCCCGCGCTTTCGAGCCCGATCCCTTCCGACAAAGGTCTCCGGCCGACCGCCATCAGAATCTTCTCGGTCCGGAAACTCTCTGTCTTCCCTCCCGAGGAACGCGCGATGACCTCGAGACATCCTTCCGCCTTTGTCACCTTCTCGATCCGCGTGTCAACGTACACGGCGATTCCCTGCCGCTTGAACGAGGCCGCGAGCTCACGCGAGATCTCTTCATCTTCGATCGGCACGACGCGGGGCAGGATTTCGACAACCACGGTTTTCGAGCCGAAGCGCGCGAACATAGAGGCGAACTCTACGCCGACGGCGCCGGATCCGACCACGAGGAGCGACTTGGGGATCTCGGTCACCTCCAGTATCGAATCCGAAGAGAGGATCGTCTTGTGGTCGATCTCGATTCCGGGCAGCGAACGGGGCGTGGACCCCGTCGCGATCAGGATGTTCTTGGCCGAATAGAGAGTCTCTGGACCGTCGCTGCCGGCGACGGAAACCTTGCCCGTGCCGGCGATCCGGCCGAATCCGTTCACGACCTTGACGTCGTTCTTCTTCATCAGGAAGGTGATCCCGTTCGAACTTTGCCGGACCACTTTTTCCTTGTGCTTCATGGCTGCGGCGAGCTCCAGCCGAACCTCCCGCGTCGAAACTCCGACCTCGGCTCCGTGGCGCGTCTCCTCGAGCAGGTCCGCCGTGTGGAGGAGCGCTTTGGTCGGAATGCATCCCCGAAGCGTGCAGACGCCTCCCAGCCTCGAGTCCTTCTCGACGAGGAGGACGGACAGACCGAGCTGCGCCGCGCGGATCGCCGCCACGTAGCCGCCGGGACCGGATCCGATGATCGCGACGTCGTAGGTCTTGGTGTCGTTCATCATTCCTCTCTACGCCCTGACGGCGGGTTGGGGTGCAAGGCTATCAAGAGAGAAGGTGTCAGGAGCTCGGTGTGGGTGCCAGGGACCGGAGCTGGGCCCGCTCCTCGTCCCTAACACCTAGCACCAAACACCTAGCACCTAGGAGGCGAATAGAATCCCTTCCGTGCGCCGCGCACTCTTCCTCGCCGGAGCCCTCATGGGCAGCCTCCTCGCGGCTCGGTGCGGTGGGGAGAAGGCGCCGGCTTCCCAGGGAATCCAGATCGGCTTCTTCGGGGCGATGACGGGCCCGCAGGCGACCTTCGCACTCTCGGGAAAAAACGGGGCGAGGCTCGCCGCCGACCAGATCAACCGCACGGGAGGAGTCCTCGGAAAAAGGCTGGATATCCTGGTCGAAGACGACCACAACGAGGCGTCCGAGGCGGCCTCGGCGGTATCCAAGCTCATCACGCGCGACCACGTCGTGGCGCTCATCGGCGAGAACGCTTCCTCGCGAAGTCTGGCGGCGGCTCCGATCGCGCAGAGCTACCGGGTCCCGATGGTCTCTCCCTCTTCCACCAACGTCGAGGTGACCAAGAAGGGCGACTACATCTTCCGCGTCTGCTTCGTCGACTCCTATCAAGGCAAAGCGCTCGCGACGTTTGCCCGCCAGACCCTGAAAGAAGCGACGGCGGCTCTCCTCGTGGACTCCAAGAGCGACTACAGCGTCGGCCTCGCCGGCGCGTTCCGCCAGGCCTTCACCGCCCTTGGCGGACGCGTGATCCAGGAATCGAAGTACGCCGAAGGTGACAGCGACTTCTCCGCTCAGCTCACCGCGATCCGGCCGTCCCGGCCGGACGCCATCGTCATACCCGGCTACTACACCGACGCCGGATTGATCGCTCGCCAGGCCCGGTCTCTCGGGATCGAGAGCGCCCTGCTGGGTGCGGACGGGTGGGATTCTCCGAAGCTGACGGAGATCGGAGGAGCCGCGGTCGAAGGCGCGTATTTCTCCAACCACTACTCGGTGGACGACCCGTCGCCGGCCGTGAGGGCCTTCGTCGGCGATTACCGCCGCGCCTTCGGCGCAGACCCGGACTCGATCGCCGCGCTCTCTTACGACGCCGCGCGACTGATCGCGGATGCCATGCGCCGCGCCGGTTCCGCTGAGGGCAAACGGGTGCGAGACGCCCTCGCCGCGACCAGGGACTTTCCCGGCGTCTCCGGAAAAATCACCATGGATGCCGACCGCAATCCCGTCAAGCCGGCGGTCATCCTCAGGGTCGAAGGCGGAAAGTTCCGCTACACCGCCACGGTTTCCCCCTAGCCGTAAAACGTAAAACGCAAAAGGTAAAACGAAGCGACGGGGGCCACGTTTTACGTTCTACGGTTAACGCTTTACGGCCTCTTCGGCAGGCTCGAGGACGAATTCGTCGAAGGCGACAATTCCCGGACCGGCGGTGGCCATGCCCGAGCGGCCGGCCGCGGGACTCGGATCGACCGCCTGGAGGAGAGGTCTGTCCACCCATTCGGCCGAGATCTTCGGACCGGTCGCGCTGATCTTCAATACTCCCCACTCCCTGTCGATCTTCGCCGTGGCCTTGGCGAGCTCCGCGGCCCGGCCATTGCGGTAGGCCGAGAGACAGGCTTCCCCGGTCGCAAGGTCCACCAGCAGGACCAGAAAGTCTCTCTCCCCCGCCATACGGAGCACGATGCCGCCACGCCCCTGCGCGCGGCTCAAGGCGAGGGACCACACGCCGTCGCGAAAGAAAGAACTGCGCCGCAGGGCGACGGCGATCGAATCGTCCGGACGCGAGGCGATGATCTGGGTCACGTGGTTGGGAGCGGACGGCGGATTGTATCCGCTCACGACTCTCCATTGAGCTGCTCCGGGAGCGCCGAGAACGACGAAATCGAAGAAGGCCGGCTCTCGAAGCAGCCCGTCGGAGTCGAAATGGTTCCGCAGCGTCTGCGCGCCGGCAGGAGCCACGAGAAGAAGCAGAAACGCCCACGAAAGATTCTTGCTCATGGTTTGCGGGTCATCGGAGCGGAAAACATCCCGATGGCACTAAAATTCCCTTCCGTGACCGACGAGCCTCGCGCTTCCGAGCCTTACCGCATGGCCAGAGAAGGCTACACGTTCGTGCTCGACGGGGCGAACGTGGAGAAGCTCAAGACCCTTCCGGACTTCGAGGGGCGCGAAGAGCCGGCCCTCGCCGAAGACTTCATGAGATTCCGCGTCGAGACGTGGGCGGATAACCTGGTTGATGCCGGGGCGGCACCCGGGGAAGTCTCGGTCTCGGTTGATCCCCATCAACGCAAGGCCCACCTGTTTCGCGGAGCAACGAAACTCTTCAGTGCCGACATCTAGTCCCGCCGCGAAGCCGCCAGGCGCAGATCCCGCGCAAGCGCGAGCGACGTGCTAGAAGCTGACAATCCCCCGAATCGTCTTCCCGACCGCCAGAAACGCCTGGCGCGAGTAAGGATCGACGACGACCCGCACCTCCGCGGGAACGGGAACGTCGCCCGACACCGCCCCCGTCAGCCGGGCGGCCTGTCCATCAAAAAACAACTCGCCGAGCTCTCTGTCGGTCTTCCCCTTCGAACCGGGAAGCTCCCGCAGCCTCGCCAGATCGGGCGGATCGAGCCTCAGAGTGTACCCCTCCGACTCGCGATAGACAGGCTCGCGGGGCTCGATCATCTCAGGCCGCGGTGAGCGCGGTCGATCCGCGCGGGGCTCCGCAGGCCGCAGCGGCGCGGCCGCAGCGGCAGGCTTGGTCTGGGCCGTCTTGCCCGCCTCCGTGCCCGGTTTCTCCTCTTCCACCGACTACCTTCCCGACAGCAGATTCTTGGCGACGACCATGCGCTGGATCTCGCTCGTGCCTTCGTAGATCGTGGTGACGCGGGCATCGCGATAATACCGCTCGACCGCATAATCCCGGGAGTAGCCGTACCCTCCGAAAATCTGCACCGCGCGGGCGGCGATCGCGTTGCAGGCCTCGGTCGCGTAGACCTTGGCCATCGAGGCCTCCCGCGAGATCCGCACGCCGGGAATCTCGGATCGGGCCGCGGCGCGGTACGTCAGCAGCTTCGAGGCCTCGATCTGGACTCGCATGTCAGCGATCTGAAAGGCGATGATCTCGTGCTCCGCGAGTTTCTTCCCGAAGGTCTCGCGCGTCTTCGCGTAATCAACCGAGGCTTCGTAGCAGGCGCGCGCGATTCCGATGGCCTGCGCCGCGATGCCGATCCGGGAATGGTCGAGGGTCTTCATCGCGATCGTGAAGCCTTCGCCTTCCTGCCCCACGCGGCGAGACGCGGGCACCCGGACGTCTTCCAAAAACAGGGACGCGGTTTTCGATGCCCGGAGGCCCATCTTGTCTTCCGGGGCACCGACACGCAAGCCGCGATCCTCCGAGGAGACCAGAAAGGCGGTGATCCCGCGTGTTCCCGCAGCCGGGTCGGTCATCGTCATGACGAGATACCACTTCGCCTCGCCCGCGTTGGTGATCCAGACCTTGGCCCCGGTTATGACGTACTCATCGCCGTCGCGGACCGCGCGTGTCTTCTGATTGGCCGCGTCGGAGCCCGATTGGGGCTCGGTCAAGGCGTAGGCCCCCAGTGCCCGCCCGGAGGCGACCTCTGTCAGGATGGTCTTCTTCTGCTCCTGCGATCCAAACTTCCAGACCGGATAACAGAAGACCGAGTTGTTGACGGAGACGATGACCGCCGTCGAGGCGCAGACGCGGGCGAGCTCTTCAAGCGCGAGGATGAAAGAGAGGGGGTCCACGCCGGATCCCCCGTACTCCACGGGCACCATCATGCCGAGGATTCCCAGGTTAGCCAGACCGGCCAGGACCTCCCTGGGAAAACGCTCCTTGCGCTCCCGCTCGGCGACTCCCGGAGCGATCTCGCTGTGAGCAAAGTCGCGGACGGCGTCCCGGATCCGGGCCTGGTCCTCGGTCAGCTCGAAGTTCATGGCGTCCGCGCCGGACCGGCCGAACCCGGAGGAGCTGGCACACCCGGACCGCGGCCCCGGCGCCGGCGGCGGAAGCGCCGTCGCCGGCGCCCTCCCTGGGGTCTCTGGGTCTCGTCGGAGGCCGGACCTGCCGCCGACACGGCCGGCGGCAGCGGAAGGCGTTCGCGCGGAGGCTGTGCGGCCCGCTGCGGCGGCGGGTGCGCGGGCCCGCCGGGGGACTGAGGGGTCTCACGCCGGCCCTCGCGCCTTCCCCGGTCGCCGCGGCCTCTGCGGCGTTTCTTCTCGCGGCGCGGCTCGGGAGTGTCCACCCACCCCTCCTCGAGATGCCGGAACGTCACCACGATTTCGGGACGTCCCGCCCGCGAGCGCAGGAAGTCCACGATCCTCGCCCGCAGTGCCGCGAGGGAGTCGCCGGTCAACGCCGGAATGCGCTCCGCGTCGAAGAGCATCATGCGCGTCCAGCAGACCCGTTTGGTCCGGCCGTCCGGCGCGTCCAGCACCATGACGAAGAGATCTCTCTCGTGGTCCAGCGCGTGCTCGCGGTACGCGAACTCAGGCAACGCCTCACGACAGAGGATCTTCAAGAGCTCGAGGTTCTTCTCGCCTCCTTCGAGCGTCTGTTCCATCGAGACCACGCGGTCCCGGAACATTCTGGTCTGCGGCATGGATCTGACCTTCCTCCTGAGTCTTTGGTCCTTAGTCCCTGGTCCTGAGTCTCTCGTATCGGTGGTTCCGACCACGGACTAAGGACTACGGACTAAGGACTAAGCGCTTGGGTCCTCTCATCCGATCGCCACTCCGGCGTCCTTGAAGATCTCGCGAGCGATGATCAACCGGTGAATCTCGCTCGTTCCTTCGTAGATCTCCGTGATCCGCGCGTCGCGGAAATTGCGCTCGACCGGATACTCTTTGGTGTATCCGTATCCCCCGTGGATCTGGAGAGCCTTCGTGGTCACGCGCTGCGCCATCTCGGCGGCGTAGAGCTTGGCGACTGCCGCCTCGAACGCATAGCGTCCTCCGGTCTTCATCGCGACATCCTTGGCCGCGGCGGCGCGGCGTGTCAGGAGACGCGCCGCGTCCACTTCCGTCGCCATGTCCGCCAGATAGAAACGGATGGCCTGAAACTCCGCGATCGGCTTTCCGAAGGCCCGCCGTTCTTTTGCGTACGCGAGCGCCGCCTCGAGAGCCTCGGTCGCGATCCCGACGGCCTGCGCCGCGATGCCGATGCGTCCGCCGTCGAGAGTGGACATCGCGATTCGGAAGCCCTCGCCTTCTTCTCCCAGGCGGTCCTCGACCGGCACTTCCACGTCCGTCAGGAAGATCTCGACGGTGCCGGAGGCGTTGACGCCGAGCTTGATCTGGTGGTGCGAACGGTCGAAGCCGCGTGTTTCGGTGTCCACGAGGAAGGCCGAGATCCCCCGCGCTTTTTTTTCCGGGTTGGTCATCGCAAAGAGAAGGCAGACGTCGGCGGCCTGGCCGCAGGTGATGAAGACCTTCTGGCCGGAAATGCGGTAGCGGTCTCCCTGGCGCACGGCCCTGGTCTGCTGATTGGCCGCGTCAGAGCCCGCGTTGGGCTCCGTCAGGGCAAAACAGCCGAGCTTTTCGCCGCGAGCGAGAGGCTGAAGAAAACGCCTCTTCTGATCCTCGTTTCCATACTTCTTGATCGGATCGCACACCAGAGAGTTGTTCACGGAAAGGATGACCCCGGTGTTGGCGCAGACGCGCGAGATCTCTTCAATCACGATGGCATAAGACACAACGTCCATGCCCGATCCGCCGTGCTCAACGGGTACCGAGACTCCCGCCAGCCCCAGCTTCCCGGCCTCGCGAAAAGTGTCCCTGGGGAATTCTCCGCTCTGATCGATCCGGGCCGCGCCGGGGCGCACGATCTCTTGCGCAAACTGCCGCACGGTGGATTGGAGCAGGGCCTGGTCCTCGGTCAGGTCGAAGTTCATCGCGGGCGAGTATATGGGACGTGAGCCGTCAGCCGTTAACCGTCAGCCGGAGCACAGAGACTTCCGTTCTCGGCTCGCGATCACGGCTCACGGCTTACGGCTTACGGCTTACGCCTTACGTCTAACGAACAGACGAAGTGGAGGATTCGCTCAGCGTAACGGGGCCAGGAGGTTTCTCGGGCGGCGCGATCGAGTCCGGGGGCATAGGCGGAGTGGCCGCGAGCGAGGATTCGCCCGACCGAGTCAGCCAGTCCGCCGGCGTCGCCAGGAGCAAAGAGTTCGCCGGTGACGCCGGGCACGATCATCTCTTTCAATCCGCCCACAGCCGACGCGGCCACCGGACGGCGTGCTCCGATAGCCCGCGCCGCGATGGCGCTGCCGGAAATCTCCCGGTAGGGCAGGACCACGACGTCGCAGGCCGCCAGCCACATCCCCATCTCTTCCTCCGACACGTACTGGTCCTTCCAGAGAATGGATCGGGCGACGGGACTCGCCTCCTTCAGCCGGACCAGCCGGCTCGCATCGGGAAAGACTTCGCCGACGACGGCGATGCGCGCGCCGAACTCGGCGACGATCCGCGGGGCCGCCTCGAGCAGCGTCTCCACGCCCTTGTAACGCCGTACGAGGCCGAGAAAAAGCGCCAGAGGACCCTCGACGCCGAGCCGGCGCCGTGCGGAGGCCCGGTCCTCACCGGGGTCAAGGGCTGGAAGAGGAATCGCGGCCACGGGCCGCCGCGGAAAACGGCGGGCAAGCTCCTCGCGATTGTCCGCCGAGTGGACGACAAAAGCGTCCGCCGCCGAAAAGACTCCCAGCGTCAGGAAACGCTTCAAGACTCCGCTCTCGTGGTCCTTGAGGTTGTGGCAGAGAAGCACGCGCCGCGTCCGCGGACTCGACCGCGCCAGACGCCGGAAGAGTGTGCGGATCGGGACAGCCCAGAACGAAGTCCACCACGGAACGATCAAGCCGAGCGGTCCTCCCTCTCCGCGATCCGCGATCTGCTGTGCGGTCTCTCGCCAGGAGCGCGGTGAGATGTAATCGAACATCGGGATCGCGGGAGCCGAAGCAAGGCGCGGGTCTCGGCCGAAGCGCCGCGGGTCGAGCCACCGCGGATACGGGCGCGAGAACGTGAAGTAATCGACAGAGGTCAGCACTGACAGTTCCGCCGCGAGGTGCGAAGTCTCATGGGCGATCCCGCCGCGGTCGGGAGGCGCGGGCCCGAGAATCGCGAGAGGAATTGACGATTGACTGATCGACGATTGCCCGATTGAGAATTGTTCGATGAGGCCGTCTTTCAATCTTTCAATCTTCAATCGTCAGTCCTTGTAATTCATCATGTTTGTCTCGAAAGCCAGAGACCCTTCAAGTATTCCCCCTCCGGGCAATCGAGCGAGACAGGGTGATCGGCGCCGGCCCCCTGCCGTGCCGTGAGAGAAAAGGAGCGTCCGGCGTCCAGGCTCGCGGAGAAGACGATCTTCTGGAAGAGGTCGGAGCTGATCTGACCCGAACAGGAACAGGTCAGGAGCCATCCTCCGGGCTCCACGAGCTCCATCGCCAGGCGGTTGATGTCCTTGTAGCCGCGCGCCGCTCGCGGCACATCTCCTCTCTTCCTGGCGAAGGCGGGAGGATCGCACACCACGACGCCCCAGGTTTCTCCTGCCTCGACCCGGCGGCGCAGGTCCTCGAAAACGTCGGCCCGGACGAAGTCGCGGTCCTCGGCCGGAAAGGAGTTGGCCCGGCGGTGCTGCCGGGAAAGATCGAGCGCCGCCTCGGAACTGTCCACGTCCACGGCGCGCGCGGCGCCGCCCGCCAGAGCCGCCACGGAGAAGGCTCCGGTGTAGGAGAAGAGATTCAGGACCGTTCGCCCGGCAGCGAGGGAACGAAGCCGAATGCGGTTGTCGCGCTGATCGAGAAAGAATCCGGTCTTCTGGCCGCCGGGGATGTCGGCGAAGAATCGAAGGCCATTCTCGGTGAAGGGGACAACTTCGATTTTGGATTTTGGATTTTGGATTTTGGATTCAGGCCGGGAGCCTGCATCACGGTCGGCACCGGTGCGACGAACGATGATCTTCGGCACTGAGAAGACCTTCCGGGCAGCGTCTGCCAGGTCGGACTCCCATTTTTCGGTGCCTTCGGTCAGGAGCTCCAGAACGGCCACCTCGCCATAGACGTCAATGAGGACACCGGGACAGAGATCCCCCTCGGAGTTGATCGCGCGGAATCCCGTCGTCACGGGCGCGACCACCTCTCGCCGCAGCCGCCAAGCAGCCCGGAACCGCTCCTGGAAAAGCGACGCGTCGGCGAGCCGCCCGTCGAAGGTCCACAGGCGGGCCACGATCTGGGACTCCGGCGAATAGCTCCCGCGGGCGAGAGCCCTGCCTCGGGAGTCCACGATCTCGGCGTGCCCGTCGGATCCGTCTCCCTCGCGAGAGGCCAGGGCACCCGAGAAGAGCCAGGGGTGGCGCCGGGCCACGGAGGCTTCGCGCCCCGGCTTGAGCCCGAGCCGGATCATTCCCTCCAGGCTCTCCTCAACGCCGGGGTCCCCTCCTCCGTACACAAAGCAAACGCATCTGATCTCCTCCTTCGAGGCCCCGCAAGGGGCCTTCTTTTTGGGAACCAAGGCCGGAAGACGGATGTCGGAAGACGTGAGAGGGAAGACGAAAAAGGCACGTCTACCGTCTACCGTTTCATCAGGGCTGGTTCGGCGACCAGTCGTAATCGAGGAAGTCGGGATCCCTGGTGTAAGTCGCCAGCCACGACGCCGTTGACGCGTCTCTGGCATATCTCGAGACGAACTTGAGCAGAGTCTCCCCGTCACGCTCGAATTCCTTCCGGTCCCAGGAGAAGATCCTGGACAACGCCACGCGTCCCTTCGAGCGGTCGATGAGGTTCTTGGAGGGGTCGTTGAGGAAGGCACGGCCCTGTTTTTCGAGCGCTTCTTCGAGTCCCGTAGCCGTGTAGGCTCGGGGCGCGAGCGGCGGGCAGGACTTCGAGGCGCAGACGATCGCGAAATGGATGCGCGCGTCTTTCGTGTCGCGCAGTCTGTTCTCGATGTCGTCCAGGGTCAGCATTTCTCCTCCCACGCGGTGCTTCATCCTGTTGAAGGCGCCGCCGATGTCCTTGATCCTCTTGCCGGGGTTCTCCAGCAGCGTTTTGATCGCGATCGCGTTGTAGGCATTGATGTAGAACGCCTTCGTCTCGTCGGCGGTCATCCCGGCCGGCCGGGCGTCGCCGATGTTCGAGAGATAGGCGGCCAGCCTCTTGCGATCCTGGCCGTCCACCCCGGCGTAATCGAATCCCCCGCCCCTCGCGCGCTTTCCCAGCACCGCGTCGAAGGGGGCGGGGTCGGGGACTCCGGACGCGGAGGCCGGGGACGCGAGCGCGAAGGAAAAAACAAGGGCGCAGGTCAGCCTCTGCACGTCGAGTCCTCGCTCAGCCGCGCATCGCTTGAAGAACCCCGTAGGCGATCGCGCCGATCGCCGCCGCCATGGGAATCGTCAGGATCCAGGCGTAGACGATCCGCTCGGCCACGCCCCACCGGACGGCGGAAAACCTCTGCGTGGCGCCGACCCCGATGATGGATCCCGTAATCGTGTGCGTCGTCGAGACGGGAATTCCCCAGACCGACGCCAGGAGGACTGTTACCGCCCCACCTGTCTCGGCGCAGAAGCCGGAGAAGGGCTTCAATTTCGTGATCCGGGTTCCCATCGTCCGCACGATGCGCCATCCTCCGGTGAGTGTCCCCAGGCCGATCGCGGCGTGCGCCGAGAGGATGATCCAGATCGGGACCTTCTTCAAATCGGGCAAGTACATGAAATGGAGAGGAGACGCGCTCTCGGCGAAGAGTTTCCGGTTCGCCACGAGCAGTCCCGCGATGATGCCCATGGTCTTCTGGGCGTCGTTGGTACCGTGGGACAGGGAGAACGCGGCGGCGGAACCGAGCTGCGCCCTTCGAAACCACCGGTCCACCGATCCGTATGGCACTTTCCGGAAGATCCACGAGACGCCAAGCATCATCGTGAAGCCGAAGACCATGCCGATGAGCGGCGAAAGGACGATGAAGGAAAGCGTCTTGATCCATGCCATTCCCGGCACAATGGCGCGCACGCCCACGTGCGCCACGGCGGCTCCCGCGTAGCCGCCGATCAGGGCGTGCGAGGAGGAGGACGGGATCCCGAAATACCACGTCAGCAGGTTCCAGGCGATCGCCCCGATGAGCCCGCCGAGCACGATGTCGGAGTTGACGACCCTGACGTCGATCAGTCCGCTGCCGATCGTCTTGGCGACCGCGGTTCCGAACGTGAAGGCCGCGATGAAATTGAAGAACGCGGCCCAGAAGACAGCCATCAGAGGCGTGAGCACGCGCGTCGAGACGACCGTCGCTATCGAATTGGCGGAGTCGTGCATTCCGTTGATGAAATCGAAGCCCAGGGCAACCGCGATGATGACGAGGACGTAAATCATGGAACTCGTAAGCCGTTAGCCGTCAGCCGTCAGCCGCGGCGAGTTCGCGGGGCGGATCCTCGGCTCACGGCTCACCACTCACGGCTCACGCCTCACGAGTGCTTCAAGACGACGCTTTCGAGGACGTGGGCGACCGCCTCGGCCTGATCGATGCATCTCTCCATGTTGTCGTAGATGTCCTTCCACTTGATGACCTCGATCGGCGCGATCTGTTCGGAGAAGAGCGAAGCGACCGCCTCGTGATAAGCGACGTCCCCGTGGTTCTCGAGCTGTTTCATCCGGATGCAGTGCGCGACGACCCCCTTCTGGCCGCGCAGCGCGGAGACCGCCTCCACCATCTCCTGGGTGATCT
>WNGB01011580.1_pt1 | contig 12070 bp, 12 predicted proteins | sample 5400681 | NCBI WGS metagenome assembly WNGB01 (sample SAMN13153367, study PRJNA577476) | soil metagenome | isolation source: 115 cm soil or saprolite under grassland replicate 2 | place: USA:California | collected 2016-06-15 | reverse complement strand
TTTTTCGGCGCCAGTCTCATCGCCGCCGCGATCATGGCAGCGGTGCCGGCGGCGGCCGATCCGGTCGCCGACTTCTACCGCGGCCAGACCATCTCGCTGGTGGTCGGCGCCAACACCGGCGGCGGCTACGACGCCTATGCGCGGCCGGTGTCGCGGCATCTCGGCCGCTTCATTCCGGGCGAGCCCAACATCGTGATCCGTTACATGGGCGCGGCCGGAGGCCTGCCCGCCGCCAATTCGCTCTACACGACGGGCTCGAAGGACGGGCTCACGATCGGCGCCGTCCAGCGCCACACGCCGTTCGAGGTACTGCGCGGCAACAAGAACATCGTCTACGACCCGTTCAAGTTTACTTGGCTCGCCAGCCTCAATTCCGAGGTCAGCGTCACCATGGTGTGGTCCAACACGCCGCACCGCAAGGCCGAGGACCTGCTGACCGTGCCGCTGGTCGCCGGCAGCCTCGGCCAGGAGACCGACAGCGAGATCGAGACCAACGCGATGGTTCGGCTCCTGGGCGCGCCGATCCAGATCGTCCGCGGCTACAGCGGCACCGCCGAGAATCTGCTCGCCCTCGAAAAGGGTGAGATCCAGGGACTGCACGGCGTGTCATGGTCCTACGTGAAGACCCGCAAAGCCGATTGGCTGCGCGACGGCAAGATCCGCGTCCTGCTGCAGACCGGCCTCGAGCCGCATGGCGACCTCAAGACCACCGCGACGATCTACGACCTCGTCAAGAACGACGACATCCGGAAGGTCTGGGACCTGATCCTCGCCCCCAAGGTCATGTCGCGGCCCTATCTGCTGCCGCCCGGCGTGCCGGCCGAGCGCGCCGCCGCGTTGCGGCTGGCCTTCGAGCGGCTGGTCAAGGACCCGGCGTTCCTGGCCGAGATGGAGCGGACCGGGACCGAGGTGGGCTTCATGTCGGGCGTGGAGATCGAGCGCCTGATCGGCCGCGTCTACGCCTTCCCGCCGGAGATCGTGGCGAAGATGGTGGATGCGATTTCGACCAAGGGGCGCTGAAGCCGCTCCATCATCAGCCGCCAGCGCTCTCGCTACGGCAGCTTGTCGAAGCCTTCGCTGAAGCCCTTGAGGCTCATCGGGAAGCCGATGCCTTCTTCCGGCGTCTGGAAGATGATGAAGGTCGCGGTCTGCCCGGTGCGCAGCTGTTTGACCAGGTTCTCGTCCATCACCACTTCGGCGACGCAACCGTTCGGCAGGCAGCGCACGAACCCGGCCCGCCCGACATCGGCCTGATCGATCTTGAGCCCGAGGCCCGAGGGCAGCAGCACGCCCATCGGGGCCACCACGCGCATCAGCCGGCTCTTCTGGTCGGCGGTCTTGAGCACGATCACGGTCAGGCCGACATTGGCGCGGTCCTCGGCGGTGACGCTCTGGATCAGCGCGCATTGCTCGCCCTGGGCACCGGGCGGGGTATCGCAGCGGATCTGCCAGTCGTTGTGCACGGAGCGGACGGTGCCCTGCGCGGCCGCCCGATCGCTCGCCCCGGCCAGAGCGCCGAATGCAACCGCCGCGATCGCCAGCGTCCGCAGATGTCGGAAATGTGTCGGGTTCAATAAACCCATCGTCGCCTCAAGCCTCAGCACGCCGCCCCGCGCCCCCGGATCCGCTCGAATCACCCCAACGCGACCACCCCGACTCACGCCCGCTCCCGACCATGGTCCGGTGGACGTGTCAAGGAACCGTAAAACAAGGCATTGTGGCCGAGATAAGGGGGTCGGGAACCGCGCCTTTTCCGCGGTCCGGGCAACCCACCCACCGCGGCATGGAAGCCCCGACAAGGTGCATTGCGAGGAGGCCGGAATTGTGGTTTTGAGGGGCCGGGATTCCTCAAAGGTCCCGCCGCACGCCTTGCCGAAACACCCTCGGCGGACGATGCCCGGGTGGCGCCCCGCGCGCCCTTCCCGTGCGGGGGCACGGCGCGGCGGACAGACGGCCTCATCGATGGAGCGACGACGACGATGCTCGTGTTGAAGCGGTTGACCGCCGCGGCGGTGACGATCGGTGTCCTGATCGCGGTCCTTGGCACCGCCTGGGCCGGCGACGGCCAGCCCTCGAACTGGCAGACCAGCTTCCAGCTCTCGGCCACGCCGGTGATGGACGAGATCGTCAAATTCCACACTTGGCTGCTCTACACCATCACGGCCATCGCGGGGTTTGTCCTCGTGCTCCTGATCATCATCATGGTGCGGTTCAATGTCCGCGCCAATCCGACCCCGTCGCGGACCACGCACAACACGCTGATCGAGATCGTCTGGACGGTGGTCCCGGTCATCATCCTGGTGGCGATCGCCGTGCCCTCGTTCAGGCTGCTGTTCACGCAGCTCAACATCCCGGCGGCCGACCTGACCGTGAAAGCGACCGGCAAGCAGTGGTTCTGGACCTACACCTATCCGGACGGCAAGTTCGAGTTCGACTCGCTGATGATCCGCGACAACACCCAGTTGGGTGACAAGCCGCGCCTGCTCGGCGTCGACAACGAGATGGTGGTGCCGGTGAACAAGACCGTGCGGGTGCTGACCACCGGCGCCGAGGTCATCCACGCTTTCGCGGTGCCCTCGTTCGGCATCAAGATCGACGCCATCCCGGGGCGGATCAACGAGACCTGGTTCAAGGCGACCCGCGAGGGCATCTACTACGGCCAGTGCTCGGAACTGTGCGGCAAGGACCACGCCTTCATGCCGATCGCGGTTCGCGTGGTGAGCGAGCAGGCCTACGGGGCCTGGGCCGAGGACGCCAAGAAGAAATGGGCTCTCCGCGACGACGGCGCGCCGACCAATATCGCTGCGGCGGAGCAATCGACGGCCCGGTGACGGCACTCATGCGCCGCGGCGGGCGGCAACGAATACGTTGAAGGACTTGGATCATGGCTACGACATCCCACGACGCTCACGCCCGAGACGCGCACGCGCATGATGCGCACGAGGCGCACCCCCATCCGACCGGCTGGCGGCGCTTCGTCTACTCGACCAACCACAAGGACATCGGCACGATGTACCTCGCGTTCGCGCTGGTCGGCGGCCTGGTCGGCGGTGTGCTGTCGATGGGCATGCGGCTCGAGTTGATGGAGCCGGGCCTGCAATACTTCCACAACACCCACATGTTCAACGTGTTCACCACCGCGCACGGCCTGATCATGATCTTCTTCATGGTGATGCCGGCGATGATCGGGGGCTTCGGCAACTGGTTCGTGCCGCTGATGATCGGGGCGCCCGACATGGCGTTCCCGCGCATGAACAACATTTCGTTCTGGCTCTTGCCGGCGTCCTTTGCGCTCTTGATCATCTCGATGTTCGTGGAAGGCGAGAAGGGCGAGGCGGGCGTCGGCGCCGGCTGGACCATCTATGCGCCGCTGTCGTCGGCGATCGGACATCCGGGCGGCGCGGTCGACTTCGCCATCCTGTCGCTGCACCTGGCCGGCGCCTCCTCGATCCTCGGCGCCATCAACTTCATCACCACCATCTTCAACATGCGCGCGCCCGGCATGACGCTGCACAAGATGCCGCTGTTCGTGTGGTCGCAGCTCGTCACCGTGTTCCTGATCCTGCTGGCGATGCCGGTGCTGGCCGGCGCGATCACCATGCTGCTCACCGACCGCAACTTCGGCACCACCTTCTTTAACCCGGACGGCGGCGGCGATCCGGTGCTGTTCCAGCACCTGTTCTGGTTCTTCGGCCACCCTGAGGTCTACATCCTGATCGTGCCGGGCTTCGGCATGGTGAGCCAGATCGTGGCCACGTTCTCGAAGAAGCCGGTGTTCGGCTATCTCGGCATGGCCTATGCGATGGTCGCGATCGGCGGCATCGGCTTCGTCGTGTGGGCGCACCACATGTACACGGTCGGCATGTCGACCGCCGCGCAGGCCTATTTCGTCGCCGCCACCATGGTGATCGCGGTGCCGACCGGCGTGAAGATCTTCTCCTGGATCGCCACCATGTGGGGCGGCTCGATCGAGTTCAAGACGCCGATGCTGTGGGCGATCGGCTTCATCTTCCTGTTCACCATCGGCGGCGTCACCGGCGTCGTGCTCGCCAATGCCGGCGTCGACCGCTCGCTGCAGGACACCTATTACGTGGTGGCGCACTTCCACTACGTGCTCTCGCTCGGCGCGGTCTTCACCATCTTCGCCGGCTGGTACTACTGGTTCCCGAAAATGTCGGGCTACATGTACAGCGAGTTCATCGGCAAGCTGCACTTCTGGCTGACCTTCGTCGGCGTCAACACGGCGTTCTTCCCGCAGCACTTCCTCGGGCTTGCCGGCATGCCGCGCCGCATCGCCGACTACCCGGACGCGTTCGCGGGCTGGAACTATGTGTCGTCGGTCGGCGCGTCCATTTCGGCGCTCGGCACGCTGGTGTTCTTCTTCGGCGTGGCGCACGCCTTCATCCGCGGCCAGCGCGCGGCCGACAATCCGTGGGGCGCGGGCGCGACCACGCTCGAATGGACGCTGCCGTCGCCGCCGCCGTTCCATCAGTACAACGAGCTGCCGCTCATCAAGTGAGCCGTTCATCAAGTGAGAGCTGTGACCGACATCTCGGCCGTTGATCATCGTCAGACGCCGCTCGCCGCGACCACGCTGGTGAGCGAGGCGAGCGTCGGAGACTATCTCGCGCTGCTTAAGCCGCGGGTGATGTCGCTCGTGGTGTTCACCGCGCTGGTCGGGCTCATGATCGCGCCCGGGCACATCCATCCGGTCATTGGCTTCACCGCGCTCCTGTGCATCGCGATCGGCGCCGGCGCCGCCGGTGCGCTCAACATGTGGTACGACGCCGACATCGACGCGGTGATGGCCCGCACCGCCGCCCGCCCGATTCCGCGCGGCCGCATCGCGCCCGGCGAGGCCGCGGGCTTCGGCATGACGCTCGCGGTGTTCTCCGTGGCCGTGCTCGGGCTCTTGGTGAGCTGGCTCGCCGCCGCGATGCTCGCCTTCACGATCTTCTTCTATGCCGTGATCTACACGATGTGGCTCAAGCGCCGCACCCCGCAGAACATCGTCATCGGCGGCGCCGCCGGCGCGTTCCCGCCCATGATCGGCTGGGCCGCGGTGACCGGCGGCATCTCGTTTGAGCCGATCCTCCTCTTCCTCATCATCTTCCTGTGGACGCCGCCGCATTTCTGGGCGCTGTCGCTCACGCGCACCGACGACTATGCGCGTGCGCGGGTGCCGATGCTGCCGGTGGTCGCGGGTCCGCAGGAGACGCGGCGGCAGATCCTGCTCTATTCGATCGTCTTGGTGCCGGTCGGGGCGGCGCCGTGGCTCCTCGGCTATGCCGGCATCGGCTATGGCGCGACCGCGCTGGTCGCCGGCCTGCTGATGGTCGCGTTGGCCTGGCGCGTGCGCCGCGAAGGCGAGGGCGAGACGCGCGCCGCCAGGCGCCTGTTCTCGTACTCGATCCTCTATCTGTTCCTGCTCTTCGCCGTACTGTTGATTGAGGGCGAATTGGGCGGCCTCATCGGCCGTGCGGCGGCGTGAGGGCCTTGGAGATGAGATGGCTGACGAGCCCGACAGAATCGTGCTCACCGAGGAGCAGAAGCGCCGGCGGCGCGCGCGCTCGATCGCGATCGCGCTGGCGCTCGGCGCGCTCGTCATTCTTTTCTATGTCGTCACGCTGGTGAAGGGACCGGGCATCTTGAACCGTCCGTTGTGATCGCGAGCCGAATGGGATGAACGCTCCATACCGCCAAGCGAGCCCGCAGCAACGCCGACGCGACCTCACGGTCGCGGCCGCCTGCGGCGTGGTTGTGGCCGGCATGGTCGCAATGGCCTTCGCCGCGGTGCCGCTCTACAACTGGTTCTGCCGCACGACTGGTTTCGCAGGCACGCCGCAGGTCGCGAGCGCCGCGCCCGGCAACGTGCTCGATCGGCGCATCACGGTGCGCTTCGACGCCAATGTGAGTGCCGGCCTGCCGTGGCAGTTCGCGCCGGAGCAGGGTTCGGTGGAAGCCCGGATCGGCGACGTCGTGACGGTGAACTATGTCGTCACGAATATGTCGGAGCGCGAAACCGTCGGCCAGGCTTCGTACAACGTCTGGCCGCCCACGGTCGGGGCCTATTTCACCAAGATCAACTGCTTCTGCTTCACCGAGCAGAAGCTCAAGCCGGGCGAGAAGCGCGAGATGCCGGTCGTGTTCTTCGTCGATCCCGAGCTCGCCAAGGACGCCGAGCAGGATGGCCTGACCAGCATCACTTTGTCCTACACCATGTATCCGGTGCGCCAGCCGGAGCCGCCGCGCGTCGAGCGCGGCGGCGAAGCGGCGCCCGGACGGAGCTGAACGAACGACGCGGGGGGCACATGCGCGTCGCCCGCCAAGCACGGAGACCTTGAAGATGGCCGACGCCCACGCCAAGCCGCACCACGACTACCACCTCGTGGACCCGAGCCCGTGGCCGATCGTCGGCTCGATCTCGGTCTTCCTGATGGCGGTCGGCGGCATCACCTGGATGCGCCACATGTTCGACGCGGCGCCTTACGTGTTCTTTGTCGGCGTGCTCGGCACCGCCTATACGATGATCGGATGGTGGCGCGACGTCGCGCTCGAGGCCACCTATCAGGGTCACCACAGCCGCGTGGTGCAGATCTCCCATCGCTACGGGATGATCTTATTCATCGCCTCGGAAGTGATGTTCTTCGTCGCCTGGTTCTGGGCCTATTTCAACACCGCGCTGTTTCCCGCCGATGTGTTCCAGCAGGCCGGCGAAGTGATCGGCAACGTGCAGCGCAACGAGTTTCTCGGCGGCCAGTGGCCTCCGAAGGGGATCGAGACCTTCGACCCGTGGCACCTGCCGCTGCTCAACACGCTGATCCTGCTGACCTCCGGCACCACGGTCACCTGGGCGCACCACGCGCTGCTCGAGAACGACCGGCAGGGGCTGAAGTGGGGGCTGATCTGCACGATCGCGCTCGGTCTCGCCTTCACGGCGGTGCAGGCCTACGAGTACGGTCACGCCGCGTTCAACTTCAAGGGCCACATCTACGGCGCCACCTTCTTCATGGCGACCGGTTTCCACGGCGCGCATGTGATCATCGGCTCGTCGTTCCTGATCGTCTGCCTGATCCGCGCCTATCTCGGGCACTTCAAGCCCGACCAGCATCTCGGCTTCGAGTTCTGCGCCTGGTACTGGCACTTCGTCGACGTGGTGTGGCTGTTCCTGTTCGCCTGCATCTACGTCTGGGGCGCCGGCGCCGGTCACGCGGCCGCCGCCGCCAGTCACTAGGTAATGCCCGAGCACGCCGCCCTCGGCGTATCGATCCGGCGCGGCCTCTCGGCCCGCTGCCCGAGCTGTGGCGAGGGCAAGTTGTTCGCCGGCTTTCTCGATCTCGCGCCGCGCTGTGAGCGCTGCGGCCTCGACTATTCGTTCGCCGACTCAGCGGACGGGCCGGCGGTGTTCGTGATCCTCATCGCGGGCTTCATCGTCGTGTTCGCGGCGCTGATCGTCGAGTTTGTCTACCAGCCGCCATACTGGGTCCATGCGGTGTTGTGGCTGCCGCTGATCGCGGCGACCACGCTGCTGCCGCTGCGGCCCATGAAGGGCCTGATGATCGCGCTGCAATATCATCACAAGGCGGCCGAGGGCCGTCTGTCGGGCCGCGACAAGCCGTGAGCGGCGCCGAGCGCCCGCCGCGAAGGTCCCTGGTCTGGCCGAGCATGGTCGCGCTCCTGGCCTTCATCGCCCTGATCGGGCTCGGCACCTGGCAGCTCGAACGCAAGGCCTGGAAGGAAGGCCTGATCGCCACGCTCGACGAGCGGCTCACGGCCGCGCCGCAGGCGCTGCCGCCGCTCGAACGCTGGAGCGATCTCGATCCGGCCAACGACGAATATCGGCGCGTGTCGTTTGCCGCCATGTTCGCGGCGGACGAGGCCCTGATCTACGCCATCGGCTCCACCTTCCGTCCCGATGTCTCCGGCCCGGGCTATTGGGTGTTCGCGCCCACGGCGTTTGGGGCCGGCGCGCTCGTGGTGGTCAATCGTGGCTTTGTGCCGGAGGGCCGGCAGGATCCGGCGACCCACCCGCCGCCGGGCGGCCCCGTGCAGCTCACCGGCTCGCTGCGCTGGCCGGAGCAACGGGGCTTCTTTTCCGCCAAGGACGATCCGGCGCGCAATCAGTTTTTCGTGCGCGACCACTTGGCGATCGCGGCCGCCAAAGGGTGGGGGACGGTGGCGCCGTTCTATGTCGAGCTCGAGACCCCGACCGGCGCCAACAACCTGCCGCGCGCGGGCCGGCTCGTGCCCAGCCTGCGCAACGATCACCTGCAATATGCGCTCACCTGGTACGGGCTCGCGGCCGTGCTCGCGATCGCGTTCGCATTCTGGATCAGGAGCCGCCGCCGCGAGGTGCTCCCGGGCTGAAGCAACGCCCGTCGGCGGAATCCCCGTCATGGGAATCCCTGCGCGATCCAAGGGCGGGCGGCAGCGCGCTCTTCCACCTTCCGGCGAACCGGCCGACCTTGTATGCTGCCGCCAGGACAGCGAAGTCCGCATCAGCGGGACGTGCCGCGCTCCTCTGTTTGGCGGCAACGACAATGCTGTTCGCGGGCACCAACTCCGCAACCGCGTTTTTCGGCCTGAACTGCCCCTTGCTTTGGCTCATCACAGGGAGTGCAGCCATGCCCTACCGAAACTCGATCCGTGCATTTGCACTCTTGGCGGCGTTGTGCGCGACGACCGTCAACACGCAGGCGTGGGACGATGCAGGGTATCCAGACTTGAAGGGTCAGTGGCGCGTGATCGGCGGCCCGATGCGGTTTGACGGCAGCAAGCCCTGGGGCCCGGGACAGCAAGCTCCGCTGACGCCGGAGTATCAAGCCCTATACGAGGCCAACCTCAGGGATCAGGCAGCCGGCGGACAGGGCCTCGACCTGACCTATAAGTGCCTCTCGCCCGGCATGCCCCGCGCCACCAACGGATACGGCCAGATCGAATTCGTCGTGACGCCGGACACGACCTACATCCTGGTCCAACACATCCTCGATGACCGACGAATCCACACCGATGGTCGCGATTGGCCGTCGGAGATCGAGCCAGCCTTCTTGGGCTATTCCATCGGCAAATGGATCGATACGGACGGGGACGGCCGCTACGACCTGCTCGAGGTCGAGACTCGCCACTTCAAGGGGCCCCGCACCTACGACACCAGCGGCATACCGCTGCACAGCGACAATGCGACCGTCGTCAAGGAGCGCATCTACCTCGACAAAGCCGATCCCAACGTCCTGCATGACGAGGTCACCGTGATCGACAACGCGTTGACGGGTCCCTGGATCGTGGACAAAAGCTACCGTCGCGACCCCAACGACAAACGGCCCTACTGGCGCGAGGTCAACTGTGCCGAGAACAACAATCATGTCGAGATCGGCAAGCAGAACTATATGTTGAGCGCGGATGGTCACTTGATGCCGACCAAGAGGGACCAGCCGCCGCCGGACTTGCGCTATTTCAATCAGTCGCGGAAGTGACGGCAACGCCGGCAAAGCGCGGGGTTGGGCAAACCCACCGCGCGCGTTGCGTTGCCCGCGCCCTGGCTATGGCTCGAGCGATGCCACGTAGGCCGAGATCGCCAGGATGTCGTCAGCGTTGAGCTTGTCGACCGGCACCTTCATCAGCGCGGCCGCCGGCCCGCCGCGCTCGCCGGTCTGGAAGTAGTAGAGCTGGCGCGCGATGTTGAGCGGCGAGCGCCCGGCGATGCCGGGGATGTCGGCGAGTCCCTTGAGGTTCGCGCCGTGGCAGATGCCGCAGGCGATGGTCTTGCCGGCGCCGCCGTTCGCCACCAAGTCCTTGCCCTTGGCGAGCGCGCCCTTCGGCGCATAGAAGACGAAGCCCGAATGCGGATCGCGCAGCGCCACCCGCGCGACGTCTTCGGGCAATTCGATGATCCGCTTGCCGATCGGCTCGGTGCCGCCCTCGGCCATCGGCAGGCGCATGTTGCCGCGGCCGAAATAGAACTTCGGCACGGTGTCGCTCTCGATCACCTTGGTCCACTGCATCAGCTTGAGCTTGGCGAAATACTCGGCCGCGTCGCGCAGCTCATCCTCGGTCATCGCCTTGGCGATGTTGATCATGGTGACCGGCGCCTTGCCGGCGCGGGCGCCGCTGCGCATGTCGCCGAGCTGGCGCAGCAGGTAGGCCGCGGTGCCGCCCGGCAGCCGCGAATTCTCCGGATGCCCGTGGCCGTTGCCGACGTGGCAGGTGATGCAGGCGCGCGCCCCGGCCTTGTTGCCGTGTGCCACCACGTTCGGCATCGGCGGATGCTCGTCCGGAAACCAGTCGGGCGGGTTGGCGGCGTCTTCGAGCTGCTTGCGGGTATAGGTCCGGCTGCTGCCGGGGACCCGCATGACCTCGTCGGGGTTGGCGGGCGGCTGCACCGCCGGCGGAGGCGTCTCCGGGCCGAACGCCCAGTCCGGGCGTTCGGCCGCGCTCGCGGCGGCCGGCAGCAACGCAAGCATCATGACCCAGGCGAGAGTCTTCATGGGCGCCCCCAATAATATGTGTTGGCCGCACGACGCGACTTTGGGGAGCCTATTGGCATTGCGGCAATCCGGCAAGGGCGCGCTGTGCGCAACGGGCTTGTGTTCCAGCGCAGCGCAGGGGAGTTACACGCAGCCTGCGCAAGCCGGGCGGACTTGCGAAGGTCCGCGCTGCCTCGGATGGCCGAGGAACCATTGCATCGCAGCGAAACGACGCGACGGGCCATATCCAGGCATCAGCTGCGAGCCACTCGATGACCTACAAGCGCGGCCTTCTTGACCTGCCCTGATTTTTCGGACCACGGTTAGCCTGAGACGGCGTCCCGTCCTTGCTGCATTTGCCTCTGGCGAGGCAGTTGAGCAACGGGCCCGGGCGGGGGAGGCCCCCGTTTACCGCTGCGCCCCGGCCCGCTGCTTTAGGGAGCACTGGTCTGGTGTGTTGAGCCGCGAACTCATTCGCGGTGAGGTAGCCGAGGCTCGAATGCGGACGCAGCTCGTTGTAATGGCGGCGCGCTATCTTTCGATGATCACCTTTGCTTCGGCGCGCGAACGAAACCACTCAAGGCTCAGGCACTTGTCGCGGAAACTTGCCGTTGAAGCTCTCGGCGACGCCATTCTGCCAGGGCTTGCATTCTCTTTAGAGAGGGCGGTCCCGGGTGACGTGCAGCCAATCGTTTACTGCAGCCATTGCCATTCCGACTTGCAAGGGAGTAAGGCGTTCTCTGAGCGTGCTGAGCGCGCGAAGCGCACTGTCGCGCTCTTGCCCTGCGCCCGTTTGCGCTGAAAGCTCAAACCATTTGTACGCCTCGATTCCATCCTGTGTGACACCGTGCCCGACCAGATAAATCATGCCAAGGTTGTACATCGCTCCAGCATTATCCAAGTTTGCGCCACTTAGGAAGAACCTGCGCGCTGCAGCAGCATCTTCCAAGACACCTGGATGACCTAGATACAACTCGCCAATGGCGTTGTATGCGTCGGGCGCACCCTGTTTCGCGGCGCGATCAAACCAATACATTGCCAAATTGCCGTCGGCCGAAATTCCAACACCGTCACGATACATCCGACCAAGCTCCAATTGAGCCTCGGCTCGGCCCCGCTCGGCAGCTTGAAGAAGCCGTTTGAACGCAACGACATTGTCGCGCGTGGTTCCTTCTCCCGTGAGGTGGATTTTTCCAAGTATCTCTTGGGCGACGGCATCGCCCTGATCGGCCAATGGGCGAAGCACCTCAATCGCTCTAGCATGGTCATGCGTAGCATACCGAGTAAGCCCCTCGATAAGGTCGCTGGTACTACCGGTAACGACCGCCTGCAATAACAGGGTCATGGCTAACGTCCCCGTTGCAGCCCCCTGAATCAAAGTCATGGTCCCTTTGGATATGGAAATCCCGCTCATGCAACAGCCCCCGTGAATCTGGCTCGGACATCCCCCAATCGGCTCCATGGGAAATCAAAGCAGCCATTTCGGAAATGGCGTGAGATCAATCACCGCCGGGAAGTACGAGTGACATGTCGTGGAATTTCTGCACCGGAAGGTTTTTAACATTCTGATGCAACTGAGAAATATCCACGCCCATACTCTTGATGGA
>WNGB01037199.1_pt1 | contig 12071 bp, 8 predicted proteins | sample 5400681 | NCBI WGS metagenome assembly WNGB01 (sample SAMN13153367, study PRJNA577476) | soil metagenome | isolation source: 115 cm soil or saprolite under grassland replicate 2 | place: USA:California | collected 2016-06-15 | reverse complement strand
CGAGCCGGCTGGACAGCACCGCGCCGAACACGGCCGCGCCGATCGAGCCGCCCATCTGGCGGAAGAACGTGGCCGAGCTGGTGGCCGCCCCCATGTCACGAAACTCTACCGCGTTCTGGATGGCTGTCACGATCGTCTGCAGGGTGAAGCCCAGGCCGGCGCCGAACAGGTACTCGTACAGGGCCACCTGCCAGAACGGCGTGTCCACGGCGAGCCGGGACAGCAGGAACATGGCGAAGGCCAGCACCACGCCGCCGATGATCGGGTAGAGCTTGTAGCGGCCGGTGCGGGTGATCAGCTGGCCGGAGGTGATCGAGGTCGAGAAGATGCCGACGATGGCGGGCAGCAGCGCCAGGCCCGAGGCGGTCGGTGAGAAGCCCTTCACCGCCTGGAGGTAGATCGGCAGGAAGATGATCGCGCCGAACATCGCCACGCCGGCGAGGAAGCCGTAGATGTTGCCGACGCTGAACACGGCGTTGCGGAACAGCCGCATCGGGATGATCGGCTCGGGGGTGCGCAGCTCGATCAGCACGAACACGACCGACAGCAGCAGGAAGCCGGCCAGCAGGACCAGCGCGAGCGGGTCGGTCCAGCCGTAGTCGTTGCCCCGCCAGTCCAGGTACAGCAGCAGGCAGGAGACCGCGGCCACGATGGTGGCGGCGCCCAGGTAGTCGATCCGGTGCTCGCGTCGCGTCACCGGCATCCGCAGCACCGCCGAGGTGATCGCCAGCGCCGCCAAGCCCACCGGCAGGTTGATGTAGAAGATCCAGCGCCAGCCCGGGCCGTCGGTGAGCCAGCCGCCGAGTAGCGGGCCCGCCACACTGGAGACGCCGAACACGGCGCCGAAGTAGCCCTGGTAGCGGCCCCGCTCCCTGGGCGGGATGACGTCGCCGATGATGCTGAGCGCGATCGCGAACAGGCCGCCGCCGCCGACGCCCTGGAGCGCGCGGAAGCTGATGAGCTCGGTCATGTTCTGGCTGAGCCCGGACAGGCCCGAGCCGACCAGGAAGATGCCGATGGCGACCTGGAAGATCAGCCGCCGCCCGTAGAGGTCGGAGATCTTGCCCCACAGCGGGGTCGAGGCGGTGGAGGTGAGCAGGTAGGCGGTCACGACCCAGGACAGGCGGTCCAGGCCGCCGAGGTCGCTGACGATCCGCGGCAGCGCCGTGCCGACGATGCCCTGGTCGAGCGCAAACAGCAGCATGCCGGCCATGACGCCGACGAGGATCACCAGGATCTGGCGGTGGGAGAAGTACTGCGGACCCGGGCTGTCGGTGGGCGCGGCCCCCGAGGGACCGGCTGCGGCGACTGGCGGGTTGTCGCCGGCGGGTGTCGTCATCTGGTCCTCGATTCTGCGGCCTGCCGATCGATGCTGTCGGCCAGCCGGGTCATCAGCGTCTTGAGGGTCTCGCGGTCCGCCTCGCTCCAGTCGGCGGTGGCCGCGTCGATCACGGCGACTCGGGCGCGCACGCTCTCCTCGAGCACGGCGCGGCCCCGCTCGGTCAGGCCGATGCGCGTGGCCCTGCGGTCGTCGGGGTCGTCGGTGCGGCTCAGGTAGCCGTTCTCCTCGAGGTGGCGGATGTGCCTGCTCACCGTGGAGGAGTCGAGGTCCATGCACTTGGCCAGCTCGGAGACGCGCAGGGGGGCTTGGGCCTCGACGTAGTGGAGGACCCAGACCGAGGCGGGGTCGAGGCGGCTGTCGGTGGCACGCGGCTTCAGCCGCCGGGCGATGGTCATCATCGCGACGACCACCCGGTGGCCGGTGGAGGTGTCAGGTCGAGCGGTTCCGGTCGGCACCGAGAGACTGTGTCATAGGTGCATGCGCCATGCAACTATCTTTCTGGTGGGGCAGGCGTCTCGACGGCGAGCGGCACCGCCGAGCGGCGGACCAGGCCGAGCTGGACGGTCTGGCGGGACAGCACGGCGTCCAGCACCCAGTCGGCGGCGATCCGCGGCCGGTTGGCCGGGATGGTCAGCAGGTGGTAGCCGCGCGTCACCGCCTTGGCCGGCAGGCCGCTCAGCGGCACGCCGAAGGGGTTGGCGGCCCCGTCGCCGTCGGCCAGGTCCACGACGAAGCCGAGGTCGTGGTGCCGGTAGGCGCGGCGGCGGCCGAGCCCGAGCGAGGCGGCCAGGTTCCGCGCGGCGGCCCGTCCCTGCCGCTCCGCGTGCTGCGCGGTCATCGGGGTGATCTCGCCCGGCCGGGTGAGGTCCGGCACCGCGGCGGCGTCGCCGCAGGCGAACAGCTCCGGATGGTCGGGCACGTTCAGGTATTCGTTGACCAGCAGCCGGCCCCGCTCGGTCGGCAGGCCAAGGCGCTCGACCAGCGGGTCCGGACGCACTCCAACGCACCACACCAGCGAGCGCGTGCGCACGAACTCGCCGTCGGAGAGCAGCACCCCCTCGCTGGTGGCCTCCTTGACGCTCGTGCCGGTGCGGATCTCCATCCCGCGCTTGCTCAGCGTCCGGTCGGCCGTCCTGGACAGGCGCGGGTCCAGCTCCGGCAGCACCCTGGGCGCAAGGTCGACCAGCAGCCAGCGCAGCCGTTGCTCGCGCAGGCCGGGCCTGTGGCGGGCGGCCTCCTTGGTGAAGAGCTGGCCCTGCGCGGCCACCTCCGTCCCGGTGTAGCCGGCGCCGACGACCACGAAGGTGCAGCGGGCCTCGCGCTCCTCCGGGTCCTCGCTCGCGTCGGCCAGCTCGATCTGCCGCACCAGCTGGTCCCGCAGGTAGAGCGCCTCGGCGATGCTGCGGAAGCCGTGCGCGTGCTCGGCGACCCCCGGGATCGGCAGCAGCTTGTTGACGCTGCCGATGGCCAGCAGCAGGCGGTCGTAGGTGATCGAGTCGCGGTCGCCCTCCGGGTCGACGACGCCGATCCGCCGCGCCTCCAGATCGATCTCGTCAACCGTGCCGAGCACGAGCCGGGCCCCTGGGCAGTTGCCGGCCAGCGGCACCGACACCCGGCGGGGGTCCAGGATCCCGCCGGCCACCTCGGGCAGCAGCGGCAGGTACAGGAAGTAATCGGTCGAATTGACCACCACCAGCTCGGCGGCGCCCTTGGTGAGCCTGCTCAGCCTTGCCAGGGATCGGGCGGCGTGGAACCCGGCGAAGCCGGCTCCCACGATCACCACCCGCTGGCGGGGTCGATCGGACACGGTGACCTCCATCCGCTGTCGGGTGCTCCAGAAACTGGTCGATCACCGGGTACCCGCTCAGTGCGTCAGCAGCCCAGCGTCCAGCACCACGGTACTGCCGGTGACGTACCTGGCGGCGTCGATGATCGCACCGAGGGCCGGCGCCGCCACGGTCAGGATGGCGGCGCCGGCCGACGGCGAGTCGTCAGAGGCGCGGGAGCCCGCGGCGCATGGCGTTGCCGAGGCTGTGGTCGGCGGCGTCGCGGCTGGAGAGCGCGCGCAGGCCGAAGCGGTCCTCGATGGTCGAAAGGATCGACACGGTGTCGTAGGTGGTGTGGTCCACGGCGGAGCGCTGCGGCAGCCGGTCCGACAGCAGCATGGCCGGGATCCGGGTCCCGGGGCCCCACTGGTCGGAGATGCCGGGGGCGGTCGGCGGCGGCACGTGGTCCCACTGCCCGCCGAACTCGTCGTAGGTGACCACCACCAGCGTGGACGACCAGTCGCGCTTGTCGGCCTGGATGGCCTTCAGCAGCCCGACCAGGTGCTGCTCACCGGTGGTGACGTTGGTGTAGCCGGGGTGCTCGTTCTCCTCGCCGACCGGCTTGACGAACGACACCGCCGGCAGGTCGCCCGCGCGCAGGTCCGCCAGGAAGTCCTGCTCGTCCTTGAGGTGGCTGCGGCCGGGCTGCCCGGGGCCGTAGCCCTGGTAGTAGTTGAACGGCTGGTGGTGGAACTGGAACAGCACGTTCGGGCAGTTGGGGAAGGTCGCGTTCGCGAACGTGTCCGGGTCGGAGCAGGTCGGGCCGTTGCCGTTGGTCCAGCCGCGGCCGCCGACGTTGCCGGCGGCGTTGTCCCAGCCGCCCGAGTACCAGTTCCAGGAGATGCCCTTGGCCGACAGCAGGTCGCCGATGTTGGTGTTGTGCGACGGCGGCAGCTGCCTGGCGGGCGGCGTGCCCGGCTGGAAGGGCTGGAAGGTCGGCTGGATGGTGTTGACCGCGAAGTCGCCGCAGACGGTGCCTGGCGGTGGCGTGGGCGCGCCGGCCGGCGGGGCGCACTTGCCGGTGGCCGGGTCGGCGGCCTCGGTCAGCGGGCCGTCCTTGACCCCTCCCGGCGCCGGCCACACCGGCCCGGAGTGCAGCGGGTAGGTGTTGTTGGGGTGCCCGTCGGTGCCGACGATCGAGTGCAGATCGTTGGTGCTGCCGTCCTGCGGCGTACTGCCCTCGAACTTGGGCGTCTGCGCCGCGATCAGCCACTGGTGGTTCAGGAACGACCCACCGAAGGCACTCTGGAAGAAGTGGTCGGCGATCACGTACCTGGGCGCGTGCTTGTCGCTGGTGAGGAACTTGAACAGCGGCAGCGAGCGGGTGTCGTAGTAGCCCTGGGTGAGGCCGACGGCGTCGCTGCCGACCGTGTAGCGGTCCATCCGGCCGCCGTCGATCTGGTACGGCTCCTGGTAGAAGCGGTGGACCAGGTCGCGGGTGCAGCCGCCCGGCTCGCCGGTGCCGTTGGGCACGCCGTTGGCCGGGCCGAAGGGCGCCTGCGGGCTGGCGTCGAAGCAGGTGGTCGACTCCGGCGTGATGAACTGGCCGATGTCGAAGACCTGGTTGGGGAAATGGCTGTTGAAGGCCGCGGGTGGGTTGGTGCTGCAACTCGGCGACAGGCCGCCGTTGGGCGCCGGGTCGGCAGAGGTGGTCAGGTTGACGTCGTCCTGGAGCAGGCAGTCGAACGGCTGGCCGTTGCGGTCGACCTGCGTCTGCCTGGGCGTCCGGGTCGGGTCGCGCGACAGCCCGTCGACCCCGGGCCAGCCGCCCCAGAGGTTGTCGAAGGAGTGGTTCTCCTCGTAGATCACCACGATGTGCTTGATCCCGGCCAGCGGGTCCCGCCCCCCGCCTCCGGCCTCGGCCGTTGCCGGCAGGGACACGGTTGCCGCGGCGAGCAGCAGCAGCAGTGACCCCAGCGTGAACGTCAGTGACCGCCGCATTCCGATTCCTCCCTCGCGTGGACGGCGACAGTACCGCAAGCCGGACGATAGGCGGCGAAGGTGGACAGCGTCCAGCCTTCAGCGGCTCAGTCGGTGAAGTACACGCGTGTGGCGGTGGTACACAGGACCGCGTCGCGCTCGCTCGGGGACAGGCCCTCCAGCAGCTCATCGGCGAGGCTGCGGACCTCGGCGTAGGAGGCGGCCAGCTCGCAGACGGGCCAGTCCGATCCGAACATGAATCGCGCCGGCGGCGATCGGCGGCTTGGCGGCGTGGTCGAGCACGAACCGTCCCTCGGGCAGGTCCCGCACCGCCGCCAGCGCCTCCGGGAGCTGCGGGACCAGCACCAGCAGGTCGTAGGCGAGGCCCGCCCCGGCGACCGCGCGCAGCCCCCTGCGCACCGCCGGCCTGGACAGCCAACCGGGATCGGGCTCGTCCTGCACCTGGTGACGCACGCCCACCAGGCACTGGCCGCCCGGCAGGGCCCGCAGCCGCGCCAGCGCGTCGGCCACACCGGGATCGGTCAGGTCGACCCAGCCGACCACGCCGGCGATCAGCCCGCCGCTGGAGGAGGCCAGCGCCAGGAACTCCTCGGTCTCGGCTTCGTCGGGCACCGTCTGGACCAGCACGGTCCGCTCCACGCCCGCCGCGGCGGCCCGGTCGCGCAGCTCCTGGAGGCCGTAGGGGCGGCGGATCGGGTCGAGCGCCGGCGCGGCCATCCACGGGTAGTGCCTGACCCGCGGGTCCCAGAGGTGATGGTGGGCGTCGAGCGCGCTCATCCCAGAGCCCCGGTGGCTGTCGGGGTGGCCGGTCGGGAACGCCAGCGCCGCCTGCGGCAGGCTGACGCCGTGCCGGCCGCAGACCGCCGCGATGCGGCGCGCCCGCTCGATCAGCTCGGGCGGTCCGGGGGCGTAATCGTAGGTGGCGTCCTGCCGCGGGGCGGCGGTCGCCAGCAGCCCGCTGTTGAACACTCCGGCGGCGATCACCGAGACGCCGCGCCGCTCGCACAGCGGCAGCAGGACGTCCAGCGCCGACTGGTCGAGCAGGGTGTAGCGGCCGGCCAGCAGCACCACGTCCAGGTCGGTGTGCCGGACCAGGTCGGCCAGCACCCGCCACTGGTTCATCCCGGCTCCGATGGCGCCGACCGTGCCGGCGGCGCGCAGCTCGTGCAGGGCCGGGTAGGCCTGCTCGAGGGCCTCTCGCCAGTGGTCGTCGGGGTCGTGCAGCAGGGCGACGTCGACCCGGGCGAGACCGAGCCGCCCGAGGCTGGCGGCCAGCGACCGCCGTACCCCGTCGGCGCTGAAGTCCCAGACGCGGCGGTGGCCGGCCGCTACCTCGAACCCCTCGGTGTCCATGCCGCCGCCCGCCGTACGCACCAGCACGCGGCCGACCTTGGTCGAGACCACGAAGTCGTCCCGGGGCCGGGCGGCCAGCGCGCGGCCGAGGCGCTGCTCCGACAGCCCCAGCCCGTAGTGGGGCGCCGTGTCGAAGAAGCGCACGCCCGCCCGCCACGCGGCGCTGACCGCGCCGGCGGCGGTCTCCTCCTCGACCGCCCGGTACAGGTTCCCGATCGGCGCGCCCCCGAACCCGAGCGCCGTGACCCTCACCCCACTGCGCCCGAGCTTCGCGGTGCGCATCAGCGGTTCCGGTCGCCGGGCGGCGCTTGGGCCGCCGGCGCCCGGAGGCGGAGGCCCTGCATGCCGCCGTCGATGGCCAGCGCGGTGCCGGTGGTGGCGCCCGCCAGCGGGCTGGCGAGGTAGGCGATCGCGGCCGCGACCTCCTGGGCGGTCACCAGCCGGCCGCTGGGCTGGCGCGCCTCCAGCGCGCGCCGCTCCGTGGCGGGGTCCTCCGCCGCACCCAGCAGCCGGGCGACCCATGGCGTATCGACCGTGCCGGGGTTGACGCAGTTGACCCTGATCCCCTCGCCGACGTGGTCGGCGGCCATCGCCAGCGTCAACGCCAGGACGGCCCCCTTGGAGGCGCCGTAGAGCGCCCGGTTCGGCAGCCCCGCCGTGGCCACGATCGAGCAGGTGTTGACGATCGCCGCGTGCGCCGAGCGGCGCAGGTGGGGCAGCGCCGACCGGGTGGTCCGGACGACGCCGAGCAGGTTGACGTCCAGCACCCGCCGCCACTCGTCGTACGGGTTGTCCTCGATGGTGCCCTGGGCGCCGATGCCGGCGTTGTTGACCAGCACGTCGATCCCGCCGAGCCGCTCGGCGGCCAGATCGACGGCCTTGCGGACCGAGGCCTCGTCGGTGACGTCGGCGGTGATCCCCAGCAGCGGCTCGGCCGCGGCGGACGGGTCCAGATCCAGGCAGGCGACCGCCGCCCCCCGCGCCGCCAGGGTCCGCGCGGTCTCCAGGCCGATGCCGGAGCCCCCGCCGGTCACGACCGCCGCCAGCCCGGCGAACTCCTCGCTCACGAGCGCCGTCCCCCTTCGAGGTCAGGTCCTCACGGCGACGCCGCCGCCCACGACCGTCAGCTTATCGAGATCTGTGACCGAGCCCTACTCCTCATAATCGGGGAGCGTCCTGTGGGGCGGCAAGCGGGTCGGTGGAGGGTGGCAGGTGCGGGCCTGTAGGCTGCCGGCCGGTGTCGGTTTGCGGAGGGCGAGGTGCGGGATCCGGTGAGATGACCGTTGCGAGCCTCGGGTCCTGGGCAAGCGCCCAGGCCGCTCTTGCCAGCGACCCGGCCCAGCTGCTGCCGGCTCGGGAGCAGATGGCCTTCACGCTGGGGTTTCACATCATCCTGGTGCCGTTCGGGGTGGCGTTCACGTTCATCACGATGGTCGCCAACTACCTGGGCGTCCGGCGGGGCGACCGCGACGCGCTGGTGCTGGCCGAGCGCTGGTCGAAGGCGGCGGCCGTGCTGTTTGCGGTGGGAGCCGTCTCCGGGACGGTGCTGTCCTTCGAGCTGGGCCTCCTCTGGCCGCGGCTGATGGGCAGGTTCGGCGCCGCCTACGGCATCCCGTTCGCGGTGGAGGGCATCTTCTTCTTCCTCGAGGCGATCTTCATCGCGATCTACATCTACGGCTGGAGGCGCCTGCGGCCGTGGCCGCACTTCTGGACCGGCTTGCCGGTGGTGCTCTCCGGCATCGGCGGCACCGCTTCGGTGGTCGCCGCCAACGGGTGGATGAACCTTCCCGGGGGCATCACGCTGCGCGACGGCAACGTGGTGGACGTGCGGCCGCTGGCGGTGTTCTTCAACCGCGCCTTCTGGTACGAGAGCCTGCACATGCTGCTGGCGGCCTACATCGTCGCCGGGTTCCTGGTCGCCGGGGTGTACGCCGCCGGGATGCTGCGGGGTCGGCGCGATCGTTATCACCGCCTGGGCTTCCTGCTCCCGTTCACGGTCGCGGCGGTGGTGATCGCGCCCCAGGTCTTCGTCGGCGACGTTGCCGCTCGCGAGGTCTTCAAGAAGGAGCCGGCCAAGTTCGCGGCCATCGAGATGCTGTCGAGGACCGACGATCACGTCCCAGAGACGCTCGGTGGCGTGCTGGCGTCGGACGGGCGGGTGCGCTACGGGCTCAGCATCCCCAGCGGCGCGTCGCTGCTCGCCGGGTTCAGCCGCTCCACCCGGATCCGGGGCCTCGACGCGGTGCCGGCGGAGGTGCGGCCGCGAGCCCGGCTGGCCACGATCGTCCACCTGTCCTTCGACCTGATGGTTGGCACGGCGTTCCTGCTGCTCGGGCTGTCGCTGTGGTTCGCGCTCGGATGGTGGCGCCGGCGGGACCTTCCGCGGAGCCGCTGGTTCCTGCGATGCGCGGCACTGAGTGGGCTGGTGTCGCTGGTGTCACTGGAGGCCGGGTGGGTGGTGACGGAGGTGGGCCGCCAGCCCTGGACGGTGGTCGGCCTGCTGCTCACCCGCGACGCGGTCGCCACCTCTGGCAACCTCTGGCTGTTCTTCACAGGGACATTGGTGATCTATGTGACCATCGGTGCCGGCGCCGTGGTGGTGCTGCGGATGATGCACCGGCGCTGGATGGCGCGCCCTGACGACGAGGTCGAGGTTCCCTACGGGCCCGAGCGGCCGGTGGAGCGGACCGCACCGGAGGGCGGGGGCTCGTGACCAATCTGGTCGCCGTCGTCCTGTTCCTCGGGGTGATCTTCTACGCCGTGTTCGGTGGCGCCGACTTCGGTGCCGGGTTCTGGGACCTGACGGCCGGCGGAGCCGAGCGGGGGCGGCGGCCGCGTGACCTCATCGACCACTCGCTGGGACCCGTGTGGGAGGCCAACCACGTGTGGCTCATCTACTGCCTGGTGGTGCTGTGGACGGCGTTCCCACAGGCGTTCGCCGCCATCATGTCGACGCTCTACATCCCACTCGGGCTCGCCGCGCTCGGCATCGTCCTTCGCGGGGCGGGGTTCGCCTTCCGCAAGGTCTCGGTCCGCACGGCGGAGCAACGGGTCACAGGAGCCGCCTTCGCCGCCTCATCGGTGATCACGCCGTTCTTCTTCGGGACCGTGGCCGGCGGGATCGTCTCCGGACGCGTGCCCGCCGACGGCGGTGGCGACCCGCTGCGGAGCTGGCTGAACCCGGCCTCGGCGCTCGGCGGCGCGCTGGCGGTGGTGGTCTGCGCCTACCTCGCCGCGGTGTTCCTCACCGCCGAGGCGCGCGCCGCGGCAGCCCCGGACCTCGAAGAGTGGTTCCGCCGCCGGGCGCTGGTGACGGCGGGCGTCGCCGGCGCGCTGTCGCTTGGCGGGATCGCCATCCTCCAGGCCGACGCCCACCGGCTGTTCGAGCGGCTGCTCGGCCCGGCGCTCCCGCTGGTGGTGATCTCAGGGTTGGCCGGCGGCGCGGCGCTGGTCCTGCTCAGGCGGGCGCTGCCCCGCCTCCTGCGGGTGCTCGCGGTGGCGGCCGTGGCCGCCGTGGTCGCCGGCTGGGGCGTCGCGCAATACCCCTACCTGCTCGGCACGCACCTGCGGATCGGCGAGGCCGCCGCCCCCGGTCCGACGCTGGTCGCCGTGACCGCCGTCTTCGCCGCCGCGGTCCTGCTGTGCGTGCCCTCCTTCGCGCTGCTCTACTTCCTGCAGCAACGAGGCCAACTCGAGAGCGAGGAGAGATGAGCTCGCGTGGAGGGAACAAGGTGGTCCAGGGCATGGAGGGCGCGCTGGTGGCGGTGAGCGCCGAGCGGATCGCGGAGCGGATCGCGGCGCTGGCGGCGATCGGGCGGGACCCGGCCGGGGGCATCACCCGGTTGGCGTTGACGGCGGAGGAGGAGGGGGCGCGGGAGCTGGTCCGCTCGTGGCTGGCGCCGCTGGGCTACCAGTGCACCCAGGACGACGCCGGCAACCTGCACTGCCGGACCGGTGACGGGCCCAGGCTGCTGGTCGGGTCGCACCTGGACACCGTGCCGCAGGGGGGAGCCTACGACGGCGCCCTCGGGGTGGTCGCCGCCGCCGAGGTCGCCGAGGCGCTGCACCAGGCCGGGATCGCCGTGCCGCTCGAGGTGGTCGCCTGGACCGGCGAGGAGGGCCCGCGCTTCGGGACCGGCCTGTTCGGCAGCGGAGCGGCCTGCGGGCTGCTGCCGGAGGGAGTGTGGGAGCGGCGCGACGCGGCCGGTGTCAGCGCGCTGGAGGCCGCCGCCGAGCTGTTCGGCCGGCCCGTCGATCCGGGCAGCGTCGAACTCGATCGCCAGCAGATCAGCGCCTACCTCGAGCTGCACATCGAGCAGGCATCGACCCTGGAGCGGCGGGGCTGCCCGCTCGGGGTGGTGAGCGCGATCGTCGGCCTCTACCACGGCCGGGTGCACGTCCATGGCCGGGCCGACCACGCCGGCGCCACCGCCATGGGCGAGCGCAAGGACGCGCTCGCCGCCGCGGCCGAGTGCGTGCTCGCGGTCGAGGAGGTGTCGTCGGCGGCCGCCGGCGGCGCCATCGCCACCGTCGGCGAGATCGAGGTGCGGCCGGGAGCCCAGAACGTCGTCCCCGGCACGGCGACCTTCTCCCTGGACGTCAGGTCGGTGTCGGCCGAGCGTCGCGCGGACGCCGTGGCCGCCATCGCCGACCGCGTCGAGCGGATCTGCACGCGCCGAGGGCTCACCTGGCGGGTCGAGGGGCTCGGGGAGGCCACGCAGGTGCCCATGACCGAGGAGGTCGCGGGCGCGCTGGCGACCGGCTGCGAGCGGCTCGGGGTCGAGGCGCCGCGGTGCGTCCCGACCGGGATGCTGTTCGTCCGCTCCACCAACGGCAGCCACAACCCCGACGAGCACGCCGACGCCGCCGACGCCGCCCTGGGCGCCCAGGCGCTGCTGCTCGCCTGCGCCTCGCTGTGAGCCTCAGGCGGCGCCGCTCGGCGACCCTGACGCGCACGCGCGCGAGCACGGCCGCCACCGGGACCAGCGCGGCGCCGACCGGCCGCTGGCCCGCTGCGCACGCCGGCCCGCCGGCCGCTCGACGAGGTCGTGGCGGGCATGGCGCCGCTCATCTCGGCCCTGGCGTCGGCGTCCGACTGTGCCTCGAACCGCAGGTCGCGTCCCAGCACCCTGGCCAGGACGCTGACACGGTCGGCTGGCAGCAGCGACTCCGGGCCGCTCAAGCGATAGTTGCGACCCTCGTGCCCGCCGGCCAGCGCCGCGGCGGAAACCGCGGCGACGTCGTAGGGGTCGATGGTGGCGACCCGCACGCCGGCGAAGGGCGCGCGCACGACGTCCCCGGCGGCCGGTTGAGGTCACCGACGACGCCCTCGACACCGGCCGGCAGCGCGGACGGTCCGCGTCGCGTCGGATCAGTGCGCGCACCCGCTCGCCAGCACCGGCAAGCAGCCGGACCAGTTCGCCGCCCACGTTGCCCTTGGCGCCCGTCACCAGGAACATCCTCGGCCCCGCTAGTAACTCCTGGAGTGGTTGAAGGAAGGGACATCCCCCTGATGTGGTGAACGGGCTTGGTGTCCCAACCACACAGGAGGATGTCCATGGGAAAGCGTAACGGCCTGTCGCGCGGTGATGCGCGCCGCAACGCCCGAC
>WNGB01011576.1_pt1 | contig 12071 bp, 11 predicted proteins | sample 5400681 | NCBI WGS metagenome assembly WNGB01 (sample SAMN13153367, study PRJNA577476) | soil metagenome | isolation source: 115 cm soil or saprolite under grassland replicate 2 | place: USA:California | collected 2016-06-15 | reverse complement strand
CAGAGGAGCACGTCGGGCTGGATTCCGATCGAGAGGAGCTCCTTGACCGAGTGCTGCGTCGGCTTGGTCTTCAGCTCGTCGGAAGCCTTGATGTAGGGGACCAGCGTCAGGTGCACGTTCACCGCGTTGCCCCGCCCGGCCTCCTGCCGCAATTGCCGGATCGCCTCGATGAACGGGAGCGATTCGATGTCTCCCACCGTGCCACCGATCTCGATCAAGACCACGTCCGCGTCGGGTCCGACGTGCCGGACCGCCTCCTTGATCTCATCGGTGATGTGGGGAACGACCTGCACGGTCTTTCCGAGATAATCGCCGCGACGCTCCCGCTCGATGACCGTCAGGTAGATGCGTCCCGCCGTCGTGTTGTTGACGCGGGAGCCGGTCATGGAGGTGAAGCGCTCGTAGTGTCCCAGGTCCAGATCCGTCTCCGCGCCGTCGTCGGTGACGTACACCTCGCCGTGCTGGAAAGGAGACATTGTCCCCGGGTCCACGTTGATGTACGGGTCGAACTTGGCGACGGCCACCTTGTAGCCGCGCGCCTCGAGCAGCGCGCCGATCGAGGAGGCCGCGATTCCCTTGCCCAGCGAAGACACGACACCGCCGGTGACGAAGACGTACTTGCCGCTCATGAGACGGCCTCCTTTTTCAGATATTTCTCCACTCTCGACAGATCCTCCGGCGTGTCCACGCCGATGGAGTCACTCACCGCTTGTGCGACCCAGATGTCGTATCCGGCCTCGAGCCAGCGGAGCTGCTCGAGCGATTCCATTTCTTCGAGCGGGGACAGCGGCAGGGCCGCTATTTCGGCGAGCGCCGCCGCCCGGTACGCGTACAGCCCGAGATGCTTGCGATACGCGGGAGGACCCGAGCGCGAAAAAGGTATTGGTGCCCGTGAAAAGTAGAGAGCGCGCCCATCCTGCGCCACGGCGACCTTGACGACGTTGGGGTCGGACGCCTCGCCCGGCGGCATCGGGATCGCCAGCGTCGAGATCTGCCTCTCTCCCGAGGCGAGCAGCGCCTCCACGGCGCGGTCGATATTCTGCGGCGACATCATCGGCTCGTCCCCCTGGATATTCACATAGACGTCGGCGGGGATTGAGCGCGCGGCTTCTGCGAGGCGGTCGGTGCCGCTCGCGGCGTCCGGGGACGTCAGCATCGCCTCCCCTCCGGCGCCACGGACCGCCGCGGCGATCCGCGGGTCGTCGGTCGCGACAGCCACGCGCGACAGCTTTCGCGCGGCGCAAGCCGCCTCGAGGACGTGCAGAACCATCGGTTTGCCGGCCAGTGGAGCGAGAGCTTTTCCAGGGAAACGGAGGGAGGCGTAGCGGGCGGGAACGATCCCGACGATCATCATGACGTCGGGACGAAGAGTGTATCCTGCGCGGCGCATTGCGTCAAGCAAACTTCGGCCGCGGCCTTGCCTTCAGCAACGGTCGGCCGAAAGAAGACCGGGGAGGAGGTCTTGCATCCCTCGGAAGGCGATGGAGTGGTGGATCATGAAGGAAAGCCAACACCGGAACCTGGTCTCCCGCTCGTTTCGCTCGGCGCTGGTTCTGATCGTCGTCGGGATCGTCGCGGCCGCCGGTGTTCTCGCCCTGGCCGGGAGTCTGCAAGAGCGTTCGCTCGTAACCGGCGCCGCGCGCTGGATCTGGTTCTCCCTGAATATCGACGAGGCCCGGCCGCTGCGCTTCTTCACACAACGCGATTTCACGCTGGAGGCGGTGCCCGCTTCCGCGAAGGCGAAGCTCTTCATAGACCGGCGCGGCTCGTTGATCATCAATGGATCGAGGTTCGTCATCTCGGAACAGCGGCCGGGCAGCCGATTGCGTGTGCTCGAGGTTGCGCCCGCTCTCGTGACCGGCGTCAACCGGACGGTCATCGAGGCCGAAAGCCCGACGGGCGCCGGGGGCATCCTCTTCTGTCTCGACCTTCCGGAAGGCAGGAGAGTCGTTTCGGACAGAAGCTGGCGCGTGAGCCTGTCGCAAGCCGTTCTCGCGCGGGGCGGCGGCGCTCCCGCGGGGGTGTGGGGCAAGCCTCCGATGTATCCCTGGGGCTATCCGAAGGAGTGAGGACGCGCGATGTCGCCTAAGAGCCTGTCCGAGTAGTCGTTTCTCGGTCCGGTCGCGAGCCAAGCGCGAGCGACGTGCCCCCGCCCCCGTCGCGGCGCGAGGAGTCTCCTGAGGTAATCGAAGGAGGAGCCTCGCGCCGCGGGAGCGAGCGCGCAGCACGGGATCAGGCGAGCGATCGAGGCCGCATCCGGCCGAGTCGCTCGCCGGTGCGCCCAAAGGCGCAGATCCCGCGCAAGCGCGAGCGACGTGTTAGGCGCCGGATTTGACGACGATCTCCCGGTCTCTCAGAAGATTGTCCAGCGCCTCGCCGGCAGCCGCGCGGTAGGGATTGTCGTTTTCGTACGCTGCCAGAGCGATCACCCTTCGATAGGCAGTCACGGCCCCGTTCAGGTCGTGCAGGCCGTAATCGTGAATCTGCGCAATGAGAAGCCGGGTCGGCAGGTCATTCGGATTCAGGTCCGCCGCCTTCGCGCAAAAGATGAGCGCGACGTCGTACCTCTCTTCGGTGGCGGCGAGACAGGCGCGGCGGTAGTAGAGCCGGGCCTCTTCGGCTGAGTCGTCTCGAGCCGAAAGAAGCGAAGAAAGTTGTTTCAGGGTCGATGTCAGATTGTCCCAGGCAGCCAGGCTCATTTCAGTCAGTATAGCTGAGCCTGGTCCGGTCGCAATATTTTTTTCGGCTTTTAAGCCGTTTTTCCTTCTTTTATACGGAACGATGAAATTGGTTGCAGCGCAGAACTTATATAGGTATTTATCCAGAATATCTTAATAAAAATCGAAATATCTATAGAAACTCTTTTTATACTTAGTCAAATAACGGGTATAACCGCATCCTCATCCCTAGCTCAGCCGTTCGACAACCGACTCGGTGGCGAGCAGGAGTCCCTCCTTTGCCTCCGAGTCGGGGAACGACGTCAGGGCAACGCGCGCGGCGGCCGCGTAGTCGCGCGCCAGGGCGCGGGTCTCCGCGATGCCGTTGGCGCGCTCAACGAGCGCGAGGATCTCTGCCGGCTCGATGCTCCTGAACTCCCTTTCGCGGAGGACCGTGGCGACCTTTTCTCGCTCAGCCACGGTCGCCTGGGCGAGTGCCAGGAGCAGCGGCACGGTTAACTTCCCTTCGCGGAGGTCATTCAACACGGGCTTGCCGACCGCTTCCTCACTCGCCGTGTAATCGAGCAGGTCGTCGATCAGTTGGAAGGCGACGCCCAGACATCGGCCGTACTCGGCCAGCCGCTCGGCGGCGAAGAGATTGCCGCGCGGAGCGAAGTGGGCGGGCAGACGGCAGGCGGCCGAGAAGAGATCGGCGGTCTTGCGCCGGATGATCTCCAGCGCCTCTTCCCGTGTGATGTGAATGTTGCCCGTCTTCTCGATCGCGATGATCTCTCCTTCGATCATCGAAAGCGTCGTGTCGGAGAGAACTTTCAGGATCGTCAGGTCTCCCTCGTCAAGCGCGATCCCCATGGATTTCGTGTAGAGGTAGTCGCCGAAGAGGACCGTCAGGTTATTTCCCCACCGCGCGTTGGCCGACGTGCGTCCGCGGCGCAGCCGCGCTTCGTCGATGATGTCGTCATGGACGAGGGTCGCGGTGTGGATGAACTCGACGACGGTGGCGTACCGGACGTCCCGTTCCCCCTCCTCGTAGTCGAGCAGCCGGGCCGAAAGCAGCAAGAGCGCCGGTCGGATGCGCTTGCCGCCTCCCGAGGCGAGATAGGTTCCGATTCGGTCGATCGTCGGGATGGGCGAACGAAAGTGCAGGAGCAACTCCTCCTCGACCCTGGCGAGCTTGTCCGCGATCAGGTCGTAGGCCCGCCGGAGCCGCGGGTTTGCCATCGATAGCTTCATCGGTAGTTCGTGAACTGCAGAGGAAGGCCGAAGTCCTCCGCCTTCAGCAGGGCCATCACGCCCTGCAAGTCGTCCTTGTTCCGGCCGGACACGCGAACCTGGTCGGATTGGATCGAGGCCTGGACCTTGATCTTTCGGTCCTTGATCGTCTTGACGATGGCCTTGGCTTTTTCCGACGGGATTCCCTGCTGAACCTTGACCACCTGCCGCACGGTCGCGCCGGCCGCCGGTTCGACCTTGCCGAAATCCAGCGCCTTGATGGCGACTCCTCGCTTGACGAGCTTGCCTTCGAGGATATCCACGACAGACTTCAACTTCCCCGCGTCCTCCGAGATGAGGGTGAGCGTCAGTTCCTTTTCGTCCCAGTCGATCTTGGAGGCGCTTGCCCGAAAATCGAAGCGTGTCGCGATCTCCTTGGAGGCCTGCTGCACGGCGTTGGCGACCTCCTGAAAGTTGACCTTGCTCACCACATCGAAGGAGAAGTCCTGGGGCATGCAGAGATTCTATTCGAGGGTTGAGCAATCCGCTGTAAGAGATCCCTCGCTCCGCTCGGGATGACACGACGCGCGGTATCGCGCGCCGTGTCAGTTCTCGAGGATGCGGGTGCCAGGAGGTCCGGAGATACGGTAGTCGGAGGCGGGCCGCGGCTTGCCTTTGCGCCACTCCTCGAAACGGAATTCCGACCGGCTGCCCGAGGAATCCTCGTAGGCGAGACCCAGGATGGCTCCGTCCGCGGCGATGGAGAGGCGTAACCAGGCGAGGTCCGGTCTCGGGGAGCGCGGCGTTAGCAGCAGGCGGCTGCCTCCGGCCTCTCCGGTCTCGAGCGTGATCGTGTACTGGCGTTCGAGCTCCGAGGGGTCTGAGAGAAAGACGATCGGCAGCCGGGCGCGATCTTCCGGGGGAAGCTTCCGGATCGTGAGCTGCCTGTCTTCCGGCGTCAGAAGGCGGCCTTCGCCGGCCTCGTAGGTGAAGATCTTTTTTTCGGGGCTCGCGTAGTCGAACCTCAAACGTTGCGGCGCCTGGATCCATACGGTCCCGGATTCGCGCCTGGCGGTGGCGAAGCCCGCGGGGGTGTAGGTCTGTGTGAAGGACGCCGAGTGCGCCGAGCCATCCGTATAGAGAGAGGAGACCCGGTCGAGAAGTGCCTTGGCAACAGGGGGCATCGTTCCCGCGAGCAGCAACAAGGGCGCCAGGAGGAATCGGTTCAATGTCGGAAATGACGTTTGGGCGCCTGCAGAAGGGCGATCTGGCGCTCGTCGGCGGCGGCGATGATTTCTCTGTCGCGGATGGAGCCTCCGGGCGCGACCACCGCCGTCACGCCGGCGTCGGCCAGGGTGTCGAGGCCGTCGCGAAACGGGAAAAAAGCGTCGGAGGCGGCGCCACAGTTGACGATCGGGAGCACCGGCTTGGACGCGGCCAGCCGGCAAGCATCCACGCGGCTCATCTGTCCCGCTCCGATGCCGATGGTCTGGCGGGCGTTGGCGAGAACGATCGCGTTGGACTTGACGCGCCGCACGACCTTCCAGGCGAGCTCGCACGCCGCCCGCTCGACGGCGGTCGGCTTGCGCTGAGAGACAAGGCGCCAGGCCGAAGTCTGGTCCTGGTCGGTGTCGGCATCCTGGACGAGCAGCCCTCCCTCGATGCGCTTCCAGTCGATCGTGCCCGCCGGCCGCCGGGAGACCGGCACTTTCAACAGCCGGATGTTCGGCTTCTTGCCGAAGAAATCGATGGCCTCCTGCGTGTAATCATCGGCCGCGACGACCTCGACGAAGTGCTGCAGCACGAGAGATGCCAGCGCGCCGTCCACGCGCCCACGGATCGCGATGATGCCGCCGAACGCTGCCAGCGGGTCGCACGCGAAGGCACGCCCGAAGGCCTCGACGATCGTCTCGCCGGTCGCCGCGCCGCACGGGTTGTTGTGCTTGACGATGACCGCCGCAGGGCCGTCGAAATCCCGCGCGAGCGCGACGGCAGAGTCGAGATCGAGCAGGTTGTTGAATGACAGCTCCTTGCCCTGGAGCATTTCGAAGCGCACGACGGCGTCGGCTGGAGCTTGGGGCTCGCGGTAGAGGGCCGCGCGCTGGTGCGGGTTCTCGCCGTACCGCAGAGCGCCGACGCGCTCGAAGGCGAACACCAGGTTCTCGGGGAAAGCTTCTCCCCCTCGCGCAAACTCGGAAAGCGACCGCGCGATCGCGGCATCGTAGGCCGCCGTGCGCGCAAACGCCCGGCCGGCCAGGCGCGCACGCGTCGCGAGCGTGGTGCCGCCCGTCGAGCGGATCTCGGCGAGAAGGTCCTCGTAGTCTTTGGGCTCGACGGCCACGGCCACGCGGGCGTGATTCTTCGCCGCCGCCCGGATCAACGCGGGGCCGCCGATGTCGATCATCTCGATCGCGTCGGCGAGCCGCGCTCCGCGGGAAACCGTCTCTTCGAAGGGATAGAGATTAACGACGACGAGATCGAAGGCCTCGATCGCCGCTCCCGCCAGGTCATTCGCATGGTCGTCGCGGGTCTCGTCGGCGAGCACGCCGCCGAAGATCTTGGGATGGAGAGTCTTGACGCGGCCGCCCAGGATTTCCGGAAAACCCGTTGTCTCCTCGACCGACACGACCTCGACGCCCTCCTTTTTCAAATGCGCGGCGGTGCCACCCGTCGAGATGATCCTGACGTCGCGGGAGGCGAGCTCCCGCGCCAGCTCCACGATGCCGGTCTTGTCATGCACCGAGACGAGGGCCCGGCGGACCGGGCTGACTGCGGAAGGAAAGGGGATCGGCTCGGGCATCGCGAAGCAATATTACCGTCATCGCTCTTGAGAGACCGTCGAGCCCGGATAATTCACGGGCACCCAGCCGAAACATCGCATGCCGTTGAGAGGTGAGGCTTTTCTTCGTCCTGGATCGTCTCAAGCCGAGGTGCACCTTGTCCCCGCGAGAGATTTTTCGTCGGGACGAGGAAGACCGACGACGGTGATGCCGGGGGCATCGCAGAGGAGGTCTGACGATGTATCCGGCGGAAAAGATCCGCGGAGCGGCTGGAGTCGTTCGTGAATTATGCGGGCTAACATGGAACCATGACGGACGCCGAGCTGCTCGTCGAGGCAAGAGGACTTTACTGCCCGATCCCGGTCTTGCGTCTCGCGAAGGCTTTTCGCGCCCAGCCGGCGGGAACCGTTGCCCGCCTCCTTGCGACGGATCCCGCGGCCTTGGAAGACGTGGAGGTCTTCTGCCGAGAGCGCGGACATGAGCTGCTGGAATCCCGGCGCGAGGCCAAGGTCTTTTCGTTCCTCGTTCGGAAAGGCGCCTCGCGCTGATTCGCCGGCGTTCGATGTTTGAGGATTCAAGAAGACCGGGCCTCCTTGAACCTTGAACCCTCGAACCCTTGAACTGACGTCAGAAGAGTTTCAGCAAGAGGATGTTGATGACGAAGCCGTGGACGCCGTGGCTGACGACGGGAGTTCCGATCTCGCCGCGGAGGATCGAGTTTTGCCAGGGACCGTTGACCGAGGCGAGCAGCCCGGCCCCCGAGAAGTACGTGTTGTTGAAGCCGGAGCGTTTGTCCTTGAGCAGCGCCTGGTCGTAAAAGCCTTCGAAACGGATGATGTCCTCGATGTTGAGGCCGTAGGAAACGTTGCCGACGAAGGCGCTCTCCGTGCGGAGACTTCCGGACTGGTAGCCCCGCACCGGGTTTCCCGAGAACGATCCGAACTCGTACTTGGAAAAGCGGTCGAGATTGCTGCCGCTCTGATACGACAGGCCGAGGTGCAGCTTGCGAAATCCGGAAAAGTAGCGGTCTTTCGAAAGGGAGAGAGAATACCTCCAGTACTCCTTCTGCTTCGGGTCGAACTCAGAGGTCAAGGGATCGCCCCAGAGTTCCCAGCGTCTCCGGCGGTAGAATGATCCGCTCGCAATCGCGTTGAAACCCGAGAGGTTGCCGACGAGCTTGACGTCCGCGCCGTCGGTGAACGTGTCCACGGGCGTGATGAAATTCGGCCCCGTATCCTTGTCGCGCTGAAAGTTGTCCCACTTGGTGAAGATGCCGAGCGACGCCTTGAGATACGGCCCGAGCGGATGCCCGACGTTGACCTGGAAAACGGCCGGGAGGTGCTTCAACTTCTCCGCGGGAACCTCCTTGCCGTTGCGGTAAGACACGTCTCCGGACGCGAAAGCCACCGCGAAGACGTCCGCTCCCAGATCGAATCGGCTTCCTCCAAGCGACGGATCGGTGTAGTTGGCCGTCAGGAGCGCCCCGGCGAAAAACACCGAGAGCTGTTTTCCCGTGCCCCAGAGATCGAAGTTGAAATGCTGGATCCCCAGGAGAGGAATCGGATAGTCGAGGGAGCCGTCGTAGAAGGCCCCGAGCAGGCCGAACGTGCTCTTCTTCGAGATCGTCTCCTCGACGATGCGCGCGCCGGGCCTCCCGGGATCGGGCACGAGGTAGCGCATTCCTTTCTCCGTGTCCCGGATCATCTGGGCCTGCGAGGCATGCGCGGCGGCGAGCCGTTCGTCGAAGTCCGGCGGGTTGACGCGGACCGACTGCATGATGACGTCGCGCTCGATGGCGGTGGTTCGCCCGGCCGTCGAGAACACCTGTTCGCCCTTGATCTCCAGAGGCAGAACGACGTCGAGGAGGCCGGGGACCGGACGGTAGAACTCGCTTTGAACGTTCGAGAGTGTCTCGCCCCTCAGGTTCAATTGCACCGAATCGCGGCGCAGCAGCGCGAACGTCTCCTGGTCGATCCACACGCTGCCGCGGTAGATCGGCTTTTCCCCGGTCGTGGTCCTGGGAGTGAAGAGGATGTGGTAGGCGCGGCGGCCGGCGATCGTGTCCTCACCGTGGAGCGCGTAGTCGTAGTCTTCGGAGAGTCGGATATCGAGCGGCAGGGTCGTCACCTTCTCGGGCTGAAGAATTGGAAGCTTGGGAAGCGTCCTGCCCTTCCACTTCACCCCGTTTAAGTAGAACTCGTCCCACTCCCAGTCGGGGGGCTGGCCCCGGCGGAAGTAGAAGGGGCCCAGGATCGTCAGGTCGAAGGTCTCGTTGACCTCGCCAATCCGAAACCGCAGCGAAGCCTTCATGTCGGCGATGAAGGACCCCGTCCGCTCGCGCTGCCCGGCGTCCCAGGCCCGTTCGCGCGCCACGATCTCCTCGGCCGTCAGGCCGCGAACGGCGCCGACTTCCACGGTTGTCTTCTCTGCGCCGGGCCGGCGGGCGGGGTGGAAGACTACGGCCAGAGCGCCTTTTGAAGAGTCGAGCGTCAGGATCTTCGATCCGGTCAGGGTGAAGTCGCGCCGGGCGCCGGACTCGACGTTCTCGACGGAGGCGCTCGCGTACGTATTCCGAGGCAGCTCCAGCTCGATTCGGGGCGAGGCGCTCCACGGCAGGAAGAGGATCGGGGTGAACGCCTTCGCGTCGAAGAATTGAACGACCTGGTAGGGCTTCGTCTCCCAACCCTGAGGCGCCGAGGGATTGGCAATCCATTGCGTCGCCTTCGTAGGCGTCGGGTCGCGGGAGACGTTCTCGGTCAAGTAGATCTGGAGCCGCGAGATCGCTGTGAAGTCCGGCTCGCCAAACCGCGGGTCCGCTTCGTGATTCTGGAGGAGCCCGGCGAGCGAGACCGACAACCCGGCGGCATGCTCCCGCCCGATCGCCCGGATGATGCCGCTCGCGGCCGTCGAGCCGCCGAAACGGTCATAGGCCGTCAGGACCCAGCGGCCGGCAATCGTCCGCAGAGGCACCGGAGAGCGGTTCTCGCGGTCCACCAGGGCGTCCACGTAGGGAGCCAGCTCCTCCTCCAGCGCCGGGTCCAGGGAGCCCCCGGCGTCCAGCCCGACCGGCGCGGCCGGAGACCCTCCGCGGAAGGCGGAGGAAAGCCGCTTGACCGCATAGGCGACGCGGGTTGCGTCGGAGACCGAAGGAATTTCGAGGATCGCGCCGGCGGCCGAACGCAAGGCAGACAGCCGGTCCGCCGCCTGCTCGATCCGCGCGTCCTCGAGGTCAGACAGGCGAACGAGGAAGAAGCAGGAGGCGGCCGCGATCCCGGGCGGCGAAGTCTCGTCCAGCAAGGCGAGAACGAGAGCCTCGCCGTCCGGCGAGCAGCCCCCGTCGCTCCTCTCGGCGGCAAGGTGCAGGCGCTCGGCGCCGCGCGCGCGCGACACGAACATGCACAAAAGAAAAGCGCCCGCGAGGAAGCGGGCGCGAGGGATGCGGCTCATCGGGCTCGGCAACCCGAACTGCCGGAAACTTGTTCCCGTTTTCCGGATGTTGGTTTCACCCGAATACCGAATACCGCCGCTCTACCTTCGGACCCTCTCCTTCTCCCTCGTCGGCTCGGGCGCCGGAGTCGCCGGCTTTTCCGCCGGCGGCTTGACCGTTCCCGACTCGGCCGCGACGGGCGCGGGGGCCAGATTCAAGTGCTTGCGCAGCTTCGTCTCGATCTCGGCGGCGAGTTGCGGGTTCTCTTTGAGGAACTGCTTGGCGTTCTCGCGTCCCTGGCCGATGCGCAGGTCGCCATAGGAGAGCCAGGCGCCGGTTTTTTCCAAGATTTTCGCCTCGATCCCCATGTCGATCAACTCGCCCTCGCGGGAAATCCCCTCGCCGTACGTGATGTCGAACTCCGCCTGCCGGAAGGGGGAGGCGACCTTGTTCTTGACGACCTTGACCTTCGTGCGGGAGCCGACGACCGTCTCGCCGTCCTTCAAGGACGCGATCCTCCGGATGTCGATCCGGATCGAGGCGTAGAACTTCAGGGCGCGGCCGCCCGTCGTCGTCTCGGGGTTGCCGAACATCACGCCGATCTTTTCGCGGATCTGATTGATGAAGAGGAGCGTCGTGCGGGACTTCGAGACGATCGCGGTGAGTTTCCGCAACGCCTGCGACATCAGACGCGCCTGGAGCCCCATCTGCGCCTCGCCCATCTCTCCCTCGATCTCGGCCTTGGGGACGAGCGCTGCGACCGAGTCCACGACGACGACATCGATCGCCCCTGAGCGGATGAGCATCTCAGCGATCTCGAGCGCCTGTTCGCCGTTGTCCGGCTGCGAGACGAGCAGGTTATCCGTGTCCACGCCGAGCTTGTGCGCGTAGTCGGCGTCGAGCGCATGCTCGGCGTCGATGAACGCCGCGAGGCCTCCCGTCTTCTGGGCCTGCGCGATGATCTGCAGCGAAAGGGTCGTCTTTCCGGAAGCCTCTGGGCCGAAGACCTCGACGACGCGGCCCCGCGGGATTCCTCCCACGCCCAGAGCCGCGTCCACGGCGAGCGAACCGGTCGGAATGACCGACAGGACTTGCTGGGGCTGGTCCCCCAGCCGCATGATCGAGCCCTTGCCGAACTGCCGCTCGATCTGTGTCAGCGCCGTTTCGACGGCGCGCCATTTCTCGGTGGATTTCTCGCTGGACATCTCCTCACCTTTCTCAACTTGTGGCGGAGCTTTTGCTCGCAACCATTGCGCGTCTCTGCGTTATGCGGCACGCGTCACGTAAGTGCGCGATTATAGACTCCGGGCGGAGAGTTCGAAACGATGAGGACCGCGTCATCATCTCTTGGCGAGAACCGCGTGTCAACGGCGGACTTTCGCCGCGCTTTTCGGGATTCTCCGGTCGCGACGCTCCTTTCGATGGGCCTCGGGGCGGGGCTCTCGCCGTTCGCGCCGGGCACGGCCGGCTCGGCGCTGGGCCTCGCCTTGGCCTGGTTTCTCGCCCGCGCTCTCTCGACCACGCCTCCGAGTCTGACCGCGGTGGTCGGACTCTTGATGTCCGGGCTGCTCGTGGGCCTGGCTGGCGTTTCCTCCTCGGCCCGGACCGCGCGCATCCTCGGGGCCAAGGACCCCGGATGCATCGTGATCGACGAGATCGCCGGACAGTTTTTTGCCTCGGCAGCCGTGCCCCTCTTTCGTTACCCGACTCCGCGGGCGGAAGTGCTCGCCTGGCTCGCGTCCTTCTTTCTCTTCCGCTTCTTCGACGTCTGGAAGCCGGGAGTGGTCCGGCGCCTCGAGAATCTGCCGGAAGGCTGGGGGATCGTGGCGGACGACGTCGCCGCGGGATTCCTGGCGGCGGGTTGCGTGGCGGCGGCGGCCTCTCTCCTGGGCTGGTGGCCGTGAAGCTCGCGCTCACCGCGCAGGAGGGCGTCGTCACCGCCGACGAGCCCCTCGGCCCGCTCACCACGTGGAAGAT
>WNGB01024796.1_pt1 | contig 12073 bp, 8 predicted proteins | sample 5400681 | NCBI WGS metagenome assembly WNGB01 (sample SAMN13153367, study PRJNA577476) | soil metagenome | isolation source: 115 cm soil or saprolite under grassland replicate 2 | place: USA:California | collected 2016-06-15 | reverse complement strand
CAGTGCGGAGGCGCTATTTCACCTCTCCTGCCAGGTCAGCAGCGATCACGCCATCCACATTACCGATCACGCCGTGGCGATACACTTGTATCGTACGGTGCAGGAAGCTGTCAACAATGCGGTGCAGCATGGCAAAGCCCAGCATATTATGATCACACTCTCCGTCCTGCATGGGTGCCTGACACTTATGGTGCATGATGATGGAGTGGGTTTTTCTGCGGTGATGGCAGAACAGCACGGCATGGGGCTGCGCATCATGCACCACCGGGCGCACATGATCGGTGCCACCCTGGAGGTCCAGCGCGGGACTCTGGGTGGCACGAGTGTCATCTGCACGCTGGCTAATCCGACGCTCGTATCGGTGAATCAGGTGCCGTCTGGTACCCGCTCTTAAGCAGGACGAGGTGCTGGAGTCCCCATCGCAGTCAGGTCGTGATAGAGATAACACGCGACATACCGGTCGTTACTCCCTACCTGCAGCAGCGGTGGGCTAGTGGCGGCACACTGTGCCATGGCGTGCGGACACCGTGTGCGAAAGCGACACCCTGAGGGGGGATTGATGGGATTCGGCGGGTCTCCCATGAGCGGCGGGTGGTCCAGGCGTTCGTCAGGATTCATGGAAGGCGCCGACGCAAACAGCGCCTCCACGCTGGCGGCTAATTCCTGCAGGGCAAAAACCAGACCGTACGTCTCCAGGGTCACTGGCACCAGGCCCCGCGCCAGCTTGCGGGCCTGCTCGATGGCCTGGTTCACAAAGGCGACAATCTGCGCGGCCTCGGCAGCTTCCTCAGCATGGCAGGCTTTGAGTCGTTGTGCCAAGACCTTGCTGAGAAAGGCAATCCCGGTCAGTTGTTGCCCCAGGCTATCATGCAGATCATACCCGATGCGTTGCCGTTCACGCTCGCTGATCTCTAACAGTTCGCGCTCTAACTGGCGACGCTCCGTCACATCGTGTGCGACCGTGAGAGCACACGGGGCCCCATCGAGTTCGATCTGCTCGATCGATAGCAGCATCTCACGCATGGTCCCGGATTTGGTCCGAAATCTTGCTTCAAAGTCGTACACCGCCCCCTGAGCCCGCAGCAGCCGGGCCACCGTAGCCAGATCTTTAGGATTGACCCACTGCCCTAGATCGTGCGAGGCGCGTCCGATGACTTCGTCGCGGCTATACCCAAAGAGACGTTGGAAGCTGGGATTCACGTCAATGTAATGCCCGTCCATGCTGGTAAGGATGATGGCGTCCGGGCTGACGTGAAACGCTTTCACAAAGCGCTCCTGCGCCCGTTGGAGCTCTGCAGTGCGTTCCGCGACACGACTCTCGAGCTCAGTGCGAGCCTGTTGCAACTCTTCCTCGTGATGTACCAGCTCAGTGATGTCCTGGGCATGCCCCAGGACATAGGGTGGTTGCCCAGCCTCCTCATAGCGGATATTGTGATAGGCCCACACCCGTTCCTGGCCGTTTTTCATGAGGACGCGCATCAGACCACTGTCAGTGGGCTGGTGGCGGATCCGCTCCAGATAGGCAGAGAACATGGGCCGTGTCGAGGGTACCAGAAACAGGCTGAGCTTTTGCCCAATTCCCTCATGTGGCTCATAGCCCAGCGCGCGTGCGGATGCGGGGTTGATAAAGAGCAGCACACCATCAAGGTCATGCAGGCAGATGAGCCCCTGGCCGTGTTCAACGACATGACGATACCAGGCGTGGTCCCGTGCTCCAGCGTGGGGAGGGGGGGGAGATGGCGACAGTGCAGTTTCTAATGCCGCACAGCGTTGACGGAGAACTGCGAGTTCGTCGATGAGTTGCTCTTTGGTCTTCTCTGCGTCGTACATACAGCACTTGCCTCGTTCATCCCTTGACGGCTCCAGTCATACCAGAGACGTAATGTTCGACGAAAAAGGAGTAGATAAAGGCGATCGGAATCGAGCCAAACAAGGCGCCCGCCATCAGCGCGCCCCAGAAGAACACATCCCCCTTGATCAGTTCGCTGACCACGCCAACGGGAATCGTCTTTTGCTGCGGCGACGAGATGAACACCAGGGCATATAAAAACTCATTCCAGGACAGGGTGAAGGAAAAAATGCCAGCCGAGAGAATCCCAGGCATCCCCAGGGGCAAGACAATTTTGGTCATTGCCTGGAGGCGCGTGGCTCCATCGATGCGGGCACACTCTTCAAGCTCCCGCGGAATGGTCTTGAAATAGCCCATCAGCAGCCATGCTGAAAAAGGTACCAAAAAAGTGGGATATGTCAAGATCAGGGCCCATGGCGAGTCCAGCAGGCGCAATTCGGCAATGACAGAGGCTAGAGGAATGAATAACAAAGTTGGCGGGACCAGGTAGGTAATAAAGATAATGATCCCAAAACTGGTGGAGCCAGGGAATTTTAAACGCGACAGCGCATACCCAGCGAGCACACCGGCAAACAGCGACACTACCGTCGAGGCCGTCGCAATACAAAACGTGTTCCAGGCCCAGCGGGTAAAGATGGTGTTTTGAAAGAGGTACAACCAGTGCGAGAGGGTCGGATGCCAGACGAAAAACGGCGCATTCCTGGCATTATATAACTCGACGTCCGGCTTGACAGACGTGACCATCATCCAATAGAACGGGAACAGCAGGGCCACGAGAAACATAAACAGCGGGATGTAAAACACTATTAAGCGCTTGCGGAAGGTCTCACCAATGCGTGCTTCCATAGGATGACGTCACTTTGTATGCGGGTTGCTTATTGGTTGCCTTCCTTGCGCAGGTACAACAGCTGCCAGAGGATAACTAGAGCCAGGAATGGAAACATGAACAGGGCTACTGCAGCACCTTCTCCCAGATTTCCCGACGCCATACCAAGTTGGTAGGCCAGTGTGGCAAAGAGATGGGTGCTGTTGTGTGGTCCACCCCGGGTCAGTACATACACCACCTGAAAGTCAGCAAAGGTGATCACAAAGGAGAATACGATCACCACCACCGCGATCGGTTTAATCAGAGGCACCGTAATGTGCCAGAACTTTTGCCAGCCCGTGGCCCCGTCAATATCGCCAGCGTCGTACAGCTCAGACGGCACAGTCTGTAGCCCGGCAAGGAACGAGATGGCAAAGAAGGGAATGCCCCGCCACGTATTCACCAGGATGATGGAAAACATCGCCCACTTGGGGTCACCGAGCCACAAGGGCCCCCGAAAATACCCGAAATCCGCGTTGAAGAGGCTCTCGGCAGTCTGCCAGAGCCAGCGCAGCCCCCAGTTGAAGACACTGAACGTGGCATCGAACATCCACACCCAGGCCAGGCCGCTGAGCACGGTGGGGACAATGAACGGCAGTAAGACCGTGGCGCGGACGAAGCGTGCAAAGCGCATCTTGCGATTCAGCAAGACCGCCAGCCACATGCCTAAAACGGCCTTCAGGACCGTGGCAGTCAAGGTAAAAAACACCGTGTTCCAGACCGTGCGCCAGAAAATCTGACTCTCAAAGAGATGCGTAAAATTGCGCAGGCCAATAAAGTTGGCGGGTTTGCCAACCAGCTTGTCGGTAAGCGACAGCCACACCCCCAGGCTGAAAGGATAGGCAATAAAGACGACAATCAGCAACAGGGCTGGCGTCATCAACACATAGCCGAGGACCGCCTCGTTCTCCAGCCAGGTAGTAATGGTTGCGAACCGGGAGAGGCGCTGCCTGGCAACAGCCTCCTGGGACCTGAGCACCCCTGGGGATGGTGTCGCCGTGGCGGGATTTTTTGGTGTTGTTTTCAAAAGCGCCTTCCTCTCACGCCGTCTCCCAGTGAGAGACGGCAGTAGCCCTCCCCCGCCTCTAGCTGCGTTCGTAGACGTTCTTCAGCTCTTGCTGGGCCCAGGCAATGGCGCTTTTCGGTGGCTCGCCTTGCACCACCTTGGCAAAGAGGTCCACGATGATGTACTTCGCCCACACCTCCGCGGCCTGGCGGTTGTAGGGCCCGGCATAGCCAGCATTACGGCCATACTTCGGCAGTTCACGGAAAATCGTCACGACCGGGTCAGCGTCCCACATGGCATGCTGCTGCCACTCCGGCAGCGGACCATTGATATAGCCCTTGTTGGTCACGAAAAACTTCTCGAAGCTCTCTTTCTGGTGGCAAAACCGGATATAGTCCTTCGCCACATCCTTGTTCTCAGAATATGTGGTGATGCAGTTCGAAAACTGCCCAATAGTGTGGAAGCGGCCAGCCGGACCGCTCGGTATCAAGAAATGTCCAATCTTGTCTGCCATACCGGGCGCCGCTTTCTCCGGGTTGTTCCGCGCCACGAAATAAATGCTGGCCCCGTTCAGCGTGCAGGCGATAGTCTCAGCCAGAAATGCCCGGTTGTTGCTGCTGTCATCCCAAGCCAGCCCTCCCTCATCACACGCCGCAGACCAAAACTCTTTCACGAACTGCGCCGCGGCCAACGTCTCTTTGCTGTTGAGTGCCACTTTGCCTTTGTCGTCGACTTCTACACCGCCGAAGGACCACAACAAGGGATAGGCAAAACCTGGGGCATCGCCGAAGGTATGGCCCAGGGTCTGGCCAATGGGCATGCCAAATTTTTTCAATTTCTTCCCTGCAGCGAGATGTTCTTCCCAGGTGTCGGGGAGCTTGTTGATCCCCACCTTCTGGAAAATGTCCTTACGATAGGTGTTCGCACCACCCCCAAAGAAGTACGGCACACCGCGGGCAACGCCTTCTACCTTCACGGCGTCCATGATGAACGGATAAAACTTGTCGCCCCCGAGTTCAGCAATGAGCTGATTGTGGTCTTCGAGACCGCCAGCGTAGAGTTGCGGGTAGTTATTGTTCAATTGCAGGATATCGGGCCCCTTGTGGCCTTCAATCGCCGCCGTGGCCCGGGCGGGCAGGTCGTTGGCGTTGACGTGTTCCAGGGTGACCTGCACCCCAGCCTGCTTGCCGAACTCAGCCGCCTGTTGGTCTCTGACGACATCAGCTTCCTTGACGAAACTACTCCATTCCAGGATGTGCAAGGTCCTGGTCTGGGCAAAGGCCGGCGCCTTGCCGCCTACAAACTCCACACCAGCGGTTGCCGCCAGAGCCATACTCGTGGTGAGAAAGGCGCGCCGCGTCAGACTCCCTGGTAGGCTTTCTCCAGCTTGCTGTGGCACTCTCTGTGGCATACGTCTGCTCCTTCATACTGCAGCACCGCCCGCAGGGAGCGGTAGGCATGCTTCCGGGCCGGCATGATATGGTAACAGCCAATTAGGATGCTTACTGTAGGGCAAGGATTGAGAGGAGTCAAGAGATGGCACTATGAGGAGCTGACAGTCGTGCCAGGGGAAAGGTAAAACTCTCACTTCACAAAGTTGGCAAAGACGCGCTCGTACTCCTTGGAGAGGGTGCTATATTCCTCGGCCAGGAGATCTCTCTCAGCTTGCAAACGCTCGACGTCAGCTTCGCATCCGGCGAGTTTGGTCTTCAGGACCTGGACATCGCCACGCAGATTCTGCTGGGTCTGGCTCTCTGTCTTGAAATGTTGCAGGAGTCTCTCTTTCCCCTCGAGGTCATGGGTCAGGCGCGCATTCGTCATACGGAACTCTCTCGCGGCGTGCTGCAGGGACAAGCGTTGCTTATACAACAGTTCTGACTCCTCTACGGCACGCATGACGATAAGCTTCTTGTTGTGCAGGTCGCGCTGCATACGGGTATGCGCATAGCGCAAAGCGTCCAGTTCTCCCGTCATCTGCTGGAAGGTATGCTGCAGGGCAGTGAGTTTTTCTTGGTCCTGCTGGGCTAGCGCCGTCCGTGTCTGCAGCGCCTCGACGTGCTGCTGCAGGGTTTTGCTGGTCTCCTCGAGTCGGCCCATCGACTCATCCATGCTGCTGTCATCGAGCACCGCTACCACCTGGCTGAGGTCGGCGGTGTTGGGTGATGCCTCGGCCATCTCAGCCTCAGCAAGCGCAGCGTCAGCGGGGAGGGCAGGAGGAGGGGAAGAGAGCGCCGCCGCTGGATCCGTGCCCTCATGGTCGGCACGCTGCATCTCTGCCATCTCGGCGCGTAGACGCCGCTGTAGCTTACGAGCGCGCCAGAGGAAGAAGCCCCAGAGCCCGTTACTGAGAAGAAATGCTTCGGCCAAGAGTAGGAGAGCCCAAATCGGCATTTGTTGCATGGGACACCTTCTGGCGTTGTATACGATAGCGATAGAGCCCATAGCCACTCACACCGACGAGGACGAGTATGCCATTGAGCACCAGGAATGTGCGTACTGTGCCCGTCCCGGCATCGTGCGAGTTGGCTGCGGACGGTGCGGGTGGGGGACTCGGAGCAGGAGCAGTAGGGGTGACAGGCAAAGACCAGGGGCCTTTCACGAGCATAAAAGGCTCTGCTCCTCTCGGGTGAGCGCGAATGTGCAGGATGACCTGTCCGGTCTGCCCGGCAACGAGTGGCGGGATAGTCGCCTCAAACCTCCCGGTCTGAGGAGAGGGCAAGGCTATCCGGGTGGTTGACCGGTTATCCGTGGTGCGCTCTGCTTCTACTGCCAGCGTCTCGAAAGGTGGGCAGGCATCGCTCAGGAGCAGCCGCGCCATCATCGGAGGAGCCGATGAGACCGCCGTTTGAAAACAGAGAGGGTGTAAGGTAAACGACCGCGTGCGCTGCCGCTGCAAGGTGGGGCTGGTAGCCGTCACCATCAAGGCGTATTCACCTGGCATCTGGAGAGCAGGTAGGGTGGCAGCAAACACCCCGGCGCTTTGGGGAGCCAGTACGAGGCTCACGGTCTCTTTCTGCGGTGTGGTCACCTCAGCGCGCACCGTCAACTGTCCTACCTGTTGGGCATCGCGTATGGGTTGCCCTTGGTCCTGAAGGAAGGCACGCAGGCTGATCAGCTCGCCGACCTCGTGGTATGGCGGGCTGAGTTCCACCTGGAGACTGAGAGTACTCGAGCCGATGATCGCCACGCCCTCCTGCACCCCGCTAGGCCGCTCGATCTGCCAGGTGCCAGGTTCTGGCTGGGTTATCTGCACCCGGTCGTATGACGGGGTAGAGTTCCAGGTCATCCCGGGAGGCACCTTATCTGCATGTGCTACCCCATGCTGTGGGGTGACCAGACCAATGCGTTCATGCGGATCGCGCTTGGCGAAAACGAGTGAGACGTCCTTGATGCTATCGTCGATCAAAAAGTTCCCTTGGCCTGAATGAACAATTGACTAAAGGCTTTATGGAGTATGGTGGCGTTGTCAATAAAGCGGAATTCCCCACTGGTTGCCTGGGCCATCTCCTGTAAAAGTGCCTGATCTGCCTCTGCAGTCAAGGCAATCGTATAGAGGGCAATGTCACGCTGCCGATACTGCGGCAAGACAACCTGCTTGATATGCGACAGAAGTGCTGGTTCTTCACTCCGCCGTCGCTTGCCCAAATCGAGCTGGCCGTCGGTGAGCAGTAACACCAGATCGTGATAGACCTTGTCTGGATCAGGGGAGAAACCGGCGAGTCCCGCTTCCAGGGCAGCGGCGAGATCGGTGGTCTGCCCGATAAACTTGAGGGCGCGCAGTTGCGTTTGCAACTGCGTTCTGGTCGTCGGGTTCGTAAGTGTTCGGACAGGAACGAGGGGGACACCACGATCACTAAAGGCTACGAGCCCGAGAGCATCCTGAGGTTGGGCCAGATCGACAAAGAGCTGTGCCGCCATGAGGCTCAGACGCTGCGGGTCGTTTTGGCGCATGCTCCCGGAAACGTCAAAGACAATGATGGCCCGCATCGGCTTGGGCGCTTCTGCGCCCCATGCCAGCGCGAGATCAAACCAGATGGCCAGCAGGAGGAGCAACGCCAACGGAATATGCTGTGGCTTGCCGCGGTGCTTCATGATGGGTCTCCCCGTACCTGTGTCCCCTGTGTGGCAAGGCGAGGGGGAAGCTCCTGCGAGGTTTTATAGCCTTCGAAGGCGCGCAAGGCTTCCTGGAGGTTGGCATCAGTCAAGTCGCCTCGGACGACCAGGGCTTCACCGAGCAGGAGTATGTAGGAGCGACGACGCTCTTCGAGTATCGCCAGTTGGGCTGCATCCAGCAACCCGAGTTGGGTCACGGTCTCCTCGAAGAACAGACCCATGCGACGTTGGTGCGCGAGAACGCGACGTAGTGCCTCCACGGCCAGCATGTTTTCCAACACAGCGACCAAGCCGAGGCTGGGAACAAGCTCTTTTTGTAATGCAGATGCCTGCTCCACCCGCTCTTCAGAGACCCATCCTGCTTTCACCAGAAACCGTCCGAAAAGAAGAGGGATATAACGCATCATCACTCCGTGGCTATGTTCCGATATAGCGGGATCGCATGTGTCCCGTCAGCTACTCGCTCTAGTTAACTGAGACCTTGCCTTGTATATTTGACCTTTTATCGGCACACAGGGAGCAGAACTTGAGCGGGATTGTCTCTGGTCTAGGGGGGTAGAGGAACAGTGAACAGGGAGGTAGACCCGCCGCTCCAGGGGGTTGGTGTCTGCGGCGTCACAACTGCCCGAGCTTGGGATCGAGACGATCCCGGCTCTGACTTCATCTCACACCTCCTCTGTCCCTGAGCGCCCTGACCGGACATAGACCGCCACCAGGTCGTGGATCTCGCGCAGCAACTCTTCACGGCTGTGGGCCCCCTTCTGGAGGATCCGTTCCACATAGCCGTTGAGGCGCTGGCGGTCTTCCGGCGTGAGGTCCTTCGCCGTCACCACCACGACGGGGATGGACCGCCAGGCAGCTTGTTGGCGCAGCGCCTCGAGGAACGCGAAGCCGTCCATCTCCGGCATCATCAGGTCCAGCAGGATGAGTTCCGGTTGGCTTGCGGCCACTCGCTCTAACGCCACACGTCCATTAGTGGCTTCAGTCACTGCCCAGCCCTCTTTGGTCAGCATGCGCCACAGCATCTCGCGCGTGTCGGCATCATCTTCGACGACGAGCACGGTGCAGGGCGGGTGTGCACACTGATATTTCTTCAGAATGACAGCGAGCCGGTCCCAGTCGATGGGCTTGGTGAGGTAGTCGGCCGCACCCAGCGCGTAGCCCAGGTTCTTGTCGTCTACGATCGTCAGCAGAATCACCGGGATGTCGGCCAGGAGAGGATCAGCCTTCAGTGCCGTCAGCACGGCCCAGCCGTCCAGGCCCGGCATCATCACGTCCAGGGTGATGGCATCAGGTCGTGCACCGTCGGGTCGTCGTCGATGACCAGCACGGTGGGCGTCCCTTCCGGCAGGGCGCTGGCCGGTGGGGTCTCTACCCGTAGCGCCGCAGCGGCCTTGGGATCGACGACTGCCGCCGGGAGCCGGATGGTGAAGGTGGACCCCTGGCCCGGCGCACTCGCGACCGTGATGTCGCCGCCCATCATCTGACAGAAGTGCCGCGTGATCGCCAGGCCCAGGCCGGTACCGCCATACTGGCGCGTGGTCGAGGTGTCGGCTTGCGCGAACGCCTGGAACAACCGCCCCATTTGTTCAGGGGTCATGCCGATGCCGGTGTCGGTCACCCGGACCGTGATCCACGCCGCCCCGTCCACCGTCTCACGGGTGACCACCAGCGTGATGGTGCCCTGCGCGGTGAACTTGCAGGCGTTGCTAAGCAGGTTGAACAGACTCTGCCGGACTTTGGTGAGGTCGGCCCGCATGGTGCCGAGATTATCGGCACAGTGGACCGCCAGGGTGTTGTGGTTTTTCTCCACCAGCGGCTGGATCGTGATTACCGCGTCTTGAATCATAGGCGCAATGTCAAAGGTCTCCAGGAAGAGGTCCATCCGGCCGGCTTCGATCTTCGACAGGTCGAGGATGTCGTTAATGAGCGCCAGCAGGTGTTTGCCGGCGGCCTGAATCTTCTGGAGGTCAGGGGTCAAGTCCTCCTGGCCCAGGTCTGCGGCTTCTTCTTGCAACATCTCGCTGTAGCCGATGATGGCATTGAGCGGCGTGCGCAGCTCATGCGACATGTTGGCCAGGAAGGCGCTCTTAGCACGATTCGCCTCTTCGGCCGCCTCTTTCGCCAGGCGCAGCTCTTCCTGCGCCCGCTTGTGCTCGGTGATATCACGGATGATGCCCTGGAACCCCAGAATACTGCCGTCCTTGGCCCGCCATGCTGTTGAAGTGAGCAGGCAGTCCATCTCTGTCCCATCCTTCTTCCGCAGCTTTGCCTCAAAGTCTTTAACAGCACCATTGTGCTCAAGTTCCTGCCGAAACTTGACTCTGTCAGCAGGATGAACATAGTGCTCCCGGACGTTTACCTTCATAATCTCGTCCCGGGTATAACCAAAGAGGTCCAAGAAAGCTTGGTTGACGTCAACGGCCTTCCCCTCCGGTGTATTAATAACGATGGCGTCCTTGCACTCCTCGAACAGGGTGCGATACCTCGCCTCGCTCTCCCGCAGGGCTTCCTCGGCTCGCTTCTGCTCAGTCATGTCCTTGTAAATCGCCAGTGTGCCGATGATCGCGCCGTGCGCGTCGCGCAGGAGGGAGAGGGAAGTATTCACCTCCATCCTACGGCCGTCCTTGGTCTGCAAGGCCGTCTCGTAGCTCCTGATGCGCCCCTCGGTCCGCAGCCGCTGCATGACGGCCTGCACTTCTTCTACTGACCAGTAGAAAATGGCGGCGCGCTGGCCAAGCACCTCTTCGGCGCGGTAGCCAGAGAGCTCTTCGCCCCCTGGACTGAAGTACGTTATCCGGCCGTGGACGTCCGTTGTGATGATGGCATCCGCCGAGTTCTCGGCGATGGACTGGAGGAAGTCTCGGCTTCCCCTGACCTCCTCATAGAGCCGAGCGTTCTCGATGGCGACGGCCGCCTGGGCGGCAAAGAGGGCAAGGAGTTCACGGTCCTGCGCGGTGAAGGGATGCCCCGTGCCTTCGTTGCTGATGACGATCACGCCCACGAGACGCTCCCGGTACAGTAGGGGCTCGGCCACGACGGCAGTGGGACCGAGGCGCTCCATGAAAATGGGGGCTGCATACGACGAAGTCCGGTAGTCGTTGACTAGCAGCCCCTCTCGGCGCTTGGCGACGGTCCCCGCAATGCCTTCACCAAGACTGAGGCGCACGTCCCTCGTCCACTCGCCGCGACCGTGCCAGGCCTGAGGGATCAGGACTTTGGTCGCCTCGTCCCAGAGGTAGATGACGCCCGACGTCGCTGCCTCAACAAGGTCCACGGCGCGCCGGGTGATCAGGCCCAGGAGGGTTGTAAGGTCCAGCTCTCGGGCGATCTCCGCCGTGACCATTCGCACCGCTTCCGCCTGCCTGATGCGCTCGGCCAAGGCCTGCTCTGCCTGCCGGCGTTCGGTGATATCGAGGAGTGTGCCGATGATGGCGGGCTTGCCGCTATACTCCGTTCTGACGCCGCGGGCTTCGACATCAATCAGCGTCCCGTCTTTGCGCTGCCCGCGCGCTATCTGGTGCACGCTTGCCACTTCACCCTGCAGACGCTTCCGAATCGTGTCAGCCACCAGCTCCTGGTCAGCCTCCGCGATAAGATCGAGCATCGATGGTAACGCCTTGAGCTCGTCCTGAGTGTATCCAAAAATCTCCGCTATTTTGGGATTCGCGTATAGCACTTTCCCATCTTGCAGCAGGTAGATACCAACAAGAGACTGTTCAACCAACGTGCGGAATTGCTCTGTGTGCAGCGCTGCTCCCGTCTGCTCGCGCCTGGCTTGCGAAGCTTGCACTGCAGCAAGCTGTCGGCGCAACCCGGCCAATTCATGGATGAGTTGCGCTTTGGTTTTCCTTACATCTTTCATGTGAGCCTCCTAGACCGCTAGGCGGGTCCTGGCGTTGGTAGCGGTGACCTCCATTGGGAGCCGGATCATGAAGGTCAATCCCTGGCCCAGCTCGCTCTCGACAGTCACGTCGCCCCCCATCATCTGGCAGAATTTCTTGGTAATCGCCAGGCCCAGTCCAGTGCCGCCGTACTGGCGCGCCGTGGAGGCTTCCGCTTGCGAGAACGCCTGGAACAGCTTCCCCATCTGCTCGGGGGTCACGCCGATGCCGGTGTCGCTGACGCGGAAGGTGATCCACTCGGCCCCATCCTCCGCCTGGCTCGTGACCTCCAACGCCACCGTCCCTTGCTTGGTAAACTTGCAGGCGTTGCTGAGCAGGTTGAACAGCGCCTGCCG
>WNGB01019729.1_pt1 | contig 12073 bp, 8 predicted proteins | sample 5400681 | NCBI WGS metagenome assembly WNGB01 (sample SAMN13153367, study PRJNA577476) | soil metagenome | isolation source: 115 cm soil or saprolite under grassland replicate 2 | place: USA:California | collected 2016-06-15 | reverse complement strand
CCAACCAAAGATCGTTTCTAATCGTGGCAGAAATGGCGTAGGGAAATGAAACCATGTCGAGCGCGACACCTTTATCTGAGCGGGGAATCTCCGCTGAGGCTATTCGCGCTCCCGGACCCACTTGATGGGCCACTGGCGTACAGTGAATTATGGGCGGGGAAGAATCTGGTGAATGGTCGTGGCCTACCGATGAGTGGGCGTCGGAGTGATTCTCAAAAGTTGAGTGATCAGAATGACCGTCATGGCGCAGGCATGCCTCTAACGCCCACGCGACACCGGCGTAAGTCAAAAATAGACTGAGAAAAATGACGCTTAATTTTCTCACAGAAGCCAACATATACATGGAGTTTTTTGCCTTTTCAATGCAGATTTGGATCATCCATATATGTGAAACGAAGCCTTGAATCGCTTCCAGATTTGACAACCTCACAGGTCGGTAACCATCGCACTAGGTATTGTGTTCGCGTTTATCGGTAAGGTTCTCTGCACGCGCTTCCAGCCTCGTGTTGTGAGCGATTACTGGTGGCCGACTAATAATCCTTCCACCCCTCGTCCAGCCGTAAAATGCAAGAATCAAGAACATGAGAAACAGGGGCACGAGCAAATAATCGAGGTATGATGTCAAAAAGCCCAATCCAACCAACCCGAGCAGAAAAACGAGGAGCGGTGTTAAGCAGCAGAGCGCAGTTGCGATCGAACCCCACAGCCCAGTCCTGCAACATCGGTCTGCCTTGGGATTCCGGGCAGATATTGGCTTGAGAAAACTAAATCTCATTTCAGTTTCAGCATCTCCTTACCACAACAGCAGCGAGGTGGTTGATCGCCACCTTTGCCAGGGGCCGCTCCTTTAGTCACCTCGATCTCACAGCCACAGTCTACATCTGGACAACGATACTTCTCGCCTTTTTGCAATGCCATAACTCCTCCTCAATGAAGGTTTCTCGGCCTGGGCCGAACCACTGCAGTTATGCAGTGGCCCGGCTGGCACATCCGCTTAAACCGCAGAGAGTTCGCCGCGGCGGATGCGCGCCACGAGATCATTCCACTGCTCATGGGTCAGCGTCACAGTGTTGTCATCCTCACCGATGGTGACGCCCCTGTCCGTGATCTCCACTGACGGACAACCGCTGCACGCGGGACATAGGGTGACTTTGATTTGTTCCATGATCTTCACCTCCTTTGATAAAATTGATACACCTTAAACTAAGGTTTAAGGTCAAGGGGGCTCTGAAGAAAATGTTGACGATAGGTAATGTTGCTCGGCGCGTTGGCGTCCGCCCGTCAGCGATCCGATACTATGAAACGCGAGGAATCCTTCGGCCGGCGGCGCGTGGATCGAACGGCTACAGAATTTATGACCGCGACGTGGTGAAGATGCTGTTGTTCGTCAGACGCGCGCAATCACTCGGAATAACCCTCAAGGAAATCATGCCGCTTCTCGATTTGGCCTCTCAGGGGCTACGGCCCTGCGCTCATGTAAAGCACTTGACGCGCAATCGTCTACAACAAATCGATCGCCAGATCCGGGAGCTGCAGTCGCTTCGAAAGGAGCTTCGCGCATTGCTGCGACGTAGAGTCGGCCGGCCCCAAGCGAACGAGGTTTGTCCGATCATTCAACGTGGTGTGGAGAACGTCAACTAGGGGTTTTCGTCGATAGTCGTCTTCCGATCAATTTTACGGCTAGGCTGCTCCGGGTTCTGCTTCGATTCATGAAAAACTCCGAAGAAGACCTGCCGAACATCCTTCACATTTAAACCGCTTGGCGCACCAACTCCAGTGACGGCTCCAATCTGATCTACGTTTGGTGCGTGGCTTCTCCATTCTCCATATTGCCTCGGCCCTCCTCAATCGCCTCCCATCCTTCCCTGACGAGGAAGTACACCATCCCCAGAGCGGCTACGGGATCCGCCCACCACCAGCCGAAAAGAGCATTCGCTCCAAGACCTACAAGTAGAGTGAGAGAAAGATAAGAACAGGCCAGAGTTTCCAAAGCATCTGCTCTTAAAGCGCGGCTATTAATCTCAGCCGCGATCCTCTTCTTATACATAGCCAACCACGGCATCACGATCAGGGAAACAATCGCTAAGACAATGCCAATGATGCTTTCATCGGGATGTTCGTCAAGAGAAGTTTCTTCGCAGATTCATAGGTCACATACAAAGCCAGTAGCAGGAACGTGACTCCCACAAAAAAGATAGCCTTTTTCTCCGCAGCTTCCTCTTCCTCATCGTTGCTGAACCCATGTTTGCGCAACCTCCAGATCAAAACCAAACCCGAAGCCACCTCGATATAGCTATCCAGGCCAAATCCTATTAAAGCGATAGAGCCAGCATAGACCCCGCTGCAATGGCGATGACACCTTCAATAACATTCCAGCCAACCGTGAAGTATTCCGAAAGAAGCGCTTTCTTGTGTGGCGTCATTATCTTCCTTTCACTTCCCCCCCGGGTAGGCAGAGGTCCGTTTAAAGGAGAATGTACAAAGTAATAAGCCACGCCGGAAGGAGCCCGGCTAGTCCAAGCATCCAGTACTTGGAAGGCGAGAGAGAATATCCTGACTTATCAAGCCGTCTCACGGCTGTATCGGTAAAAACAACTCCTAACAGGGCAACCACTGAAGAGAGAAGCGCCGAGCGAGGTAAGGGATCGTATTCCGGTCCGCCGGACGATGGCAGCAAACTTAGGAAGGCAATCAACCAAGCGGGAAAGAGCGCTATGAGCCCTACCAGCCAGTGCTGCCGTGGCTCCCAATTGGAACCCCACCTGCTGAGATACGGCATGACAGCCCCCGTCGCAAATAACCCAAGGACTCCGAGAACAATGGAGAGCTTGGTCATTGTTCGTTACGGCACTGGGGGTGTAGGTGTGGGAGGACCGTATCGGCTGTAAGTTCGGTCAATGTATGTCCGGATCTCCTTGAAGGGCTTGCCGTGGTCTAACATGCGCATCACGTCACGCGTGATGCCTATGCAGATGGTTCAGCCGAGGCTCATTCGATCGAAAATCAATTTTCCGGTGTTGAGTCATCCTTGATGTAACATGAGGCGTTGCTGGTATGCCCGTCAGCCCCACACCCGCAATAACATGGGATATAGCGTAGAGTATCTCTATTCGCGACAGCAAATCGGTAAGCCTCGCGCACATCCTCGGGAGCGCTTCTGATATCTTTCGGAAGCAAATTTTCTGGCGTTAACTTGTATTTATGTTCTGACGCTGCAAAGGATTCGCTGCCATCAACCATGACGGTAGCGGTTGCGATTAGTCCTATGGTGAGAAAATCCCGTCTATTCATGTACTGTTCTCTTTTTTACAATCAAGCGGCGATTTCAGATCTCGACTTTAATTTCTGCAGTTCGGCAAAAGACTCGCTCAGCACTGTGAAGGCGCTTCGTAGGAACAAGGCAGCGATTGCTGCTCCGATCAGGATGTCGGGCCAACTGGAGTCAAGACCTTTCACAGCAGAAAACATAGCCCATTCCCGAGCAAAACGAGCAGTCCGATGATTCCCATTGTCTCTGCGACGGGCACAACTCCCACTGTCATCTTGTAAAACGCTTCGGCCAACACTCCGATACCAAAGGCAGCCATGACAATGCCTTTGAGAACAGCGGCTATCGCTTTCCATTCAGCACTTCGCCAAAGCACATATAGACTAAAGCCATAGACCAGCGCATCGCCAAGCATATCTAACGAGTCCGCGAGCAGCGCGGTCGAATGCGCGAGCAATCCAGCGCCGGCCTCTACAACGAATAGAACCGCGTTGATCACCAAAACGACGACAAGAACTTTTCTGTGCTCACCTCGCAGAGTCTCAATTTCTTCAGCTTTTTCTTCGCAACAAGCATCCATGACCTTAATCTTAGCAGCTCGATAGTTAGAGCACCAAGCTGGCAGGACACACACTATCTGGGCCAGTACATGATAATAGCAACTCCAACCAAACTCACGACGCCGCCGATCAAATCCAACGAATCTGGTTTGTTCCCATCCAAGATCCAGCCCCAGAGAAGAGATAAGACAATAAAGAAACCACCGTATGCGGCGTAGACGCGACCGAAGTGAGCTGGCTGAAAGGTCGGGATGACGCCATAAAGAAAGAGGACCGAACCTCCCAATAATCCCCATGGCCAAGGCTTAGCGTCCCTAATCCACTGCCATACTAGCCATCCTCCAGCAATCTCGAAAAGACCAGCCAACAGGAATAGGCCTAGCGAAATAGTGATCGTCGATGCTGACATTTACTCTCCCAGATGTCTGCGTTCAGTTTCAATGAAATTGTGGCGTCAGATAACGTCGGTCAAACATTTACTTTGATTGACTCTTCATCATTCCGCCCATTCCCGGCATCTTTTCCATCATGCTCATCATATTGCCACACATGTTCATGTGCTCTTTCATTTCGCTGAGCTGCTTTTGGCCCTGATCAAGGGCCGCTCTCATTTTGACAGGATCATTCGACTGCTTGGCTCCTTCCATCATCTTGGTCATCTGGTCGATGGATTTCATTGTCGACTGGTGATGCTCTCTGCACTGTTTCATCATTTCATCCATTGACATCTTTTCCGTGGATTTCACTTGACCGGTCGAAGATGGCGGCTGTTTCTCCTGACTAAAAGTTAGATCAGGCGCCGATACAAAAACCATAACAACCCCCGTGAATATTGAAGCTCTGAGTAGATTCATAATTCCTCCTTTGCTTTCTACTGATTATTCAACTTATGCACGTGTACTGTAAACGCGATACGGAATATCAGCGACGGCAGGACAAGCATCTGCGCAATCGGGACAAGTCCAATATCAAGCCCCGGTAACTTCGGCATGTTCTCGGTATATTTCCATCGATTCAAGATGTGGACTGCCACCCATTCGACCAGTACCGCCAGGACAAGTCCCGCCGTTATGATTACCAAGTAACCACGAACGCCTGGGCGAAGAAACCAATCCGATTGTCGCAACGTAAACCAGCCGGCCGCCACGATCAAAAGCACCATAATTCCATCGCCCAAGCTCGCGACAAAACAGTGCCACAAAACTCCAGCGTTATAGTCTTCTAGGCCGACATAAAGCGGCGCCTGAGCCAATTCCCACAAATAGTTCAGCAAGACAGCCACAATGAAAACCAAAATGAGTCTTTTTGTCTCTACCTTGCTCACGGCTCACTCTTTGGCTGATTAGCTTACACCTTCCCGCTTGTGGCTCGCCGTAATTGCCAACCCCGCCAGACCTCGTATATCGCCGGGTACACCATCAGCTCGAGAAGAAACGAGCTAATAACACCGCCGATCATTGGCGCAGCGATCCTTTTCATTACGTCGGCTCCTGCGCCATGGCTCCACATAATCGGCAGCAAACCGACGAGAATAGCCATCACGGTCATCATCTTCGGGCGGATCCGCTTCACCGCGCCTTCGGTGATCGCATCGCGGAGATCAGCGACCGTGCGCATGCGGCCCTCCTTGCGCCATTTGTCAAATGCTTGATCGAGGTAAAGGAGCATGATCACGCCCGTTTCCGCGTCGACTCCGGCCAATGCGATAATTCCGACCCACACCGCGACGCTCATGTTGTATCCGAGCAGATAAAGAAACCAGATCGCGCCGATCATGGAAAAGGGAACTGCTAGCAGCACAATCATGCACTTCGCCGCTGACTGGAGGTTGATGTAGAGCAAGACGAATATCACCAGCAGGGTAAAAGGCACGACGTAGATCAGCCTTTCTTTGACGCGCAGCAAATTTTCGTATTGACCGCTCCACGAGAGCGTATAACCGGTCGGGAGCTTCACTTGTTCGGCAACTTTCTTTTTCGCCTCTTCGACGTAGCTGCCGATATCCCGGCCCGCAATATCGACAAAAACGTAACCGGCGAGTTGCGCATCTTCGTCGCGGATCATGGCGGGGCCGGAAGCCAGCCGAAGCTCGGCCAGTTGTCCTAAGGGGACCTGCGCGCCATTCATGGTTGGAATTAACACTCGTTTCAATTTCTCCGGATCGTCGCGCAGCTCGCGCGCATAGCGAACGCTTACCGGATAACGCTCTCTTCCCTCCACCGTCGTAGTGATGCTCTCGCCACCGATAGCGGACTCGATGATCATTTGGATGTCGTCGATCGCCAACCCATAACGGGCAATCTCCTCGCGCCTTAAATCAAAGTCGAGGTAGTAACCTCCTGTCACGCGCTCGGCAAAGACCGAACGGGTGCCAGGAACGGGATTGAGGACTGACTCCAGTTGCCGGCCGATCTGTTCGATCTTGGTCAGATCGGGGCCAAAAATCTTGATCCCCACGGGCGTGCGAATGCCGGTGGAAAGCATATCGATGCGGTTCTTGATCGGCATGGTCCAGGCGTTGACCACGCCGGGAAGGCGTATTTTCTTGTCCATCTCGTCGACGAGTTTTTCCCAGGTCATTCCAGAACGCCACTCGGACTCTGGCTTCAGCATCACCGTGGTCTCTCCCATGCTGAAGGGAGCCGGATCGGTGGAGGTCTCGGCGCGCCCGGCTTTGCCGAAGACCCATTGGACCTCGGGAAAAGTTTTGAGCATGCGGTCCTGCAATTGGAGAAGCCTCGACGCTTGAGTGACGGAAATGCCGGGCAGTGTCGTCGGCATATAAAAAATCATTCCTTCGTTGAGCGGCGGCATGAACTCGGAACCGAGCCGGGCGAAAGCGGGATAGGTGAGCATCAACGCGAGAATGGCCAGCGCAATCGTGGTTTTTCTAAACCGGAGCACCGCGCGTACGACCGGCGTATAGAGAGCTATCAGCAGCCGGTTCACCGGGTTTCTCGATTCCGGTCGAATGCGACCACGAATCAGCAAAACCATCAGAACGGGCGCCAGCGTAATCGAAAGAAGAGCAGCAAAAAACATGGCAAAAGTCTTGGTAAAAGCCAGCGGTTTGAAAAGCCTTCCTTCCTGGGCTTCGAGGGTAAAAATCGGCAGAAAAGAAATCGTTATAATAAGGAGAGAAAAGAAAAGCGGCTTTCCCACCTCCTTCGCCGCTTCGATCAGGACCTGATTACGTTCGCCGGGACAGCCTGCTTCCTCCCATTGTTCGAGCCGCTTGTGGGCGTTTTCCACCATCACGATGGCGGCGTCGACCATCGCGCCGATGGCGATGGCGATGCCACCGAGGGACATGATGTTAGAAGTGAGATTCAAATAATAGATCGCGATAAACGAGAGAATGATCGCGATGGGAAGCGTGATGATGACGACCAGCGCGCTACGCACGTGAAAAAGAAAAATCACGATTACCAGGCTGACGATAACGCTTTCCTCGATCAGTTTTTCTTTCAGAGTTGCGATGGATCTAAGTATGAGGTCCGAACGGTCGTAGGTGCTCACGATCTTGACGCCGGGCGGGAGCGACGGCTCGATCTCTTTGATTTTTTGCTTCACGCGATCAATCAGATTAAGAGCGTTTTCGCCATGCCGCATCACCACGATGCCGCCCACCGCTTCACCTTTGCCGTCCAGTTCTGCGATGCCGCGCCTCATGTCCGGCCCGATGGTTACGTTCCCTATGTCGCGCACGAGGATCGGCGTGCCCCGCTCTCCACCGACGGAAATCATCTCGAGGTCTTTGACGGACCGGATATAGCCGCGACCGCGGACCATATACTCCGCGCCGCTCAATTCCACAGAGCGCCCGCCGACGTCGTTGTTGCTCATGCGGATAGCGTCCACCACAATCTTCACGGGCAAGCGATAAGCGGCCAACTTGTTCGAATCGAGATTGACCTGATACTCGCGCACGAAGCCGCCGACACTGGCGACTTCGGCCACGCCTTCGACGCTGCCGATTTGATAACGCAGATACCAGTCTTGGAGGCTACGCAACTGGGCCAGATCGTACTTCTTCGAATCATCGATCAGCGCGTACTGAAAGACCCAGCCGACACCGCTGGCATCGGGACCGAGCGTCGGGGTAACACCGCGGGGAAGACGGCTGGAAACCTGATTCAGATACTCGAGCACGCGGCTCCTGGCCCAGTAGATATCCGAGCTGTCCTCAAAAATGATGTAGACGTAGGAATAGCCGAAATCCGAAAAGCCGCGCACCGACTTGACCTTCGGCGCCGAAATCATCGTGGTCACGATCGGATAGGTCACCTGATCTTCGATGATCGTCGGATTGCGCCCCATCCAGGGCGTGTAAACGATCACCTGGACGTCGGAGAGATCCGGGATGGCATCCAGCGGAGTGTACTTGAGCGCCCAGACGCCCCAGCCGCTCAGAAAGACGACCACGAGAAACACGAAGAATTTATTCTTTGCGCTTGCTTCGATGATTTTCTCGATCATATTTTAGCTCGCTTTGCTCTGCGGCAGATGGCTAGTAGCGCGCTCGCGCGCTGGATGGCGCTTCACGGCATGGCATAAGCGATCTGCCGTATGCCCTAAACCGGCTATTGAGCGGCGACTTTGAATTTCTCCTGAATTTCCTTTTGACCGAGGCGGCGGACTAGCACCGTGACCTCCCACTCCCCCTTCATTCCAAAATTGGCCTTGGTCTCATAGAAACCGTCTTTGGACAGCTTGGCTTCCGCTTTGGAGACCATCATGCCCGCCATCGCCATCGTATATTGGAATGTGACTTCCGCGTCGTTAACGGGCTTGCCGTTTTTGTCGACGATCTTAAGCCGCAAGGTATTCTCGCCGGCTTTCGTTTTTTCCGGTTGCGTCGACAGCATGAGAGTTAGATCCTGGACCTTCTTCTCCATCGGACCGCTCTTCATCGGCGCATCCATCTTCATGTCTTTCATTCCCGGCATGCTTTCCGTCGCCATGCCCGCCATCGCGCCCATCGCTTCGCTCAAACGGCTCTCGGAATCCAAAAGAAACGCGGAGCTGGCGGCGATCTTTTCACCTTCTTTCAGGCCGGACAGAACTTGAAAATATCCGTCCATCCTTCCCCCGAGCTTTACTTCCTTGGCTTCGAAGTGGCCGTCGCCCTTGTCGACAAAAACAATTTTTCTTGTTCCCGAGTCCAGTACCGCCTCTTCCGGAATGCTCAGCTGTGCTTCCCCTGGAATCTTGATCTCCGCGTTTACGTACATTTCAGGTTTGAGCTTGTAGCCGGGATTGGGATGCTCCAAGCGCACCTTCACGGTGCGAGTCTTGTCATCCAAATACGGATAAATGTAAGACACGCGACCTTTTAATGACTCGCCGGGAGAATAGGAAAGTGAGATGTCGGCGCGCTGGCCGAGTTTGATGAATGAAATATCGCTCTCGTAAACGTCGACGTTGACCCAAACGCTGGAAAGATCGGCGATTGTGTAAAGCTCTTTATCGCCCACGACCTTCATCCCTTCATTGATGTCTTTCTTGATGACAAAGCCGATGTAAGGAGAATAGAGCGTCAAGGTCTTTTGCGCCTCGCCCTTTTGTTCGAGATCGCGCAGTTGCTGTTCGGAGATGTCCCAAAGCGCTAGCCTGGCTCTACTTGCGGCAACTAACGAAGATGCGCCGGTTTTCACCTCCGGAATGGAGCTTGTCGCCAGGCTTTCGTAATTCTTTTTTGCCATCAAATATTCGCTCTGCGTAGCTACGAGATCGGGGCTGTAAATGGAAAACAGGGGCTGTCCTTTGCCAACGAACGCCCCCGTCGAGTTGACATAAAGCTTGTCGACCCAGCCGTCCACTTTGCTATGCACGTGTTTCACTCTGCTCTCGTCGTAGGTGACGGTGCCGACGGCGCGAACAGTTTTGCTCAGGGTTTTCGCTTCAACTATTGCGGTACGTACTCCCATTAGCTGTTGCATCTGCGGGTTCACCATGGCGGTGCCCGGCGTCATGTTCATGCCCGCCATTCCCGGCATGTCGCTCATGCCTTTCATGCTCCCCATATCGCTGCTCGCCGAAGGCTGCCCGCTGCCCATCTCTTGATGGGCTTTGTCTTGTCCCCAAAAATAGCCGGCGGTGAATAGGCCACCGCTAAAGACGACCACACCGAGAATCTTGAATATCTTCATTGCGTTCATTTGCATCTTCCTCCTCTTTCAGTTCTTCACTTCACGCGGAAGCGTTGCTCCGACGGCTTTCTCTATGTCGACCACGCTCTGTTCATGTTCCACCAGCGCTTTGTAGTAGCCTAATCGTGTCTCACGGTTAGTTCTCTGTGCTTCCAACATGGTCGCAAAGTTCACTTGCCCCGTTTGGTAGGCAGCCACTGTCGCCTCGAAAGACTGCTGGGCTTGCGGCAATAGGCCCTCCTGATAAAACGCGACAGATTTCTCCGCCGCCCGCGCTCTTACAAACATTTCCCTTACTGCAAGCAGCGCCGTGTTCTTCATCGCGTCGAGTTGCGATTTCGCTGCTTGTCGTTCGGCGAGCGCCTCCTCGACCTCAAGGTCATGTTTGCCTTTGGTCCAAGGCGAGAACGGAATCGTCAGAGAAACCATCGGGTTGTACATATGCTTTTGCTTTTGGTCCGGTGCGACCCAGTATTGTAGACCCAGCATGAAATCTGGGTATTTTTGGTTTCGACGGGCGAGTTCGATAACTGTGTCCGATCTCTTGAGGTTCTGCTGTAACCCTCGCACCTCCGGTTTCTGTTCAAGGGCGAGTCTCTCCAGGTCGTCAGCGGTGATAGACAGCCTCGCCAAGCTTAAGTCTGCGGGAGAACCGATCTGAGCGCCGGGATGGCGGCCGAGAAGTGTATTCAGTCTTGCTTTCGTGGTCTCCAGCTCTCGTTCCGCCATGTTTAATCTGTTGAGAAGATCGGTCTGTTCCAACAATGCCTTGATGACATCCTGTTGGGGAGCCTTTCCCACTTTGTACAGATTCTCGGCTGTCAAACTCACCTGGCGAATCAACTCCAAGTGCCCTTTGGCAATCTCAATACTCTTCTCAGCCATGAAATAGTCGGCATAGGCGTTTTTGACATTGGCGATGATTTCGACCTGTTTCGCCCGCAGATCCTGTTCGGCCATTCGAACTTCGCTTTCCGCTATTTCGCTCTTCAGCGCGCGCTTGCCAAAGAAAGGGACCTTTTGCCGCAGGCCGAGAATAATTGGATTGGCTTTGCGTAGATTAACCGGCTGGTTCAGCGGCATACCCCAGGCTTCAAGGTTAAGCTCGGGATCTTCGAGGTAGGTAGCTTGATTACCTCTCGCACGCGCTGACTGGAGCTTGTTCTGAAGGACGTGAATCTCGGGATTATTCTTAAGAGCCTCGTCAATGGCCTGTGAAAGAAGCAGTTGGTTTTCGGCTTCACCCGCACGAACCCTTGCGCCGGCAAAGACGCTTAATACGACAAGCACCACCGCGATAGATGATCTCATCTGGTTCCCCCGAATTCTTTTGATGTCCAACAGCCAAGGCTCTCTGCCATGAGGCAAGGAGAGACCTTTTGACCTGAACGTTTCGTTCACAGTCGCGCGATCAGGAAGAAAAAAGGGGGGGCTCTAGATGCGCAGAACTACGTGAGAAAGTCTCGGCGAAACGCCAAGTCCGAGTAAAGGCGGACCTTGAGAACGCCACAATAAGGAAAGAGTATCCGACAGAGAAACGTTTAAGAGAAGCGCGTGATCGAGAGGGATTGAAAAAAGCTTAAACAGCTCTGGGTGAGAAGACGAAGCTTTAGTTGATAACATGCTGTAGCGAACCGAGTCACAATCGTCCTTTTTTGCTTTGCCGCCAGGTTCATCCTGTGAGGAATTGTGGTCGCAAGGGGCTTGCAAGTTCGCGTGCATGGAGCGCAGATCGGAGCACGCATGCGCCATCGCCGTCCAAACGACGGAAGTGATCAATACGACGGCGACAAGGGAGAACGGGCGTTTTGACATGAGCTTGCTTTTCACCGCTTCAGAATGAAACCCACGGTAAATAGCTTTTCATTTCAAGTCAACCCTATCTTTTTTATCTAATCTTTCGCTCCCTGCTTCGATCACTAGGAAGCTCGTCGCGCAGCAAAGTGCTCTTCCGTGTGGAGGGCCGCTTCTTCGCTTGATGTTAGTGCTGATGCGCGTTAGTGCATGAGCTGCGGTTTCGATACGCGGGTTGTCCTCGCGGGCCGGTCGTGAATCGCATTCTACGCGTTCACGGGACCGGAGGTGTAGGCGTA
>WNGB01011572.1_pt1 | contig 12075 bp, 8 predicted proteins | sample 5400681 | NCBI WGS metagenome assembly WNGB01 (sample SAMN13153367, study PRJNA577476) | soil metagenome | isolation source: 115 cm soil or saprolite under grassland replicate 2 | place: USA:California | collected 2016-06-15 | reverse complement strand
CTCGCCGCCGATCACGCCTACATCGACGCGCTGCGGCGAGGCGAGGAACCGGTCGACGCGCGTCTGGGTCAAGACTGGCTCTCCGGCCCTCACCAGTCGAGCCTGGAGCAGGCCCGACACTCATCCGGATGAACTTCGGCGTCATCGCGGCATGGTCGCCACCCGCTCGTGGCCCGCACAGCGGTCAGGAGCGCCCGTCCGGCACTCGCGCGTACACCGCGGCGGTCTCCGACTTGGAGTGTCCGAGCCGAACCGCGGCATGGTCGCGCTCCGCGCGCAGGGCGGCATGGGCGCGCTCCGCGCGCCGTCCTGGACAATAGCTGGACAGATCCCTGGGGCGACAGAGAGCGTGCCGCTGGGCAACTATCGTGCTCAGATCCATCGGACCTCGCGTTTAGGCGTCGGAAGGCCCGGATGAGCAGGGGACACCCACGCTCACGCGAGGCCCGAGTACATCCTGGCCCTGGGGAGAGGTCATGGGCTATCGCTTCAACCCGCCACCGAACTGGCCAGCCCAGCGACCCGACTGGACGCCCCCGCCAGGCTGGGTGCCCGACCCGAGCTGGCCGCCGCCACCGCCAGGCTGGACTTTGTGGCTGCCCGACAACGATACGGCCACGTCATCCCCGGCCGCACCGAACCAGCCGTCTCCACAGCGCGCTCGCCACTGGTTCGCCGCCCGCCCGACATGGGTCAAGATCCTGCTCGTCCTGCTGGCGATCGGCCTGCTGCCATGGCTGCTCATCATCGGTGGCCTCGCAACCGCTGGCATCGGCATCATCGGCCTACAGCGCGGATCAGTGCACCGCTTCAAAGTCGCCAACCGGGCCTCCGCGACCGCCGCCCTGATCCTCGGCCTGGCCGGCATCGGCGCGGGAAGCGCTCTGGCCGCCGCGGTCCTGGCTCCCGCACCAGCGCCGAAACTGGCCACCCCAACAGTGGCCGCCACCCCCGCAACCTTCACTGCCATCCCCACGGCGACCTCCTCGCCACCGGCTCCGCGGCGCACGACCCATCCACCGACAACCCGCCCACCTAGCACCGTCGCCTCGACCAGGCCGGCATCGCTGTGCGGCGCTCCGACCAACCCCTACGGCTACAACTTCTGCGGCCGCGGCGGGCTCGTGCTCGATCCACCTGCAGACATCTGCACCTACTTCGACTGCATCCCGAACTTCTGGAACGGCATCGGACACATGGAAGAATGCCAAGACCAAACCTACAGCATGTCCGGCGGCCGATCCGGTTCCTGCTCCCACCACGGCGGCAACCTTCGCGCCGTCTACAGCGGACCATGAAACAACCCACGTACTCGATCCCTGACCAACTGCGTTGACATCGCCAACTGCTCAGCCGGCACGACGACGCGAACTCACCTCGCGGACGGCGCACCCCAACGTCTTCGTCAAACCGGCCTAACGCCGTACCGATCAGCGGCATGAGCGGATATGAGAAGCGACGTGAGAAGCGACGCGCCCCGGGCGTTCTCGATCGTCCGCCGCCGCTCGCCCAGACCGTTCGCCCACGTAGGCAGCCGTCGGAACCCGCGGCCGGCTCGACAATCCGCGAATTAGCCAATCCGAAGGCGGCAAACAGTTTCAGGGAGTCAGGCCGGCCCGTGTCACCGCGGGCCGCTAGGTCAACACAACCTGCGGCCGGTAGGGTCGGTACAAGGGGCGGTTCGGTTCGAGTTGATATTCATACGTTACCGGCCGGGCGTCGCGGGTATTGCAAGGGCCAGGGCGAGAGTGTCGTCGAGGAACATGAGTCCGTGGTCCTGGAACTGGCGGAAAGCGTCTTCGACCGCCTTGATCGGCAGCTGTAGGTTGAGTTTGGTGTGGACGGCTGGCGCGGTGGTTGGCCGGTCGCTGCAGGCGAGGTAGATGTCGGCGAGCGTGTCGTGGAATGTGTAGGTTCCTTCGCTGCCCGGGTGTCTGCCGTCGTATATCTGCAGGAATCCGGGAGACGACCGGTAGGCGAGTATCGGGGGTTCGGGCGATTGCCATGCGTGCGACCAGGCGGTGGCGGCCTTGGTCAGCGCGGCGTAGGCGGTTGCCGGTGGGGTGTTTTCGGGTTGGTAGCTGAAGAAGTAGGCGACCCGGTTGAGGTCGATGGTGGTGGGGTAGACGTGCCGGTAGCTCGGTTCGGGTCTGCTGTGCTTCAGTTTGAATCGTTCGGGCTGGGTGTACATCGGGCTGAACCGCTCCAGCCAGATCTGGTCGACGCTCGTCGGTGGTTGTAGGTGCACCAGGTGCGGTATGGCGGCCGCCTGCTCGGCGTAATCGTCGGTGGTTTCGCCGGGGAATCCCCACAGGATGTTCCACGCAACGCTGATACCGTAGTACCGTGCCCAGCGGAGCAGATTGATGTTCTGTGCAGCGCGGACGCCTTTGTCCATGAGGCGTAGCACATGGGAGCTGAGCGACTCCAGACCGGGCTGCAGGTGTGTCACCCCGGCGGTCGCCAGGACTTTCAGTTGGGCCCTGGTCAGGTTGGCTTTGACCTCGTAGAAGATCTGGTAGTCGGTGTGCTGCTGGACGATGACCGGAAACAGCTCTTTCAGGTAGGTCGGGTCGAGGATGTTGTCGACGGCTTCGAACCGGAAGTTGCGGTACCGCCGGGCCTGCCCGGTCAGTTCGTCGAGCACGCGCTGCGGAGATTTGGCGCGGAACCGCATCGTGGTGCCGTTGAGGCCGCAGAAGGTGCAGTGGTGTTTGGCTCCCCACCAGCACCCGCGGGCGGACTCGAAGGGTATCCAGACCTGGTCGGTCGGTAAGTCCAGACGGGCGGCCCGGTCGAAGTACTCGGTGTAGTCCGGTGCTGGCAGGTCGTCGAGCGCGGCGTGCGGTGGTGCCGGTCGAGTGGCCCTCCGGCGGTCGGCGACTCCGGGCACCAGGGCGGGGTCCGTCCCGGCTGCCAGGGCGGTCAGCAGGCGCGGGAACGCGGTGTCGCCCTCGCCGATGACGGCGAAATCGATGCAGTCGACCGAGCCCACCAACTCCAGGCCCATCTCGCCGTCGAAGTTCGCGCCGCCGAATACTGTCACGATGGTCGGGTACTGCTGCTTGAGCCGGCGAGCGAGCGCGAACGAGGCGGTGTTCTGCTGGAAGACTGAGCTGAAGCCGACGATCCTGACGGTGTGCCAGGGAAAGCCGGCGAGAAGGGCGTCGAGGTACGCTGGAACGTCGTGTTCCCGAGTGCGCAGCAGCCGGTCGCGGGCCGTCTGGGCGGGCCCGGCCAGGTAGGCGAGGTCGGAGCCGAACTCGGCGAGTAGCCGGCCGGCTCGGTCGGGCGCGGCGTCGCCGAAGGCCTCGAGTGAGAACAGCCAGTCTCCGACCATCCGACCGCGCAGCTCGGCGAGCGCGCGGTAGTAGTCCACCCCGATCCGGGCCGCGAAGTCGAGGTTCGCGTGCAGCGTGCGTACCGGGAAACCGTGTGCTTCGCCAATCGCCTTGAGCAGTCCCAGCTGGATGGACGGACGATCGATCTGCATGAACGGCATCGACACCAGGACCACCGGCCAGGCTCCCCGTTGCTCCGCGGTCAACCGGTGCGGCTGCGTAGCACTAACGGTCATCGGTCCAACTCACCGCTGGCGTCGCCGGCCTACACTAGCGGGCTGGGCGAGTCGGCCAATGCTTCCGGGGAAACGGTCGACGGTTACATAATCTCTGATCAGCTCGGCCCTCGTCTCGGTGAACGCGGCGGCGAACTCTGCCTGGAAGGTGGGCGCGCCGCCCTCAGCGCCGGAGGTGTCGTCGAGGTCGGGGTCGATGACTTCAGTGATCTCCTGGGCGACAGTGAGGATGTCCCGCAGCAGGGTCCGCTCGGCGGTCGTCAGCGTCATCTCGTCGAACTTCGCCAGAAGAGAGGCGCAGGTCGCCTGTGAGTATGGGGTCGGTTCCGTCATCAGTGCCCCTCCGAGGTCTGTCCCGATCGTTGTTCACCGCCGGCCTCCGCCAGCCTGGCCTGCGCTTGTGCGGCATCGGGGTGACCGAGCTGTTGGAGGATACCGTAGGCGGCCTGCCAGGCGTCGTGGGCGGCCGGTAGGTCGCCGGTGTTGCGGTGGGTGTCGCCGAGCGACATCAGCACCTGGGCTTCGTGGATGCGGTATCCGGCTGCGCGGAACAGGGCCAGGGCGGTCCGGTAACAGATCGTCGCCTGCGGGTGGTCGCCTAGCCCGTCATGGGCGTAGCCGAGGCTGTGCCAGGTGTGGCCAGCACCGATCTGGTCGCCGAGCCTGGTCTGCAGCGCCAACGCTTCGTTGCAGTGCTTCACAGCATCCAGATGGGCGCCGGACAGGGCGTGATACCAGCCGATTGCGTTGAGTGCCTTCGCTTGTCCGGCCTGGTGCCCCGCCGTTCGGAACAGCACCAGGGCCCGCTCGGCGTGCGGCAGTGCCTCGGCTGAGTGCCGCTGCTGCTCCAGCACCCAGGAGTGGTAGAGCTCGACGTAGGCCTGACCGACGAGGTGACCGGCGTCACGATACAGCGCCAGCGCGAGGTCAAGGTTGGCGCGGGCGTCCTGGTACTTGCCGAACCAGATGTAGGTCGTGCCCAGATAGCAGTGGGCGTATGCCTGCCGGAGCGGGTCGGCCAACCGTCGCGCAGCCGCCAGGGCAACCATGAGGACGTCGATCTCGTCGTGCCAGAACCCCTGGTGGGCCAGGAAGCGCCGGGTCGCCCAGACCAGTTCCCAGACGATGGCGTCGAACTCGATGCCCTGGTGGATGGCCGAGAGCAGCACGCGGCGTTCGGTGTCGAACCAGGCCAGCGCCTGGGCCTGGTCGGCCAGGCGATCTGGGGCGACGCCTGACGGGAGTTCGGTCAGTGTGGGCGGGTCCTCGCGGCGCGGGTCGAGCAGGCGGTCGGCGTGGTTGGCGCTGTGGACGTAGTGCAGGAGCACCCGGCGGGTCGCAGCGCGCCGTTCCGTGGCGGAGTCGAGCGCGTGGCCCTGCTCTCGGGCGTAGGCACGGAGCAGGTCGTGGCAGACGTAGCGGCCGGGGATGTGCTCGGTGACCAGGTGCGCCCGGGCCAGCTCGGCGAGCAGCGGGCGCGCCACGGCGATCGGCATGCCGGCCAGGCTCGCCGCCGCGCGGGTACCCAGATCCGGCCCGGTGTGCAGCCCCAGCAGCCGGAACAGCCGTCCGGCGCCGGCACTTAACTGCAGGTAGGACCAGGAGAACACGGCTCGCGGATCGGTGGCCGGGTCGGCGCCGGCGAACGGATCCAGGCTGCCCCGTGCCGCGCGTAGCTCCTCGGCCAGCGCCGCGAGCCCGAACTGGGGGTGGCTGGCAGCGCGAGCGGCCACTACGGCAAGCGCCAGCGGCAGCCGGGCGCACAACTGCACGATCTGGTCCACCGCCCGTGGTTCGGCCGCGAGGCGGTCCGCGCCGAGCCGGCCGGCCAGCAGGGCGCGTGCCTCGCGGGCGTCGAGTAAGTCCAGGGTCAGCGGGTAGGCACCTTCGGTGATCAGCCCCGAGAGTTGGTCGCGACTGGTCAGGAGCACCAGGCAGCTCGGCGAGCCGGGCAGCAGCGGGCGCACCTGTTCGGCGTCGCGGGCGTTGTCGAGCACCACCAGCACCCGCCGGTTCGCCAGCAGGCTGCGGTACAGGCCGATCTGCGCTTCGAGGCTGGCCGGGATCCGCCGGGGCGGCACTTCGAAGGTGTCGAGGAAGCTGCGCACCGCCGCGGCGGCCGGTACCGGCGAGCCGGTCGGATCAAAGCCTCGCAGGTTCACATACAGCTGCCCATCGGGGAACTCACCGCGAACCCGATGCGCCCAGTGCACCGTCAGCGCAGTCTTGCCGACTCCCGCCGTCCCCGAGACCACCACGATCCGCGCCGTCCGCACACCGGCGCCGACCACGCCGTCCAGCTGCCGCAAGGCCTGCTCGCGGCCGGCGAACGCAGGCACGTCGGGCGGCAGCTGCGCCGGTGTCGTCACCAGACCCGCATGGTCCGCCGACGGCAGCTCGCCCCGCAGGATCGCGACGTGCAAGGCCCGCAGTTCGGGGGCAGGGTCGGCGCCGAGCTCGTCGGCGAGCCGCTCGCGCACAGCGGCGTACCTTTCGATCGCTTCCGCATCCCGCCCAGCCAGGTGCAGAGCCCGCATCAGCAGACCTTCCAGCGGCTCGGCCAGCGGATACTCGGCGACCAGATCGCGTAGCGCGTCGATGACCTCCTCAGCGCCACCCAGCGCGAGCCTCAGCTCGCCCCACTGCACCACCGCGTCCAGGCGCCGCCGATGCCAACGGCCACGAACCTCCTCAGCCCACCTGCCGGTGACACCGGCAAGCGGCGAGCCGCGCCACAAGTCCAGCGCCGCGGTCAACGCCGCAGCCCGGTCGTGATCCGGACAGGCGGTGTTCCTGCCCTGCTCGACCAGTCGGATGAACCGGTGCAGATCGACGCAGTCCGGATCGACAGCCAGCACGTAGCCGGCGTACCGCCGGTCGATCCGCGCCGCCGCTCCGGTTAGGCGACTGGCGCGGCTGAGCAGCTGCCGGATCCGGCTCAGGTGCGAGTACACCACATTGCGCGCCTCGGCCGGCGGCGCGTCGTCCCATACCCGGTCGATGAGGGTCTCGATCGGAACCGGCCGACCGGCGTCCACCGCCAAGGCGGCCAATACCCCCTGCTGCCGCGGAGGTCCGATGTCCAGAAGATGGCCCGCGGCCCGGAGCTGCACCTCCCCGAACAACCGAAACTCCATGAACCAGGCCCCCGGATCGACACCCTGCCGACGGCGAACATGTCGATCGTCCCTGCGCCGCAAGGTCGCCGCAAGGTCGCCGAGCAGGTTGGGCCGAAATCGTGATACCCAGCGGACCGGTCAAGCACGGACTAATCAACAGGGCAGGGTCAAGAGACCTCCCTGCGGCCGGGTCGCTGAGGGGGGCGGAAATGTGGCAAGACTTGCCGGTCGCGGCTTTGCTGGACGGAGCCGCACGAGGCGCGGAATTGGCCTGGCAGGAAATCATCCGGCGCTATTCTTCATTGGTGTCGTCGGTGTGTAATCGTTACGGGGTCACCGGCGCGGACGCCGAGGATGTCGCAGGCGAGGTCTGGCTGCGCCTCGTAGCGAACGTGCGTAGCATCCGCGAGGCCAAGGCATTGCCGGGCTGGCTGGCCACGACCACTCGGCACGAATGTTTGGCCGTGTTAGGCCACAAGAAGCGCCAAGTCCCGAGCGACCACGAGGTCACCTACGAGATCGAGTCGGACGCCGCGGCGCCCCTGCTCGCGAGGGAACGTCACAACGCGGTGTGCCTCGTGTTGGCGCGGCTATCAGAACGGGACCAGAAACTGCTTTCGATGCTGTTCGCCGATCCTCCGACACCCTACGCGAGCATAAGCAGCATTCTCAGTATGCCGATCGGTGCGATCGGCCCGACCCGGCAACGCTGCCTGGCACGGATACGCAGCACGCCCGAGATCATGGCGTTGTAACGCTGCAAGTCACGCCCGGTCCAATTGTCCACCAAAGTTCCTACGTAGGCCACGGCGATCCGAACCACTTCGGTGCACTGACTCGTTTCCGTGGCGCGTGCATCCCGAAGGAGGCTGTAATGTCTGAACGTAAGGTCTTCCACGACAGCGTCGTCCCGTTGCCCGATGAGCCGGGCATGACGCCGGCCGGGATCTTTCAACACAGCGCGAAACCGACCGATATGACGGCTCGGATGACGCTCGTGTTCGCGCTGCGGCCGCCGCCGCCGCGCCACGACGAGCTCGAGGCTCGGGTGGCCGCCGGCGAGGTCGTGCCCGTCCCGGAACTCAACGACCGGTATGGAGCGCCAGCGGAGTCGGTGAGCGCGCTGACGGACTGGCTGACCAGGCACGGTTACGACATCGAGCGGGTCAGCGACGACGGGACCTCCGTCTACGCCTCGGCGCCGCTGGCGGCGATCGAGTCGAGCCTCGAGGTGGACATGGTCACGGTGAGCAGGGAGGGCGTGACCTACGCCGCGGCGAAGAACGCGCCCAGTCTGCCGGAGCCCGTTGGCGGCGACGTGCGCGCCATCGTGGGGCTCCAGCCGTGGCGGCGCGCCCGCAAGCACCTGCGGCAGGCGCCGATCGAGACCGTGGACGCCGAGGCGGATCCCGCGTCGCCAGTGCCCGCGAACGGCTACCTCGTGGGGGACATCCTGCAGGCGTACAACGCCGATGGCATAGCAGCCACTGGCGCCGGCCAGACGATCGCGATCCTCATCGACACCATCCCGTTGGACGACGACCTGCGGCAGTTCTGGCGGGCGAACGGCCTGCCGGACGACCCGACGCGGGTCGAGAAGATCAACGTTCCGGGCGGGCGGCTGCCGGGCCGCTCCGGCGAGGAGACCCTCGACGCCGAGTGGGCCAGTGGTGTGGCGCCCGACGCCACAGTGCGCATCTACGCCAGCGGGTCGCTCGCGTTGGTCGCCCTGGACCGCGCGCTGGACCGGATCATCGCAGACCTGCCAGCCAACCCCGGGATGCGACAGCTGTCGATGAGCCTCGGGCTCGGCGAGCTGTTCTACGGATCGGCGACCGGCGAGATCGCTACGCAGCACGACAAGTTCCTCCGGCTGGCGGCAGCAGGGGTCAACCTGTTCGCCTCAAGCGGCGACGACGGCGCCTTCCCCGGCACCCGGCACGGCGTGACCGGACCGCTGCAGGTGGAGTACCCGGCATCGGATCCGGCCGTCGTCGGGGTAGGCGGCACGAGCCTTCGGCTGCACTCCGACGGTATGCTCGCCAACGAGCGCGGCTGGTCCGGCAGCGGTGGCGGCAGGAGCGTCGTGTTCGCCCGGCCCCGCTGGCAGGCGGGCACCGGAGTGCCATCCGCCGGCGCCGAGCGCCTCGTGCCAGACGTGAGCCTGGCCGCGGACCCCCGCACCGGCGCCATGATGGTCCTCAACGGCGAACTACAGCGCGTGGGCGGGACGAGCTGGTCGGCGCCCGTGTGTGCCGCCTTCTGCGCCCGCATCAACGACGCCCTAGAAAGGGCCGGTAAGCCCCCGCTCGGCTTTCTCAACCCGCTGCTGTACCCGCTCCGCGGTGCCTGCTTCCGCGACATCACTGCCGGCAGCAACGGGGCCTACGACGCGACGACCGGCTACGACCTGGTCACCGGACTCGGCACGCCAGACGTTGCCGCCCTCATACAAGCGCTAACGGCGGACTGACCCCCGCAATCGCGTCGCGGCGCCGTCGGTGCAGCCGCCAGCGGCGGTCTTCCCAATTCGGCACGTGCTCACTGGCCAGCGCCCTTGGCGGCACGCTCCCCGCCCCCAGCCCAAACCCGCTCGGATCACCTGCCTGGACGTGCACTGGCGACACGATGACGCTCACCCTGGAAAACGGCCAGGATGGCACCTGGACCCTAGAGCGAATCGGAACGCCATGACACCCGGCCGTACTACCTGCGGGGCTCACGCATTTGACAGGCACCGCTGCAACACCTCGGCGACCGCTCGGCCGGTGTCTTGAAGCCGAGGATTTGTCGAGGTTAGCGGCTGTGTTCGGTGTGGCAACGCGTCGTGGTCGGACGGCACTTCGCAATCTCATTGGCCCAATGGCTCAGAACGCCTTCGAAAGAATCGCCAAACCTGCCCGCCAGGGCCGCACTCACATCGGCAATTGAGGTAGCCGCTGAGTGCTGCTGACCCGGTGCAGGAGGTGCCTGGCCTGCCGTCCGGGCCGGGTGAACGGACATGCCCGCCATCCGCCGAACCGCCAGAGCCGTGACAGGCCCCGTATCCGGCTCGTCGCCGACCTGGTAGGCGGTCAGGGGTGCCCGTCCCGTTGCCTGACGGGGTCCTGTCGGCACGACGGGAACCACCGGAGCCCAGCCGTGCCGACAGTCCTCAATGGACAGACGTCGTCACACGAATGTCACAGACGTTCAAGACTCCACCAGCCGAAACCAGACTCGACCGGCACCCAAAACGGGGCGAGCCCGGACGGACCAGCCTTGGCGATCACCCGTCATCACCATCGAGCAGCTCACTGATTTTGCTCGTAATGAGCAGGCTCGGTCCTGGACATAGGGGACCCAGCCGGAGTTGTTCAGGGTTAGAAGACAGGTGTATAGTACGTAGCGCGCCCAGCCGCTTGGCCAGGTAGGTCTTGTCGGATCCTCCCCGCATCCGATGATCGAGATCCTGTCCATGACTGCGGAGGCTACGCGGCCGGTCCGCTTCGTTGGGCGGCAACAGGCGAAATTCGGGCGCATCTTGGGTTTCATTCAGGCCGTGGCCCGCCGGATCGCCGCCAAGGCGGTCAGGGCCGTTTCGTCGGCCTCCGGAAGTGTGTGGAGGTATTTCTCGGTGGTCGCGATGCTGGCATGGCCGAGGCGTTCCTTGACAACCTGGAGGCTGGCGCCACCGGCAAGGAGCCACGAGGCGTGGGCGTGGCGGAGGTCATGGACGCGCACGTTGGACTCGATGCCGGCCGCTTTGAGGGCTCGCCGCCAGACCTGCATGCGGAACCAGTCACGGGGGATGTGGCCGTCGGAGTCGGGTGAGCGGGCCGGCCGTGGGCTGTCTTTCCCGGCGGCCCGCCGACCAGCGCGGTAGGTCGCGTATGCGGACCTACAGTGGTCGCACCGGCAGCGCCCTGCAGAGTAGCCGGACAAGCTGCCGTGCCGGTGCTGGCGGCCTTCGCTGTTCGGCTCGGTCAGCCCGAGCGACTCAGTGGTGTCTGTCTTCGCTTCCCGCGGCCCGGAGTCTATTCTGTCGACGGAGAAGAGTAGATCCTTGGCAGTTAGATCTTCCGCCTTGATGTACTCTTTGATCTTGGCTGTAACCTGGACGCTGAGCTTGAATCTCCTGGACTCCTTGTCCTTCGGGTAGTCCTTGACGTGGAACCGGCCGCCGTCGGGGTGGAACTTGGGGTTCAGTTGGACAACCGCCCGGCTAATTGTGACCAGCCTTGTTGTCAGGTCGACATCGACGACCCGTAGCTCGGTTAACTCACCCCAACGGAGGCCGCTCTCAATGGCAGTTTCGACGAGTAGGCGCGTGGTTCGATCCGGCAACGCGTTGTAGATGGTGTCGAACTGGGCGGCGGTGATGATGCGTAGCGGGCGGACGGGCACGGTCGGCGTCTTCACCCCCTTGCAGGGGTGTAGGAAGATCACCTGGTCGTTAAGGGCGGTGGTGAAGATGGCGCTCAGGATCTGCTTGCAGTGCCGGATGCTCGCCGGGCTGACCTTCTTCGCTTGAAGATCGGTGACCCACTCCCGCACCTGCATCGGCAGGATGTCCACCATCCGCATCGGACCGAACCAGGGCATGACGTGCTTGTTGATCACGTAGGTGTAGCTCTGTCTTGTGCTGTGCTCGACCACGTGGTTGGGCAGCCAGTCGTCCTCGACGTACGACCGGAACTTCCTCCGGCCGCGCCGGGGGTTGCCGGCCCGGCCCTCGGCAACCCTCGACTCCGCCCGCTGCCACGCCTTGTCCGCAGCCTTCTCTGTGGCGTAGGTGCCGGCACCGCAGATCTGGCCACGCAGGTCCCGATAGAAGGCCCGGAAGCGTTGCGCGCCGGTCTTGGTCGTCCTCGCCTGCGACCAGCCCATCGCCGCAGCCTCCCGATGGTAGCGCCATGGTAGCGGATTTGCCGGTATCAGCCGGTAGCAACCGTCAGCATCCGGCACCTGAACATGCCCGCTGACCTGCACGTTAGCATCGGCGAGCCAGTTCGCCCAGTCCCTTCCAGGCTGCTGAAGTGGTCTCATAACCCAGAGGTCGCAGGTTCAAATCCTGCCCCCGCTACAACGAAAGTGCAGGTCAGAGGCCCGATCGCCACCACGGCGACCGGGCCTCTTGATCATCTGTAGGCAGATCGTAGGCAGGACGAATCGCCAGCGACCAGCAGGGCACAGCCCCCACCGTCATCCGGCACCACGCTGAGGGCCCTCGTCGGTGGGCGGTTTGAACCCAGTGCGGGGTCGGGGATGCCGCCGAGTCGGGTCGCGGAACCAACCTCATCAGACAGAACATCCTTCGCACCGAGGGGTTAGGGGGTTCGAATCCCCTCAGCTCCACCCCGAAACCGCAGGTCACAGGCTCGATCGCCGATCCTGGCC
>WNGB01011568.1_pt1 | contig 12076 bp, 13 predicted proteins | sample 5400681 | NCBI WGS metagenome assembly WNGB01 (sample SAMN13153367, study PRJNA577476) | soil metagenome | isolation source: 115 cm soil or saprolite under grassland replicate 2 | place: USA:California | collected 2016-06-15 | reverse complement strand
CTGTCCGCGTCGCTTGAGGTCGTCGTAGAGCTTGTCGACGCCGCGCTTGGTGTGGCGGAACACGAGTACCTGGTCGGTCTCCCAGCGGCGCAGCAGCTCGGCGAGCGCTCTCGGCTTGTCCTGGTCGAGGACCTCGACATAGACCTGCTCGATCGCTTCGAGGTTCATCTGACCTGGATCGATCGCGATCTGCGCCGGGTCCTTTGTGAATCGATGCGCGAGGTCGCGGACCTCGCCGGAGAGCGTCGCGGAGAAGAGCGCGGTCTGCCGCTTCGTCGGGCAGAGGCGCAGCAGCTTGCGTACGTCGGGCGCAAAGCCCATGTCCAGGAGGCGGTCGGCCTCGTCGAGCACGACGACGCGAATCCCGTCCAGCAGCAGCGTGCCGCGATCGATGTGATCGAGTAACCGGCCGGGCGTTCCGATGACGATCGGAACGCCGCGTTTGAGCGCGCGCTCCTGCGGGCCGTATGGCACGCCGCCGTAGATCGCGACCTCGTGTGTGTGGCGGAACTTGCCCAGCGCGCCGAACTCGCGCGTCACCTGGACGGCGAGCTCCCGCGTCGGCACGACCACGAGCGCCTGCGGTCGCTTCTCGTCGGGGTCGATGCGCTCGATGATCGGGATCGCGAACGCCGCCGTCTTGCCGGTGCCAGTCTGCGCCTGCGCGAACAGATCGCGGCCCGCGCGCAGCACCGGGATGGCCTCCTGCTGCACCGGCGTCGGAGCCATGAAACCGAGCTCGTCGATCGCGCGCGCGATGTCGGGATGTATCTCGAGCGTGCCGAAGCGACCGGTGGCGACCGTCACACCTCGCGGCGTCGCTGGCGTCCGTCCAACATCGTCCTCATCCACCTCAAGTATCGCGCGGACATCGCGGCTATGCTCGGCATGTGCCCGGATCGTTCCGTGTCGCGCGCGTCCTCGGCATCGACATCCGCATTCACATCTCGTGGGTGCTGATCTTCTTCCTCGTCCTGCTTTCTCTTGCCGACCAGGTCTTCCCCGCGTCGTATCCCCAGTGGTCACAGCAGAAGACCTTCATCGTGTCCGCGGTCGCGGCATTCCTGTTCTTTGCGTCCGTGCTTCTGCATGAGCTCGCGCACGCGATCGTCGCGCTTCGCTTCAAGATGTCGGTCTCGTCGATCACGCTGTTCCTGTTGGGCGGCGTCGCGAACCTTACCAAGGAGCCACCGAGCGCGAAGGCGGAGTTCTTCATGGCGTCTGCCGGCCCGCTCACGAGCTTCGCGATCGGCGGAATGGGTCTGCTCGTGCAACAGGTCGTGACCGACAGCATCGATCGGTTGCCGGCGCTGCAGCCGGTGGAGGCCGTCGCGGGCTACCTCGGCTTCATCAACATCGCGGTCGCCATCTTCAATCTCGTTCCAGGCTTTCCGCTCGATGGCGGGCGCGTCCTGCGTTCGGTCATTTGGGGTCTGCGGCGAGACCGCATCGAAGCGACGCGGATCGCGGCGCGCGGCGGCCAGCTCGTCGCCGGCGCGATGGTCGTCTATGCCGGCTCTCGCGTGCTCGCCGGCGAGGCGATGTCCGGCCTGTGGCTCGGACTCATCGCGTACTTCCTGTACGGTGCGGCCTCGCAGGCACTCCAACAGGAGCGCGTCACAGCGGCGGTCGGAAGCGTTCGCGTCGGTCAGCTGATGACGACCGACTTCCGCTCGGCGTCACCGGGGATCTCGATCGGGCAGCTCGTCAGCGATGTAGTGCTGCCGCACAACCTGCAGGCGATCCCCGTCGTGGCGCGCGACCGGCTCGTGGGTCTCGTGACGATCGCCGACCTGCGCAAGGTCGAACAGGACCAGTGGGCGACGACGCCCGTCGACGCCGTGATGACACCGGTCTCGGAGCTGGCGACCGTCTCGCCGGACGAGCCGCTGGTCTCGGCCCTCGATCGTTTCGGCACCGCGGACCTTCCCTTGCTCCCGGTCGTGGACCGCGGATCCTTGGTCGGTGTCCTCTTCCGCGAGTCGGTTGTCGGCTACGTGCGCATGCGCGAGATGCTCGGCTTCGACTCGCGTCGGTAGCTCGTGGCCGAGGCCATCGCGGCCCGATACGAAGACGAGATCGAGGCGGAGACCGCCGCGGGCTATCTGCGGTCGCTGCGCATCGAGGCGCGCGTTCGCTTCCAGGCGTCGATGGGTCTGCCGCGATCGACGGTGCCGATACGCGTTGTCACGCCGCTCGGCGACTACGAGCTTCTCGTTGCGCACCAGGACCTGGCGCGGGCACGCGACGCGCTCGCGCCGGCTGGCCCGGCACGGCCGCGACCGCAGCGCTACCGGTGGCTCGGGTGGGTCCTCATCGCCGTGATGCTCGCGCCGCTCCTCGTGGCTTGGATCGCGAGCCTCGTTCGGCTGCGCTGACGAGATCGCGTACGCCTACATCGCGAGCGCCAGCGCGATCTGCGCCGCGACGCGTGCATTCCCGCGCAGCAGCGACAGGTTGGCGGCGAGACTGCGCCCTCCGGTCGCCTCGCTCAGCTGTCCCAGCACGAATGGCGTGAGTGCCGCACCACGAATGCCCTGGCGCTCGGCGCTCGCGAGCGCACGTGCGACCTCGGCCTCCGCTTCGCGTCGATCGAGCGCGTCGTTCGTGGCTATCGGAACGGCGATCACGATCCCGACGCCGCGCGCGAGCTGCTCGCGCGCCACGCGCGCCGCCGCCAGCGCGTCGTCGACGCGATGCGGCAGCGGGAGCCCGCTAGAGCGGACGTAGAAGGCCGGCAGCTCGCTCGTGCCGTAGCCGACAACGGGAACGCCAAGGGTCTCGAGGCGCTCGAGCGTGAGTGCGAGGTCGAGAACGAGCTTCGCTCCCGCGCATACGACGCACACCGGGTGGCGCGCGATCGCTTCGAGATCCGCGGATTCGTCAAAGGAGCGCTCGGCCCCACGATGGACGCCGCCGATGCCGCCCGTGGCCATGACGGCGATACCCGCGCGTGCAGCGATCTCCACCGTCGCCGCGACCGTTGTCGCGCCCACACCGCGACGCGCGAGCACCGGCGCCAGGTCGCGGAGCGAGACCTTCGCGACCGCGGTGTCCTCCGCGAGGCGCACCAGTAAAGCGTCGTCGGCACCGACGACGGCCTGGCCGTCGGCGATCGCGATCGTCGCCGGCGTGGGACCGAGGCCACGCACCTCTTCCTCCAATGTGCGGGCTGCCGCGAGGTTCTGCGGTCGTGGCAGTCCGTGCGCGATCACCGTCGACTCGAGCGCCACGACAGCTCGGCGCGCCGCGAGCGCGGCGGCCACCTCAGGATGGACCGCGAGCTTCACCTAGGCGCGGCCGCGCGCGTGACCGGACTCGTCCGTCGCGCCCGCGAGCAGCTCGAGCGCGTGGGGGAGGACCGGCAGCAGCACCTCGAGCGATTCGCGCACGGCGCGCGGCGAACCGGGCAGGTTCACCACCAGCGTCGCACCGACGGCGCCCGCGACGCCGCGCGAGAGCATGCCGTGGGGCGTCGTCTCGAGGGACCTGGCGCGCAGCGCCTCGGCGATCCCGGGCACCTCGCGGTCGATGACCCTGCGGGTTGCCTCGGGCGTCACGTCGTTCGGCGAGAGTCCGGTGCCGCCGCTCGTGAGCACGACGTTCGCGCCCGCGCGTACCGCCCTCAGGATCGCGGTCGCCACACCGCCGACATCGTCTGGCACGAGATCGGTGTGCACGACGTCGTGGCCGGCGGCGGCGAGCGCGTCGCGCATGGCCGGTCCGCTCTCGTCGGCTCTCTGGCCGGCGGCGCCCCTGGTGCTCACCGTGATGATCGCAGCGCGGACGGGGCTCACGGCGCGCGGTACTCCCCGCTCCGTCCACCGCTCTTCGCGACCAGCCGGATGTCCGTCAGTCGGGCGCCGCGCTCGATCGCCTTCAGCATGTCGTAGAGCGTGAGACCGGCGACGGTCACGGCGGTCAGGGCTTCCATCTCGACACCCGTCTGCGCGGTGGTCGCGACGGTCGCCTCGATCGCGATCCCGTCCGCCTCGATCGCGAGATCGACGCTCGCGTGCGTGATCGGCAGCGGATGCGCCAGTGGGATCAGGTCGGAGGTGCGTTTCGCCGCCATGATGCCGGCGAGGCGCGCGCTCGCGAGCACGTCTCCCTTCGGCGTACGTCCGTCGCGCACGAGCGCGAGCGTCTTGCTGGACAGCGCGAGCATGCCGCGCGCGGTCGCGCGCCGTTCGGTCACGGGTTTCGCGCCGACGTCGACCATCCGCGCGGCGCCGCGCTCGTCGACGTGCGTAAGCGTCTTTCGCGCGCGACTTGTCGTCCGTTTTCGTGTCGGCATCAATGGTCTTGCTCACTCTTTCGGCTACGCCGAGGAGATCCGCTCAAGGCTGGTGGAGTTCGCTCCTCGCGGCACGCTCGCTTCGCTCGCTGACAGGGGCCCCTCCCCCTCACCGCATCGTCGCTCACGCTAGTGGTCTTCCGTTCTGTCGGTCAGCACGACGGTCACCGTCTCGCCGACCTCCGCACCGGGCGCGGCCTCGGGCAGATCGATGAGCGCGTTGGCGAGCGACATCGAGCGCAGGATCCCCGAGCCCTGCGCTCCGGTCGAGCGGACCGTCCCGGCGGCGGCGTCGTAGATCCCGCGCGCGAATGTCCGCAGACCGCCGGGCTTCTCGATGCGGTCGAGCAGCCGCGCCTCGGCCCGCGGGCGGTGCAGATTCGACCGGCCCGCCATCTTGAGGAGCGCAGGCCGCACGAAGAGCTCGAACGTGAGGAGCGCCGATACCGGATTGCCGGGGAGACCAAAGATCGGCACCGCGCCACGCTTGGTGCGCAGCTCGCCGAACGCGAGCGGCCGTCCCGGGCGCAGCGCGATCGACCAGAAGTCCATCTTGCCCATGGCGTCCACCACCGGTTTGACGTGGTCGTGGTCACCGACCGAGACGCCGCCACTCGTCACGACGAGGTCACCGAACGCCGCGTTGCCGAGCGCGTGCCGCAGGTCGTCGGCAGAGTCTCGAGCGATGCCGAGCTCGAACGCCGCGCAGCCGGTCGCTCGGACCGCGGCGGCCAGCGAGTATCGGTTCGTGTCGCGGATCTGACCCGGGCCCGGACCTGACTCGATGTCCACCAGCTCGTCGCCGGTCGAGAGGACAGCGACGTTCGGCCGGCGGACGACCATGACCTTCGCGCGACCGATCGATGCGAGCACGCCGATCTCGGCCGGTCGCAGCAGCGTTCCGCGGGAGAGGACGCGCTCGCCGCTACGCAGATCCTCGCCGGCCTGTCGGACCGCAACACCCGGTCGTGTCGCCTTGTGGATCGTCACCATGGCCGTGCCGTTGTCGGTGTCCTCCACGCGCACGACCGTGTCCGCTCCATCCGGCATCGGCGCGCCGGTCATGATGCGGATCGCTTCGCCGGCAGCGACCCCTCGCGCTGCGACCGAGCCGGCGCCGACCGAACCCACGACCCGAAGCTTCACGCCGTCGACGCTCACGTCGGTACCGCGTACCGCGTAGCCGTCCATCGCCGAGTTGCGGAACGGCGGCACGTCCCGATCGGCGACGGCGTCCTCGGCCAGGACGCCACCGAGCGCGTCGATGAGTCCGACCTCTGTAGGCTCCAGCGGCGCGATCCGCGTGAGGATACGGGCGAGTGCCTCGTCGACGGTGAGGGTGGAGAGCGCGGCGCGGCCGGCGCTGGGACTGGTGGACATCGCCACGAGTCTAGGAGCGACGCGCGCCGTGGGGAGTAAGTCGCGCTTGCGAGCTTTCTAAGCAATAATCCTCGCATCTGCTAGCATCGGCCGGTGCAGACACGCTATCGGGTCGGCGAGGCTGCCGCGATGCTGGGAGTCAGCGCCGACACCGTTCGCCGCATGATCGAGCGCGGCGAGCTCAGATCGCGCCGGACCGCGGGGGGCCAGCGCGTGATCGCAGCCGTGGACGTCGCGGCGCTCCTCGCCTCGCGCTCCCGCCGCGACGATCAGGTCGCCGGCGAGTCGTCGGCGCGCAACAGATTCGCGGGTGTCGTAACGCGCGTCGTGAAGGACCGCGTCGCGGCGCAGGTCGAGGTACAGGCCGGGCCATATCGGCTTGTTTCACTGCTCACGCGCGAGGCGGTGGACGAGCTGAAGCTGGCGCCGGGCGCGCGTGTCATCGCCGCTGTGAAGTCGACGAACGTGGTGATCGAGCTCCCGCGATGACGTTCCGCGCCACCTTGGCCGTGTCCCTTCTTGCCGTGGTGTCATGCGGGGGGAGCGCGCCGCAGACGCCGACGCTCGGCGACGGACCGATGCCGGCCGGTGCGATCACCGTCTTCGCGGCATCGTCGCTCGGTGGCGTGTTCGACCGCGCGTCCGAGGAGCTGAGCCGGCGCTACCCCGGGACGAGGTACACCATCAACTACGGATCCTCGTCCACGCTCGCGACACAGATCGTGAATGGCGCGCCGGCGGATGTGTTCGCGTCCGCGGATGAAACGAACATGCAGAAGGTGCTCGATGCCGCGCTGGCGAAGGGGCCGGCGTCGATCTTCGCCACGAATCGGCTGGCGATCGCTGTCGCGCCGGGCAATCCGAAACGGATCTCTTCGCTGGCAGACTTGGCGCGTCGCGAACTGACCGTCGTCCTCGCGGCGCCGTCCGTTCCCGCGGGCAGATACGCGCTCGAGTCGCTGGGCAAGGCGGGCGTGACGCTGACCCCGGCGAGCCAGGAGGTCGACGTGCGCGCGGTGCTCAGCAAGGTCGCGCTGGGTGAGGCTGACGCGGGCATCGTGTACGTCACGGACGTGAAGTCGGTGGGCGATCGCGCCACCGGCATCGACATCCCGGAGCAGCATCAGGTGGTCGCGCGATATCCCATCGCCGTCCTCAAGGACTCGCGAAACGAGCGTCTGGCAGACGCCTTCGTCCAGTTTCTGCTCGGGGTCGAAGGCCGGCGTGTCTTGAAAGAGTTCGGCTTCACGCCCCTGTGATCAGCCCGCCGATCCCCCGTCCCTTCGTCGTCCTCGCGGCCCTCGCGGCCGCGCTCTTCCTGCTGCCGCTCGCTGGGCTCCTGGCCCGCTTTCCCTGGGCGGACGCTGCCGGCGCGCTCACGTCGCCCGAGATCGTCACCGCCACGGGGCTCTCGCTCGTCACGTCCGTCTCGGCGACCGCGCTCTCGATCCTGCTCGGGGTCCCGCTCGCTGTCGTGTACGCGCGGGCACGTTTTCGCGGTCTGCGCGTGATTCGCGCGCTCACGACGCTCCCCATGGTGCTTCCGCCGGTGGTCGGTGGCGTCGCGCTGCTCGTGGCCTTCGGTCGACGTGGTGTCGTCGGTCAGCTGCTCGACTCGGCGTTCGGGATCCGCCTCCCCTTCACGACGGCCGCCGCGATCCTCGCCGCGACGTTCGTCGCGATGCCGTTCCTCGTCCTCACCGTCGAAGCCGGTCTGCGATCGATGGACCAACGCTACGAGGAGGCCGCGCGTTCGCTGGGGGCGGATCGCTGGACGGTGTTCCGCCGCGTCACGCTCCCGCTCGTCGCGCCGTCGCTGTACGCCGGCGCGGTCCTGTGCTGGGCGCGTGCGCTCGGCGAGTTCGGCGCCACCATCACCTTCGCCGGGAACGTGCCTGGCCGCACGCAAACACTTCCGCTCGCGGTCTACATCGCGCTCGAGACCAGGCCCGAAGCAGCGATCGCCCTCAGCCTGGTGCTGCTCCTCCTCTCTCTCGTCGTGCTCGTCGCGCTTCGGGACCGCTACCTGCCGACGAGCTGATGCTCCACGCCAACATCAGGCTGCGCCTGGGAACGCTCGACCTCGAGGCGGTCGTCGACGCCGCGCCCGGCGAGATCGTCGCCCTGCTCGGTCCGAACGGCGCGGGCAAGACGACCTTCCTCCGTGCCGTCGCGGGGCTCGTCCGTGCCGACCGGGCGCGGGTCGTGCTCGACGACGTGGTGCTCGAGGACACCGCCGCCGGCGTGCGCGTGCCGACAGAACGCCGGCCGATCGGCATCGTCTTCCAGCAGCATCTGCTCTTCCCGCACCTCAGCGTGCTCGAGAACGTCGCCTTCGGTCTGCGCGCTCGCCACCGGGCCGATGCACGCGCCGTTGCGTTGGCGTGGCTCGAACGTGTCGGGCTCGCCGCATACGCGAACGCGCGCCCGGCTGCGCTCTCGGGCGGCGAGGCGCAGCGCGTCTCACTCGCGCGCGCGCTGGCGATCGATCCACGGCTCCTGCTGCTCGACGAGCCGCTCTCCAGTCTCGACGCGACCACGCGCGTCGAGGTGCGCCATGAGCTGCGGCGCCATCTCGGATCGTTCGAGGGATCACGACTACTGGTCACCCATGACCCTCTCGAGGCCGCAGCCCTGGCCGATCGCCTTGTGATCCTCGAAGGCGGTCGCATCGTGCAGAGCGGCGACGTCGAGGAGGTCACGCGCCGGCCGCGCTCGCGTTTCGTCGCGGATCTCGTCGGCGTGAACCTTCTGCGTGGCCGCGCCGACGGGGGTGTGGTGACCGTGCCGGATGGGCACCAGATCGCGGCACCCGATGCGCACGAGGGCGAAGTATTCGTCGTCATTCATCCGCGCTCGGTGGCGATCCATCGCACCCGACCCGAGGGCACACCGCGCAACGTGTGGCAAGGGACGGTCGACGCCGTCGAGCTGCTCGGAGATCGTGTGCGCGTGGCGATCCGTGGCGACCTGCCGATCGTCGCCGAGGTCACGCCTGCCGCGGTCCGCGAGCTCGAGCTGCGGCGAAGTGTTGTCGTGTGGGTGTCGGTGAAGGCGGCCGAGGTGGGCGTCTACCCTGCGTAGGTGCTCCGTCTCGCATCCATGTCGCCGCGACGCATCCAGCTCCTGCGACTGCTGGCGGTCCCATTCGTATCGACCGCCCCGAACGTCGACGAACGGGGCATCGCGTCTCCAGCTCGGGCCAAGGCCGCCGGCGTCGCCAGGACCGGTGAGGTGACCCTCGCGGCGGACACCGAGGTCGACCTGGGCGGCGCGCGCCTCGGCAAACCCGCGGACGCCTCTCACGCGATCGCGATGCTCGCAACGCTCTCGGGCCGCGAGCACGACGTGCGCACCGATGTCGTGGTCATCGCCGCGAGCGGTGCGCGAACGCAGTTCGCCGTACGTTCGCGCGTGACACTGCGCGAGCTGTCGCTCCGCCAGATCGACCGCTACGTCGCGAGCGGCGAGCCGCTCGACAAGGCCGGTGCGTATGCGATCCAGGGCGAGGGCCAGCGTCTCGTCGAGTCGTCCGCGGGATGCCTGGCGAACGTCGCGGGGCTCCCGCTCTGCCACCTGTACCACGCGCTGCGCCGCGTGGGTATCGTGCCGCGCGAGCGGCCGGAGATCGCCTGCCAGTCGCACTTCGAGTTCGTCTGTCCGGTCTGGCGTGCCGCGCATCGGCAGGGACGTTCGCTGCGCGATGGCGGCGAGTACCGCTCGTGGTCAGAGGACGCCTCGGGCTTAGAGTGACCGCGTGAGCGACCGCATCAGGGTGCTCATCGTCGATGACCACCCCGCCGTCGCCGAGGGCCTGCAGGCGCTCCTCATGCGACATGCCGATCTCGACGTCGATGAGGTTGCGACGAATGGCGAGTCCGCGATGCGCATCGCCGCCGCGCGATCGCCGCAGGTCGTGCTGATGGACCAGAACCTCTCGGGGGAATCGGGTGTCGACGTCGCGTCGATGCTCCTCGCGGAGCATCCCGGCACCGCGGTCGTGATGCTGAGCGGCGGGATGAGTGAAGACGAGCTGATCACCGCGGTGGAAGTCGGCGTCTCGGGCTACTTGCCGAAGTCGATTCGGTCAGCCGAGATCGTGCAAGCGATCCGGCGCGCCGCCGCAGGAGAGATCCTCCTGCCGCCCGACTTGCTCGCGTCGCTTCTTCGGCTTGGGCGGGAGCGAGCACGGCAGCAAGACGAGCGTCAACGCAGCTTGCCGCTGCTCACGCCGCGCGAGCGCGATGTCCTTGGGCTGATGGCCGCCGCGGCCGATGCAGAGCGCATCGCCGGCGAGCTCCGTATCAGCGTCAATACCGCGCGCGGCTACATTCAGAACATCCTCGAGAAGCTGCACGCGCACTCGCGGCTCGAGGCCGTCGTCCGCGCGACCGAGCTCGGCCTGCTCGGCCCCTAGGCGGCCGGTCGCCGCGACATGTCGTCGCGCGCGAGGGCGTCCTGGGCGATGCGCAGCATCGCGCCGCTCGTGACGAGACTCGAGCTCCACGTCGCCTCGCCCACGCGCACCTGCCAGCGGGCGCCGGCGAACGCGCGGACGCTCATGGTCATTGTCCGCAGCAACTCGTCGATCCGGGCGCGGAGCAAGGTGGCGATGCGTCCGCCGCGGTGCTCGTCGCCGACGATCGGCGCGACCAGCGCGATCCCCGACTCGCCGTAGCGGAACGCGCTTACGTCACCACCGAACAAGGTCGAGGCCCCGCCGAGGCTGGCGCGGACGCAGCGATGGACGATCGCACGCCGCGTCGCTTCGGACGAAGTATCGATGTCCGCGACCCCGAGCACAAGCGTGAAGGAACGTCCGCCGTCGCGCGCGTCGGCCACGCGCTCGCGAAGCGCGGCGACGAGCACGCGGTCGAGGTAAGACTCGGCCACGGCGGCGCTGCGGTATTCGACCGCAGGGATCTCGGCGACGGCCGGCGCGGGCCGCGGTTCCGGGCCCGGCTCGTTGACTAGGCGGAGGATCGTGGGGATCACCGCGCGCCAGCGTTCGCGTTCAGCGACGCGTTCCGCTGCGCCGAGCGGCGTGAGGGCGACGGCGGCTTCTGGCGCCGGCACGAGATAGCCGCCCTCAAGTAGCGACTGCAGCGCCCTGCCGAACGCTCCGTTCGCGAGCGGTAGGCGCTCGCTGGCGATGGTCGCAAGGAGCGTCGCCGGTCGTGCGGGTGCGCTGGCGAGCGAGTCTAGGAGATAGAGGCGATAGAACGCGGTCGCGAGACCGGTCGCGGCAGGGCGGATCATGGCCGAACTCCCAAGTAGGACTCATCCGGAGATTTCGGCGGCGGCTTGCGGCGGGGCGCTGGCGTCCGCCGCGATCGTGTCCTGGCACGGACTGCCGCAGCTGATCGGCTACGCGAGCATCGCCGTAGTGCTGTGCTCGGCACGATGCGGATCCGCGGATGCCGACCGCTAGCTCTTGCTGTCGGCCTCCATCGCCTTGGCGATCGAGGCGAGGAACTCTTTGTTCGTCTTCGTCTTGCCGAGACGCTGCAGGAGGAGCTCGGTGCCTTCGATCTGACCGACGGCTGAGAGCATCTTCCGCAGCAGGATGACCTGCTTCATGACCTCGGGCGAGAGGAGCATCTCTTCGCGTCGCGTGCCCGAAGCGGGGATGTTGATCGCGGGGAAGGTACGGCGCTCCTGCAGCTTGCGGTCGAGGATCATCTCGGAGTTGCCCGTCCCCTTGAACTCCTCGTAGATCACGTCATCCATGCGGCTCCCGGTATCCACCAGGCAGGTCGCGAAGATGGACAGCGATCCGGCGGGCTGACCGTTCGCTCCTTCGATGTTGCGAGCGGCTCCGAAGAAACGCTTCGGCGGATAGAGTGCGACCGGGTCCATGCCACCGGACAGCGTCCGGCCGGACGGCGGCACCGCGAGGTTGTATGCGCGTGCGAGGCGGGTCACCGAATCGAGGAGGATCGCGACGTCGCGTCCGGTCTCGACGAGTCGCTTCGCGCGCTCGAGCGCCAGCTCGGCGACGCGCGTGTGGTTCTCGGTGGGCTCGTCGAAGGTCGAGGAGAAGACCTCGCCCTTGATCGAACGGCGGATGTCCGTGACTTCCTCAGGACGCTCGCCGACGAGCACGACCATGATGTGCACGTCGGGGTGGTTCCCGGCGATGCCGTTCGCGATGTCCTTGAGCAGCGTGGTCTTGCCGGCCTTCGGCGGTGACACGATGAGCGCGCGCTGCCCGAAGCCGAGGGGATTCACGAGGTTGATGAGCCGCTGGCTCAGGTTCGCGCCATCGATCTCGAGGTCGAACATCTCGTCCGGGAAGACAGGCGTGAGCGCTTCGAAGTTCGGTCGGCGCTTTGCGACTTCGGGATCGACGCCGTTCACGGCCTCGACCCGCAGGAGGCTGAAGTACTTCTCGTTGTC
>WNGB01019650.1_pt1 | contig 12077 bp, 15 predicted proteins | sample 5400681 | NCBI WGS metagenome assembly WNGB01 (sample SAMN13153367, study PRJNA577476) | soil metagenome | isolation source: 115 cm soil or saprolite under grassland replicate 2 | place: USA:California | collected 2016-06-15 | reverse complement strand
TGGGGAGACGATCGACAGCATGCCGGCTGATGTCGAAACGATCGGGAGGGTGGAGCCGATCTATGAGAGGGTACCGGGCTGGCAAAAGCGGTTGAATGAGGTGCGGAGGCTGGCCGACCTGCCGCCGGCGGCAAGAGCGTACGTGGATAGGCTACAAGACCTGGCGGGAGCGCCAGTTCGTTACGTCAGCGTGGGTACTCGCCGAGATCAGATCATAGAGGTCTGAGAGCGCTTTACTAGCCCGCATTCTGCAGTTTTTCGTGCAAAAAACAGTACCGTACTTTTACTAGGTCACGCGTACCCGCATTGCTGTGACACACCTTACAACTCGGCACTGTTCTTGCCTTTCAGGAAGGCAGAACTCTCGAAAAGGGCAAACCGTCGGCGACGGCGGGGCGCAAAGCCCAGGGGTCTCAGCGATGAGATAGCCCGGCTGCCGAGGTGCCGAGCGCCAGCCCGATTTGCGAGAAGGAGTTCGCTTCGCTCACATCGGGTTCTAGGGCGCACGGTGTGCGGCAGGCGATCACCCCCTGGGGAAACTCAGGGGGTTTCTCGTTTCTCCGACCTCGGCGTCTCGGCCGCTCGGCGTCTGTTATTGTAGTCCCATGCCCCCCGTCGTCCTCGTCGCTCCCGCGGCTTTCAAAGGCACCCTCGGCCCACGGCAGGTCGCCGAAGCGATCGCCACGGGAGTACGCCGCGCCATCCCGGGCGCCTCGGTGCTCGAATGTCCGGTAGCCGACGGCGGCAATGGTCTCCTCGACGTGGTCCTTCCCGCGGGAGCGCTGCGGGAACGGCTCCAGGTCACAGGCCCGATAGGGGACCCCGTATCGGCGGAAATGGGTTGGATCGACGGCGAGACGGCCATCATCGAGAGCGCGTCGGCGTGCGGACTCGCACTCGTCGAGCCGGAAGACCGCGATCCGATGCGCACCACGACACGGGGCGTCGGGGAGCTGATCTGGACGGCCGCCGACCGCGGCGCGAAAACGATCGTGGTCGGACTGGGCGGCACGGCGACGGTGGACGGCGGCACCGGTGCGGCGCGTGGGCTCGGCTGGACGTTCGAAAACGCCGCGGGTGAGCCGCTCCCGGAAGGCGGTGGCTCCCTCGCCGACCTCGCCTCCTTTGGGCCCGGCTGGGGTCTGCCGGCGCGTGTTGTGGCGCTCGCCGATGTCGCGACGCCGCTGCTCGGCGCGGACGGCGCCGCGCCGGTGTTTGGACCGCAAAAGGGGGCGCGCCCGGACGAAATCGCCCGGCTCGCCGGCGGACTCGGCCGCCTGGCGGAGCTGTGGGCCCAAGCCGGTCGCCCCGAGCTCGGGATGACCCCTATGGGCGGAGCGGCCGGCGGCCTTGGCGCCGGCCTCGTGTTTTTTGCGCGCGCCGAGCTCGCCGGTGGGGCGGAGTGGGTGTTGGAGCGCGCCGGTTTCGACGCGGCGCTGGCGAAAGCCGATCTCGTGATCACGGCGGAAGGGATCTTCGACAAGACATCGCTGGTAGGGAAAGCGCCGGGAGAAGTCGTGCGGCGCGCGCAAGCGGCCAGGAAGAAGGTGGCCGTCGTTGCTGGACGCGTGGAGGGGCTGATCGGCGTGCACGCCATCGGCGGTGACGGCGACGGCAGCCGCTTGCTCGACGCCCCGGCGCTTGCACGGATGGCCGAACAGGTCGCGCGCGAGGCCCTGTGTTTATAACTTCCGGCTCCCTATGCCACCTGCAACTGCCGACAAAACGATGGAGAAGCTCGTGTCGCTGGCCAAGCGGCGCGGCTTTGTCTTTCAGTCCTCGGAGATCTACGGCGGCCTCGGCTCGGTGTGGGATTACGGGCCGCTGGGCGTCGAGCTCAAGCAGAACATCAAGGAGCGCTGGTGGCGCTCGATGGTCCACGAACGCCAGGACATCGAGGGGCTCGATGCCGCCATCCTGATGCACCCGAAGGTGTGGGAGGCGTCGGGGCACGTCTCCGGATTCACCGATCCGCTCGTCGATTGCAAGCAGTGCAAGAACCGGTTCCGCGCCGACGATCCCAGAATCAAGGGCACCCCGGGCGAGCCGGACGCGCAGTGTCCCGTGTGCGGCAGCAAGGGCACCCTCACCGCGCCGCGGCAGTTCAACCTGATGTTCAAGACGTTCATGGGGCCGGTCGAAGAGCAGGCCGCCGTGATCTATCTGCGGCCCGAAACGGCGCAGGGGATCTACGTCAACTACCTCAACGTCCTCCAGTCGTCGCGGCAGAAGATTCCCTTCGGCATCGCGCAGATCGGCAAGGCGTTCCGCAACGAGATCACGCCCGGCAACTTCATTTTTCGGACACGCGAATTCGAGCAGATGGAGATGCAGTTCTTCGTGAAGCCGGGGAGCGAGAATGAGTGGTTCGAGCGGTGGCGCGCGGAGCGGATGAAGTGGGTAGAAGCGCTCGGCATCCGTTCCGAGAAACTGCGTTGGCATCAGCACGGCAAGGACGAGCTGGCCCATTACGCCAAGGACGCCTACGACATCCAGTACGAATTCCCGTTCGGCTGGCAGGAGTTCGAGGGCATCCATAACCGCACCGACTTCGATTTGTCGAATCACCAGAAGTATGCCGGGAAGAAACTCGACTATCTCGATCCCAAGACGAACGAGCGCTTCATCCCCTACGTCGTCGAGACGTCGGCGGGCGCCGACCGGACGACGCTGGTGGTTTTGTGCGACGCGTATAGAGAAGAAGAAGTGGGCGGTGAAGAGGCGGCGGAGGGCGGCGAAATGCGCGTCGTCCTGAAGCTCAAGCCGTCGCTCGCCCCGCTCAAGGCGGCGGTGTTCCCGCTGGTGAACAAGGACGGCATGCCGGAGCTCGCGCACAAGATTCACGACGATCTGCGCCGTCACTTCAACGTGTTCTATGACGACGGCGGATCGATCGGCCGTCGCTACCGGCGCCAGGACGAAGCCGGGACGCCGTTCGGCGTCACGATCGACGGCCAGTCGACGCAGGACCAGACCGTGACGGTGCGCGACCGGGACACGCTGAAGCAAGACCGAGTCGCTACAGACCGTCTGATCGCGTATCTGACCGAGCGGCTGCGCGGGTGACGGCTACTATTCCTCGGCTTTTTCGATCAGCTGTTCTACCGCCTGCTTGAACGGATCGACGACGAGAGCCGACAGCGCCTTCCCGAGTGCGTCAGAGAACTGTTCGCCGCGCAAGGACGCTTGATAGGCCTCATTGGTTATCGAGGCGATGACGCCCGCCGGGCGCGTTGTGAATGACAGCACGACCTGCTCCGTCACGTACTCCGCCACCTGATGTTTGAACTCCGCCGGGTCGAACAGCTCGCCCATGCCGCGTTTCAGCTGCGCGGTGATGAATTTGCCGGCGGCGTCCAGCAGGTGGCCAACGGCGGCCTCGACGCCCGCGGCGACGTACGGTCGTCATCCCGACGGGACCGGGGAGTCGGCATCGGCCCCCAGTCATCGGGGTATCCGAGCCCCAAGATTTGATTCCCGCTCAATTCAGTAGCCCTTCCCCCAGTGCCGTCGCACGACGGTGCTCTCATCACGCTACGAACCGCTCCGAATGGTGTCAATCATGGGGACCAAGACTCCGGGACGGCTGTGCGGTTTGAGGATTTCCGCTCCCTCGTGGAACGTCTCGAGCGCGACATCCCTCCGCAGTTCGAGGGTGGCGTAGCCGACATCGAGGTCAGTCCCAAAACGGTTCCCGATCCCGTCCACCGCGACGTCTACACACTCGGCGAGTGCATTCCGCTGACGTGGACGGGCGACGGAACGGATCTGCATTCTCGCATTGTGCTGTTCTACGGCTCCTTCCAGGCGCTCGCCCGACAACGCCCCGATTTCGATTGGCGCACCGAAGCGTGGGACACGCTGACGCACGAGCTGCGCCATCATCTCGAGTTCCGAGCCCACGTGGATGCCTTGGAGGCGTATGACTGGGCCGCGGAGCAGAACTTTGCGCGGCACGAGAGAAAGCGCTTCGATCCCGATTTCTATCGGTCGGGAGAGCGGATTGCTCCAGGTGTCTTCAAAGTCGATGACGATGTGTTTCTCGAAGGGACCGGCGATTTTTCCTGGCACGGTAAGCGGTATCGCGCGCCAGTCGCCGGCGTCGAGCCTCCCGCTTTTCTCACGCTGCACGGTCTCGCCGACGCACCGCACGGCGACGCTGTGCTGGTGCTCCGCAAACAGGCGTCGCTGCCCGATCTCTGGCGGCGCCCAGCGGTCACGCAGGCGACTGTAGAGGTACAGGCGATCGATGTCTAAGCGAGTGCTCCTGGAATGCCGCGACCTGTTCTTTCGCGGCAAGCTGCAGGCGATTCTGACGGCCGGCGGCGCCGAATCAGTGCGCGAAGAGCCCTACGACCTCGCCGTCATTGAGCTCGGGAGAGGCGACGCACCGCAACGCATCACCGATCTCGTGACGCGCGGCGTTCCGGTGCTTGCGTTTGGCTCACACGTCGATGCGGCGGCGCTGCGCGCCGCGCGGGACCTGGGTGCGCGCGCAGTACCGAATTCCGAAATTGAGAATGCGCTGCGCGCGCTGGTGTAGATCCTAGGACTTCTTTTTCTTCGCCCGCGCTCTGGGTCGCGGGGCAAGCTTCACACCGGCCCGCCGGGCCTTCGAAAGCCCGATGGCGATGGCCTGTTTTCTCGATTTCACGTCGTGCTTCCCTTCACGCGCGTGATGCATTTCCTCGCGCACGAATTCGCCGGCCTGCGCTGAGGCGGGCTTCCCCTCGCGCTTGTCCCTGGCGACGCGCTCCAGCGTTTCTTTCTCAGGCATGGGTATTTCACCTCGAAGTGGGTTCTTCCTCTCGGAGTATCTGTTGACATGACGACGCGCCGCAATGCGTCTTTGGGTGGGATTCGGAACTAAGCCAGCGCCGAGTGCGGCTCGGCGGTGGTGGCCGTGCGCCGGTACACAACGCACACTTATGAGCGGAACACGGTTAACTCCCAACGGTATGCGGGGCATGCCACGAGCTAAACAGCGCGTTGACGTGTTGGTCCTTGGCGCCGGAGCGGCCGGCCTGGCCGGGGCCCGCGATCTGTCACACGCCGGCCTGCACGTCACCGTCCTCGAGGCGCGGCCCCGCGTCGGCGGCCGGATTCTTACGCTGCACGATCCCCGTTCACCGGTTCCTCTCGAGCTCGGCGCCGAGTTCATCCACGGCGAGGCGGCCGAAACGCTTTCCCTCGCGCAGGCGGCCGGGCTCGCGGTGGTGGAGCTGCCCAACACGCATGAGCTGGTCAGCGCCGGCCGGTTTCGGCCGATGGGCGATTTCTGGGCGGTCGTCGATCGGATGAACCGCGATCTCGCCCGTCGCGTCGCGAGCCGCGGCAAGGATTTCCCGGTCAGCGAGTATCTGGAATCGGCGAGCGTCCCGGCGTCACGCCGCGGGATGCTGCGGGACTTCCTGCAGGGTTTTTACGCCGCGCACCCGGATCGGTTGAGCGCGAAGTCGCTTGCGGTCGAGACGGAAGGGGGTGACGAGGAAGACGAAGTCGAGGGCAAACAGTTCCGCATCGCGAACGGCGGCGACGCCCTGATGAAATGGCTGCGGGATGGGTTGGATCCCGACCGTACGGAGGTGCGTCTCAGCTCGGTCGCGGAGTCGGTGCAGTGGAAACGCGGCGCCGTCAGCGTAGCCTATCGTGGCGGTGATCGCGCGCCGTTGCCCGCCGTCACCGCGCGAGCCGCTCTGATCACGCTGCCGCTCGCCGTCCTGAAGGCGGGTGTGGTGCGGTTCGATCCGGCGCTCCCCGCCAAACAGCGCGCGCTGGCGGGTCTCGAGACAGGGCAGGTGTTCAAGATCGTGTTGCGATTCCGGGAGGCGTTCTGGGAGCGCGCGGAATTCCTGAAGGAGCGGCGCGAAAAGTCCGGCTCGAACGGCAACGGGGGCGGGCTGGGCGGGCTGGGCGGGCTGGGGGGGCGGGGGGGGCTGAACATTCTTCACGCCCACGGCGCCGAGGTGCCGACCTGGTGGACCTCGCTGCCGGTGCGTTCGCCGGTCCTGGTCGGATACGTGGGCGCAGTCCCCGCCGAGCAGCTGCTCGCGGAGGACCCGCCATCGCGGCTGGAGCGCAGCCTGGTGGCGCTCTCCGAGGTGCTGGCCGTGCCGCGGCGCGAGCTGGAGGAACAGCTCGACGCCTCGGCCAGTCACGACTGGCACGCCGATCCGTTCGCGCGCGGCGCCTACAGCTACATCAGCGTCGGCGGCAACAGCGCTCCGCGCGCCCTGGCCCGGCCGGTGGACGGGACGCTGTTTTTTGCAGGGGAAGCGACAGACGGCGCGCAAATCGGGACCGTGGCGGGGGCGCTGTCGAGCGGGCGTCGTGCCGCGCGCGAGATCTTGCGGGTGCTACAATAGAGACACACTACCTCAGGACTCGCGCATGCCGGTGGTCGCCAAAACAGTCGTCCTGCTCGTGCTCTCCAACATCTTCATGACCTTCGCCTGGTACGCACACCTCCGGCACCTGAGCCAGCGGCCCTGGATCGTTGCGGCGCTGGTCAGCTGGGGCATCGCGCTGTTCGAATACCTGCTCCAGGTGCCCGCGAACCGCATCGGACATACGCAGCTGCAGCTCGGCCAGCTCAAGATTCTGCAGGAAATCATCACCCTGAGCGTGTTCGTGCCGTTCGCCGTCTTCTATATGAAGGAACCGGTGCGCCTGAACTATCTGTGGGCCGGCCTGTGCCTGTGCGGGGCGGTGTTCTTTATGTTCCGTCGCTAGCATGGATCGAGACCGCGAGCTGCTGCGCCATTTCCTGGCCGCCATCGCCTACCGCACGCAGAAAGCGCTGCGCGACGCGCCCGAGCACTATCCGACGTTCAGCGCCGGCAACCGAGTGCGGACGCCGGCGGAGCTGCTGCGGCACATGACGGCGCTCATGGGCTACGTGCGCACGTTCTTTGTCGGCGGATCGTATCCCGCGAAGCCAGCGCCGTTGCCCACTTTCAAGGAAGAAGTCGCGCGCTTCCATGAGATGGTGGAAGCGGTGGGGCAGCTGCTCGCGAGCGACGCGAAGTGCTCGATTACCACGGAGCAGCTGTTGCAGGGTCCCTTCGCCGATACGATGACGCATGTCGGACAACTGGCGATGCTGCGGCGCCTCGCCGACGCACCGGTCGCCCCCGAGAACTTCATCTACGCGGATATCCGCGCCGACCGTCTGCGCGCCGAGCAGCCGCCGCCCGCCCGACCGGACAAGCACTGGCCCGAGGCTCCGGAGTGAGCCCCTCCGAAAAGTGCTGCCTGTGCGGGCAGACGATCCCCCCGACCGGGAGCGATCCGGTCGCCTTGAGCGGGGGCGATTCCGCCACGCTCTATTGTCATTCCGCCTGCCTGAGTGATCACGGTATGCTCCCGGCCGGCCGCGAGCTGCAGGAAGCCGACACGCGCAAGAACGAGTTCCTGGCGTTGCTGGCACACGAGCTGCGAAACCACCTCGGCCCGATCCGCCACGCGGTGAAAATCCTGGGCGCCCGCACGCCAAGCCAGGAAGAGTTGCACTGGGCGACCGGCATCATCGACCGGCAGACGGAGCACATGACCCGGCTGGTCGACGACTTGCTCGACGTTTCGCGCGTCACGCGCGGGACGATCGAGCTGCGCCGGGAACGAGTGGAAGTTGCGGCGATACTGAAGGCGGCCGTCGAAACAAGCGCCGCGCTGATCGAGCGATCGCACCACCAGCTCACCGTCTCATTTCCCACCGATCCGCTCTACGTCGAGGGCGACGTGACGCGCCTGACGCAAGTCGTGGCGAACCTGCTCGACAACGCCGCCAGGTATACCGACCCCGGCGGCCGCATCTCGCTGTCCGGCGGGCGCGACGGCGAGAGCGCCGTCATCACGGTGCAGGACAGCGGTATCGGCATAGCGGCGGACGTGCTGCCGCGCATCTTCGACATGTTCACCCAGGGTGGCATGTCCGTCGATCGCGCGCAGCGAGGGCTCGGCGTCGGCCTGGCCCTCGTGGAACGGCTGGTGAAGCTGCACGGCGGCGATGTCACCGCTTCCAGCGGGGGTCTCGGGAAAGGGAGCCAGTTTACGATCCGGCTTCCGGCGCTCCAATCGCACCGGCAGCCCGCGCCGCAGCGGCTCGCGCCGCATCAACCGGACACGGTCAACCACTGCCGCATCCTCGTCGTCGACGACAACGAGGACTCGGTGGACAGCCTCGCGATGCTGCTGCGCATGCTCGGGCACGACGTCAAGACCGCCAGCGACGGAGAGACGGCGCTGGCGGCGGCCGAGGATTACCGGCCCGACGTCGCGATTCTCGACATCGGTCTACCCAAGATGACGGGGTATGACCTGGCAAAACAGATCCGTGAGAAGCCGTGGGCGAAGGACATGGTCCTCGTGGCGTTGACCGGATGGGGACAGGAACAGCACCGCGAGCGCTCCGTCGAGGCGGGCTTCAATCATCACCTCACCAAGCCCGTCGAGTTCGACGTCCTGCAACAGATTCTCGCGGAAGCGGACAGGTCCCTTTCAGACCGGAACCGCGGCGCGCGCTGACTTCCGCGAGGCGCTATCTTCCTGCCGATGCGCCTCATGACCCTGTTTGCGATTGTGACGGGCCTCGCCCTGCCTCCGCCGGGATATCGGGTGCTCGTCGCCAGCGAGTCCGGCGACATCGTCACCGAGCTCACCTGGGACGGTACGACGCTCGCGGTCGCGAAAGTGGTTCCGGTCGGCGTCATGCCGGCCGACATCGACGGGCCGCACAACGTGACCGTCGCCCCGGACGGCTCCGCGTGGTACGTGACGATCGCCCACGGCACGCCATACGGTTCGCTCTGGAAAATTGCGGCCGGGAGTGATTCATTGCTGGGCCGGGCCCAGGTCGAGATGTTTCCCACGACGATCGGGCTGACGCCGGATGGCGCACTGGCGTTCGTCGCCAATTCCGATTTCCACGGCGACCACCCCCGCGTCAACGTCGTGACGATCGTGCAGACCGCCACGATGACGCCCCTGACGAATCTTCGCGCCTGCGACATGCCGCACGGCGTCAAGGCGAATCACGCCGGCACATTGGTGTACGTGTCGTGCATGAACTCCGACGAGATTCTCGAGATCGACCGCCAGAGCCTGCAGATCCGGCGGCGGCACAAGACGGGCGAGGGAACGCCGGGAGGCCACGCCGCGATGAGCAGCGTCGGTCCACCGACGCACGGCACCGCGCCGAATGCCGCGCACGACTGCTCGCCCACGTTCGTGTCCGTCTCTCCCGATGACCACCGGCTCTACGTCGCCTGTAACCACGGCAACACGCTCCAGGTGCTCGACGCCGCCTCGCTCGACCTGGTGCAGGAGATTCCCGTCGGTGCCGGCGCGTACAACGTCGAGCCGTCCGCCGACGGGCGGTGGGTGATCGTCACCAACAAGAAGGCGCAGAGCGTGTCCCTGGTGGACGCGCGCAGCCTGACCGAGGTCGTGAAGATCCCGACCTCGAAGCCGCTGCCCCACGGCGTGGCTTACTCGCCCGACGGCCGCTGGGCGTTCATTTCGCAGGAGAGCGTCGGCGCCGATCCCGGCGCCGTGGATGTCATCGACCTCACGACGCACGGCCGGGTGGCGAGCATTGCCGTGCCCCGGCAGCCAACCGGCATCACGATCCTCCCGACGCCATGACCCACACGACGACCGTCTCTCTCCCGCCCGCCGACGTGCTGGCGCGCGCCCAGCAGTTCTTCGCCGAGCGTGTTCCCCACGCCGCGGCATTCGTCGAGCAGGCGGGGCCGACCTTCGTGACGTTGCGCGGGCAAGGGGGCGAGGAAATCGTGATCAGCGCCTGGGAGGACAAAGAGCGGGGCGTGACTCGCGTCCGCGCCTCGACATTGTTCTTCGATCAGGCGCTGGACCGGTTCTTCTCGACGTTGCCGCTGGCGTCGCCGCTCGAGGTGGCATGAGCACGGACGTCGGTGAGCGGTACGCCGTGCGCGTCATGGTGACGCCCGCGTGGGAGCAGGTGAGCGTGCAGGTGGATGACACGACCACGGTCGCACAGCTCAAGCGGGAAGCCTTGCGGGCCGCGTGGAAGCGGTCGCCGCTCGGCGAACAGGAGTACATCGTGAAGTTTCGCGGCGCCGGGGTGCTCGACGAATCGCTCACGCTGCGGGCCCTCGGCGCCGTCCCGAACGCCCCCTTCATCGTGCTGCCGGCCCGGCGCCAACCGGTGCGGTGAGTACACACGTCTTCACGCGGGCCGTCACGATCCTCGCCGTCGGGTTTTTGCTGCTCGACGCGGTGCTGTTCGCGCTCGTCAGCCGCTTCCTCTGGGCCGCCGTCTGCGCCGTCGCGGCGGTGCTCGTGGTCGTGGGGTGGCAGCGCTACCGCCGGGTCATGGCGGACCTGGCCGCAGCCCGTAAAGAGATGAAGCGCGAAGTGGAATCGATTCGCGAGCTGCTGCACACCAACCGCCAGAACTAAGTGTCGACCGCAGTCGTCTGGAACCCGGCCTGCCGGCACCACTACGCGGGCGCGGGACACCCGGAGCGCCCGCAACGGTTCGAGGCCGTGCTCGAAGCCTTGCGACACCCCGAGCTGGCGCCGCGCGTGGAGTGGGTGGAAGCCGCGCCGGCGGCGCGCCCCGCGCTCGAGCGCGTGCATCTACCCGCCTACGTCGCGCTGCTCGAGGCGTTGGCGGAGCGCGGTGGCGGCGCCCTCGACGCCGACACGTTTCTCGGCCCTCGCAGCTGGGAGAGCGTCCTGGCGTCCGCCGGCGTCGCGCTCGCGGCGGCCGAGCAGGGGATCCGGAAGGGCACAGCCGTCGGCATTACCCGACCACCCGGTCATCACGCGCTGGCCGACCGGGCCATGGGGTTCTGCTTTCTCAACAACGTGGTGCTGGCCGGCCGCCAGGCGCAGGCGCTCGGGTGCACGCGCGTGCTGATCGTGGATTGGGACGTGCACCACGGCAACGGCACGCAGGCGCTCGTCGAGCGCGACCCCTCCATCCGCTTTGTGTCGATGCATCAGTATCCGTGGTATCCGGGCACGGGCGCGGCCGACGAGCGCGGCGTCGGCAACGTCTTCAACATCCCGCGTCCGGGCGGGCTGCCGCGCGCGACCTACGTGCGCGATTTCCTCGCTGGCGTGGATGCCGCGCTCGAGGATTGGCAACCCGACATCCTCCTCATTTCCGCGGGATTCGATTCCCTCGCCGGTGACCCGCTCGGCGAGTTCACGCTCGAGCCCGACGACATCACCCGCTGGGCGGAGGCGCTGCGCGAGCGGATGGGAACGCGTCCCGTCGTCGGCGTGCTGGAAGGTGGCTATCGCCTCGACCTGCTCGCCGCCGGTGTCGTGGCACTCGTGCGCGCGCTATCTTGAGAACGTGACCGCCGCTTCCGTCCCGGCACAACAGCCGCAAGCGTCGAAGCACTGGCCGTCGAGCATCTACCGGCGGCCCGATGGCACGCTCGAGCAGGATTTTTCGCCGGCGCGCATTCGCGAGATTCTCCAAAGCGGCGAGGGCGAGCTGTGGGTCGACATCGACAGCACGAGCATGCACCAGCACGCGCTGCTCGAGAAAGTGTTCGAGTTCCACCCTCTCTCCATCGAAGACACGCTCTCGCCGGGGACCCGCGTCAAGTTCGAGGAGTACGACCGCTACGTCTTCGTCGTGATGGCGGTCATCCGCTTCGACGAGGGCACGCCCGAGCCGTACGATCTCGCCACGTCGAACCTGTATTTCTTCCTCGGCAAGAACTTCATGGTCACGGTGCACGCCTTGCCCTCGAAGAGCTGCGCCATCGTCCGCGACCGGCTGCAGCGCAACCCCGAGCTGCTCGCGCGCGGGGTCGAGATGGTGATGCACAACATCATCGACCAGTCGGTGGACGCCTATTTCCCGATCGTCGAAGAGCTCAACACCATGGTGGACGGGCTGGAAGAACGGCTCTTCGAGAAGTTCGATCCGCAGCTGATTCACGAGATCTTCAAGGCGAAGCGCTCGGCGTTTTCCTTGCGCCGTCACGTCGGCCCGCTGCGCGAAGTCCTCAACATCCTGACCAACCGGCCGTGCGGCTTCATTCGCCCCGACACGCAGCTCTACTACCGCG
>WNGB01011567.1_pt1 | contig 12077 bp, 8 predicted proteins | sample 5400681 | NCBI WGS metagenome assembly WNGB01 (sample SAMN13153367, study PRJNA577476) | soil metagenome | isolation source: 115 cm soil or saprolite under grassland replicate 2 | place: USA:California | collected 2016-06-15 | reverse complement strand
GAGGTCGTGGACGCGACGATCGAGCTGATCCGCCATCCCGACGCCACTCTCGGACAGCTCATGAAGAAGCTGCCCGGGCCGGACTTCCCCACCGCCGCCTTCATCCACGGCGCCGACGGCATCCGCGAGGCGTACAAGACCGGGCGCGGAATCGTGCAGGTGCGGGCCAAGGCGATGATCGAAAAAGCCGCACGGGGGGAGAAGGAATCCATCGTCGTCACCGAGATCCCCTACCAGGTCAACAAGGCCAAGCTCGTCGAGCGGATTGCGGAGCTCGTCAACGAGAAGAAGATCGAAGGGATCTCGGACCTGCGCGACGAGTCGGACCGCGACGGGATCCGGGTGGTCGTGGAGTTGAAGCGCGGCGAGAACGCCCAGGTGATTCTCAACCAGCTCTATGCGCTGACCCCGATGCAGTCCACTTTCGGGATCATCTTCCTCGCGATTGTCGAGAGTCAGCCGCGGATTCTGCCGCTGGCGGACCTCCTGCGCCACTTCATCGACCACCGCAAGACGGTGGTGGTCCGGCGCACGCGCTTCGACCTGAAGAAGGCCGAGGAGCGCGCGCATTTGCTGCGCGGCCTGGCTCTCGCGCTCGCCAACATCGATCAGGTCATCAAGATCATCCGCTCCTCGAAGGACCCGAAAGAGGCGAAAGACCGCCTGGTCGCCGAAGTGTCCATGCCGCTGGCAGCGTTGGAAAAATTCGTGGGCCAGAAACTCTACGAAGAGGAAACGAAGGGAAAGAGCAAACAGGTCGTCCGCCTGGACGAGGTCCAGGCGCAGGCGATCCTGGACATGCGGCTGCAGCGGCTGACCGGCCTCGAGCGGGAAAAGATCGTCGCGGAGTTCAAGGAAGTCCTGGCACTCATCGCGAAGCTGCGCGAGATCCTGGGCTCCGAGAAGCTCATCCTCGACATCATCGTGTCGGAATTGACCGAGATCAAGAAACAGTTCGGCGACGAGCGCCGCACGCAGATCGTGGCCGAGGCGACCGACATCGATATCGAGGACCTGATCGTCGAAGAGGACATGGTCATCACCGTGTCCCGCGGCGGCTACATCAAGCGCTCTCCCCTCTCGCTCTACCGCGCGCAGCGCCGCGGAGGCAAGGGACGCATCGGCGCGACCACCAAGGAAGAGGACGTCGTCGAGCACCTCTTCGTTGCCTCGACGCACGCCTACGTGCTCGCCTTCACAAACAAGGGCCGCATGCACTGGATCAAGGTGTACGAGGTGCCGCAACTGGGCCCGGCGACGCGCGGCAAGGCCATCGTCAACCTCCTGAACCTCGATCCCAACGAAAGGGTCGTGGCGCTCGCCGCCACGAAGGATTTCCCGGAGGACCGGTACCTCGTGTTCGCGACCAAGCGGGGGCTGGTGAAGAAGACGCCGCTGGCGGCCTACTCCAACGTCCGCTCCGGCGGGATCATCGCGATCAACCTGGAGGAGAAGGACGAGCTCCTCTCGGTGCGCATCACCGACGGCACGCGCCAGATCTTCATCGGCACCCACCAGGGCCAGGGAATCCGCTTCTCCGAGAAGGACGCGCGGCCCATGGGGCGCGACACGACGGGCGTCATCGGCATCACGATGAAGAAAGAAGACGACTACGTCGTCGAGATGGACGTCGTTGAGGAGACGGGCCACCTCCTAACCGTGACGGAGAAGGGGTACGGCAAGCGGTCAGAGGCCTCGGAATACCGCTTCCAGCAGCGCGGCGGCTCGGGAGTTATCAACATCAAGGTGACGGAAAAGAACGGGCCCGTCGCCGGAATCAAGTCCGTCACGGACGCCGATCAGCTCCTCCTGATCACCCAGAGCGGGATGTTGATCCGCATCAAAGTCAAGGACATCCGCGAAACCGGTCGCGCCGCGCAGGGCGTGCGCCTGATCTACCTGGAGGAGGGAGACCGGGTCGTGGCTGTCGCGAAGCTCGCCGAGCCCGACGAAGGCGAAGACGAACCGCAAGCAACGCTTCCGAGCGCTTCCGCCCCCGAAAGCGGGTCCAAGGTCCAGGGTCCCAAGTCCGACGTCAAGGAGCCCGACGCGCCTTTCCTCGATGAAGACTAGCCCTCAGCTGTCAGCTTTCAGCCCGCGACCAAACGCGCCGGGGTGAGGTGCCTGACTGATAGCTGATAGCTGATAGCTGATAGCTGATAGCTGATAGCTGATAGCTGACGGCTGATAGCTATAGAATCCGCGGTCCTATGCGCTTTTTCTTGGACAGCGCGAACCTGGAGGAGGCCCGCAAGGTCCGCGACTGGGGCTTGCTCGACGGGGTCTGGCTCACGGCGGCGCAGGCCGCGGCCGCGGGGATGGACTATCGGCGCGCGGTGCGGGAGCTTGCCGCCGTGACAGACGGGCCCGTCTGCGTCGAGCCCGGCTCCGCCGACGCCAAGGGGATGTACAAGGAGGCCCGGGAGCTCGCCAAGCTCGGCAAGGACATCGTCATCCAGCTTCCGATCGAGCCCAATGGCCTTCGCGTGGCGCGCCTGCTCGCGCAGGACCAGGTGGCCGTCTGCGCCTCGGGCTGCTACTCGGCGTCGCAGGCCTTGATCGCGGCCAAGGCCAACGTGGCCTATGTGGCTCCCGCGGTGGGAGCGCTGGACGAGGTGGGATCGATCGGCATGGACTTAGTCGAGCAGGTCATCCGCATCTACGACAACTACGGGTTTCAGACGCAGATCCTCGTGGCACAGTTGCGCAACCCCGTGCACGTGCTCGACGCGGCCTTGATGGGCGCGGATGTCGCGACGGTTCCGCCGGGCGTCTTCGAGCAGTTGCTCCGTCATCCTCTGACCGGCGAGCTGCTGGCGGGAAGGAAACCGTGAAGGCCTCGGCGGATCGAATCCTGTATCTCTCGCGGGTCATCATGCGCAGGCTCAAGGAGAACATGAATCTCGTCCAGAAGGCCGACGACGAGACCGTCCGCCGCGCGATCGTGAAGGTCCTGACCGACAGCTACAAGGAGCTTGACGAGCTCGAGCAGAAGGTGGAGGCCTCGATCGCACGCCGCAAGAAAGTCTCGCCCAGGGACCTTGAGTTCCAGTTCGCCAGGAGTCTCGAGGAAGAGCTCCGCAAGCGGGGGGCGTGACCGTCGCTCCGCGCGATAGCCAACCTTCTCGCAAGGCCTTGGAAGTAATCATGTTGGCCTCTTGAGATTGGATGGAGTACAATTGGTTCGATGGCGAGCCAATTGGATTGGCCAGAGTCCATAGACCTCGACAGGGGCTCACGCGAGTCCCTTTCGGATCAGCTCGCGGCGGCTCTGGAGAGAAGGATCTCTTCGGGCGTGCTGTCTGAAGGCGCGCGCCTTCCCGCCACGCGTGATCTGGCCGCGGCGCTCAAGATCAATCGCGGAACGGTTCAGGCGGCATACCGCCACCTTCAGGCGGCTGGCCTCGCGCGCGGCCGCGTGGGGAGCGGAACCATCGTCCAGGCCTTTCCCCTCTCGCCGGCGCCGTTCGACGCGGACGCGCTTCTCTCCGCGCGGGTCTTGAGCCTTTCCCCGGAGGACTCCCCTGCCGCCGGCGCGCCGCTCATCGCGGATTTCTCCAGGCTGACACCGGACGAGAGGTTCTTCCCTCTCGAGGAGTTCACGCGCACCCTGTCGGAAGCCTGGAGCCGCAGGTCGGACATCTGGCAATACGCTCCCCCGCTCGGATTCGAGGATCTGCGTCGCGAGATCTCCGCCCGCCTTTCGCAGCAGGGCCTCCACAGGGGCCCCGACGAGATCCTGGTCACGAGCGGGGCGCAGCAGGGCCTCGATCTGATCTTCCGGACCTTCACCGACCCGGGAGACTCCGTCGTCATGGAATCACCAACCTACTCGGGCGCTCTGGCTCTCGCGCGTTTTGCGGGAGTTCGGATCGTCGAGCTGCCGATGGGGCCCGATGGGCCGGATGTCAGGCCCCTTCTTACAACGAAGGCCAAGCTCGTGTACGTCATGCCGGAGCGGCAGAATCCGACGGGCGTGACCGCGGGCGAGGCGCGCCGTGAGGCGCTTGTCGAGGCGGTCGCCGCCTCCGGGGCACTCCTGGTCGAGGACGGCTACGAGGAGCCCGAGTCCGGCCTTCAGCCCCTCGCCGCCCGGCTCCCCGACCGGACGATCTGGCTCGGGACCCTGTCCAAGGACCTCGTTCCGGGATTCCGCATCGGCTGGATTGCCGGACCCGCTGCGATCATCGAGAGACTCGCGCGCGTGAAGAAGACCGCGGACTTCCAGACGCCGTTGCCGCTGCAGGCGGCCGTCGCGGCCTTCCTGCGCGAGGGTGGTGACCGCCGGGCCCGCCGCGCCCGCGCCTTCGACGTGGAGGCCAAGCGGATCACGGCGGCGCGGGTCTTGAGGGCACACCTTCCCGAGGTGTCCTGGTGGGGAGGAGAGATCGGGAGCGCGCTTTTCTGGCTGCATCTGCCGGCGGAGACTTCGGGCCGGCGCGTGGCCCAGGCGGCCGCGGCGCGAGGCGTCGGAGTCGCGCCGGGAGCGGACTTCGACCCCAGGGGCGAGGACCGCGCCAACGTGCGCCTCTCCGTGTCGCGCGTGGACAAGAGAGAAGTCGAGCAGGGCATTCGTTTGTTTGCCGACGCCGTCAGGGCGGTCATGAGAGCGTCGGGTGTCCATTCGATGCCGGTCGTATGAGAGAGAAGGTGTGAGGTGCGAGGTGCCAGGTGTTAGAGACCGCGGCCAAGCTCCCGTCCCCAGCACCTGCCACCTAACAACTCACACCTATCAGGAGAAGGGAGAGCGATGAACCAAACAGACAGTTTCCGGGTGAAAGTCGGGTTGGCGGAGATGTTGAAGGGCGGCGTCATCATGGACGTCGTCAACGCGGAGCAGGCGAAGATCGCGGAAGAGGCGGGCGCGGCGGCCGTGATGGCTCTGGAGCGCGTGCCGGCCGACATCCGGCGCGACGGGGGAGTCGCGCGCATGTCGCCCGTCTCGAAGATCCGGGAGATCCAGGAGGCTGTGTCGATCCCCGTCATGGCCAAGTGCCGCATCGGCCACACTGCCGAGGCGAGGATCCTCGAGGCCCTGAAGGTGGATTTCATCGACGAGTCGGAGGTCTTGACACCGGCGGACGAGGAAAACCACGTGTACAAGCACGACTTCAAGATCCCCTTTGTCTGCGGCTGCCGAAACCTGGGAGAAGCCCTCCGGCGCATCGGCGAGGGGGCGGCGATGATCCGGACAAAAGGGGAGGCGGGAACCGGAGACGTCGTGCACGCGGTCAAGCATTTGCGGGAGGTCTGGCGGGATATTCGAAACCTGACCCTCATGGGCCGCGACGAGCGGATGTCCGAGGCCAAACGGCTGGGTGCCCCCTACGAGATCGTCGTCGAGGTAGCCGAAACCGGAAAGCTCCCGGTCCCCAACTTCGCCGCCGGAGGGATCGCGACGCCGGCGGACGCCGCGCTCTGCATGTCGCTCGGCGCCGAGGCGGTCTTCGTCGGCTCCGGTATTTTCAAGTCCGAGGATCCGGCCAACCGCGCCCGGGCGATCGTCAAGGCGACCACACACTGGCGCGACGCGCAGGCTCTGGTCGAGGCCGAAGAATCGCTCGGTTCCGGCATGAAGGGAATCGAAGCCGCCAGCTTGCCCGAAGAGGACCGGCTTCAGACGCGGGGATGGTGATGGAAGGTTCCGGCGTGGCCGTGCTCGCGCTTCAGGGGGACTTCGGGGCGCATCGGCGGAAGCTTTCCGAAATGGGGATCGAGTCCTTCGAGGCGCGGAGGCCCGAAGAGATCGAGAAGGCGTCGGGGCTCATCATCCCGGGAGGGGAGTCCACGACGCTCTGGAAATTCTTCGAGTCCGCGCCCTGGGAAGAGGCGATTGCCCGGTTCGCCGGGAGCGGGCGTCCGGTGCTCGGGACCTGCGCCGGCGCGATCGTGCTGGCGCGCCAGGTCTTCAATCCCGCCCAGAAAGGGCTCGGACTTCTGGACATTGCCGTCGAACGAAACGCCTACGGCCGGCAGGCGGACTCCTTCGTGGGCGTCGTGGACGCTCCGGCCCTGGGCGGCGAGCTGCCGGCCGTCTTTATCCGCGCGCCGAGGATCCGCCGAGCCGGACCGGCGGTGGAAATCCTGGCGACGCGCGAAGGGGAGCCGGTTCTCGCGCGTCAGGACAACGTCGTCGCGGCGACCTTCCACCCGGAGCTGACCGACGACGAACGCGTACACCGCATGGTCTTCGCGGGCTCCGCTCGAAAGAGAAGAAGCGCTTGAGCCTCGTCGATGTCATCGAGCGGGACGGCATCGCCGTCGTCTCGCTCCACAGGCCGCCGGCCAACGCCTTCGCCCCGGATCTCGTTTCCCGCCTGCGAGCCGTCCTGCGAGAAAGCGCCGGGGCAAAGGCCCTCGTGCTCACGTCTGGCAACCCGAAGTTCTTCTCGGCGGGATGGGACCTTCCGCTGATCTCCGCGCTGGACCGCACCGCGATGAAGGACTACCTGGAAGGCTACTGCGATCTGGTCCGCGAGATCTTCCTGACCCCGGCCCCGTTTGTCGCCGCGCTGCCCGGCCACGCGATCGCGGGCGGCCTGATCGTTGCCGCGGCGGCCGACGAGCGATATGCCGCGCAAGGTCCGGCGCGGTTCGGCCTGTCCGAGGTGGCGCTCGGGGTACCGCTGCCGGCCTGTTGCCTGGAGCTGTTCCGATACGTGATCGGCGCGCGGCCGATGGAGAGACTGGCGGCGTCCGCGGAGAACATGCCGTCGGAGTCCGCGCTCGCGATCGGGCTGCTCGACCGCGTCGTGCCGGCCGCGGACCTGCTCGATTCCGCGCTGGAGAGGGTGCGCCATCTCGCTCGGGGATCGGCGAGTGCCTACGCCGAGGTCAAGCGCCGCGCCCGCGCCGAGGCGGTTGCGCGTTTCGACGCCGCACGGCAGGACGATCTCTTCCTGGATTTCTGGTTCAGTGCCGACGCGCGCGAGCGCATCGCCGCGCTGATAGAGAAGTTGACAGGGCAGAAGACCCCGTCATCCTGAGCGAAGCGAAGGATCTGCTCCGGCAGCCCGACGGGGCAGATTCTTCGTCGCTGGCGCTCCTCAGAATGACAAGAAGGATGATGATTCCGACCGACAAGATCCTCGAAGCACTCGACTTGCCAGCCGGCCAACCTGGGATCGGGTACCTCCAGGCCCTCTTCGCGCGGTTCAACGAGCGCGTGCCCTTCGAGACGGCCTCGAAGATCGTGCGCAACGCCGAGGTTTCCGATTCAGCCGGGAAGCCGCGCCGGCCGGAGCTCTTCTGGGCCGAGCATCTGGATTCCGGAGCCGGCGGGACCTGCTTCGCGCGCGTCGCGGCGTTCGACGCGCTGCTGGGCGACCTGGGCTTTGTCCGTCGCATGGCGCTCGGCCGGGTTGTCTCCGAATTCGATCACGCCGCGCTGCTGGTGACGGTCGAAGGGGAGGAATGGATCTGCGACGTCGGCTTTCCTCTTCCGGTCGTTCTGCCCTGCGCCGAGGGAGAGACCGAGTCCGCTCTGGGCGTCCTGGGAGTTACGCGAGAGAGCCACGGCTGGCGAATCGGGCTTCTTGGAGGCGTGCCCGAGGGGCCCCGGGATCTTGAGATCTTCGCGGCTCCCGTCACGCGGGAGCAGTTCGACCGCCGTTGGCAAGAGACGTACCGCCCGGAATCGAATTTCTTGAGCGCCGTAGCGCTCCGGCGAGAGAAGGAAGGACGAACCCTCTCCTTCGCGGCGGGAGAGATCCGTATTGACGATCTTCATTCCCGAACGCGGATCCCGCTGCCGGCGCCGCGACCCCCGCTTCTGGAGGAACAGTTTGGTATCGCCCGAGAACTTCTCGAGCGCGCCTTCCGCCTCGCCGGCGATCCTGACTCCGCGATCACATTCTCCGAGGTGAGCGTGTATCTCGAGACGGACCGCCCTGCGGCGGCCGCCTTCGAGGCAATCGCCTCGCCGCCGGCCTATCGCGCGCTCCTGGAGGGAGTTGCGAGCGTCAGGGAGATCGACATGGGCGGGGGAGTCTGGCGCCTGCGTCTCTCCCCAGTCGCGACAGCGGGCGAAGGATCGCGAGAGATGGCCGTCGAAGAAGAAGTCACTATGGACAGCACGACTCAGACTCTTCGTGTAGTGCGGGGGAGCCATGAATCCTCCTACGGGGTTCTCCTTCGCGGAAAGAAGACCTTTCTCGTGCGGCGGCTCGTCCTGCCGGGGTCACGCCTGGATCTGCTGCGCAACGATTCGCTGCGCGGACGCTTCGCCGGGACTCTCGCCGTGGATCTTCTGGCCTGGGCGCGGCTCCTGAGACGCTGACGTCGGGACTCGGGACTGGGGACTCGGGACTCGAGTTCTCACGTTCGGCTTCGCGTCCCGTGTCCCGAGTCCCGCGTCCCGGCCCCGGATCTCTGCTCTAGAAACGAAAACTTCTCTCCGACTCCAGGAGTCGGAGGCGCGGCTCGCGCATGGCCGCGATCTCGCGGCGGATGCGCGAAAGCGACGGAGGCTTCATGTGGTAGAGGTAAATCGGCACCCTGGGCGGGGCCTTGGCCAGTTCCTCTTCCAGGAGACGGGGCGTGAAGTGCCCGGAGGCGCGGGCCACCTGCGCCTGTGTATTGGAGAAGGAAACCTCCAGGAAGATCGCCTTCAAATTCCGCGCCCGGCGCGTCGCCTCCCACAGCGCGTTGGTCGGTTGCGTGTCACCGGTAAAGACGACCGAGCGGCCCGTCTTGGCGACGATGTATCCGAAGGCCGGCACCGCGTGGTCCACGGCAAAGGGCGTCACGGTCACGCTCCCCGCCCGGAAGGGCTTTCCTTCCGGGATCGCGCGCAGGCGCACGGTCGGCCGGTTGCGGGAAGGCAGGCGGGTGAAGTCCGGCCAGATGCGGTCGTTGAAAATGTCCCGGGAAAGAGTCGCGAGAACGCGGGCAGGGGCGAGAACCTCGAGCGGCCGGCGCTGGCCGTAGAGGTTGTCGCAGAGGAGTGGCAGGGACGTGATGTGGTCGAAGTGCGCGTGCGTCAGGATCACGCGCTTCAAACGGCGCTGGGCGGCGAGCGGCAGGGCCTCGGTCAGGCATCCCGCGTCGAGCGCGGTTGTGCCGTCCAGCAGGAATGTGGTCAGGCGGTAGCCCGGCGCGGACCCGCCGTAGGGACCGAGCGCTCGCACCGCAAGCGTTTTTCCGGCAGACACGCAGTCCCGATTCTAGTCTTTGCCCCCGTCGCGGCGCGAGGAGTCTCCTGAGGTAATCGAAGGAGGAGCCTCGCGCTGCGGGAGCGAAGCGTTTGCGGGGGATCAGGCGGTCGGTCGAGGCCGCATCCGGCCGAGCCGCCCGCCGGTGCGCCGAAGGCGCAGATCCCGCGCAAGCGCGGAGCGACGGTCAGAACTCAGCGCCGATATAGAAGGACGTCCTCAAGCCCGAAAGAGACTTCTTGAAATCCGTCAACTTGGCGAAGTCCCAATGGAGACCCAGGCCGACGAGGCTGAACTCGAGGCCATAACCATAGGATGCCCTGCCGTCGATCAACTGATGCTCGCTCGCGTTCCAGAACCGGAACTTCTGGTTTTTCAGGGCTGCGCCGCCCACGTCCAGGAAGAAGTGGCCGCGGATGTTGCGGAATCCGCCCACGGGGAACGCCAGGAAATCGATGAGCGGGAAACGGAACTCGAAGTTCGCGAAGGCCACAGTGTTGCCGATCTGTTCGCGGAAGTCCAGTCCCCGCAGCGTGTCGAGCCCGCCGAAGTAATAGACGGTCGGGAAATTGCCGGTCGACCGCGCGCCGAAGAGGCGCACGGCGAAGAGCGACCGCGCCGTGATCTTGAAGTAGTGCCGCAGATCGACGGAGAAGTCCTGCGTCAGCGTGGAGGAGTTGGCCGGCTCGCCCGTGTTGGGATCGATCTGTCCCTTCTTCAAGTCCGGAGCCCAGGACGCGGAGAAGCGGTAGCGGCGGCCCGACAGCGGCCCCCATTCCTGATAGAGCGTGGTGTCCCCGACGAAGGCGAGCCCGACGATGGGGTAGTTGTCCGACCGGTTTTCGACCAGAAACGTCTGGCTCCCGTCGTTGTTCTGGATGGCGAAGGGGAAGTCGAACGAGCGGGAGATGAACCCGACCTGTCCCTCCAGGCGGTGATAGCGGGAGAGTGGATAAATCGCCTCGAGGAACCCGCCGGTCTGGCGATAGACCCGCCGGTCGCGTACGAGCCGGTCCTGCCCGAGGCTCTGGTCCAGAGCCAGGAAGTAGGTCCTGTCGTCGAAGAGAGTGATTCCCTTCTGGAGGCGCCTGGTGATGTCGAAATAGCTGAACTGGAAATTCGTGAATGACGCCAGCGACTGGAAGACTGCAATGAACCGGCGGTCGCCCAGGTTGTCACCGAAGATGAGGACAGTGTTGGAGACGAAGGTCTGGTCCGTGTTGATCCCGGCGGTGACCTGCGCGTCTTCGAGCTGGAGCTTCTTGCTCGGTTTGCCCGAGACCTTCTCCGGGTCCACGGCGACTTCGATCGCCGGCTGGTAGGGCGCGGCGGCCGGCTGCGTGCTCGGGCTCGCGGCCGGGGCGAGCTCCGGCAGCCGCTTGACGGGCTTGTTGGTGTCGGCGATGTAGAGCGTGAAGCGGCGCTTGTAATACGCGGTGAAGACGAGCTTCTCCGTGTTGTCACGGCCGACGAAAACGCTCGGCGAAAAGACTCCGGCCACGACATTGGTATGCAGCAGAGTCTCGCCCGTTTCCAGGTTGATGGAGTAGATGTTGTAGATGCCCTGGTCGCGGTCGGAGACGAAGAAGAGCCTCTTGCCGTCGGGGGAGAGCGACGGGTCCTCGTCGTTCCAGTCACCGTAGGTGACCTGCTCGCGCGAGTCCGGGGCGTCGGCGTGCATGCGGAAGATCTTGGCCTTGGTACCCCGGACCGCGGAGTAATAGATCCATTTCCCGTCCGGAGAAAACGCCGGACCGAAGTCCGAGGACTCGTCGTCCCGGGTCAGGTTGGTGATGGTGCGGGAGGCGAACTCGTAAGAATAGATGTCGGCCTTCCCTTCGCGCAAGGCGCGGAAGACGATGAGCTTCCCGTCGGGGGAGAAGGCGGGGGAGAGTTGCTGGTCCAGGCCGGGCATCTCAATGCGCTCGCGGATGCCGCCGTTCAGGGCGTTCAGGAGCAGCAGGTCGCGCCCCCGCTCGCGGCGGGCGAAAACCGCGACGGTGTTTCCGTCGGGGGAGACGGCCAGGTCGGCCCCGCTCTGCGGACCCGTCGTCACCCACTGCGAGACGAGGTACTCGTAGGCCGTGGTGTAGCCCCTCGTCAGGTTCCGGTAGAGCTTGCGTTCCCGCGTGGACATGAGCACGACGTCGGCCTGTTCCTTGTAGGTTGAAAAGGCCGCCACGAAGTCGCCCGAAGGGTAGGCGCGCGGGGAGAGCTCGGCCGAGGGGGTGTCTTCGATCTTGAAACGCTCGCCGAAATCGATGGGCTCCCCCTTCTCGGTCAGGATCTTCAAGTACCGTTGCCGGAGGAACCGGCGGAACTTGATGTCGAAGTCCTCGGCCGAGATGTTGAAGGCCCGCTTGATCGGCTTCTCCAGGTTCCCGCCGATCTGGTTGCGAAACTCGAAGAGGAACTCGCGCACGGCGTCTTTTCCCCACTCGGCGGCGACGAAGTCGAAGACCGCGTGCCCGAAACGGTAGGCGAAGAAGCCGGTGATCCCCTTCTGGGCGATCTCCGGGACCTGGTCGGCCAGGACCGCGTCGCGCAGGACCATGCGGTCCCTGTTGTCTTCGTCATTGCCGAAGTAAGAGGCCATCCCCTCCAGGAACCACTGAGGAGCGTTGGTGGTCGCGGCGCGCAGGTAGTTGCCGCCGAAGAGGATCTCGAACTGGAAGACGTGCGTCAGCTCGTGGGCGATTAACTGCTGGAGCTTCTCGTCGGGCAGATCCACGGGCAGGACCATGCGGTTTCGGGAGGGGAGCGCGAAAGCGCCTATCCCCTCGGGAATGAAGTTCAAGAGGGTGTTGGTCTGCTCGAAATCGGAGTGCGTCGCGTAGTAGATGAGATTGATCGGCTTGGGGATCTGGAAATTGAGCTGACGCGAGATGTCGTCATAGGCGCTCTCGGCATAGGAGGCGACCTTCT
>WNGB01031336.1_pt1 | contig 12078 bp, 9 predicted proteins | sample 5400681 | NCBI WGS metagenome assembly WNGB01 (sample SAMN13153367, study PRJNA577476) | soil metagenome | isolation source: 115 cm soil or saprolite under grassland replicate 2 | place: USA:California | collected 2016-06-15 | reverse complement strand
CCCGAAGAGAGCACGCTGCGCACTCCAGGCGATACCCCCTCCCGGCGGACCGAGCACAAAGCCAACCCACGCCAGCAGCGTGCAGGCCAGGACGGCGCCGGTAAACACCAGGCCCCATAAAAAGGCACGAAACGGATCGCGAAAGCGGTTGACCCACAGCGAGCCGATCAGCGAGACGACCAGCGCGATTTCCAGCCAGGGCAAATTCCAGATCGTCATGGCAGCTCTTCCATCTGTTCCAAGGTGGGCTTGACCAGGTCCGACTCCCGCGACGCGCGGCCGGCCAGGGCATCGGTCCAGCGGCGCTCCAGCCCGTCACACCAGCGGAACAGGCGTACGAACGGGGTGGCCACGTAAGTGTTCAGCAGCGCGTCCAGATAGCCGCGCTCCAGGGCGAAGCGATACAGCCAGTTGCGGAAACGGTTCGGTGCCAGGCCGCCGAGGGGAGCCCCCGCTGGCGGCAGGTGCTCCCCGAGAGCGTTTTCGAGGAGGTGGTAATCGTGCAGCAGTGTCGGCGCCCGGATGAACTGGAGCGTGCGCAGACAGGCGTTGCCGAGCAGGTGGATCAGGGCGATGTAGCGCAGCCCCAGACCAATCTCGGCGACGATCAGGCCCACCTGGACCAGCGACGCGAAGGCCAGCGCCGATTTGATGTCTGTCTGCACGCTCCCGGCGAGGTAGGCGTACACGGCAGTCGCCAGGCCGAGGACGACGACCACAGTCGAGAGCAGCACCGAGGTTTCCAGCAGCGGACTGATGCGCAGCAGCAAAAATACGCCCAGATGAACGGACAGGGCGCCGTAGAAAATGGCGCTGGAGGGGGTCGGTCCCTCCATCGCCCGCGGCAGCCACCCCGAGAACGGCACCAGGGCCGACTTCCCCGCGGCGGCAAGGATCAGCAGCAACCCGACCAGGACGGCGGTTCCGCCGGAAACGGCCGCGTGCCCTTCCGGCCACGGGCCAGAGCCCAGGAGTTTGTCGAGGTCGCCCTGGCTGCTGAGGTGGTGCATGACGATGGCGGCCAGCAACAGAGCCGCGTCCGAAACGCGGTAGACGACCCAGACGCGCAAGCCATTTCGCGGCGGCGCCGGCCGCTCCTGGAAGTACGCGACCAGCAGGGCGCTCGACAGCCCGACCATCTCCCAACCGGTGAACAGGGTCTCGATCGTCCCGGCCAGGGCGGTCAGCACCATGCCCACGACGAAAAGGGCATAGAGCACGAAGAAACGGTTGTAACCCCGCTCTTTGTGCATATAACGGGTGCCAAAAGCAGCAATTGTCCCGCACAGCACAAACGAGAGGATGGCGAACGGCACCGACAGGCGGTCGAAGACCAGTTTCGCCGAGAAGTGGTACGTGGGAATGACGACCCATTCGCCCAGTTCAATCGGCTCATGGCGTGTGCCGTGGAGCAGCATCAGGACGAGGACAGCCACGGAGGCCACCAACCCCGTGATGATGGCGATCTGACAGGCTCGCCCGGTCGCCGCTTCGCTCAGCCGGCGATTCAGCAAGGACGAGATTCCCAGAACGCACAGGAGCAGGACCGGGGCCGCGAGAGCGGTCAGGCCCAGGATCGTTATCAGTAACGTGTGATCGAGCATGGTGAGAAGTTGTCCCTTTCCTCTGCCACGAGCGGCTCTTTCTCCCCTCTCCCCTTGCGGGAGAGGGGTTGGGGGTGAGGGGAATAGCCAGGGAACGCTACTTGGCTGTACCCCTCACCCCCAACCCCTCTCCCGCAAGGGGAGAGGGGAGAAAGGCAATCAGTCGCCAATCTCGGCAAACTCCAGATGGTCGCGCCAGCCGCGGTACCAGTCGATCGAGGACGCCGCCCGCGGCAGTTCCTCGGCTCCCGGCTCGTAGTCGTGGAACGTGCCCTCCCGGAAGCGGTACACCTTCAGCGCCGGCGCGTACGGGTCCAGCACAGCCAGCCGCACCCAGCCGCCGCGCACCAGCCGTCCGATGCCGGGATCGCGGTCCAGAATCTTAAGTAACGTCTCGGGCTTCGTCTCGATGATGAACAGGTTGCGCACCGGCTCGTGAATCTCCACCATCTGCCAGGGCAGACCGGTCCGCAGGTCGCTCGCCGCCCCGTCCATCACGCCCAGCAGCGCGGCGATGTTGTGCGGCAACTTCGTGCCGCTGCCGAAGCCGGCGTTATCGACGTACGAGAAGTAGTACTCCAGGCTGATGCCCGCGCAGACAGGGACGGCCGCCTGCAGGATGCGCGTCAGGATCGTCGCCTCGGCGTCGTCCTGGGTGGGGTCGTAGGAATTGAGGAAAGCCCGCCGGTCCAGAAAAAGCCCGCGCGTCCGCTGCCGCCGGCCGACGATCGTGATGGCGTTGGTCGCGTGTCCCCACTCGGGCCGCACCTGGGCCAGATCCTCCGCCCGGCCCTCGACGTGCTGCCGCGCTGCCGCGAACGAGAGCGTGAGCGGAGCCGACTCGAAGCGCCGGCAGCGCTCGTGAGCATCCCGATCCGCGGCCTCCTCGACCAGCGCCCGCACCATCTCGAACTCCTCCAGGTGGGACGCAGGCAGGCGGTCCAGGTCGTAGAAGGTAACCGCCTCGCTGCTGGTGTTGTGCATGCCGCCAACGAAGATCGTCGATGGCGGAATAAGCAACTCCCGCGCCGCCAGGCGTTCACGGATGCGCGGATCGTTCAGTATCTGGGCGATCGCGCGCCCGTTCGGGCCGCCCCGGGCGCCGCCGCAGCAACCGCGCGAAGCCCGAAGTTAGCCCGGTGTCGCGCAGGACGCGCTCGGCGATGTTAGTCATCTCGTCGAGGGTGAAGCCGATCTGGCCGTTCTCGGGGCCGGCTTCCACGTCGCCCCGCTCAAGCTGCAGCCGGGTCTGCGGCGGCGCCTGGACGATGCGGCCGAACAGCCGCCGGATGCGTGCGGTCAGCCGCGGGAAGAGCGTGCGGGCGACGAGCGGCACCGTGGCCAGCACACCGACTGCTGCCGACAGCAGTGCCCCCACGCCCAGGCTGCGGCTGCCGAGGTGGAACTGGTGCGACGCCTTTCCCAGGACGCGCCGCGTTCGTGCCCGCCGTTGGTGGGTTTCCTCCTGGCTCTCGACCACGCGCTCGACGACCCAGTGCCCGGGCCGCAGCACGGCCGGGCAGAGCGGGACAAAGTGGGCATCGGTGGCTCCTCGATAATACATATCGAGGAAGTAGAAGCCGGCGATGCCGTAGGTGACCGCGTCGGGGGCCACTTCCTCGAGGTGGCGACGCAGCGATTCCTCGCGCTCGTCGATGCAGAACAGGGCCTGGAAGCGCGGGCGCTCCGGCTCCGGGAGGCTTCGGCGGTTGTGCAGAGCCAGAGCGTCGAGTGTCTGCCGGTAGAAGCGCCGCTCGTAGGCCTGGTGGAAGACGCGCCGCCGCTCGACCGCTGCGAACCCCTCGATCTCGGCGAGCAGCTGGATCCACGCGATCGGGTCGAGGCGGTGCAGTTGCCGCGGCGACCAGCCGAGGACCTGGGCGAGCTGGAACACCAGGAAGGCCCGCTGCTCGGAGCTGGGTCCCCGGGGCAAGCCGACGTGCCGGCGCAACTCCCCCCGCAGCGTCTCGAGTGGGCCCGTGAACCCCAGGGCCGTGCGCGCCGTGTGCACCAGCGCCAGCCGGTCCAGGACGAGCCGTACCGCCAGGAACTCGGTCAGGCTTCCCGGCGGCACCGGGTTGACCGCGCGGTCGGGGCGTTCCTCCAGGAAGTGCAGGATGCCCGCCCAGCCACGCAGGGCCAGCAGCGTGTTGGACAGGTACAGCTCCCACTCCGTGGGGGCGACGCCGAGCAGGGCGAGGGACTCGCGGATCGACTCCAGCGGGGCGATGCGGCCGTCCTCCAGGCGGGCCAACTCGCCTGCCAGGCCGCGCAGCCAGGGCTCCGGCGACCCGAGGGGCTGGCGGTACAGGGCGCAGAAGGCGCGGTAGAACCCCTCGTCGCGGCGCGGCAGCCGCCAGGGGGACAGGCCCTGGTCGAGGAAGGCGCCGCAGAAGCGGACCAGCACGTCGTGGACCAGCAGGTCGGGGTCGGTGCCCGTCGCGGCCAGGAGCAGGTCGCGGTGCCGGGCCGGCGTCTGCGGGGGCAGGGTGGGCTCGGGCAGGGAGGCGATGCCGTCGCGGCAGACGCGCCACAGTGCCCGCAGGGTGAACGCTTCCCAGACGTCCTCGCCCCACGACTCGACCGAACGTGCGCCGAAGCGCTTCAGGAGCCGGGCCAGGGAAGCCGGCGTGCCGCGCTCGGCCGGGGTGGGGGGCTCGTCGCGGCCAGCCTCGTTGCCGCCGCGCAGGTCGCGCATCACCCAGCGCCGCGTCTCGGCGAGCAGCCGGGCACGGACGGCGGCGGAGGCATCGCCCCGCACCCGCCGCAGGGCGTCCGTCTCGGCCATGAACCAGAGCAGTTCCTCGGTCGGCCCGTAGCGCAGCGGGTAGTGGAGCATGGCCAGCCGCAACTCCAGCCGCGTGCAGAGGCGCAGGATCAGCTGGTCCGCCCGCGTGCCCAACTCCTCGCGCAGCACGCCCTGGAGTTCCGAGAAGCGGATCCGCCCGCGCTGAAGCTCCTCGCGGTAGCGATCCTCGGGCAGGTACGGCTGGCAACCGAACACCTTCGCCGCCTTCTTGACGGCTTCGGTGAACGGCAGATCCTCAAAAGCGTGGAGGGTGTTGTGATGGATGAAGACAGTGATCGGCCCCTGCGCGGGGAGCAGGTGGGCTGCGTGATCGATCACTTCTTTGAGGGGGGCGAGGTGGGAGTCGGTCTGGCCGTTCATGCTCGACTGGGTGTCGTGGGCGACTGGCGTAGTTCCAACCGCAGAGGTACTCATGAGTGATGGTCCCACAACGGGTTTCAGAGGCGAGCCGGGAGCGTGAGGAACCCCTCCCCCCAACCCCCTCCCCCCTCCCCTGAGAGGAGAGGGGGAGAAGAAAAGAGAGTGTTGGTCTTGCTCCCCCTCTCCGTTGCGGGGAGGGGGTTGGGGGGAGGGGTTCCTCACGCTCCCGGCTCGGCGATACTTGTTGTTGTAGCACGAAGCCCGACATTCGCTACAGACCAATCCCATTTGTCTGTGGATCGCGGCGCCGGCCGGCGTGCGGGTGGTCGGAGAACTTGCTGTGGCCATCGAGTCCGACGACCGAGAGCTTGCGGTTCTTCTCCTCGAACTCGCGCTCCAGCTCGTGCAGTTTCTCCATCACGGTATGATCGACCAGGTGAGTCTCGGACAGATCGACGACCACGTCCAGGCCGTGGTCCAGGCTCTCGACGCGGCCGCGCAGCGCTATCCAGTTGCTGAAGACGGCGGCGTGACGCACTCGTACCAGGTAGCTCTTCTCGCTTTGCTCCACGGTGACGCTCGGCACGAACAGCGACCGGATCGGCGGATAGTTGACGAGCGCGACCAGGAACTCGACCGCGATGCCGATGGCAATGCCGATCAGCAGGTCGGTCGCCAGCACCGCGACGATGGTCGTGACGAAGACCAGGAGCTGCTCCTTGCCGACTTTGTAGACCTTGGCGAACTCGCGCGGCGAGGCGAGGCGGAAGCCGGTGTAGACCAGCATGGCGCCAAGGGCCGCCAGGGGGATGCGGTGGATCAAGAACGGCACCAGGGCGACGAACGACAGCAAGAACAGACCGTGGAACATGTCGGCGAAGCGCGTGCGTGCGCCGTTGTCGAGGTTCGCTTTGCTGCGGACGATTTCCGAGATCATCGGCAGACCGCCCACGCACGCCGACAGGGTGTTGGCGGCGCCGACGGCCAGCAGGTCGCGGTTGAGGTTCGTCTTGCGCCGCCACGGGTCGAGGATGTCGATGGCCTTGGCGCTGAGCAGCGACTCCAGGCTGCCGATCAGCGCGAACATCAGCACCCACTTCCAGCCCGCCAGCGTTGCCAGCCCGGCGAAGCTCGGCAAGGTGAGGGCCTCGAACATATTGTTCGGCACGTCCACCAGGTACTTCTCGCCGACCTGATAACTCTGCCCCCCGAACGTGTAGGTATGGTTGTGCGACAGGTCGAAGTACAGGCCCAGCGGCACCGCGACCAGCACCACGATCATCGGTGCGGGGATCCTCTTGACGTACTTGTTCTTGATCAGCGGCAGGCCGAACAGGAGCAGCAGGCTGACGCCGCCAATGAGCGCGATCTCCGGGTTCATGTGAGCGATTTTGTGCGGAATCTCCGCGATCAGTTCGAGGGGCTCGCCCTGATTGCCCACGCCGACAGCCACGGGCAACTGCTTGGCGATGATGATGATCCCGATGGCCGCCAGCATGCCGTGGACGGCCGAGGTGGGGAAGAACTCGCCCAGGGTGCCTGCGCGCAGCAGCCCGAACAAGATCTGAAGGATGCCGGCAGCCACGCCGACGCCCAAGGCCATGCGGTAGGCGTGCGCGTTTCCAGGGCCGCCGAACTCCTGGATGCAACCGAGGGCGATCACGATCAGGCCGGCGGCTGGCCCCTTGATCGTCAATTCCGAATTGCTCAAGAAGGTCGTCAGGATGCCGCCGATGATGGCGGTGAAGACGCCTGCGATCGGCGGGTAGCCGCACGCCAGAGAAATGCCCAGGCACAACGGCAGCGCGATCAGGAAGACGAGAAAACCACTCAGTATATCTTGTTTCCAGTATTTTTTCAGGCCGGCCAGATTGCCGCGCGGAATCTCGGCGCGCTCGGCGTGGACGGGGACTGCGACGCTGGCGGGGGCTTCAGCTTGTGCGGTGTCCATGCAATGCCTCCAAAGAGGATCGGGGGTGTCAAGGGCCTGACGCAATGCGCGGCCCGGCGTGGTGGGAGAGGTTCACCTGGACGATTTCGAGCGCTCCCGGCCAGTGAGCAGGGAGCGAAGCAGGTCGCGCTACGGGGTACTCGACTGGTTCACCGGCACGAGCAAGCGCGGGCGCGCTGGCGTGCCGAGGAGAGTCCCCGCAAGCGCAGGCGGATCAAATGCGCAGTCGCTGGAGAGTGTAAAGGAGGTGGGCAGAGCACGAGCAGCTGGAGAGGCTCTCGCAGTAGACAATCCGGAGGGAAGGAGTCCGGATCAACGGGAGGGCCAGCATCGGGCAAGGTGCTTCGTCGGCCCAATCGGAAACGGAGGGGAGAGGGTTTTCGTCCTCGGAGGGGATCGGCGTGTCCGAATCATCCGGGGGGAAGTCGTCGTCGTCAAAGGTACTGTCGATAGTCGAGGTGGAGTGGAGGGCATGGCTGCAGGAGGCGACAACATTGTTCCGTAGCGTGACGGAGCAGATGATCGCCAGGATAATGAACCGGGCAAGAAGCATACGGTAACGGTTCCGTGGCCCTTTGTTCCTGATGCCAACAGTTCCAAACTACTCCCCCTCAAGGATCGGAGCAAGAGGAGAATCGAAATAATCGATACTTGCTACCGCGGTAAACGCCAAAGGAGAGGCGAATTTGACAGCGACTGTCGGGAATGCCCTTCAGGATGGTTCGGATGGAGCGGAAGACCAGCAAGGGCGTTCCCGACAACGGTCGTCAAACCGCTCCTTACCCGAACGCTTCGGCCCACAGGTCGCGGTTCAGGATCCACAAATAGAAGAGTCCGCCGAGCCAGCCGTGCAGCACTCCGAGCGGCCAAACATTGCGCTGCCGGAGAAACAACGGAATCACCACCAACTCCAGGAGGGTCGTGCCGGCGACGAGCCGGACATCATAGATATGCACCAGCCCGAAAAGGCCTGCACCGAGAAGGACGAGCAACACCTTGCGTTCGCTTAATGCCGGAATCCTCTCCAAATTGGTGACGACGATGCCCAGCGCCAGGAACTGCTGGATCACCCCCCAGAGCGGGTACACTAGGAAGAGCAGCAATGTCGGCAGAGGGAAGCGCAGCGTGCCGTGAAGGTGGGCGTAAATGGCCAGGCCCGCGACCGCAACCACAAATACGATGGCCGCAGTTCCAGTCGCGGCCAGGAGGTTGTCCCCGCGGAAGCCCCACGTCCGCAAGACACCCCGATCCTGGCGCACCCGAATGACGACAAAGCCGCTCCAAAATAAGCAAGCACCGGCGATGAACGCGACACTCGGTCCCTGGGTCGTCGCCGCCAGCACGAGGTGTAGCGCGATGGTGAGGGCCGTTCCGATCAGGGCGACCCAATCCGGACCTGTCGGAGCCGAGTCCTTCACGGTCGACCTTTCACGGCAACGGCCGGTGCTCGTAGTAACGGCTGAGAGCGCGCACGCGCCGCACCTGGTAGGCGATGATGAAACCGAGCGTGAACAGGGCGACAATGAAGATCGCGTTCTGGTGAGGCTTTTCGATGGTGTGGTCCTGAAGCAGATACCGCACCACCAGCACAGCGTACGACAGTACCGACAGGAACGTTGTGAACCAGACCAGCGCGACGCGGAACCACAACCCGGAGGCTGCGATCAGGCACGGGTACGCTATCAGAAAGGGCGTGTTGATCGCCTCGTCGATGATGAGCAACACGGTCAGCACGACCATGTCGGCGACCGCCCACGCGAAGGGGATCCAGGTGTGTCCTTCCTTGCGATTGAGCAAGCGCTGGAACAGCACCGACAGCAGGCCCCAGATGGCGAACAGCAGCATGACGCGGATGTGCAGCGCCACCGGCACACGGCCGCCGACGCTATAGTTGATCTGAATAATCGCACAGCAGGCCGCCAGCACGATCAGCCGCGACGCCAGCGCCGGCTCGCGCCGCGTCCAGCGATTGAGCCGGGTGATTGGTCCGGCCCCTGTCGCCTCGATCGTCTCGCCGTTCAGGTAACGCTCCAGGTCGTCGGCGAGGGCCTGCGCCGAGGCGTAGCGCTCCGCAGGGGCCTTTTCGAGACAACGGAGACAGATAACCTCCAATTTATGCGGAATGCGCGGATCGATGCGCCTCGGCCGCACGGGTTCGCTCTCGATCACCTGCACGATCGTGTCGAGTGGGGTCGCGGCGCGAAACGGCGGCCTGCCGGTGAGGGACTCGTAGAGGATAGCGCCGAGGCTGTTGCCGAGGATGGCCCCGCTGGTCGGCCGGTGGCTGTCGGTCTGCAGCCATTTGACCAGGCCGAAATCGGTGACGTAGGGCTGTCCGTTCTCGTCGAGGAGGATGTTGCTCGGCTTGATGTCGCGGTGGACGAAGCCCTTGGCGTGCAGGTGAGCGACGGCCCTGGCGACCGAGGCGACACACTGGGCGGCGCGTTCATACGCCAGCGGCCCGGCGGTGAGCACGTCGGCGAGGCTCGGACCGGCGATGTACTGCATGGCGAAATACGGCTGGCCGTGAATCTGACCGGCCTCGTAGATCGCGACGATGTGCGGATGGTGCAACCCGGCGGCGGCGCGGGCCTCGTCGTGGAAGCGATTGACGCAATCGACGGACGCAAGATGGCTGGCGAGGATCATCTTGATCGCGACGGGTCGATCGAGGTCTTTCTGCCGGGCCTTGTAGACGACGCCCATGCCGCCGCGGCCCAGTTCGCACAGCAGTTCGTACTTGCCGAAGTCGATCGGTGTCGGGGCGCCGTCGCCGGGCGCCGACCAGACCGCTTCCGGAAGGGCGGCAGTGGCCGCTGACGAAGGCCGCGGCTGCCCGTTCGGCGGGACGGCCAACTCTTCGAGGGCATCGAGGCACTCGAAGAACTCCGCCAGCCCAGGATGCTGCGCGAGCAGTTGCTCCCGGTCGAGAGAAACGCCGGCGTGCAGTTGCTCCAGGTAGGCGTTGAGCACGACGAAGCTTTGCTCGTTCTCGGCGTGGTCGGGCACTGGCGCCGTCATTGGGGATCCTCATCGAACCCCTCCCCCCAACCCCCTCCCCGCAACGGAGAGGGGGAGAAGAGAAGGAATGTTGGTCTTGCTCCCCCTCTCCTTGCAGGGGAGGGGGTTGGGGGGAGGGGTTCTCCGCACCGTGCCTAACTGAGCGATCCCCCCGTCGCCTCCAGGATCTGCTGCAATTTCTGGATGGCGCGCATCCACAACATCTGCGTCGCGGGGCGCGATCGTCCCATGCGCTCGGCGACTTCCTGGAACGACAACCGTTGCAGGTTGCGCAGCATGATGACCTCGCGATGGTCGGGCGCCAGTTGCGCCACAGCGTCGGCGACCATCAGCTCGCGCTCTTTCCGCAGGAGTTGCTGGCTGGGCGTTTCGCAGGTGTCGGCCGGGTCGGCGGCACCACGGACCGAACTGCCATCGCCGGGGCCGAGCAGCGCCACCTCGCGCCGCGCCTGCCGCTTTTCGGTGCCGCGGTATTGCCGCACGAAGTTGGCCGCGTTGTGGGCCAGAATGCGCTTCAGCCAGGCGAGCCATTCCGCCTCGGTGCTGCCGCGAAAGTTGGCGAAATCGCGGTAGGCTTCCAGCATCGTCTGCTGGATCAGGTCGGAAGCGTCCACCTTCGCCTGCAGCCAGGTCTCGACCTGGGCGCGGGCGACGATGCCGAGGTAATTGCGACACAGGCCGAACAGCCGGTCGAGTTCGCCCGGTTCGTTCCCACGTGCCCGCGCCAGCAGGTCCGCGATGCTCAGACTGTCCTGGCTGCTCATCGGTTCGCTCCTCGTCGGCTGCTCGGGAGGGCGAGGCTCCTGGAGGGCGAGGCTCCTGCCGAGCCAGGCTAGATAGCGTGGCTCGGCAGGAGCCTCGCCCTCCAGGAGCACGGTCCGCGGTGCAAGTACCCGTTAGTGTACCCCGAGAGCCGCTCGATCAAACAGGAATTCAGTCGGCCGGTCGGCAATCGCCAGGGCAGGCGCCTTCGTCTATCATGATAGGTCGTACTTTCACGAACACACCTTGTCCGAGGGGTGAATCATGAACCGCTTGACGAATTGGCTGGGCGCGGGAGCGCTGGCGCTGACGGCGCTGACACTCACGCCGACAGCCCAGGGGCAGCAACCAAAGCCCGCAGCGAAGCCGCAGGTGGAAGTGGTGTTCTGCCTGGACACGACGGGGAGCATGGGCGGACTGATCGACGCCGCCAAGAGCAAGATCTGGTCGATCTGCAACCAGATCGCCGCCGGTAAGCCGACGCCGCAGTTACGAGTCGGCCTGGTGGCTTATCGGGATCGCGGCGACGAATACATCACCAAGGTCTTCGACCTGACCGACGACCTCGACGCCGTTTATACCAACCTCATGGCCTTCAAGGCGCAGGGCGGCGGCGATTTCCCCGAGAGCGTCAATCAGGCCCTCTTTGACTCGGTCCACAAGATCAAGTGGAGCGCCGACAAGAAGACCCTCAAGATCATCTTTCTGGTCGGCGATGCCCCGCCCCACATGGACTACAAAGACGACGTGAAATATCCGGAGACGTGCAAGGTGGCCTGCACCAAGGACATCATCATCAACTCCGTTCAGTGCGGCAACCATGCCGAGACCATGAAATACTGGAAGGACATCTGCCGCCTGGCCGAAGGCTCCTATGTCCAGATCGATGCCCGCGGCGGTCCCGTCGTCGCCATCGCTACCCCGTTCGATGAGGAGCTGGCGAAGCTCAACACGACGATGGCCCGCAGCATGCTGACCTATGGCCACGCGGAGTTCCGCCGCGAAGGCGGCAAGGCGAAGAAGGCCATCGAGGCGCTGCCCACGGCCCCCGCCGCCGACCGCGCCGGCTTCGGTGGTATCACCGGCAGCCTGACCTCGAAGTACGACCTGCTCGACGCCGTCAAGAGCGGCAAGGTCAAACTGGCCGAAGTCAAGAAGGACGAACTGCCCGAGGAGTTGAAGAAGCTCACTCTCAAGGAGCAGGAAGCCTTCCTCGCGAAGTGCGAAAAGGAACGGACGGAGTTGAACAAGCGCGCCGCCGAACTGAACCAGAAGCGCGCCGAGTTCATCGCCAAGAAGATGAAGGAAGATCAGACGAACCGTGCGCGCGATAGTTTCGACGGCCAGGTGCTGCGCGTCCTGGCGACGCAGGCTCGCCGCATCAACGTGCAGTACGCCATTGATGGGGACGAGAAGAAGAAGTAACGCGCGGGCGATGGCTCGCTCCCCTCCCGCGGGGAATGGGAGCGAGCCATTGCTCAGTTGCACCGCCGCTACCTCTGCTATCCGCCTTTCGCTCAAACTTTTCCACTGCTTGCCCCGTCTACCTGTTGAACCCCCGTCGGGTACAA
>WNGB01015376.1_pt1 | contig 12080 bp, 13 predicted proteins | sample 5400681 | NCBI WGS metagenome assembly WNGB01 (sample SAMN13153367, study PRJNA577476) | soil metagenome | isolation source: 115 cm soil or saprolite under grassland replicate 2 | place: USA:California | collected 2016-06-15 | reverse complement strand
TCGCCCGCGCCGGAGCGCCCCGCGCCTTCTTCGTTCCCGCTCGACCACGCCCCGCAACCCGAGTTCCGCGCCACTGAACTGCGCCGACAGGAGCTTCGGTGGCATGGTGTCATTGACACCAGTGGTGTACCTGTGCCATCCTCTCCCCGGGGGGTGAGAAGACATGGCACGTGAACTGGAATCCGCGGCCAAGCGGCCGCGGATCAGCGTCGACGTCATGCCCGAAGTTCGCCGTCGCCTTCGCCTGGCCGCGGCAAAGCGCGACCTCACGGTCCGCCAGTACGTGCTCGACGCGATCGAGGAGCGGCTGCGGGAAGATCTCGGCGACGAGGACGAAGGAATGTCGGCCCTGACCGGGAAGGCGGACCCGGTGCTGGCGGAGCTATGGGACAACCGGAGAGACGCAGCGTATGACCGCCTGTAACCGAGGGGATGTCGTGCTGGTCGGCTTCGTGTTTTCAGATGGGTCGGGAAGGAAGCTCCGGCCGGCTGTCGTCGTCAGCGCCCCCGCCTACCAGCGTGCGCGGCAGGAAGTCGTCGTGGCGGCCATCACCAGCAACGTCAGACGCCGTCTCTTCGGTGACCATCTGATCACCGAGTGGAAACGAGCCGGATTGCTTTTCCCCTCCGTGGCCACCGGGATCTTCCGGACCATCAAGCGGACGATGATCGATCGGAAACTCGGCTCCTTGCCCCTACCCGACCTGGAGGGCATCAATCGAGAACTCCGCCGATCGCTTGGCCCATGACTGTTGAAGATGTCGGCGGCGGAGACGCTCCGTGAGGAGTAGGCGCTCGCCGCTTTCACTGCTCGGGGCCTGCGCCGTCCTCGTCCTCATCGCCGGCGGGGCGGCGGCCCTCTGGCCTGGCAGCAAGCCTCCTCGGGAGGCATCGCGGATCGGCGCGACGATCTCGGTGACGAGTGCCCTCGGCGGCACGGAAGGGGCCAGCGGGTTCGCCCGCGCCGCGACGCCCCGCGCCTTCTCGTTCCCGCGCGACCACGGCCCGCATCCCGAGTTCCGCATCGAGTGGTGGTACTACACCGGCAACCTCCGCGCCCGCGACGGCCGCCACGTCGGATTCCAGCTCACCTTCTTCCGCATTGCGCTCGGACCCGAGCCCGTGGCCCGCACCTCCGACTGGGGCGCGACCCAGGTCTACCTCGCCCACTTCGCCGTGACCGACACGCGCGGCGGCCGCTTTCTCGCCTTCGCGCGCTCGAGCCGGGGCGCGCTCGGCCTCGCCGGCGCCCAGGCCGAGCCCTTCCGCGTCTGGCTCGAGGACTGGGTCGCCGAGGGCGAGGGGCGCGCGGCGCTCCCGATGCGCCTGCGCGCGGCCGAGGGCGAGGCGGCCATCGACCTCACGCTGGAGAGCGCCAAGCCCGTCGTGCTCCAGGGCGAGCGCGGCCTGAGCCGCAAGGGACCCGAGCCCGGCAATGCCTCCTATTACTACTCGCTCACCCGCATGCCCGTCCGCGGCACCGTCCGTCTCGGCCCCAAGACCCTGGCCGTCGAGGGGCTCGCCTGGATGGACCGCGAGTGGAGCACGACCGCGCTCGGCGAGGACCTCGCGGGCTGGGACTGGTTCGCGCTCCAGCTCGACGACGGGCGGGAGCTGATGTTCTACCAGCTCCGCCGCAAGGACGGGCAGGCCGATCCCTTCAGCGCCGGCGCCCTCGTCGACGCGCGCGGCGGCACGCGCCCCCTCGCGCGCGACGATGTCCGGCTCGAGGTGCTCGCCACCCGGCGCAGCCCGCGCAGCGGCGTCACCTACCCCGCGCGCTGGCGTCTCACCCAGGTTGCGCGGGGTCTCGTGCTCGAGGTCGCGCCGCGCCTCGCCGACCAGGAGCTGATCGTGGGACCTCGCTACTGGGAAGGCGCCGTCACCGTGCGGGGCACCGAGGGGGACCGCGCGGTCGCCGGCCACGGTTATGTCGAGCTCGTGGGCTACGGCGAGACGCAGGGCAGGCGCTAGACGCCGACCCGCTGGAGTTGGCCCTGGCTGGTCGCTGCGATCGCGTCGAGGATCGCGGGGACGAGCGGCCGGAGATGCAGCATTCGGTTGGACGGCGCGCGGACGACGACAACACCGAACGGAAGGGCTGACACGTTCTGCTGGAATTCAAGGCTCCGGTCCATCGTGACCAAGGTATCGTAGTCCCCGCGCATGAGGCGTAGGAGATCGCCGTTCTTGACACCTGCCCAACCACGGCCCACGACGGTCTGGACGTCGTGCCCGTGCAGTTCTCGAGCGAGGTCTAATTGAGGAGAGTCGGGGCTTTGCCTCGTTCCGAAACCTCCCGCGCTCGAACCTCGCGCTGACGACGGCATCCAACCGGCGGCCCATGGGACCGCTGTGCCGGCGCCGCGGAAAGCTTCAGTCGCCGAACCGGTCGCCCGGCGGTCGTCCCGATGATACGATCAGGCACGTGCGCGCCCTTCCGCTGACGATCACGCTCGTCGCAAGCCTCCTCCTCTATCGCTCCGCCGACGCGCCGGCGACGCCTGGATTCGCCGAGTGGGAGATCACGACGCCCGGCGGCCACCTGATCTCGCACATCGACCCGCTCAAGTCGCGCTACGGCACGTGCCTGCGGAAGCCCGACGCGACGCCGGGCCTTGTCTACGACCGCCCGGAGGACGTCTACGTCGCTCACATCGAATGGTGGGCCTACCACCGCGACCACGTCTCCGGCAAGGCCCGGAGCGGGTACTTCCTCTTCGACGAGGGAACGCGTGGCGTGAGCATCTTCCCCACCGAGGCGCTCCTCGACGCGGAGATCCAGCGCCGAGGCCTCGGCCCGCCTGTCTCCGCACGGCTCACCCCCGAGGACGGTTGGCGAGAGGTGTGGCACCCGCTCCTCCGCGAGCGCTGCCGGCAGTTCGCGACAGGGAATCCCGACATGCCGGCGGTCGACGAGCCGACGCGGCGCCGGATCGCCGACCTCTGCCGGGCGCTCGGTCCGTGAAGCCCCGCGCCTGCGCGCGCCACGGCCTCCCTTTCCATCCCGGGGATGCATGCCCGGGCGTGAAGTGGCGGGCTCGAGGCGGTCGCTGAGGCCGCGGGGCGCCCGCCTCGTGGCTCTTCCGCTCCGCGTCTGGAATTCCACTCTATGGAGAGCGAGCGGCGTGCGGCGACGAGACCCGCATCGGGTGCCGTGAGCCGGGCAAGGGCGACAAGATCGACCTGCATCAGCACCTCGCCCTGTTCCCCAAGGATGGGGCGGTGCTCACGACGGGGGCGATCTCGACTCACGTCACAGGAAGCACGATCGTCCTCGGCCCCCACGACATCGCGCCGCACGTGCTGGCCCACGAATTCGGTCACGTTCTGGGTTTCCCGGACGCCTATTTCCGCGGCTACCGCGACCTGGGAGCGGACGGGTACCTGGTGATGGAGGTGCTGGCCGACCCGGACGACATCATGGGCGCCCCGGGGACAGGCGTGGTGCGTCGCGCCCACTTCGCGATGGTCATCGCCGACGTGGCGGCGCGATCGCGCCGGCCCGATGGCGGCAGTACGTCCCCGAGCGCCAAGTGATCACGCTGACCCGGCGTTCGAACAGCGCGCTGCTGGCCCTGCTGGGTGCAACGTAGGTTTCGAGGCCACCGTGTTCTGCCTCTGCCAGCAGCTTTCCCGGCATCGGACGCCAAAGCACCTGAAGACGGACGCCTTCCGGCGCGAGGCCTGCACGGGCAGGGTCGGCTGTCGCTCCACTCGCTGCGTCACTCCTTCGCCTCGCTCCTCATCGCCAAGCGGCTGAACCCCGTGTTCGTCTCGCCCCAGCTCGGGCACGCCAACTGGCGATCGCGCTCCGCGCGTACGCACATCTCCTCGAACAGGCCGACCACGCGGCGGCGGCGAGAGAGGCGCTGGAGGCGAGCTATGCGGCGATGGTGAGCACGAGCGGGGCGCTGACGAACGCCCGTTCATTGGTGACGGCTGCGGCAACAACCTGCTTCGACGGCAACGGGCATGGAAGCACCCCGGCAAGTTGCCCGGCCGGGGTGCGTTCGCTACCTCGTCAAAGTCGCCGCTGGCTAGTGCGGGTGTGCTGCTCTCCTAGTAGACCTGCACGATGATGTTGCTCGAGGTGAAGGTCGCCGTTCCTCCCGCCGCCCTCCGGTACTTCGCGGTGAACGTGGTATTCCCTGTAACCGTCACGAGGTATGACGCGCTCTGGGAGATGGTTCTGTCTGGCGACGGCCCGGGCGACCTCCCGTTCCCGACCGCGAAGTTGTCCGATGCGCTCTGCACCAGCCCTCCTGTCGCATCGAAGCCCATGAAGCAACCACTATCGTTGCTGGTGTTGAAGCAATTCACGGTGAGGGTCACGAGCACCCTGTGCGTGCCGGTAGCCGTGATCGAGAGCGAAGCGGCGGTGCCTGTCGTGGGAGCCGCATACGTCGCCGAGGTGGAGGTCAAGCCAGCCGACCCTGCAGTACCGTCGAGGTTAGTGCTCAGGACCGTGTTGCCCGGCCCGGTAGCCCCCGTCGCGCCGGTAGCACCGGTGGCGCCGGTAGCACCCGTGGCGCCGGTAGCACCCGTGTCGCCCTGGGGCCCACTCGGACCAGACGGCCCGACCGGACCGGACGGCCCGATCGGCCCTGAAGGCCCGCTGGGTCCAGACGCACCGCTCGGCCCTGTGGCACCCTCCGACCCACTCGGGCCACTTGGTCCCGTCGCCCCGGCGTCGCCAGCCTCCGCCAGCAAGTCCCAGTCCGGGTTGCTGGCCGGCGTGGCGCTCGTGCACCCCGCCGGGTTCACGCAGATGTAGCTCGATCCATCGGTGTAGTGGACCGCATCGTCCTGGATGTAGGGCTGGCTCGGAACAAAGTCCCCCTGCCAGTTGATCCCCTCAGGCCCCGACGATCCCGATGGCCCGCCCGGTCCGCTCGGCCCCGTCGCGCCCGTGTCGCCCTGCGGCCCGCTTGGTCCAGACGGTCCCGACGGCCCAGTGGCTCCCGTGTCGCCCTGCGGCCCGCTCGGCCCGGTCACACCCGTGTCGCCCTGCGGCCCACTGGGACCAGAAGATCCGATCGGACCGGACGGCCCACTCGACCCTGAAGCCCCGCTGGCTCCAGAGGGCCCGCTCGGACCGCTCGCGCCAGTGTCGCCCTGTGGCCCGCTAGGTCCCGAGGGGCCTGATGGCCCGCTCGCCCCAGTCGCGCCCGTGGCGCCGCCGCTTGTCACCGTAATGTCCAGGAGGGCGTCGTGCCCGAAGGAGCTGCTCTCCTTGGAGACAAGCTTCACGGACAGACCAGCCGAAGCAGACCTGACAGCAATACCGTTGTTGAGAGCTGGGGTGTCGACCCAGGCCTTGACGAGGTTGGTGATGTCGAACGTTATGTAGTTGTTCCTGTCCGCCGTCGTGATGCCGGCCACGGTGTCCTCGGCGGATCCGTTGATCGCCGGGGCGTTGCTTGCGGTGATGCTGCTCTCGTTCCAAAAGATCGTGGCGCCTGAGCAGGTCGGGCCGCCGTTCGGGGCGCCTCCGGTGCACGAGGTCAGGACCTGGCTGACCGAGAGCGAGCCGCCGGTCCCCACGGCGGAAAAGAAGAGCGTGACGGTGGCTTGCTGGATCTGGCTTCCGCTCGTCACCGATGCCGGAAGATTGAGATCCCACTTCAAGAGGGCGATCTCGTTATCCTTGACCTCGATGTCATTGGCGGCCCCCTTGTTGAGGGTATTGGCGGTCCCGGGGTTGATGATGAACGTATCGTCGGTGAGTGTGCCGATCACGGCAAGGGCGCTCCCCGGCCAGAGCAGCATCGCGGTCACCAGTAGCAGAACGGCCCATACGCCCGTGGCGCTCGTCGTGTTCTCGTGCACTGTGCGTCTCCTCGTCGACAACTGCGTGGGTCCAGCTCCCAAGGCCGCCTGTCTGTGGCCAGTGCGATGTCAGTGCGCGCGATGATGGCCCATAGCGCGGTCGGTGTCAACCTACTACTTTGGTCCAATGCGCTTGCCGAATCACCTCCCAGCACTCCCAGTCCCGCTATGCCTGCGACAAGACTGAGTTTGACCCCCGCGAGTCCAGAATAATCAGCCTGTGGCCCATTCTCAGATCTGAGAAAGTACGCAAGTATTTGCATACAGTAGGAGCCGGATTACAGTGTCTGCGGCGGAGCAGCACTGGGCGCGGCGCTGGACTTGGTCCTGGCGAGCCCGCCAACATCCGCAGCGTTATTTCACGTGGCCCTCCACGTGACTACGGTCTCGCGTCTGCCACGTGTGGCTAGTGGAGCGGCCCATCTGGAGCAGTGAGATCTTGATGCACTCTTGACGGGCGGTGCGACTGTACCAGCGACTGCGGCCACGTCCTGTGGATGAACCGGGCATTGCCTGAGTCCGCGAACGCTAGGACGCCCGTGCCGGCGCTCTCTCCTGACTCCACCTTGCGCCTGGAACCGACGTGCCGAGACTGGTCGTGGTAGGGCGCCACGGATCTGGGTTGCCAATCTCGAACGCGATTCGAGGACGGCCGCGTCTGTCGCGCGGGCGAACGTGCGACGCGGAGCGTGCGTGGGCGAGAGCGGGCTATGCCAGGGCGGGTCCGATCATCTGCTGGACCTTCGCCACGAACTCGGTGACGCGGAATGGCTTGAGGTGCACGGCGTCAACCGGTAGGTAGCGATAGCGCGCGAGGTCGGCGAAGGCGGACAGGAGGAGGATGGGGATGGCGCGCCACTCCGTCGTCTCGCGGACCCGCTGGATCAGGCGATGTCCTGGCAGCCGGGGCATCAGGAGGTCGGAGATGATGAGATGCACCGGCAGCCGGGAGAGCCAGTCCAGCGCCTCGAGGCCGTCCTCGGCGGTGAGCGTCTGGTAGCCCGACGCGCTCAGCAGCTCTTGCAGCGCCTCGCGCAGGCGATCGTCGTCCTCGACGATCAGCACGCGCTTGGCGGCTTCCCCTGGGGTGTCCGATTCCTGTTGCATGCCACATCAATCTAGGTGATCAACGGCGAATCGTCTATTGGACCTTCGTACACGTCTGGATAGGGCGTGAAGTGGTCGATGTCGCAAGAGCGGCCCAGGTCCGGCCAGCGGGGCGCCGCGGGACGCCTACGGCCGGGGCCTGCGCGTCGGCGGCGCCAGGCGCCCTCCTTCTGGTGACAATCCTTGTCACGACTCCCCATGGCGGAATCGCCCGGTCCGGCACTAAGTTCGGACTCAGCCACACTGCAATGTTGTTCTCTTCCACCCGCAAAGTCCTGCGCAGTTGTCGCAAGGTTCTTTGTCTCCACGCCCGATCGCATCCGACCTCGGTATTTGTGGGCCTCGCTCCAGGGCTGGAGGAGCCTGATCCATATCGTCTGACCCCTCGCGAAGTTCGACCGCGCTCGCTTCCAACCTTCGCCTCGGCTTAGCGCCCCACGGTTGCGTGGCATCCGGTTTGCTGTAGCTATCGCTACCCGGGGAGCCAAGCATCCCGGGTGAAGCAAGCGGATGCGAGGGGTTTCCCTCAGGGCAACACGGCCGCCGAGACACTTGGCCAGCGGCGCTCAAACTCGAACCAGGAGGAACGTACTTGGGAACGAATTGGCGGAAAACAGGAAGTGCCTTCGTGGCTGCCGTCTTCATCACGGCCGCTCTACTGCTCTGGCCGGTCGCGTCTTTCGCTGACGAAGCGCTGGTCGACGCCGACACGTACACGGACCAGAACGCGGCGACCCAGAATTTCGGCGCCGCAACGACGATCAAGATTGCCCCGACGGCAACCAAGGTGAAAAGGGGTCTCGTCAGGTTCGACCTCTCGACGCTGCCGGCCGGTGCGACGGCGGGCAACATCGATGAGGCGCTCATTGTTCTGTTCGCGGGCACCCTCACCACCGACGGCAACCTCGACGTGTGCAGAGTGACGTCGGCCTGGACCGAGGGGGGCGTCACCAACAATACGTTTCCGTCCTTCGACACCTGCACCACGTTGTCGTTGACGGTAGCGGCCGACAAGAATCAGTTCGTGGTCATCGACGCCAAGACCCTCGTCCAGGGCTGGTTGACCACGCCGGCCAGCAATAATGGTATCGCCCTGATCTCGGCCGGCGTCGCCCTCGAGTTCGATGCCAAGGAGGACACCGGCACCAGCCACCACCCGCGCCTGCTTGTCACGCTCACGAGCGCCGGACCGACCGGTGCTACCGGACCTTCCGGTCCAGCCGGCGCCACGGGGCCGAGTGGCCCGAGCGGACCGGAGGGCGCGACGGGGCCAAGTGGTCCGAGTGGGCCACAGGGCACCTCGGGCCCGAGTGGGCCGCAGGGCGCTACGGGTACGACCGGTCCAAGTGGTCCGAGCGGACCGCAGGGTGAGACCGGCGCGACCGGGCCCAGCGGGCCACAGGGCGCAACTGGGCCGAGCGGGCCGCAGGGCGACACGGGCGTAACCGGGCCGAGCGGTCCGAGCGGGCCGCAGGGCGACACCGGCGCAACGGGCCCGAGCGGGCCGTCGGGACCCGAAGGAATCAACTGGCAGGGGGAGTTTGTTGAGGACAATCCCTACAACCAGAACGATGCGGTTCACTACACCACCGATGGATCAAGCTACATCTGCGTGAACCCATCAGGGTGCACGAGCACCACGCCGGCCAGCAACCTGGACTGGAACTTCCTGGCCGAGGGTGGCGATACCGGCGCGACGGGGCCGAGCGGCCCGAGCGGGCCGCAGGGCGCCACGGGTGCGACGGGGCCGAGTGGTCCCGGTGGGACACAAGGCGTCACGGGTCCAAGTGGTCCGAGCGGACCGCAAGGCGACACGGGCGCGACGGGTCCGAGCGGGCCGCAGGGCAACACGGGCACCACGGGTGCAACGGGTGCGACAGGCCCGTCGGGACCCAACGGAACGAGCCAGCAGATCATCGGCGGGGGCTCGGATGCCAACATCGGCGCGGGCAAGTTCATGCCCATGTTCGGTGACAAGCTGCTCGGCAGCGCCGCCGAGGCCGGGTCGGTGGTCGCCGCCACCGGCACCGTCAACAACTTCCGCGTCGTCGCGGCGAGCAGCACCACGACGGGCACCTTCGTCATCTACAAGAACGGGGTTGCCGAGGCCGGCACCACGTGCACGATGACGTCGGGCGGCGTGTGCGGCCCGATCACGAGCGCGGTCTCGTTCACTGCCGGCGACAGGATCGCCGTAGGGGTTCTTGGAACGCCGACCGCCGTCGCCAACGGTTCGAAAGCCCACTGGGGCGCCACGTTCAGTCAACCGTAGCCGGCCTGAGGGAGGCATTGTAGCTGCCCCGGAGTAGATAGCACGCGAGCGGCGGGCCGGATCGGCCCGCCGCTCGTCTTCTTGGAAGAGACGAGCCCCAGGGGCATTTCCCCGTTCTTCCCCCTCCTCGCGTTCGCGGCCAACCGGGAACGGAAGCTCGTCGATGACCTTGACCACGAAATGGCTCGCGACGTCGCTGACGATCGCGGACAAGGTGCCGGGCGGCGACGGCTTGTGACGCAGAATGGTGACGTGACAGTCACCATGTTCGAGCGTCGTCAGCGGCTAGCTAGCGGGCTCTCGCCGTCGATCGCCAGGAGAAGCCGGGAACCAAACTCGCGGGGTTGACCCGGTCCCCGTTCATCAGTATAGTTAATAGCGTCGATAATAACTCAGGAGAAGGGGCATGTCGGTCGAGCCGCGGCGATACGAAGTCGTGAGCGTCTCCCTGCCGAGCGACCTTGTGAAGCGGGCGAACGCTCTGCTCCCGAAGACGCGCCGCAGCCGCGTCATCGCGACCGTGCTCGCGTCGTTCCTCGACGCGATCGAGAGGAGCAAAGTGTCGGAGGAGTATCGCGCCTACTACGCGCAACGCCCCGCCCCGGAAGCCAAGGAGGAACGTGACCTGCTCGCCGAATGGCAGGTCAGTGATCGCGAGGCGCTGGCCTCCAAGGCCATCACCGAGCAGATCAGGGCGGTTGACAAGCGCCGCCTCGTCAGGCGGCTCGGGCGCTTGGCGCCCGATCTGCTCGCGCGGGTCGAGCGGGCCCTCAAGAACACCTTGGCCTTCCCATAGGCGCGGGGGGTCGCCACACCCGCGCCGGCTCACTCGATGCCCTTCCGCGCGAGCGCGGCGAGATCGTCCGAGGCGCCCGCGCGCAATCCACGGTTCTCTCGCTCTGACAGCGCTCCGATTGAGGGTGGACGTACCCTGGAACCGCCTTGGACTCTGGCAAGCTGATCACGATCTAGCCCGGCAAGTGGGGGAAAGCCCTGCATCCGCGAACTGCGGATCACGGTCCACGACGTGCTTGAGTGCGTGGCATCGGGCACGTCGCAGGATGACATCTCATGCTATCGTGGCCACGAACGTGTGGTCACGATGAGGATCGCGATGGAACGCGGTGTGGGCATTCGGAGGCTACGGGACGGACTCACTCGATACCTCGGCCGCGTACGGCGGGGAGAGCGGCTGATCATCACGGACCGGGGCCAGCCGGTAGCGGTCCTGCTGCCGTACCGTCGAGGCCGAGCGCGAACCCGGACGGAGCGGCCTCAGCGCCCTCCTGGTCAGTGGTCACGTGAGTCCAGCCGAGCGACCCTTCCTGAAGCGGCCACCTCTGGTACGAGGGAGGGGTCGGCGGCCTTCTGAGCCGATCGCCGAGGAGCGCCGATGATCTACGCCGACTCGAGCGTGATCGTGAAGCGCTACTACGATGAGCCCGGCGGCGAGAAGGTGCGAGAGGGGTGGACCGCACCAGCGACCGGGTCTTCACCTCCCGGGTGGCGTACGCCGAGGTCCACGTCGCCCTGGCCCGGAAGCGGCGCGACGGCGGGTTGTCCGCCGCGCTGTTTCAGACGAGCGCTTCGGCCTTCGACACGGAGTGGCCTGCCTACGATCAGGTCCTCGTGGATGCCGAGACGCTGGGGCACGTACGGCGCCTCGTTCGGCGTCACGCCCTGCGCGGCTACGACGCGATCCATCTTGCTGCTGCCCTGTGGGTAGGGCAGCAGCTCGGCGATCCTCTGGAATTCTGGGTGTCGGACGCCCGACTCGAGACGGCGGCGCGGCGCGAACGACTGGGTGTCGTGAATCCAGCACAGGAAAGCTGAGGCGGCGGTCTCACTCCGGGGGGCCGCAGGCAAGCTTCGCGTCACAGCCCTGGAGATCACCGAACGACGAGGTGCCGATCCGGCCTCGGTCTTCGACCGCTCACAGCCTGGATGTGCAGGGGGCGCCGAGAACATTCGAGGAACGGCCATGTTTGTGGTCGTCGGGTCCGGCGGCGCTCGAGCAGGAGTAGTACGCGTACTGCGGCTCGGCGACGAGGAGCTGGCCCCCGATGAGCTCGACGGGCTCGCCCCGGAACACCCCGAGCCTCACGAGCCGCTCGTACTCGGCCCGCTGCCACCGCCGGAGCGTGAGCGGGGTGTGCGTCATGCTCGCCAACCCGTACCGGGATCGCGGATGGTGCGGTCCGTCGCCTACGGCCAGAGTGCGGCAGGGACCAGGGCCAGCTCCGGGAAGGGTGGGAGCGCGAACGGTTCGTCGCCGGACGCCCGGACCGCGAGCGCGTAGTCCTCCGGCCCCAGCACCAGGGCCTCGATCGCGCGGCCCTCGGGGTCCACCAGCCAGTAGTAGGGCACGCGGTGTCGGGCGTAGAGCCGCCGCTTCGTGCTCCGGTCGATCAGCGTCGTCGACGGGGAAAGGATCTCGACCACGAGTGTGGGCGCCCCCTCGATCCCCCGCCTGCTGATGGCCCCGAGCCGCGTACGATCCAGATACACGATGTCCGGCTGGACGATGGCGGTCTCTGCCAGGATCACGTCGAGGGGCGCGTAGAGCACCTCGCCGAGGCCCTCCGTCCGCACGTGCTGGTCGAGGACCCTGAACAGGTCCCGGCTGACCATCTGGTGCTGAGGGCTCGGCGCCGGAGTCACGGACAGCTCCCCGTCGTGGATCTCGTACCGGCGCCCGTCCGCGGGCAGCGCCGCGTAGTCCTCGTAGGTCAGGACGACATCCCGCTTGGCCATGCTCGACGACCTCCGACCCCAGTCTAGGAGCAGCGCCGCGGGCCGGTCAAATCATCCCGCGCCCGGCGCCCCGGTCAATGCCCACGTTTGCATACGCCACCCGGCGGCCCGGGCT
>WNGB01011561.1_pt1 | contig 12081 bp, 11 predicted proteins | sample 5400681 | NCBI WGS metagenome assembly WNGB01 (sample SAMN13153367, study PRJNA577476) | soil metagenome | isolation source: 115 cm soil or saprolite under grassland replicate 2 | place: USA:California | collected 2016-06-15 | reverse complement strand
CGGTCAGGTGACCTTTCGCTACCAGGAGCAGGCGACGCATCAGACGAAGAGCTGTACCCTACCGGCGGAGGTCTTCATCCAGCGCTTTCTCCAGCACATCCTGCCGAAAGGCATAGTTTCGGTGCGCTATTACGGCCTGTTTCGGGTTGGCCACCGCCAGCAGCGGGCGCGCCTTCGCGCCCAGCTGATCCTCCAGCAGCGCAAGGCGGATCTGCTTCCACCTCTGAAGGTGCCAGCCGAGCCCACGTCTGTTCTGGGGCCACCCTGCCCCAGCTGTGGCCATGAGGTGCAGCTGGAGCGCATCCTCCCCGCGCAGCGCGCACCACCAGCGGGCCGATGCATCGCTTGAAGCACGTCCCGGTCGTACGATGGGCGAAGCATGGTCTCGGGCGGCGGGGCCGACTTCGAGCTGCTCGATTCCGAGCCAAAACGACGGTCTGATCCGAACCCTACGCGGTGGCATCCACAATTATAGGGCCGGCGAGTGTCGCACAGCTCTAGCGATGTGGGGAGTTGGCGTGACACCGCCATGCCGACCGCGAGCAGCGCCTCACCCAACCAGTTCCTGCCTCCCCTACCCCCCACCGGACATTCCATCGTGGCCAGCGACCTTGACGCTCCGGCTTCGTTCAACGGGGAGGATGTCGCGGCGGCGCGCGCCATGAATCCGCGTAGCATGCGAAGCAGCGGTTCCCGGGTGGTGGTGCGGCGGACATGAATCCCGCGGCGCGGACCGCGCACCGAAGCGCCGTCCCCCCACCTGGGGTGGCACGCGGTCGACCCTGAGCGGGTGGCTTGACCACGGATGACCAGGGCCGACCGATGCGGCCCAGGAACGGCGCGGGGCAGCGCCGACGGGTGCCGCTCCCGCGGGCGCACCACATGCCCGCACCAACCCATCGCCCCGCCGAGCAGCGCGGCGGCGGCAGGGATCGTGCCGCCGCCCCGGTCGCCGCCGCCTGGCCGCCGGCTGGGCCGCCGCGTGCCCGCGCCCGCACCGTTCGCCAACCGCCCGCCGGCGGTGCGGCCCGGCCGGCGCACCGCCGCGCGCCCGGCAGCGCCCCGGCCCCCACCCGCGTCGTGGTGCAAGCGACCGGCGCCGACGGGGGTGCGCTGGCGGTCGCCTGGCAGCAGGCTGGCTAGGGCGTGCGGGTCGGCACGCCGGCCCACGCGCCCACGTACGCCCCGGCGCTGCCCCGGCGTGGCCACACCGCCGCGCTGGCCGCAGCGGTCGTAGCCCAGGTTGCCGCCGCACGCCCGCCCGCGCCTGGGACTCCGCCACCCCAGATCGCTCACGCCCTGCGGCCGCGCCGGGTGCCGCGTGCTGGGCTGCGCGCGCTGCGCCCGCCGGCGCGCACCCAACGCCATGCGCGGCGTCCCTGGCCGGTCGGGATTGCCGCCGTGCGGGCGCCGCTGGCGGCCGGCAGCGCGGAAGTGGCGCAGCAGCGGGCCGCGCGCGCGGCCGCGATCGGGCCGGTGCTGGCCGCGGGCGCCTCATCCGATGCGGCGAACGTGCTGGTGCGCAGGAACGGCATGGGCCGCGGAACCCGCGCGGGGGTGCGCGGCGGCCCGGTCCCCTTTCACGCATGGGCAGCGGCCGAGCAGGCCAGCGCCGAAGGGGGCTTGGGGCCATGGGCGCATGAGGGGGGCGGAGTGGACGCGGGCGCGCCCCGAGGGGGCATGGCGGCCAGAAACGCTTGCGGACGGCTCGGTCGCTGGCCACACTGCCGGCGGCCGGCTTCCATCCGCTGCGGAACGCCGACTACGAGCGCTGGCGCGCCGCGGGGAAGCCGAACACAATCGCCCGCGGTGCGGCCGCCCGCACAGTGCGGCACCTGGCCGGGGCGGTGGGCACGCACCGCCCACCCTTTGCTCCGGCCTCGCGCCCGCGGATGGGGGCGGCACGACCGGCCGCATCGGCCGCCGATCGGGACGGCCGCCTGCGGCGTGGGGGCGCGGCGCCGCGCACCAACACCGGCGCCACGCTGGCCACCACCCAGTGGCACGGGCATGATCGGTGGCCCCAACGGTGGGCGGTGGGACGGCGTATGGTGGGCAGGGTGCCGCAGGTCGCCGGCGGCCGAAGGACCGGCCGTTCAAATGCCTGCTTGACAACCATTACTGTATCTTAGATCGGTAGGCGGCAGCACGATCGAGCATAAAGCCGGGGACACCATGCCAAGGCTGCCGTCCAACCCGGCATTGCAGCTGACCGCTTCGCGCGCGAGATCGTCGGGTTTTGAGAGGCGCTACTCGGCGCGCGCGGCAGCTGAATGCCAACCCGTTCGGCGCTTCACGTGATTGCCAACGAACGACCAGCTTTTCGAACTGCTGGTCGAATGACTGGGTTGGCAATCGAGTCCATGGAGGAAGAATGGAAAAACTGCTTCCACCAAGCTCACTACTGCTGGCCGGACTTCCAGCAACCGGTAAGAGTTCGTTTGGCAACTGGCTTGAGGAGAACAAAGGATACTTTCATCTCGACTTTGATGAAGAGGACATTATTCAGCAGCGAGGATTTGGACATGCACAAGATCGTGCTCCGAGATGTAAGAGTTGCGCTTCACAAAAGCAGTCACTACGTCGCACAATCTTATGGCTATGATTGGAGGTCGCTAATGCTCCATTTGGTCGAACCAGCACCGCGCTATAGCAATCCTGCGTGAATTGTAAAACGGAGTCGAGCCTTCAGGCGGTTCGCTGGCACTGGCTCCGGCTGAAGCCTCGACTCCAGTTTACGACTCAGATAGGATTGCTATATAAAGCGGCAATCCTCGATGCGGTGGCCGAGATGCAAGCGATCGGCGAGTGGGATATATCGCCGGATGCATTTGCAGTGCGATTTGACGACATGCTTCGTGAGCTTGCCGCGGCCAAAGACCCGGCCACGGCCCCGCCCGGCGTGCTAGCGTATGAGGACTTCTGGCTGATGGACAAGGACATCTGGATTGGACTGCTGACACTGCATCCCCACATCAATGAGCAGTTCTTACACTCGGGTGGCCATATCGGCTATATGGATGGGGCGGGCTGCCCGGCCCAGGCGGCGCGCACAGCATCCGTGAGCAACCCAAACAGATTGCGTCCCCGTTGGGCACACGTCGCCCGCACGCTCAGCATGCGCTCGACAAACCGACTCCCCAGCGCACTCTGCGTGCCGTAACAGCTTTTGCGCCAGATCACCGCTGGCCACAGCGCCCGTTCGGCTGCATTCTTCGTCGGCTCGAGCCCAGCCATCCGACTGAACGTCCACAGCGCGTCCCAGTGCCGCAACAGATCCTGGCCTGTCGCTTGCAGCTTCGCCTACTCGCTCGCTGCGCCGCGCCGCAGCAGATCGTGTAAGGCTAACCGCACCGGCAGGAGCGCCTGCTGCAGATGTCGATTTCGGGCCTCGCCGAACGACTATCTTGTGTTAGCCTTAGAGCAGCGCTCACGAAGAAAGGAGAATCCTATGCAAACGGTAACTTCCAGCGACGACACCACCATCGCCTTCGATCGGTTGGGTGATGGCCCACCGGTCATCCTGGTGTGCGGCGGGTCGGTCGATCGCATGTCGAACGCACCATTGGCGGCAGTCCTGGCGAACCACTTCACCGTGTTCAACTACGACCGCCGGGGTCGTGGCGATAGTGGCGACACGCCGCCATATACAGTTGAGCGCGAGGTCGAGGATATCGATGCCGTGGTCGATGCCGCCGGTGGATCGGCGTGCCTGTATGGTACGTCCTCCGGTGCGGCCCTGGCCCTCGAAGCGGCTCGCCAGCTCCCCACGCGGATCAGGAGGCTCGCGCTGTGGGAGCCGCCGTTCATCCCCGACGGTTACCCGCGCCCGCCGGCCGACACGGCGAGAACGTATACCGAGCTGGTCGCGGCGGGTCGGCGCGGCGACGCGGTCGAGTTCTTTATGGCCAAGGTGGTCGGCCTTCCCGCCGAGTTCGTCGCCCAGGCGCGCAACTCGCCATGGTGGCCGGCCCAGGAGGCCCTGGCGCACACGCTCGCCTACGACGCCACCATTATGGGCGACTATGCGCTGCCGGCTGAGCGCGCAGCTTCGGTCACGGTACCCACGATCGTGATCGCCGGTGGGGCCAGCTTCCCGTTCATGCGCGTCACGGCGCAAGCGCTCGCGGATATCCTCCCCGATGCGCAGACCCGCACCCTGGACGGCCAGGAGCATAACGTCGCCCCGGAAGCCATCGCTCCCGTGTTGGTAGAGTTCTTCAAAGGCTATAGCCACGAGTAATGTAATTGATCCTTTGGAGTCCGGCAGCATGGCTGCCGGACTCCAAAGGATCAATACATCTGCACAGCGCTATAATGTGGACACACCACTCTACCCGCTCGTTGTCGCGGCCGGCGTGGCAGTCGAGGTCGTGGCTGGCGGCGGCACCATCACCACCTGGTCGCCCAGCACGAAATAGTTGATGATCAGATGGTGGCCGTCGAGCTGGAAGCCCACGGCTCGCTGGCCGAGGGCGTGCCCATCACGGTGAACTAGTAGAGTTGCTCATTGAAGCGATCGGTCTGGCTGAGCAGCTCGCCCTCGGTGGTGTTGAGCTTCATGATGTTCTGCGCGTTCTCAAGCCCTTTGGTGCTGAGCGCGGCGCCGAGCAGGTTCATGGCAGTGCTGCGCTGGGCTGCGGTCAGGTCCTTCAGGCTCACGCCCTGCCGATTTCCTCCGTCGACAAAAGTAGTTACTCCTTCGAGGGATCGATACCGATATCGAACGCCGCCGCATAGCCCTGGTCGGTCTTGCTGGTCGTCAGCAACAGTAAGTCCTGGTAGATGCCGTCGGTGCTATTCAGCGTGTCGGGCGTGCTGCCCTTGCTGGCGTAGGGCGCCTGCGCGAACACCTGCTGCGAGAGCGCGTCGTCGAAGAACAGCTGCGAGGTGAACACCTTGGTTGTGTCGGGATGCACCTTGAAATGAATATGAACCGCGCGGCCGGAGTACCAACCGGGGTAGATCGTCGTAAAGGTTGCCACGCCGTTCGCGTCGGTCAGCTGGGCGCCGCGCAGCCAGTTCTGCCCTTTGGTGTTGAAACTGGGATCCGACACATCTGAGTACTGCCCGGCCGCATCACAGTGCCAGATCTCCACCGTGGCGCCCTGGAGCGGTGTGCAGCTGCTATTGCTCACTTGCGAGACATTGAATGTCAGCACCAGCGGCGTACCCGCTTTGGCCGTGCCGGTGGTCGAGTCGGTGCGAATATCGGAGCGCACCAGATGCTCGTCCACATAGTATGGCCCTTCGGTCACCTCCGGCCGAACCACACAGGCCGGCGCGGCCGTTCCGGTGCCAGCCACCACGGTCGCATTTCCTGCCGCTGTCGTCGCGACCTCCGCTGCCGCGGTCGCCTGGGCGGTCGGGTTACTGGGCAGGGTTACTGCCGTCGCCGCCTCGGCATTGAGCGTAGGAGCAGTCGTGGCGGCAGATCCCGTCGATGCCGCCACTGGAGCGGACGTGGCGGCTGATCCGGATGGTGATGTCGCGCATCCCACCAGCAGTGTGGCGCCTGCGGTTCCGAGCAGTGTAAGCACCTCGCGCCGGCTCAGAATGCGACCGATCTGTCGATCGTCGTTGTCCATGGAGTCTTCCTTTCTTAAAAAAGCACGCTGCCTATATCAGCAATTTACATACCCTACGTTCTCATCTTCGGCCGGCTTTACTGTTTGGGGAGGCGACGCCTCCCCAAGACCGCCCCTTTGATGGAACGATCATAGCAGGAAGGTCTTCAGATATTGTGAAGAAGCACCATGGGAATTATTTGGATGTTGGCAGTTCGTGTGATATAAACAATGCAAGCCGAAGCCAGGCTTGCCCAACGCCGGCAGATATGCGATACTCGCGGTATGCGCGCAGAACCGATCGCCAACCCGTTTTTACACCAGGGGTCGCGCGTCCGCTCGCTCAACCGGGTGCGAATTGTCGCGCTAGACGGTGTGCCGGTCGAGGCCGGCGTGCTTGGCCTTACTGGGTACGATCTGCTCGCGGCGCACAGTCTCCAGCAAGCGATCATCGCCGCGGCTGATCGTCTGGGCCTCGATCCGACTGCACCGGATCTCATCCGGCGCTTCGATGGCTGCTTCGGCCACCCGGCCACCCGCGCGCATGCGATCGCTATCGCGCGCAGCTATGGTCATCGTCTCGGCTGCCTGCTGCTCACACTCAAGCGCGGCGATGTGGCGAACCAGGCGGCGCGCCCGGAGTGGTCAGAAGCACACTGGAAGTTCTGGCAGGCGATGCGGCGGGTCTACCTGGGCGGCGGCATGCTCGCGGGCCGGCTTGGTGGGTACGCCGTCGCGACCGCACGGGCGCTGCTGGCCGATGTGGGTGTGGCCGATCTTGCGATTGAGCGCGCGCCCTACGCCGCCTATCTCCCGCTGGTGGGTCTGGCGCGTTCCGCGCCGCTGGGCGCGACGTGCAGCCTAGTCTTTGATTTCGGTCAGACATCGGTCAAGCGCGGCTACGCTCACTACCACTCATGCCGGCTTACCAAGCTCGATGTCTGGCCGGATGTACCGACCGTCTGTACCGAGCTCTTCCGCTCCGATCAGCCCGATCAGGAGATCCAGCAGCGCTGGCAGCGTATGGCGGACATCATCGCGGCAAGCTGGGACGCTGTTCCGCCCGACCAGCGCTCGCGTACCGCAATTGGCATCAGCCTGGCCTGCTACCTGCTCGATGGCCATCCGTGGCCGCAGGATGCTGGGTGCTACGGCGCGTTACAGCGGTTGAGCCCGCATTTGGCGACGTTCATGGCGAACGCGCTTACGCAGCGCCTGGGGCGGGCAGTACCGGTTGTGTTGCTGCACGACGGGGCGGCTGCTGGGGCAACCTACGCCGGGCACGCCCGAACAGTGGTGATCACGCTCGGCACGGCGCTTGGGAATGGCTTTCCCCCACCCGCGGGCAATCTTCGGCGCATGGCGCACGACTTCGCGGTGCGGCCCGCCATGGGGCCGCAGTCGGTGTCGCGGTAGTACCCGCGCTTCTGCTCAGTGTTGCGCTGTTATCTTCCGCTCTCCGGTTTACCTCTTCCGCACCACCATCGCTATGTAGCGCCTGAACTGCTGCACCACCAGGGTACTGCTGGCCGAGTTGTCGCTCAAGGTTGTCGGCGGTTCGAGCGGGGTGCTGGTAATCGTAACGGTATTTGTCAGCGATACCACCCCCGCGATAGCGCTACTCACTTTGACCCGCACGGTGATACTAGCGCTTGAGCCCGCCGCTGGATCTGCCGGCATCGATGGGACAGTCCATGTCAGCTTGTTGCCCGACCGGCTGAAGCTGGCGCCCGATGATGTCTGGCTGACGAACGTCACACCTGCCGGAAGCATGTCGATAATAGTCACATCTGCCGCAGTTACTTGACCGTGGTTCGCGTAGCTGATGGTGTAGTTGAACTCACTGCCGGCCTTGATACCCGACTGCGGCCAGTTCGGCAGGGCCACGCTCAAATCCGGAGCGTATCCGTATGTCACCGATTTCGTCTCGACGTTGTTGCTCCCGGCGCTCGTATCGGTATCGGGCGACCCAGTGATCGTGAGGCTATTTTGGTCGGTTTGTCCGGCCAGCGCAGTATCATTCACCCCGAAGCACACCGTGATCGCATCCGACGCATTATTCGATAGTGTGAACGGTCCCCATGTCAGCCTGCCCTGGCTCGCGCTGAACGGGATGCTGGGCGCAGCGTTCTGGCTCACGAACGATGTGTCGGCTGGTAGCGTGTCGGTGATCACGACATTGGTCGCGTCGCCGAAGTTATCGCCAAATCGGTAGCCGTAGTTGATGGTATAGCACAACGACTGCCCAGGCGCCGCTGTACTCGGCCAGCCAGCGCTGCTGATATTGAGATCGGGGGCGAAGATCGCGACTGCCGCCGTAGCAACATTATCGGCCAGGGTCGCCACGTTTTCGGGTTCAGTGCCATGGATCTGCGCCATGTTGACCACATTCCTGCCCGGAAGCGCGCTCGCGCCCAGGTGGGCGATCACCGAGATCTTGCCCTTGGCGCCGGCCGCGAGCGACCCGAGCGACCATGTCAGCTCCTGGCCGTTCACGCTGCTGGGCGCCGGATTGGCGCTCACAAACGTGAGCTCCAGCGGCAGCGTATCGCTGACAATAACGCCGGTCGAGCCAACGCTGCCAATGTTGTACCAGTCCAGCTCATACGGGACATCAACATCGGCTGTTGCCACCACTGAGGTCAATGCAGTCTTCGTGACTTGCAGGTTGATTCCGGTGGTCGCAGCGCACGGCTGGCCGGGGGTGGGGTTGTTGCCGGCAGCGGGCTCGTGTGCCAGGAAATCGAACGAGCTGCCGTTTAAGTCGCGGCCCGAAGGGCAGCGCTCGAAACTCTCGTTGGCGGTGACACCCGTCAACGGCACACTGATCGGCGTGTTGTCGTAGCCCAGCAGCGTTGCCCCGGGAGTGGCGTATTGCACCAGATCGATAATCGTGTCTGCTTTGTCCAGCAGCACGACCGCGTCGCGGAAATCCTTGAGCTGGCCGGTTGCCTGGTCGATCGCCCGGCGCGTGAGCGTCGTCTGGGCGCCGGTGCCCCAGGCTGTGTATGGCTGTAGCGTCGACATCTTGATGATCTGTGCGATCGGGACGGTCGAGTACTGCTGGCTGAATCGGTTGGGGTTGGGGTCGTTGATGTCGTTGACCACGACGACGTTCATGCCGGCCCCAAGGATGTAATCGGATGGCAGTTGCAGCATTGCGTTGCTGCCGCCACGGAACGTCTGATCGCCGACCTTGTAATCCGCGAGCTGAACGCTAAACGTATTTGGATTATAGAGCTCGATCCATTCGCCATCGGGATCGACGCCCGGGCCGCCGTACGTTGGGTATGGCAAGAACTCGCTGATCAGGAGCGGCGCAAACACTTCGCCGGTCGGGTCGAAGCGCAGGTCGAAGTAGGTGTCGACGCGACCGTCGGCGATCTCATCGAGGGTGGTGGGCGCCGAGCTGATCAGATCGGCGAGGACCGAGGGAGCGGCATCGTTCAGCTGCGGGTGCCCAACGTAGGCGACCGAAACAGTAAAGCGCCAGAACGCATCGGGCGCCGGCTTGCCACCGACCGCATTCCAGGGAAGCGCGATCTCGATAAAGCTTCCTGGCGCGCCCCCTGTCGATGGGTCGGTGCTGACAATCTGCGCCAGGCATCCGCTGCATTGCCCAGGCTGTGCCGCAGTATAGAGCAGTGGCGGCGTGGTTGCGCCATTCGGGTTCTGCGCGCTCGTGGATGTAAACCGTGTCTGAAGCGCATATTCCCAGGCTGCGTCGGGCGCCACGTTGAGTCCTACGCTGTCCGGCAGAGCCAGCTGTCCGGCGTTGGTCTGGTGATCCGTATCAATCGTGACGATCAGCTCGGGCAACGGATTCAGACCAGTGCTCGTAATCCGCTCCATCTTCGCCAGAAAATAGATGTTGTTGGGATCGGCTGTGACACTGAAATGATCCAGGTCGGCCTCACGGACCAGATTGGAATTGGGCGGCGAGATAATCCGCTGATCGTTCTGAGCATCCGCCCAGACAAACTCGCCCTGGCTGGCCGTATTACGAGCGATAAGCCCGATGTTTTTGTTTGAAGCTCCCTTGCCGAACCAATCCAGCCGGCTTTTGTCGGTAAGGGATACTGGGTGGGCGCCGGCAATTGATACGAGCAGGACAGATAGCAGCATTATGCATAGTGACAGCGTGACAATGTTACGCTTCATGATATGTTATCCTTTACTCGCTTAGTGGCTCGCCACGCTGAAGATTCAACAATTTCCGTCGGCTCTATACATACTGCTCAAAGGGGGGCGAAAGATACGCTAATGAAAGAATTGCAAAGTGTCGCTTGCTTTATGCAGCAGGTGGAGCGCGATGTCGACTGACGTACCGCTGACCCTCAGCCTCTTGCGCTTCAGCGCGCTGCTCGCGGCGCTGCGTGATGGGCCACTCAATCGACACGCCTTATTGGATCGGCTTGGCGACGCCTACCCACGCACCGCCAGCGCCCGCCCGATGGTCGATCGCGATGTGCGGCGCCTGGCCGCGCTGGAGAGCTTCGCCTAATTAGTTTTTGGTGCAAAACCTCGGTCCCAACTCTTGGTACCGTCTCTGCTGCATCCACTGGCAGGATGACTGCTGCCTTGGAGGTGCACGATGTTACGCGACCGCTATGATCCGATGAACCTGTTCGACCTGGTGCCAGCTTTGAGCATGGAACTGGACCCCGTGCTGACCCAACTTGACCAACTGCTTGACGATGACAGGTTGTTCCAGACCCTCAAGGCCGACCTGGCCAAACGCCATCCCCGCACCTTGATTGATGGGCGCCCGGCCACTCCGGTCGAGGTCATCCTGCGCATGCTGGTCGTCAAGCACCTCTATAGCTGGAGTTACGAAGCCACCGAGCAGTTCGTCAGCGATAGCCTGGTGCTGCGCCAGTTCTGTCGCCTTTATGCCGAGCGTTCTCCCGACGATACCACGCTCATCCGCTGGGCCAGAGTGATAAGGCCCTCGACCCTGCACGATCTGCTCGACCACGTGGTTGATCTGGCGCGCCAACGGAAAGTCACCCGCGGCCGCAAATTGCGCGTCGATGGCACCGTGGTCGAAACCAACATTCATCACCCGACCGACAGCACCTTGCTGGGTGATGGAGTACGCGTGCTCAGTCGCATCGTCGGGCGCGCCAAGCAGGTGCTGACGGATGTGGCCGGCCTGGGCCAGGCGATCTTCCGCTCTCGCACGCGTAGTGCCAAGCGCATCGTCAAGCACATCCTGGATACTGTCCGCCAGCGTGGAGAAGGGGCCGACACCCGAAGGCAAACCGCCTATCGGCAGCTGATCCGCATTACAACCGCGATGGTGGATCAAGCCCGGCAGGTGGGGGCCGCGCTGCAGCGGCAGACCACCCGATCCGCCCGCAAATTGGCGGAGACGCTCTTTCAGGTGCTCCCACGCGTCACGCAGGTGATCGGTCAGGCGAGGCGCCGGGTGCTCTTGGGGGAGCAGGTTCCCGCACGTGAGAAGATCGTCAGCTTGTTCGAGCCGCATACCGCCATTATCCGCAAAGACCCGCATACATCGTTTGGCCGCCTGATCTGGCTTTCCGAGCTGGACGGCTCGTTGATCAGCCGCTATGCGGTGCTTTCGGGCAATCCATCGGAAGCGGAGCAAGTGGTGCCGAGTGTGGATCATCACCTGGAGCAGTTCAGCAAGCCACCCCGAGTGTTGGCTGGCGATCGCGGCACCCACTCGGCTCGGGGCGAACGGTACGCCCAGGACCACGGGATCAAACAAGTCGTGATTCCCAAGCCAGGCACGAAATCGGCTGCCCGGCAGGCGTATGAATCGCAACGCTGGTTCAAACGTGGGCGCCGCTGGCGGGCGGGGATTGAAGGGCGCATCAGTGTGCTGAAACGCCGCTATGGCCTGGAGCGCTGTCGCTACCACGGTGAGGACGGAATGGAACGCTGGGTCGGCTGGGGTGTGATCGCCCACGACCTGCGGGTGATCGCCCAGGCAACGGCGGCGTAAGTAGTGGTGATAGATCATAGACCGAACCAAGGTTCTATTAGCCAACACGACTTCGGGTGGGTAATGCCCAATGTGGGCGTGCCCACGGGTTTCGCACCAAAAACTAGGTTAGGGCCTAACTCCACAACGGGCGGAGCAGCAGCCCCTGCCCCTGCCCACAGTGATAGGGACCCAGATAGCGCCGGCACAGGCCACACAAACAGCAGCCGTGGCCCAAACAGCACAGGCGGCAGGAGCGCAGACAGCGACGGCACAAGCTGTACAAACAGCAGCTGCGGCCCAAACAGCGCAGGCGGTGCTGGTTCTGGCGGAACAGACGGTCCAAGCTGGATTAGTGCGGACGGCAGAGGTGTTGATAGCGACACAAACAGCACGAGCACTCGCAATGGATCAAGCATTGGCGGCGACACAGACGGCGCAGGTAGCCCAGAGATCGACAGAGATAGCGGCACTGGAGATGGATCGTCGTGCTACGGCAGCGGCGGCGACGCAGACGGCGATCGCGGTCGCGGTATCGACGCAGGCAACACAGCAACGCAC
>WNGB01011560.1_pt1 | contig 12082 bp, 7 predicted proteins | sample 5400681 | NCBI WGS metagenome assembly WNGB01 (sample SAMN13153367, study PRJNA577476) | soil metagenome | isolation source: 115 cm soil or saprolite under grassland replicate 2 | place: USA:California | collected 2016-06-15 | reverse complement strand
GCCCCTTCACCGTGGGTTCGGTGATGGCGAGACCGGCCGCGATCTCGCGGTTGCTCTTGCCTTTCACCAGCAGCTCGAGGACCTCGCGCTCGCGCCCGCTGAGGTCCATCCCGGCCATGCGCTCGGCCAGCCGTGTCCCGACCGCGGCCGGAATGCGCCGCTGCCCCGCGTGCACCGCCCGGATCGCGGACAGGATCTCCTCGCAGGGCATGTCCTTGAGGAGGTAGGCCTGCGCGCCCGCCTCCAGCGCGCGGTAGATGTCCTCGTCGCCATCGTAGGTGGTGAGAACGATGAACCGGCCCTGGGGGAACTCGCGCCGGATGGCGCGGATCGCCTCCACGCCTCCCAGCGCCGGCATGCGCAGGTCCATCAGGGTGACGTCGGGGTGGTGGCGCCGGAACAGCTCGATGGCCTCCTGGCCGCCGCGCGCCTCCGCCACCACCGTCATGTCCGGCTCCGTCGTGATCATCCCGCCGAACCCCTCGCGGACGATCGGGTGATCGTCCACGACCATGATCCGGATGGGCGCCCGCGGGTCCATGCTCACCGTGCCTCCCTCATGCCACGGGGACCTCGACGATCAGCTCCGCGCCGCCGCCGTGCGCGCTCAGCACGGTCAGCTCCCCGCCCAGGTTGTGCACACGCTCGCGGATCCCGGCCAGGCCGAAGTGACCGGGCGCGCAGTGCGTGGCCGCCTCTACGTCGAAGCCACGGCCGTCGTCACGCACGCTCAGCCGGACGCACCGGTCCCCGTAGTCGAGGTCCACGCGGATGCGGCGGGCTTGCGCGTGACGCACCGCGTTGGCCACCGCTTCCTGGCCGATGCGGAAGAGGTTGTTCTCGACGTCCGGGGGCAGGCGCCGCCGAGCGCCGCTCACCTCGACGGCTACGGAGGTCTCGCCGCTGAGTTGCTCGGCGACCTCACGCAGGGCTCCGGCCAGGTCCTCGGTCTCCAGGGCACCCGCGCGCAGCGCCCACACCGTGCGGCGCGCCTCGGCCAGGCTGCTGCGGGCGAGGATCCGGGCACGGTCGAGATGGTCGCGGGCGGTCTCCGCCGACACCGCCTGCATCTTGGCCACGGTGTCGAGCTGTACCGCGATCCCCACGAATCCCTGGGCCAGCGTGTCGTGGATCTCGCGCGCGATCCGGTTGCGCTCGGCCAGCACGGCCGCGAACTGCGCCGTCAGGCGGCGCAGGCGCAGCCGGTAGAGGGCGCGGCCCGCCATCGCGGCCACGATCACCGCCGCCACCCAGAAGACCGGCCGGCGGAGGAGGTGTGCGCGCAACGCGAACCCGTAGGACGCCCCGGCCGCGTTCCACACGCCGTCCTCGTTGGCGGCCATCACGCGGAACCGGTACTCGCCGGCGGGCACGTTGGTGTAGTACCCGACGCGACGGTTGCCCGCTTCGATCCAGTCCGGATCGAAGCCCTCCAGCTTGTACCGGAAGCGCAGCTTCTCGGGGGCGGAGAAGCTCAGGGCCGTATAGTGGAACTCCAGACGCTTGCGGTCAGGACCGAGCGTAGGCGTCGCGTCCAGGGGCAGCGCCTCGTCGTCCGCGCGGACCTCCTCGATCCGCACCGGCGGCGGGTGCTCGTTGCGCGTGACACGAGTGGGATCGATGGTGGCCAATCCGCGTACGGTGGCGAACCAGAGCCGCCCGTCCCGGCCGCGCCAGGCCGCCGGCGAGCCGGCGTTGTTGCACTCGCTCGTCCGCATGCCATCCGGCTTGCCGTAGAGCACCGCGCTGATACGCGACCGCCGTCCCTGCTCGAGCTCGTCCAGCGACTTCACATCCACCCTTGCGATGCCGTGATAGCTGGTGAGCCAGAGAGACCCGAGGTCGTCGGCGACGACTGAGACCACGTGGTCTGACGGCAGCCCATCGGCGGTCGTGAACCCGCGCAAGCGGCCGTCGCGCCAGCGGTTGAGGCCGAGACGGGTCGCGATCCAGAGGTTCCCCCGCTCGTCGCCATGGAGGGCGGTGACGGCCGCATGGGTCAGGCCCTCGGCGGTCCCGTAGAACCGCCACTCGCCGTCGCGGAGGCGGCCGAGTCCCGCCCCGTCCGTCCCCACCCACAGCTCGCCGGCGGCGTCCTCGTGGATGGCGGTGATATCGGCGGTGCGCGGCGGCGGAAGCCTCGCCACCGGCCGGATCGTGTCGTGGACGACGCGGCTGAGCGCGCCGTGGGATCCCACCCAGACCCCGCCGTCGCGTGCTTCGCCGAGAGCGCCCACGTAGCTGCTCGGCAATCCGTCCGCGGTGGTGTACCTCGTCGTGTGGACGCCGCGGACGCGGAACAGGCCGTTGCGAGTCCCGACCCACAGCGTACCGTCCCCACTCTCGAGCAGCGACAGCACGGTGTCGCGTGGCAACCGCGGGCGGAGACGGGCGGCGATCGCCCGGCTGCCGTCGAGGCGGTCGAGGCCGGACCGCGTCCCGACCCACAACGCCCCGTCACGGCTTCCGTGGAGGGCGGTGACGAAGTCGTTGGCGAGGCCGTCGCGCGTCGTGTACATGGTGAACCGGGCCGGTTTCAGGCGCACCAGCCCGTCCCGCGTCCCTACCCAGATGTTCCGCTCGCCGTCCTGGAGCAGCGACAGGACTATGTCGCTGGACAGGGCGTCGCCGGCGCCGAAGGCCTCCCATCCGGCCGTGCTCCGCCGATGGACCCCGCCCCCATCAGTGCCGATCCACAGGTCGCCCGCCGCATCCTGAAGGATGCGCCGCACGCCGTTGACGTCTGCGGCGGCGACGGCCTCGATGCGATCGTTCCGGAGCCGCCAGAGCCCGCCACCGTCGGTGCCGATCCAGAGGCTGCCGTCGCGGTCCTGCCACAGCGCCAGCACGTTGTCGCTGGAGAGCGAATCCTCCGGCGTGTATGGAGAGAGAGGTCCCGGCTTGACGGCGAAAGCCCGCACGCGCCGGCCGTCCCAGCGATTGAGGCCGGCGGCGTTGGTGCCGATCCAGATGCTCCCGGCCTGGTCCTCGTAGATGACGCGGACGACGTCGTTGGACAGTCCGTCGGTCATGCGCACGGTGCGGAACCGGCCCTCGCGCCCGAAGCTCACGCCGCCGCCGTGAGTGCCCACCCACATCCGTCCCGTCCGATCCTCGTACAGTGCGCGAATGAACGGGCTGGCCGCCCGGGCGCCGGCGCCCACGGCCTCGAAGCGGCCTCGCTCGTAGCGGTAGAGGCCGCCGCCGTAGGTGCCGATCCACAGGCGGCCGGCACGGTCTTCGAGCAGGGCGTGGACGTTATTGGTCGGCAGCTGCGGCTGGACGTAGGCGGTGAAGCGGACGCCGTCGAAGCGCACCAGGCCCTCCGGCGTTCCCAGCCAGAGGTACCCGTCCCCGGTCTGAACGAGGGCCTGGACGGCGTTGTGCGGAAGCCCGTCCTCCGTCCGCCAGACCTCGCTCAGGTACCGCGAGAGCGGCACGGCATCGTCGCTCCCGGATGCACGAGGTGCGCACAGGAGCGACGTCAGACCGAGCGAGACGATCCAGGCCAGCGTCGGCACGTCGCGCGTCCGGACGTTTGGCGCCAAGCATAACGCGCCTCGCGCCGTCGCCGGACCCGTCGAGCGTTTGGCCGCGGGGCACGACTTTGGTAGGGGACGGAGGGAGGCACGAAAGGAGGACGAGGCCGTCGCGGTGAAAGCGCTGCCAAAGGAGCTGGACATGGCCCCACAGTATATTGACATTTCAGTTTTCAAGCGCTTACCATCCCCAATCCGGCGGAGGTCCAGATGAGGCAAGAGCGCGCGAGAACGTGGACGGGTCTGGTGTCGGGCGTGGGGCTGGTGGTCGGGCTGGCGCTGGCCGTGCCCGTAGCGGCCCAGACCATTCGCGGGACGATCACGGGCACCGTCACCGATTCGACGGGCGCGGCCGTGCCCGGAGTCACGGTGACGGTGACCCACACCGCGACCGGCATCGGGAGCTCCGCGGTCAGCGGCGGCGACGGCTTCTACACCATTCCCCTGCTCTCGCCGGGGACGTACCAGGCGACCGTCGAGCAGTCGGGATTCAAGAAGTACCTGCGCAACGGGATCGCCGTCCAGATCGCGCAGACCACGCGCCTCGACATCCCACTCCAGGTCGGCAACATGGCCGAAGCGGTCGAGGTGGTGGCGGAGGTGCCGCTGGTGCGCAGCACGACCGCGGAGCTGGGCCAGGTCATCGAGATGAAGCAGATCCAGGCCCTGCCCCTCAACGGCCGCTTCTTCCAGCACCTCATCACCATGACCCCGGGCGCGATGCCCGTCTACAGCCGCGGCGACTCCGCGGAGAACGCTTCCGCGGGCGGGGCCCGCATCGCGACCGCGCACACCGTGAACGGCATGCCGTGGTCGGGCAACAACTATCTCCTCGACGGCGTCGTCAACAACGAGATGCAGAACGCCTACATCAACATCACGCCGCCCCTGGAGGCGATCCAGGAGTTCAAGGTCCAGACGAGCAACCCCACCGCGGAGTTCGGGGTGTTCGGAGGGGCCGCCGTCAACCTCACGATCCGCTCCGGCACCAACGAGTTCCACGGCAGCGTCTTCAACTACCTCCGCGACGATGCCATCAACTCGAAGAACTACTTCGCGGCCGTCAAGGCCCCCTACAACTCGAACCAGTTCGGAGGCACCTTCGGCGGGCCCATCATCAAGAACAAGGCCTTCTTCTTCGGCGACTATCAGGGGCTGCGGCTGGACCAGGGGCGGACGGTGATCCTCACCGTGCCCACCGCCCTCATGCGGCAGGGCATCTTCACCGAGATCAGCGACGTGATCTACGATCCGCTGAGCGGCCAGCCCTTCCCCGGCAACGTCATCCCCGGCAACCGCATCAACCCCATCAGCCGCGTCATCGCCAACGAAGTCTACCCGCGGCCCAACCAGCCCGGCCTCGCCAACAACTACATCGAGAACAACGTGGTGAAGCAGACGCTGAACGCGGGGGATGCGAAGGTCGACTATCGGATCAATGACCGCGCTTCGGTGTTCGCGCGATTCTCGATGGCGAAGCGGCACTACGACGAGCCGGCGCCCGGGAACATCTTCATGGGGGCGAACAACGCGGACAACACGAACCACAACGCCGTCCTCGGCTATACGCAGACGCTGGGCTCGAGCAAGTTCTTCGAGTTCCGCGCCGGCTACAACCGCTACTGGACGCACCAGTACGCGGAGGACTTCGGAATCCTGAAGAACAACGAGCTCGGGATCCCGAACGGCAACATCGCCGGCCACGACGAGACCTCGGGCATCGCCAGCTTCCGGCCCGCCGGCTTCTCCAACACCGGCTCCAGCGGCACCACCAACGCCATCCGCGTGGGTACGACCTACAACCTGACCGGCAACCTCTCCTGGATCCGGAGCAACCACAACTTCAAGGTCGGAGCGGACGCGCGGATCGTCAGCGGCGCCGTCTCCAACCCTCAGACGCAGCCCCAGGGCCGGTTCACCTTCGACCGGAACTACACGAGCCGGGCGGGGGCCTCGGGCACCGGGTATTCCTTCGCCACCATGATGCTGGGCTTTCCGAACCTCGTCCAACGCGACATCGTGGACACCTGGCCGCTGATCCGCCGCAACTTCGTCGGCGTCTTCGCCCAGGACGACTTCCGCGTCAACCGGAAGCTCTCGCTGCAGATCGGCCTGCGCTGGGACCTCATGACCCCGCCCGTCCAGGTCGACAACCGGCAGTCGAACTTCTCGCCCACGGACGGCCTCATCCACCTGGCCTCCGCCGAGAACCGCGGGCCGGACCGCAAGACGCAGTACGGGTACATCGCGCCGCGCCTCGGGCTCGCCTATTCGCCCGACAACGGGAAGACCGCCTTCCGCGCCGCCTTCGGCATGAGCTACTTCGCCGACAACTTCGGGGCCAGCGGCGGCACCAGCGAGCGCAACTACCCGTTCTTCCTCCAGGTCGACGTCCCGACCCCGACCACGTTCACGCCCTTCCGCAGCGTCAGCGACGGGTTCCCCACCGTGAACTCGGTGCCGCTGGCCCCGACCCTGGCCCCGCCCGCCGGGTTCGCCGTCTTCTACATCCCGAACGACTTCCACGAGGACACGACCAAGATGTGGAACGTCGGGGTGCAGCGCGAGCTGGGCTGGAACACGGTCCTCGACGTCAGTTACGTGGGGACGCGCGGCACGCACATCTTCCGCAGCTTCAACGTCAACGTGCCGATGCCCGGCCCCGGCAACGTCAACCAGCGGCGGCCGTACTTCTCGGTGGCGCCCGGCATCACGACCATCAACCAGCGCGACGGCGCCGGCTCGACCTGGTACGACGCGCTGCAGTTGAAGCTGGACAAGCGGTTCGCCCACGGCCTGCAGGCGCTGATGGCCTACACCTATTCGAAGACGGAGGACAACATCGCCACCCTCGGCATCCACCCGACCCTCGCCGTACGCCAGCGGGCGCCGGGCGCCAGTGGCAGCAAGGTCCTGGACATCCCCCAGATCTTCACCGGTAGCCTCACCTACGAGCTGCCGTTCGCCCAGAGCGCCTCCGGCCTGGCCAAGACGCTCGGCGCGGGCTGGGCCTTCAGCGCCATCACGCTCTTCCACAGTGGCGATCCGCTGGACATTCGCGTGTCGGCCTCGCAGCTCAACGACGGGGGCGGCAACTGGCCGAACATCACGTGCGACCCCATGGCGAACGCCCCGCGGACGCCGCAGCAGTGGTTCGACACGAGCTGCTTTGCCAATCCGGCCCAGTTCCAGTTCGGAAACTACAAGTACAGCAACGCCCGCGGTCCGACGGTCTTCAACACCGACATGTCGCTCTCGAAGCGGACGGCCATCGGCAAGGCGTCGCTCGAGGTGCGCCTCGACGTCTTCAACGTCTTCAACCGCGCGCACTTCGCCAATCCGGGAGCGGCCGGCCTGGGCACGGCCAACACGGGACTGACCTTCGGAACCACCGCGTTCGGCAGCATCAGCGCCGTGCGCCTGCCGCCGCGGGAGGCCCAGTTCGGAGTGCGTTTTCTTTTCTAGATGGCGGGAGTGGGCTAGAACGGCGCGTTCCTTCGGGAGCGCGCCAAAGTCACTTGTGCAGAATCCACCTACTCCGGACGACGGAGTGCCGTGCCGCCGTACTCAGTAAGAGGCTAGAATGCCAAGAATGGCTGCTCCAACGACGCGGGAGCGTATCCTTGAGGCCCTTCAGGACCTGCCGGCCGACGCAACCGTGGATGACGCGATCGAGCGCTTGGTCTTCCTTGCGAAGATCGACGCTCGACTGGCCGAGCTCGACGAGGGCAAGGGCATTCCGCACCAAGAGGTCAAGCAGCGGCTCGGGATGTGACCGCCGTCATCTGGTCACCCCAGGCGCTGCTCGACCTTCATTCCATCCGGGACTATATCGCCCACGACTCGCCTCGCTACGCCGACGTGGTGGTGCAACGCCTCATCCAGGGCCTCGCGTCTGTTTCCAGAGGCGACGTGATCGAGGCGCAGCCGAGGTCGCGCAAAGTGGCGGCCCCGGGCCGGTACTACGCCTCCCGCGCGAAATCGATGTAGCCGCGCCGGGGGTCGGTGGCGAGCAGGACGACGCGCACCGGCTCCCCGACCTGCACCCCGCCTCCGCCGCGCACGATGCGCCCCTCCGCCTCCGGCTCGTCGATGCGCACGTAGGTGGCGCGCGGTGACGAGCCCGTGACCACGCCCGCGAAGCTCTCGCCCACCCGTCCGCGCAGCCGCCAGGCCGCGGCCTTCTTGCGGGCCGTCCGCTCGGACTTGCGGGACTCCACGCCCGGGCCGTACTCGAAATCGATGAAGCCGTGGACGGGATCGACGGCGACGAGGGTGACGCGCACGGTCTGTCCCACCTGGAGGGCATGGTGGCCGCGCACGACGCGGCCCTCGGCCGCCTCCGTCAGCAGCCGCACCCACGTCCCCTTGGGGGCCGCCGCCGTGACCACCGCCGCGAACTGACGGCCGATACGGCGGGACAGGCGCGCCGCCGCCGCCTTCTTCTGGCGCGAGCGGGCGATCTTGCGGCCGACGTCGCTGGCCGGCCCTTCGAAGTCGATGAAGCCCTTCTCCGGATCGGCTCCGATCAGCTTCACCCGCACGGTGTCGCCGACGTCGAGGCCCTGCGGGCCGCGCACGACGCGCCCCTCCAGGGGCGGCCGGAGCACGCGCACGTACGTCCCCTTGTCGGAGGCGCCGGTGACGATCGCGGTGAACCGGTCGCCGATGCGGTCCAGGCACAGGGCCGCGGCCACGCTCTTGCGCACCGTCCGCTCCACCTTGCGCGCGGCGTCCTCGCGCTCGGTGCAGCGGGCCGCGATCGCCATCAGCGCGTCCTCGGTGTAGTCCGGCGTCGTCCCGTCGAGGACGCCCTTCACCAGCCGCTGCGTGACCAGGTCGGCGTAGCGGCGGTTGGGCGCGGTGGAATGCGCGTACTCGGCGACGGCGAGGCCGAAGTGCCCGTCCGATCCGCGCGAGGTCCGGCGCTCCAGCACGTACTCGCCCGGCCCCAGCAGCTTGACCATGGCGAGCGAGAGGTCGGGATGGTGCTCGGGATCCGCGGCCTTGCGGCGGGCGAGGAACGCGGCCAGCGCCTTGGGATCCGGCTCCGCGGGCAGGGGTTCGCCCAGCTCCGCGGCCAGGGCGACGATGCGGTCCCAGCGCCGGGGCGTCCGCACCACCCGCCGCAGCGAGGCCACGCGCCGGCTCCGCAGGAAGCGGGCCATGGCCACGTTGGCCGCGATCATGAAGTTCTCGATGATGTCGCGCGCGCGGTCGTGAACGGGGACCTCGAGGTCGATCACCTTGCCGCCCGCGATCACCGGCCGCGCCTCGATCGTCTCGAGATCGAGCAGCCCGTGGCGGCGGCGGAGCGCGCGCAGCCGCTGGGCCGCTTCGTCCTGCAGACGGACCTGTTCCTCGAGGCCGGGCACGGCGGCCACTTCCGGGGGCACGGTCGTTCCGCCTTCGAGCCACGCGCCCACCGCGTCGTAGGAGAGCTTCGCGCGGCTGTGGACGAGGGCGCGATGCACGTCGTGGCGGACGACCGCTCCCGCCGGGCCGACGTCCATCTCGACCACGATCGCCCCCCGGTCCTCGCCCGGGTTCAACGACGTGAGGTCCGTGGAGAGCCGCTCCGGGAGCATGGGGAAGACGAACGGCCCGGCATAGACGGAGGTCGTGCTGTGGCCGGCATGACTGTCCGTGGCCGAGTCCTTGCCCACCATCTCGTCCACGTCGGAGATGGCGACGAGGAGCCGGATGTGATCGTAGGGCAGGCGCTCCGCCACCTCGATCTGGTCGAGGTCGCGGGACTCGCGGTTGTCGATCGATGACCAGGGGAGGGAGCGGAGGTCGCGGACGCCCGTGGGCGTCGTCTCCTCCAGCGCCTCCACTTCGCGGTGCACCTCGGGGGGGAAGTCGGGGACGAAACCGTTCTCCGCCATGGCCCTCCGGGCCGTGGCACGGAGGTCGAAGCCCATGGAAAGGATGCTCGCACGAAACGCCGCGCAGGCGGGCGCTTCGAGCCCGCTAATCCAGCGGCACGCCCGTCTGGCGCGCGATGTCGCGCAGGTCGTCGAGGACGGCGGCGATGAGGGGAATGCCGTGCACGTCGCGCTCCTTCTGCGCCTCGCGCTCGGGATCCCCGGGCAGGAGCGGACCCGACGTGCCGGGAGCCGGGCGCGTCGCCCGCAGGATGCGGATGAAGTCGTCGATCTGCGCCTTGAACTCCGCCGCGTCGCGGAATGCATCGATGCGCATGGCCCCGAAGAAGTGGCCGATGCCTTTTCCGACCTCGCGCTCCGGGTCCGGCTGCCGCAGCGCGAAGGGGGGCGCGAACGGGCCCCAGTTGGCGCCGGAGAGGACGGCGGAGAAGACGTCCACGGCCAGGGCCAGGCCATAGCCCTTGTGGCCGCCGTGCTCGCGGTCGCCGCCGAGGGACACGAGCGCGCCGCCGTCGATCATCGCCTTCGGGTCCGTGGTCGCGTAACCCTCGCGGTCGAGCGCCCAGCCCAGGGGGATCGGCTTGCCCTCGCGTACGGCGATCTCGACCTTGCCGAAGGCGACGGCGGAGGTCGCCATGTCGACGATGACCGGCGGCTCCTGGCCGGCGGGAAACCCGATGGCGATGGGGTTCGTGCCCAGCATGCGCTCTCCGCCCCACAGCGGCGCGACACCCTTGCTGCTGTTGGTCATGGACCAGCCGATCATGTCGCGCGCGACGGCCTTCATCACGTAATAGCCGGCGATGCCGTAATGGTTCGTGTTGCAGACCGCGACCCAGCCCGTCCCCGCGCCCTCCGCCTTCGCGATGGCGACGTCGTTGGCCCACGGACCGACGACGAGCCCGAGCCCGTTGTCCCCGTCCACGGTCGCCGTGCTCGGCGTCTCGCGCACGATGCGCGGGCGCGGCCGCGCGTTGATGCGGCCCGCGGAGAGGAGGTCGTAGTACGTGCGCAGCCGCGCCACGCCGTGCGAATCGATGCCGCGGCGATCGGCGGCGGAGAGGACGTCGGCGGACAGGCGCGCCTCGTCCTCCGGCACGCCGAGGCGGCGGAAGACGCGGACGCAGAACTCGTGGAGAAGGGGCCAGGGGAACGTGCGGGTCTCGATCATGGAGCCGTCCGCGAGTCTACCTCCGACTCCCGCGCCGCGATTGTGATACTAGGGGCACACGGAGGGCGTGACATGAAGACCCATGGGCGGGCGGCGGCGTTGGTCCTGTGCCTGGCGGCCGGTCCCGCCGTCGCGGACGAGCGTCCGCTCTCGCCCGTCGCTCTCGGCCGCATCGACGCCCACGTCCATTTCTTCGCGGAAGCCAAGCCTGTCCTCGAAGTGCTCGACCGTCTCCGCGTCACGGGCGTGAACATCTGCGTGGTCGACCGCTACGACCCGGGTTACGAAACGGCCCCGCCCCAGCACGAGATGGCGCGCCGCCTCGCGCGCGCGAGCGGCGGCCACCTGCCCTGGATCGCCGCCCTGGACGACGGCACGTTCGCGAGCCCCGGTTTCGCGAGCCGGGCGATCGCGGAGCTGGATCGGGCCCTCGCCCAGGGCGCGCGCGGGGTGAAGATCTACAAGAGCATGGGCATGGAGCTCCGCCGGCCCGACGGGGCCTACGTGCTGCCGGACGATCCCGTGTTCGAGCCCATCTTCGCCGCCCTGGCCCGTCGCGGCACGACCGTCTATGCCCACCTCGCCGAGCCCATCGCGGCCTGGCAGTCGCTCGACCCGCAAAGCCCGGACTACGGCTACTACAAGAACAACCCGGCCTGGTACGTCCACGGCCGCGCCGGCGTACCTTCCAAGGACGCGATCCTGGCCGCCCGCGACCGACTCCTCGAAAAGAATCCGCGCTTGCGCGTCGTCGGCTGCCATCTCGGGAGCATGGAAGAGGACGTGGACGACATCGCGCGGCGCCTGGACCGCTATCCGAACTTCGCCGTCGACACCGCGGCGCGGGTGGTCCACCTCATGCGGCAGCCGCGCGAGAAGGTGCGCGCGTTCCTGATCCGCTATCAGGACCGCGTGCTCTACGGGACCGACATCGGGATCATTCCCGGCGAGGACGCGGCCAAGGTGGCGCGGAAGCTCGAGGAGCGGTACGCGCGGGACTGGGCCTACTTCGCGACCGCGCAGGAGGTCGAGGACGAGGGACATGCGGTCACGGGGCTCGCGCTTCCCTCGCCCGTCCTCCGGAAGCTGTTCCGCGAGAACGCCGTGCGCTGGGTGCCGGGCATCCTGACCGCGGCGGACAAACGCGTCCCTTGACGAGGGCGCGGCGGCTCGCCTCCGCGCTCGCTCGCGAGACCTCGGTCTTCCTCCTCTACGCCGCCTGGGCCGTGGTGGTCACGAGGCCGCTGGCCTTCCGGATGGCCACGCATACGCTGCCCGGGCCCGACCCGCTGTCCCACCTCTGGATGGTCAGCTGGCTCACCGGCCACGCTTTCCAGCCGGGGCAGCTCTTCCAGGGCAACATCTTCTCTCCCGCGCCACACGCGGCCCTCATGACCGATCTCTCGCTGGGCACGGCCGTCCTCGTGCTCCCCTTCCGCCTCTTCACCACCGAGCCCCTCGTGCTCTTCAACCTGGCCACGCTG
>WNGB01011557.1_pt1 | contig 12082 bp, 10 predicted proteins | sample 5400681 | NCBI WGS metagenome assembly WNGB01 (sample SAMN13153367, study PRJNA577476) | soil metagenome | isolation source: 115 cm soil or saprolite under grassland replicate 2 | place: USA:California | collected 2016-06-15 | reverse complement strand
CGGGCCGAACCGCATGCGCTCGACGATCGCTCCCGAGATCAAGGCCGCAGTGATGATCGCGAAGGTTCCCTGGAACGCGAAAAAGAGAAGGTGCGGAATCGTGCCATGAGTCTCGAGCCCGACGCCGCGGAGCAGCGTCATCGAGAGATCGCCGATCCACGCGTTGCCGCGGCCGAACGCGAGCGAGTACCCGACGAGGGCCCAGCCGAGGCCGACGAAACCGAGCGCGCAGACGCTCATCATCATCGTGTTAAGAGCGTTCTTCCTGCGGACCAGCCCTCCGTAGAAGAAGCCGAGGGCGGGAGTCATGAGGAGCACCAGGGCCGTCGCGACGAGGACCCACGCGGTGTCCGAATTGTTCAACTTGGGAAACGAGGATACCAGATTTCGGCGAGAACTATCCCCGGTAACCGATTCGATAGATCGTTCCGCTTTCGTCGTCGGAGAGAAGCAGCGCGCCGTCGGGAGTGACGAGGACATCCACCGGACGGCCCCACGCCTTTTCCCCCTGTAGCCAGCCTTCCGCGAAGATCTCGTATCCCGCCGGCCGGCCGTTCTCGAGCGGCACGAACATGACGCGGTAACCGATCTTGTGAGACCGGTTCCAGGAGCCATGCTCGGCGATGAAGATTCCCTTCCGGTATTTTTCGGGGAACATCCTGCCCGTGTAGAACCGCATGCCGAGCGCCGCGACGTGGGGACCCAGCTCCAGGGCGGGAGGTGTCGTCGCGGAACACGGCCTCCGGCGGCCCAGCTCCGGATCCGAGATGTTCCTGCCGTGGCAGGTCGGATATCCGAAGTCCATTCCGGGCCGCGGTGCATTGTTGAGCTCGTCGGGTGGGATGTCGTCGCCGAGCATGTCGCGGCCGTTGTCGGTGAACCAGAGCTCGTGAGTATCGGGATGCCAGTCGAAGCCGACCGTGTTGCGCACGCCGCGGGCGAAAGTCTCGAATCCCGAGCCGTCCGGCCGCATGCGGTGGATCGCCGCGTAGAGCGGCTCGGGCTGGCAGATGTTGCAGGGCGCTCCCACCGGCACGTAGAGCATCCCGTCCGGTCCGAACGCGATGAACTTCCAGCCGTGATGGTGATCGGGCGAGAATTCGCGGACGACGACCGGCGCGGGAGGGTTCTCCAGTCGCGACTCGATCCCATCGTAGCGGAACACCCGATGGACTTCGGCCACGTAGAGCGCGCCGTCGCGGAACGCAACGCCGTTGGGCATGTTGAGGCCCCGTGCGATCCGGACGACCGAGCCCGGCCGACCGGAGCCGTCGCGAACCGCGTAGAGTCCCCCGTCTTCCCGGGTTCCGACGAAGAGAGTTCCCTTCGGGCTCCGCGCGAGCGAGCGGGCTTCCGGGACGCGTGCGTAAACGCGGATCTCGAACCCGGCCGGGAGCTTGATCTTCTCGAGGGGCAGGGCCGCATCGCTCTTCGCCGACCGAGCGACCACCAGGACCGAAGCGGCCGACAGGAGAGCGCTCACGAAGAAGGCGAGGCGTCCTCGTGCCCTGGTCCGTTTCACGCGGAGAGCTTCTTCGGCGGGCAAGGGATTCGACCGTCTGCCTTTGATTTCTGCCTCCGGACGCGGATGAGAGAGCAAGATCCTTTCCAACCGGTGCGATCCCCGGACGCTAGAATCCGGACTGTCAAAAGCACATGACTCTTTCCGCTGGTACGCGTCTGGGCCCCTACGAGGTCCTGTCGCCGCTGGGAGTCGGAGGCATGGGTGAGGTCTACCGCGGACGCGACCCGCGGATCGGCCGCGAGGTCGCGATCAAGGTCCTGCCGGAATCCTTCTCGAGGGACGCCGAGCGCCTTCGCCGGTTCGAGAAGGAGGCGCGCTCGGCCGGCGTTCTCAACCATCCAAACGTCCTGGTCGTTTACGACGTCGGCGAGCACGACGGCTCCCCCTACATCGTCGAAGAGCTTCTCGAGGGGGGGACTCTCCGCGAGCGGCTGACACAGGGTCCGCTCCGTCCGGCGGAGGCGGTCGAATACGCGGTGCAGATCGCTCGCGGGCTCGCGGCCGCGCACGAAAAGGGCGTCATCCATCGGGACCTGAAGCCGGAGAACCTCTTCGTGACCCGCGACGGCCGCGTCAAGATTCTGGATTTCGGGCTCGCGAAGCTCACCCAACAGGAGACGGCCGCCGCCGAAGCTGCGGAGGCGGCGACGCTCTCCGCCGTCACGGAGGCGGGCGTGACGCTCGGGACGGTGGGCTACATGTCTCCCGAGCAGGTGCGCGGGCTGCCCGCCGACGCACGCTCGGACATCTTCTCCTTCGGCGCCGTCCTCTACGAGATGCTGACCGGAAAGCGCGCGTTCCGAGGCAACTCGCCGGCCGAGACGATGAGCATGATCCTGAAGGAGCAGCCTCCATCGGTCGGCGACGCGAGTCCCGATGCGCCGCCGGCGCTCGACCGGGTCGTTCGTCGCTGTCTGGAGAAGGAACCGACCCGCCGTTTCCATTCCGCCGGCGACGTCGCCTTCGCGCTCACCGATGCCTCGACCGAAACGGCCGCGCCGCGAGCGTTCCGGCGTTCCCGCCCTGGCCCGACGCTCCTCGTGCCGCTCGCCGCCGCTCTGCTCGCGATCGGCCTGCTGATCTGGCAACGGCTCCCGAACGCGACCTCCGCCGGCGGACCGCGGCGGCTGGCGTCGCTCGTTGTTCTGCCGCTCCAGAACTTCTCCCGCGACCCCGACCAGGAATACTTCTCCGACGGAATGACCGAAGCGCTCATCTCGCGTCTCGCCCAGATCGGGACTTTGCGGGTCATCTCCCGGACGTCGGCGATGCAGTACAAAGACACGAAGAAGCCTCTGGGTCAGATTGCGCGGGAGCTGAACGTCGACGGAGTCATCGAAGGTTCGGTGACGCGTTCCGGCGGTCGCGTCCGGGTCACCGCGCAGCTGATCGACGCCCGGAGGGACGAGCATCTCTGGGCGAAAGACTACGAACGGGATCTCCGCGACGTCCTCGGACTCCAGGCGGAGATCGCCCAGGCAATCGCGTTGGAGGTTCGCGCGAGGGTGAATCCCGTAGAGAAGGCGCGGCTCGCGAGAAGCCGACCGGTCGTGCCCGAAGCACAGGAGGCCTATCTCAAGGGGCGTTACTCCCTCGGACAGGGGACGGAAGACACGATCGGGAAAGCCATCGCGTTCTTCAACGAGGCGATCGGGAAGGACCCTCTCGACGCGCGCGCGTATGCTGGTCTTGCCGACTCCTATTCCGCGCTCCGGAGCATCTACCGTTCGCCTCTCGAGGTGATGCCGAAGGCGAAGGCTGCGGCGCAGAAGGCCGTCGAGCTCGACGGCTCCCTCGCGGAGGGGCACGTCTCACTCGCCTCCGTGAAGATGTTTTACGACTTCGACTGGGCCGGCGCCGAACGCGAGTTCCGGCGGGGGATCGAGCTCAACCCCAACCTCGCCGAAGCGCACGACGGCCTTGCGCTCTACTTCACGGCGAACAAACGTCATGCCGAAGCGATCGCCGAGATCGAGCGGGCGAAGCGGCTCGACCCGCTCTCTCCGATCATCCTGGCGGACGCCTCATGGGTGTACTACGGCGCCCGGAGGTACGACCGGGCGCTCGAGCTTGCGCGCGAGTGGGTCGAGATGAACCCGAACTCTCCGTGGGGACACACTTATCTGGGGCTCGCCCTGGAGAAGACCGGAAAGGTCGACGAGGCCATCCGGGAACTCGAGGGGGCAGCAAAGATGGATCGCAGCGTCACGATCCTGGAGTTTCTCGGAGGCGCCTACGCTCAAGCAGGGCGTACCGCCGACGCGAAGAGAATCGTCGCCGAGCTGACCGGCCGCGCCGAGAAGCGCTACGTGTGTCCCTACGAAATTGCAACGATCTACACGGGCCTCGGGCAGAAAGACGCCGCCTTCGACTGGCTCCAGAAGGGCGTCGCGGAGCGGGCCGACTGCATGCCCTGGACGATGGCCGACTCGAAGATCGACCCCCTTCGCGCGGACCCGCGGTACAAGGACATCCTCCGAGGAGTCGGCCTGGTTCCGCCTCAATAGAACGCGTGCGTCCGGGGTAGCGGCTCGACGGTCGGCGTCCAGGGGATGGGCTCGGCTCCCTCGTTGAGCAGGGGGCGGGTCCAATACATCGCCGGCGAGGGGCCGCGCCTCCGAACCTCGTTGACGAATTCGACCCAGAGCACCGAATCCTCGGGTATGGGAGTGGAATCGAGAGTGAAGCACAGCGAGAAGCGCCGATACTCCGGCGTCAAGAGCGCTGCCGGGTAACTCGCGCTGTAGACCCGAACGGAAGCGAGAGCCGCCGTGACGAAGAGCGTCAGGCTTTGCGCATCGGAAGCGCGATCGGCCATCCGCGCTTCGATCGAAAGGCAGAGACGCTCCCCCGGCCGAAAGAGCGAGCCGGAGATTCCCTGGGAGAGGAAGCTCGTGGCAGGCGCCGGGTTGGGAAACGTATAGACCTCCCCGGTCGGACGTGCGCCGTCCGAGCGGAAGAACTCCGTCTGGGGAAAGACGGCCGGACCCGAGTACCACGGCGTCCAGCCGAGCTCACGGCGTTCGTCCGCCGGCCCGGGAGGCGGAGGCTGTCCGGCCGCCGGAAAAACCGATCCTCCTCCGGCGTAGCTCCCGTTGCTTTCCGACCCCTCGAGCGCGAACGTCGTCGGAGTTCGGGCCGTGATCGTCCACCAACCGTTCGCCGCCGTGTTCCCGGAGATGCCTCTGATCAGCACGGTGTCCCCACTGGTCAGGCCGTGAGGAATCGGAGTCGTGATCTCGATCGGCGCCGTGTCGCTCGCCGCAACGACCGACATCCACTGCGGCAGCGGGACGCTCTCCGAAGTCGCGCGGCTCGTGAAGGCGGCGTTCGCGAGCTTGTTGAAGTGAAGCCCCACGACGGTCCGGTCGCGGGTCTGCTCGCCCGATGCGCCGTCCGCCAGCGAGCGCGAAGCTCCGATCGTTAGGATCGCGAGACCGGCCGCGATCGTGAGAGCGGAAGCAGGAGATCTTCCCTTGCCCGGCGCGTCTCGCGATCGTGCCAACCGGATGCCAGTTCCGGGAAACCCGGCCGCTAGAGGCGCCCCGTGATCAACAGAATGATGACGATGAGCAGGATCAAACCGACAAGGCCGCTCGGCCAGTAGCCCCACCCTCTACTGTATGGCCACGTCGGGACGACCCCGAGGACCAGGAGAATCAGGATGATGAGCAGGATCAAGCCCATGTCGCCCTCCCGCGGTCGTCAAAGCATCGGTCGTGCCAGGAGTGTCCACGTCCGGGGTCAACGGACGGCGCGGCGGCGGGCGACCCAGAACGCCAGACCGAGCACGGACCAGAGCCCGAACGCAATCCACTCCGCGGCGGTGAAGCTCCCCGGTACGCCCGGCAAGACTTTGATCGTCACGACTGCGAGCGCGACGAATGCGCCCGCCGCCGCTGCAACTGCTCCGGAAACTCCGAGCGCGAGCGCAGCGACGCAGCTCGACAGCCACCCCACGCCCACCGCCAGAGACCCCACTTCGGAGATCGGAACGAGCACGGCGTCGCCCAGGAACGCTCCGAGGACGGAGAGCGCCGCCATGAGAAGGATTGCGTTGCGGGGAGTGCCGCGCTCTCGATGCACGCGCGCGAGGCCGGGATGAACGAGCCCCCGCCGCGCGATTCCATACAACATCCGCGTTGCAGCGACGAAGTTGCCGTTGAAGATCTTGACGAGCGAGAGAAAGGCGGCGAAGACGACCAGGCGCGCGATCAGCGGCGAACGGAAGGCTTGCGCGAAGGCGGCCTCCGTGCCGAGGTGGCCTGTCACGAGATCCCTCCACGGAAAGATCCATGCGACCGCGACGATGATCGTCGCGTAGAACAGGAAGCCGGAGACCTCTGCGAGCGTGATCGCCCATCCGAACCGGCGCGACGGAAAACCGGGACGTGCTTCCTCCGACTCCTTTCCGACCGATTCGAACCCGGTCATGAAGTACGGCACGATCTGGAGAACGAGCAGGATCGAGAGCCACGCTCCGGACGCGCCGGGACGCGCAAACAGCGGTTCGAAATGGGACGGGCTCCCGCGGACGAAGGCGAGCGCGACGAAGAGCCCGACGAGCGCGAGCAGCCCGAAGGTGGCGAAGTCCTGCAGGACGCCGGAAAATCGCATGCCGCGGTCGTTCAGCCAGGCGATCGCCGCCGTCAGCGCGAGCCCGAGCGCCAGACGGGGGGCGAAGATCGTCCGACCGGCGACTTCGTACAGGGGAAACGTGTTCAACGCAGGAACCACGCGGGCGAGCAGGTTTCCGATCGCCGCGGCTTCCCAGGGACAGACGATCGCGTAGGAGAGGACCATCGTCCACGCGGCTCCGAACGCGGCCGACGCCGGGAGAACCCGCTCCGCGTAGGCGATCTCACCGCCGGCGTCCGGAAAGCGCGCGACGAGCCGGCCATAGGTTCGCGCAATCGGGAGGAGAAGCACGCCGCCCAAGAGGAACCCGAGCGCCGCCCCGCCGGGGCCGCCGCGTCCGAGCCAGTCGTCCATGAGGACGACCCACCCCACGCCCACCATCGTTCCGAAGCCGAAGGTGAAGTACTCGACGAGGGAGAGCGTCCGGTGGAGGCCGGAGGAGGTCGGGCTCGTCGGCGTCACGGGTTGCAAGACAGTCTCGTAGGGGATACTTCCGGACGAGTCTAATGGCGAGCGGAAAGAAGACGACGGCGCGGCGTCCTGCCCGCAAGCGGCGCCTGCAACCGGTCTTGTCGAAGCGGACCGACGGATTCGGAGAATCCGTCATCCGGGAGATGAGCCGGTTCGGTGCCGAGGTCGGCGGGATCAACCTTGCTCAGGGCCTGCCGGACTTTGAGCCTCCCGGCGAGGTCGTCGCGGCTCTTTCGCGAGCGATCTCGGAGCCGGGCCAGCACCAGTATTCCTTCACGTGGGGCTCTCCCGAGTTCCGCCGGGCGGTCGCCGAAAAGTACGCGCGGATGAACGGCATGCAGCCCGACGCGGAAACGGAAATCACGATCACCTGCGGCGTTTCTGAAGCCGAGGTCGCCGTGGTCCTCGCGCTCACCGAGCCGGGAGACGAAGCGATCATTTTCGAGCCGTGGTACGAAAACTACCTGCCCGCCTGCATCCTCGCCGGGGTCCGGCCGCGTTTCGTGCCACTCCGAGAGCCGGACTACTCGCTCGACCTGGCTGCACTCGAGAAGGCCGTCGGCCGCCGAACGCGGCTCCTGCTGTTGAACACGCCGGGAAACCCTTCGGGTCGCGTGCTGACTCGCGGGGAGCTCTCCGAGATCGCACGGATCTGCTCCCGGTCCGGGGTCATCGCGGTGGTGGACGAGATCTACGAGCACATCTGGTTCGAAGGCCATGAGCACGTCTCGCTCGGATCGCTTCCCGGGATGGAGGACTCGACGGTCACGTTGTCGGGTCTCGGAAAGAGCTACGCGGTGACCGGTTGGCGGATCGGCTGGGCGGTCGCGGCCGCGCCGCTGACGTCGCGCATCCGGAAGGTCCATGATTACCTGACGATCTGCGCTCCGGCGCCGTTTCAGGAGGCGGGTCGGGCCGCGCTCGCCCTGCCCGATTCGTACTATCGGCAGCTTCGCCGGTCGTATGCCGCGAGACGTGAAATCCTCCTGGCCGGACTCGAACGGGCGGGCCTCGCCTTCACCCCGCCTCAGGGCGCGTACTACGTGATGGCCGATGCCGCCGCGCTCGGATGGCGGGACGATCGCGCTTTCGTCGAGTTTCTGGCCCGCCGCGCCGGCGTCGTCGCGGTTCCGGGCTCGAGCTTCTATGCGACGAACGGAGGCCGAACGCGGGCCCGCTTCAACTTCGCGAAAAAAGAGGAGACGCTCCGGGAGGCCGCGCGCCGGTTGGCGAAAACGGACTTGACGGCGACGCTCCCACGCTGAGGCAGGCCGCCCTGGAGCGGCCCGCCCCGCGCAACGATTCCGGCCGCTTTGCCTACTTGCTCTTCGTTCGTTTCACGAGGGAGATCACCGTGACGTGGTTGCCCATGTCGCCCTTCGTGTACTCGACCTTCACCCTCTGGCCGACCCCAACGGTTCCCTTCATCGACACGTTTTGGTCCAGGTCGAAGGAGTAGTCCTTGTCGGGACCCGTGACGGTGATCTTCTTGCCCGCCTCGAACTCCTTGACGGTGCCGACGACGGTCTCGGTCTTCGTCTCGACGTTCGGTCCGGGCTGGTGGACCGTCGTCTCCGATTTCATGGCCATGGTCTCGCCCGCGGCCGGCATCGACTTCGCCGTGCTGCCGGTACCGACTCCAGACGGAGCGCTGTACGGAGCGATTACTGTCACCTTCTGCTTGCCGTTGTCCCCTTTCACCCACTCGACCTTTGCCATCTCGCCGACGGCGATCGTGCCGTCGATGCGCACGGCTTCATCGAGATCGAAGGAGTAGTCCTTGTTGTTCGGACCGGTGATCTTGATCTTCTTGCCCGCCTCGTACTCCTTGACGGTCCCGATGACGGTCTCGCTCTTCGTCTTGACGTTCGGGCCCGGGCCGGTCTGTTTGGTCTTGCTCTCCGTGTGGACGGTGGTCTGGGCGAGGGCCGCCTGTGCTACCGCGAGAAAGCAGAAAGCGGCCACGATTCCAATCACGCGCTTCATCACTTGTCACCTCTCTTGGCCAGCACGATTGTGGCCACAGGGAAACAGAGCAAAAACCGTGACAGCCGTCACCCGAGATGAACAGAGAATGAACAGCCGAGCCGCCAAAGCGAGAGCAGGACGACGGGCTAGGATTGGGCGATGAGCAGCCGGAGGGTGACGGCAGCCGCTTTAGGGCTCGCTCTGTGGCTTCTCCCCGGTGCCCTTCTGGCGCACAAAGACGACTATCTCGGCGACACCTTCGTATTCGTGACCCTCGAGGCGCGAGAGCTCGAGCTCGAGTACTGGCTGGACGGGCAGGACGAGCCCCGCGCGCTGCGACACACGGCCGGAATCGAGTACGGCATCACGAATCATCTGATGGCCGATCTGTCAGCGCGGTGGCTGCAGCGAGCCGGAGGGCCATTCGCTTTTTCCGAAGGGTTTCTCGAGCTTCGCTATCGTTTCGGGGAGGAGGGCCTCCACGCCGTCGATCCCGCGGCTTCTCTCGAATATGAAGTGCGCCGCGACCCCGAAGGGCGCCGGCGGCGCCTCCTGGAGCCGCGCCTGGTCATCTCCCGCGACTTCGCGGGATGGAACGTTACGACGAACTTCTTTTACTCGATCGTGCTGGACGAGCCCCGCCGATCCTCATTCGAAGCCGCCGCTGGGATTCGCTCGCCCGCTTTCGGGCGCTGGAGCACAGGCCTGGAGCTCCGCCGCGAGATCGCTCTGGAAAACGAGACGGTCGTCATCCCGCAGGTCTGGTACCGGATTTCGCCTGAGGCATACGTCAAGGCGGGTGGCGGCAAGAATTTCGCCGGAGAGAAGAACGCCTTCGTCCGAATCGCGTTCGAGATCGAGCTCTGAGGCGCCGATCTCTCACTCGCGTGAAGCGGGAACGCCGCCGCTTTTTTCCAAGGCCAGACGGACTCCACGCGCCAGATCCTCGGCCCGGCCGATCCCCCAGTAGTGGAGGAACACGATCCGGGGATCCTCTCCCGACATGTGGTTGTGGATCGCGACGATGTCGATTCCGGCGTGGCGGAGCGCCTTCAGAACGTCTTGCAGCTCCGACTCGCGCATCGCAAAGTCGCCGTCCACGACGGCTCTGGCGTCCGATCCCGCGAACGCCGCCCAGGTGTTGACACCCATCGCGCCTCCCAGATCTTGCCCGTGCATGCGCGCCGCTCGTCCGACGACGATCTTGTAGACGCCGTCCTTCAGCTCACCCTTCACTCCCAGAACGCGTTCGATCTTCGCGGGATCGAGCGACGTGTGTGCCGGGTCGGTGCCAGCGGCGCTCGGCGAGTGCATTTCGCGGCGGCGATCGTGCATTCCCGCAAAGACCTTGCCGATCGCAGCCGCGAGGTCGGTTTCGCTGCCCATTCCGGCGACGTGAAGGAACATCACGCGAGGCGCTTCACCGAGAAAATGATTGTGAAGCGCGGTTACTTCGAGGCCGCTGTCGAGCGCGACGCTCATGACCGGGTTGACCTGCGCCTCGGTCAGCACCATGTCTCCCATCACCATGGAAGCGCTTCCGGAGCCGGTGAACGAAGCCCAGGACGTCAGCCCGAGCGCTGGCGTGATCCGGACTCTCCCCGAGGACACCGCGAGATCCGAGCGCGGAACGGAAACCTTGAAGACGCCCTCCTTCTCGTTCCAGGAGCCCTTGGCGCCGGTCAGTCTCTCGATCGTCGCGGCGTCGGGGCGCCCGGCGGCGCCCACGGGAAGCGAAAGAACAAGGAGAAGGACGGCAACTTCGACCCATCGTGTCATTGAAATCCTCCCTTCTGATCCCGAGCAAGACCCGTTCCGTGAATCACGCTGCGTATTGCTCTTCCACCGTAAGTGCGAACAGGAGAGTGCCCGCCAGGCCGACCACGCCGGCAACGAGAAACGGAACAGGCGGTGCGATTTTCCAGAGGAGCCCGCCAGCGAACGCCGCGGGTGCGATCGCGGAGCTGCGAACGAGGTAATACAGCCCGATGGATCGCGCGCGGATGTCCGGCCGCGAGAGGTCGACGATCATGGCCTTTCGCGCGGGCTCGCCGATCTCGCGAAGCCCCCCGACCACGAACGCGGCCACGAGCCCGAGAAAGCTCCGCGAGAGCACGACGGCCAGCGGGAAGGCCGCGAAACAGAGGAAGGTGGCGATGACGAAGGGCTTCCTTCCTGCGCGGTCGGCGATCTTCGAAGCGGGGACGTAGACCAGGATCGCCGTCGACATCTGCACGGCGATGAGTGCCCCGTAGCGGGGCGCGCTCACGCCCACGACGTTCGTCGCATAAAGAACCAGAAAGACGTCGACCAGGCCCTCGCACGTCCGGATGAAAATGTCCGAGAAGAGGAGCCACTTGAGTGGCGCGGGCAGGGACCGCCAGACTCCCCCGATCCGGGTCGCCGTCTCTTCTCGTACGAGTGGGATGCGGACTCTCGCCACCACCGCGAACGTCACGAGCGCCAGCGCGAGTGTCGCGACGAGGCCCAGACGAACGCCGCTTCGAACTCCATACCTGGCGATCGCAAACCCTCCGAGGGTCGGCGCGACGACGATCGGAAGCCTTCTCAGAACGGCCTGCACGGTGAACCCGATCGCCCGACGCTCCCTGGGAAGCGCGTCCCCGACGACCGCGAAGAGCGTCGGGCTCGCCATGCTCGACCACGCCATGACGAAGACGAGACCCGCGAGAACGAACGGCCAGGAGGGAGCGAGCGCGTAGATGCCGTACCCGATAAACGCGAGACCGACGAAGAGGAGCAGCGCGCGTCTCCGGCCGTAGGCGTCGGCGATCCAGCCTCCCGGATACTGGTAAGCGCCGTCTAAGAAGTCCCGGACCGTCCCGAAGAGGCCGATCGCGAGCACCGGCGCGCCCAGGGCCTGGAGATATTTCGGGACGAAGCTCTTCCACAGGTTCTCCCCCAGCCCGAGCAGAAACATGGCGGAGCCGACCGCGACGACGTTGCGCTCGAGACCGAAGTAATCGGTAAAACGAGCGAGGCGACCGCGAACGGCTTCCATCCGGCCGCGTGGGCTCAGTCCCGAGTGGGTGGAAAGGCATCGCGGACAACCGGCAGTCGTCCACCTTTCGAATCAGAGATGCTGCTCGAACCGCGCCGGTCGGTCACCGCCGAACATAACACTAGCAGTTGCTACATTGATAGATCAAGTGCTATATCAGTCGATTGTATGGTTGGCAAGACGCGAGGGAAGCCAACTCCGCGCAAGGGGCTACCTTGGTATCTCTTGATCCATCAGGTCCCACCGAATCCGCTTTACCTGCGCGCGAAGGTCCGACAGCGCCTGGTAAAGGTCGGAGCCGTACCTTTGAAGAAGTCCGTGTACGTCCTCCCGCGACGAGAAGACTGCCTCGAGGACTTCGAGTGGATCGCCGAGGAAGCGAAAGCCGGAGGGGGAGAGGCTTACGTTTGCGAGGCCGAGTTCGTCGAGAAGGCGACGAACGAAGCGCTGGTCGAGCG
>WNGB01011555.1_pt1 | contig 12083 bp, 11 predicted proteins | sample 5400681 | NCBI WGS metagenome assembly WNGB01 (sample SAMN13153367, study PRJNA577476) | soil metagenome | isolation source: 115 cm soil or saprolite under grassland replicate 2 | place: USA:California | collected 2016-06-15 | reverse complement strand
CGCCAATCCCGGCATGCTCGTCCCGCCGCACCCTGCCGCGCGAGCCGCACCCTGCCGCGCGAGCCGCACCCTGCCGCGCGAGCCGCACCCTGCCGCGCGAGCCGCACCCTGCCGCGCGAGCCGCACGCTGCCGCGCGCATGCCCGCCAGGGCCGACGCCTGCACGCGCGACCGGGCCGACGCTTGCATGCCGGCCACGCCCGAGTCGATCTTCTTCTAGATCGCACCAGTGTGCCTGTCGTCGCCCGGACAATCTCGGGCACACGCGTGGCTCGAGCAGCACTGCGCGGAGGACCGACAACGTTGGCACACGTGGTACGGAGTGTCGTGGGCGGCGAGGCCGACGATGTCCTCAACCAGCGCTGTGCGCATCCCGCCTGTCTGCTCCGGGATCCACCACGAACGGTAAGACGAGCGGCGGACCTGCGCGAAGCCACTGCGTCTTGTCCGGCGGTCGGGGACGAATGTCGTTGCGCTGCTACCAGGGCGCGCGTGGCCCCGGGAGCGGCTCGGAGCTGCTCGACAAAGCCGCCGGCACGGGGCCTGGGGCTGGCTCGGCACGCGGGGGCACTTGATGCGGGTGTGCTCGCATAGGTGCGCTGGGAGGGCGGAGAATACACGTCAGAGCAGAACCGGGCCGCGGTTCTGGCGCGTCTGTTGACGAGCACAAGCGAACTTGTCTCTGCGCGATCGGCTGCCTACATTGGGTGCCGTCGTACCCGCCCGCGCGCTCCGCTCGAGCGTGTCGTCAGACATACAACAGGGGGTTTGTGTGTCCGTGCTCGCCGCCCCGAGCCAGATACCCGCATTGTGCAACCGGCAACCAGATCGGCGGCCGTCCGCCTCGTTCGCCGAACAGCTCCGGTCGTGTTTCGGAAAACGCGGCCTGCGGTCGATCCGGATAACGGTTCCGAAGAACAGGAGCATCTACCGGTCCGGTGAGGCCGATGACAATCTGTATGTCATCACCCGTGGACAGGTGAAGACCGTCGTACACACTCCGCAGGGCAAGGACTGCCTGCTCGACATCTATACGAGGGGCGACCTCATCGGGGAGTCGTGCCTGATGGACACTGAACGGCCCGAAACGGCCGTGACGATGCAGTCGAGCACGATCTGCAAGATTCCACGCGACCAGTTCCTCGCCGCACTCGACGAACGAGAATTGCAGCGGGAATGCCTGCGGTTCCTCACCGCCCGGCTCAACGAGCGCACCGAGTGGATCACCCAGCTGGTCACCGTCGACAGCGAGCAGCGGCTCGCGCTGGTGCTGCTGCGGCTCGGCCGCCGGCTGGGCTGCCCCGCTCCGGACGGGCCGGTGCGGATCGAGCAGCGGATCACCCAGACCGAGCTGGCCGAGATGGTCGGCACCACCCGGTCCCGCGTCGGCTACTTCCTCAAGCGGTTCCGCCAGCACGGGCTGATCTGCGCGAACCCCGGCCCGTACCTGACGATCGACGAACCGCTGCTCGCCGGGTACGTCGCCGAGCCGGGGCTCTGAGCCGCCACCCCATCGAACCGCAAGCCCGTCGAACCGCAAGCCCGTCGAACCGCAAGCCCGTCGCGGTCAGCGAGCGGCGGGGTCACGACCGAGGAACGCGACCAGCCGGTCGGTCGGGCTGGCGTCCGGCCCGACCTCGACCGGCTGGTCGAAGTGCTTGAACGTCCCACCCCGGGCGTTGGGCGACACGAACCCCTTCATGAACGTATAGCCCAGCTCCGCGAGGTCGTCCGGGATCTCCGCGTCCTGCCCCGTGCTGCGCGCCAGGTCCCACGCGTGTACGACGGTGTCACTGACGACCAGCGTGACCAGGTTCCGGATCGGTACGTCACCACGCGGCATCGCGCAGACCCCGTCGAGCGCATCCGGCCGCGCGCACACCTCGAGCGCCTTCGACACGGCCGCGTCGTACGCACTGCTCGCGTCCAGCCCGAAGTAGTCCGTCTCGGCCATCACGTCCGGTGAGAACTCGTCCGGCTCGAGCCGCTCCCCGGACGCCGCCCGGCCGAGCACGGTCGGGATCCCGATCAGGTGGTTGACCAACTGCCGCAGCGTCCACTCGACGCAGACACTCGGCGTGCTCCACGAGATATCGCCGGCAGCGGCGAGCCTGCCGGCCGCGAGGGCGAAGCCGCGCTCGAGCAGGGTGATGGGTTCGGACACGCGTGACTCCATGGGAGAGGCGATGGGACGCTCGCCAGCCAAGCGGCGGCCGGACCCCGGCAACAGCCAATAGTGAGCATTCCCGCCGTGACGCAGACCGCAGATCACCATCCACCCGATTGCTCAGAATTGAGCATTACACCGACTGTTCGACTGGCACGATCCCTGTCATAAGGCGTCAACGACAGTGAGGAACCAGATGTCAGTCTTCGCATCGGCAGAGCCCGCCACCACGGCATTCCGGCGACTTTTCCAGGAGTTGTCGGAACAGCAGACGTTCACCGACGGTTTGCGCGCCGGTGGATTGACGCTGCTGTTCGACCACACCGACCCGCAGTGCCGCATCCTGGTCTCGCCGGACGGCGTCCGCACCGGCGACGACGCGACCACCGCAACCGTGTCGCACACGTTCAAGATGACCTGTGACACGGCGCATTCCCTGTGGCTCGGCAAGATCCCGTTCGCGGGCGCCGTAAACGCCGCACAACTGCGCATCTTCGGCAGCGTGGCCAAGGTGATCGAGGTCATGATCCTGCTCGAGCCGGCTTTCGAGCGTTACCCGAAGATCGTCGCCGAGCTCGGCATCGAAAGCTGACCGAGCGGCGCATTCCAGAAATGCGCCGAACACATTCCGAACATTCCGTGAACCAGGGAGAATCGTGACCGTTACCGCACCCGCCCCCGAGCTCACCTTCGACGCGCTGCCACCGGACGTGGCCGAGTTCCGCGACACCGTCCGCGACTTCGCCCAGAACGTCGTCAAGCCGCGCGTCCTCGAACTCGACCAGGCGCCTGCCGAGGACTTCGACTGGGACATCGTCCGGAAGGGCCACGCGATCGGCCTGATGCGGATGGGCATCCCGAAGCAGTTCGGCGGCATCGGCCTGGGCACTCTCGGGGTCGCCGTGGCGATCGAGGAGCTGGCCGCCGTCGACCCCGGCGTCGCGCTGATCTTCGGCGGCAGCGGACTGTTCCAGACCCCGATCCTGATGTCCGGCGACGCCCGCCTGCAGGCCCGGTACCTGCCGGCCTTCACCGGTGACGACCCGGTGCTCGGCTGCAACGCGGTCACCGAGGAGCTGGCCGGCCTGGACCTGATCATCCCCGGCAACGCCGTCCACACCCGCGGCATCATGACCGCCCGCCGCGACGGCGACCACTACCTGCTCAACGGCAAGAAGAAGTTCATCACCAACGGCCCGCTGGCGGCGTACGCCTCTGTGCTGGCCAACCTCGAGGGCTACGAGGGCTCGACCGGGCTCACCAGCTTCATCGTCGATCTGGACCAGCCCGGCGTCACCCGCGGACCGGTCGCCAACAAGATGGGCTACCGCGCCTGTCTCGGCGGCGAGCTGATCTTCGAGAACGTCAAGGTCCCGGTGGAGAACGTCGTCGGCGGCGAGCTCGGCGGCTGGAACCTCAACGTTGCCCAGAGCAACATGTGCCGGGTCACCTGCGCCGCGGTCGCGACCGGTATCGCCCGGGCCGCGCTGGAGAAGGCGATCGACTGGGCCGGCGAGCGGATCCAGGGCGGCCAGGTGCTCTACAAGCACCAGTTCACCGCCGGGAAGATCGCCCAGATGGCGGCCAAGGTCGAGTCGTCCCGGGTGCTCTACCTGTGGGCCGCGCACAAAGCCGACAACCAGCTGCCGGCGCCGGAGTACGAGCCGGCGATCGCGAAGCTGGTCGCCGACCGCGCCGCGATCGACGTCGCGGACATGGCCACCTCGCTGATCGGCGCGCGCGGCTACGTCAAGGACTACGGGATGGAGAAGGTGCTGCGCGACTCCTACGGCCCGCGGATCTACGAGGGCACCCAGGAGGCACTGTCGATCCTGATCACCGAGGGCATCTATCGGGACCGGGGCGCGAACTGATGGCCGGATCCGCCACGGCGGCACCGCTGCGGGACGACCTCGAGCCGGCCGCGCACTCCGAGTCCGCGGCCCAGCGGTTCGCCGCCGACATCGTCCGGATGCACGAACGGCTGAGCTTCTCCGGCCTGGCGGACGCCGTGGCGGGTCCGCCACTGCACACCCACGACTCCGGCGACGGCGTGCACACGATCGCCGTGCACGAGGCCCAGCTGCCGCGCCGCTACCTGCTCGGCGTCTACGGTTTCCGGCTCGCGCAGTACCTGCGGCTCGGCTGGGTCTGCCCCCGCATCGCCCACAAGAACGCGCTCTTCCACGAGCCCCGAAGGCCGGAGCACCCGGTGCCGGACGTCCACGTCCTCACCATCGAGCAAGCCACCGGCCGGATCCGTGGGTACGCCGCCCTCGCCGCCTCCCTCGACCCGCGCCCGCTCCCCCTCGACGCACCGGACCGCAGCCTGCTCGCGGTCGAGTCCGACCACCAGGTCCGGCTGCTGGACCGCTACGCGGCCGCGGGCTGGACCACCCACCACGCGTACGAGGCCAAGCGACTGCTGCGCGACCAGGCGATGCCCCGCGGCGACCTCGCCGCCCGCGTCCCCTGGCACGTGCTCACGGCCTGGGGCCGCTGCCTGCACCTGCTCGGCGGCCCGGCCCGCCGCGTCCTGGCGGTCGGCGACGGCAAGGAGCGCGGCTCACTGCGCCATCTGCGGCTGATGGGCTTCGACCTCGACGTCACCCACGGCACGGACCCCGGCCTGCCGGAGACCGACCTGCTCTGGCCGATCTTCGCCGGCCCCGGCCCGCAGGCCGAACCCTTCGTCGGCCGGCTCCCCGAGACCTTCGCGAGCCACCTCGACCTGATCGACGACTGGCTGACGCAGCCCCTCGGCACCGCGCCGATCGGCAACCTGCTCGACCGCCTCGCGGCCCACAGCGCCGCCATCCAGCAAGACGCCACCCAGCAAGACGCCACCCAGCAAGACCGCACCCGACCCGACGACGAGAGCGACGGTAGATGACCACTCTGGAGATCGAGACCGTGGCGGCGGCCGAGGCGCTGACCGCCGACGAGTTCTACGCCGAGCTGACCCGCCGCAACCGCGGCCTGATCAGCGCCGCCCAGCAGCAGGCCCTCGAAGAAGGCACCGTCCTGGTCGCCGGCTGCGGTTCGGTCGGCGGCGCCGCCGTCCAACCGCTCGCGAGACTAGGGGTACGACGCTTCCTGGTCGCCGACTCGGGCGCGTACGAGCTGAACAACCTCAACCGCCAGCACGCAGGAGTCGCCGACATCGGACGGAACAAGGCCGAGGTCGCCGCCGAGCGCATCCTGTCGGTCAACCCGCACGCCGAGGTCCGCGTCTTCCCCGAAGGCGTGACAACACAGAACGTCGACGAGCTGACCGCCACCTGCCAGGTGATCGTGGACGGCGTCGACGTGACGATGATGTCCGGCCTGCGCGCGAAGTTCGCGCTGCACGAGAAGGCCGTCGCGCGCCGGCTGCCGCTGGTCACCGGCTGGGACATGGCCGGCTGCATGTACGCCCAGCACTTCGACTACCGCACCGTCACCCTGCCCTTCGACGGCGCCATCACCGCCGGCGACCTGGACCGGCTCACCACCTGGGAGCTGATCTTCCGGATGGTCCCGCTGCGCCGGATCCCGGGCGAGTTCCTGGCCGAGCTGAGCCCGAACCTCGGCAACACGTCGTACTCGGTCCCCCAGCTGGTGCAGGCGGCGCTGATGTTCGGCGCGATGTCCTCGCACATGGTGGCCAAGCTGTTGGCGGGCGAGCACGTGCCCGCCGAGGTGAGTCTCGACGTCCACCAGGCAGTACGACGGCCGGCCGCGCGCCTCGCCAGCGTGGCGGGCTGGCCCGGCGAGGCCGTCCGGATGATCCGAGCCCTGAAGCGTTACCAACAGGAGATCCACCGTGGCAGACACCACTGACCAGGACAGTTGGCGGTACGGCGCGATCCCGGCCGCAGTAACCGTCGCCCTGAGCAACCAAGACCTTGCGGCGTTCGAGCGGGTCGCGCTCGGGCTGAGCCTCAAGTACGGCGAGTACCCGCTCGGCCATCCGGCGCTGCTGGCCGAGGTCGAGCTGGCGACGCGGTCGCTGCCCGAACGGCTGCTGGCCCGGCTGATCGATTTCCGCACCGCTGGCAACGACGCGGGCACGCTGCTGCTCCGCAACCTCACGGTCCACGAGCCGCTGCCGCCGACCCCCGCGAGCGACGCGGCCGCGCCGGACTGGTCTGCGCTGCCGGTCAGCACGCTGACCCAGCTCGCGGTGATGACGGTGCTCGGCGAGGTGATCGCGTACGCCGACGAGAAGGACGGCCGGCTCGTGCAGGACGTCTGCCCGGTCGCGGGTGCCGAGCAGCGGCAGGAGAACACCGGCAGCCGGCTGCTCGAGCTGCACACCGAGGACGGCTTCCACCCGTACAAGCCCGAGCTGATCAGCCTGTTCTGCCTGCGTCCCGACCACGACGGGATCGCGGCCACCGTCACCGGCTCGGCCCGCGCCGCACTCCGGGCGATGCCGGCCGACTGCCACCGGACGCTGCGCGCGCCGGTGTACCGGATCCGGTTCAGCTCCTCGTTCACCGGCGACGGCCCGGCCAGGTACTCCGAGGTCATGCCGGTGCTCAGCGGCCCGGCGGACGACCCGGACCTGTGCGTCGACTTCCACGCCATGGAAGCGGTCCGTGCCGACGGCGCCGCCGCCCTGGCACGGCTGCGGACCGCGATGCAGCACGCACTGATCGGCGCCGTCCTGCGGCCGGGCGACCTGATCGTCGTCGACAACAGGGTCGCGGTGCACGGCCGGACCGACTTCAACCCCCGGTACGACGGCGCCGACCGCTGGCTGCGCCGCTGCTTCGCGGTCGCCGACCTCCGCCCGTCCCGCGGCGTCCGTCCCGACAACTCGCGCGTTCTCGCGCCCATCGACTAGGACCAGGACATGACCGAGCTCCACGACCTCACCGCCCTCGACCAGGCCGCCGCGATCCGCTCCGGCGACCTCAAGCCCACCGAGCTCGCCGAGGCCTACCTGGACCGGATAGCCGCGCACGACAGCGCGATCGGCGCCTACCTGACCGTCACCGCGGACCTCGCCCGCCGGCAGGCCGCCGCCGCCGAGGAGGCAGTCCGCGCCGGCACCGAGCTCTCACCCCTGCACGGTGTGCCGATCGCGATCAAGGACGTCACCCGGGTCGCCGGCGTGCACTGCACGTTCGGCTCGGTCGCGTTCGCCGAGCACGTCCCGGACGCCGACGACGACGTCGTCGGCAGGCTCAAGGACGCCGGCACCGTGATCCTCGGCAAGACCAACACACCGGAGTTCGCGCTCACCTGCTACACCGAGAACAAGCTCGCCCCGCCGACCCGCAACCCCTGGGACCCCGAGCGCTCCCCCAGCGGCTCCAGCGGCGGCTCGGCCGCCGCCGTGGCCGCCGGCCTGGCGCCGATCGCGCACGGCACCGACCACGGCGGCTCGATCCGCACCCCGGCCTCGGCCTGCGGACTGGTCGGGCTGAAGCCGAGCCGCGGCCGGGTGAGCACCGGCCCCGACGGCGACTTCTCCGGCATGTCCACGCACGGCCCGATCGCCCGCACGGTCGCCGACGCCGCCGCACTCCTCGACGTCATGACCGGCGAGCTGCCCGGCGAGACCCGCAATGCGCCCGCCCTCGCCCCCGGCGAGACGTTCCTCGGCCACGCCCGAAGGGTCCCCGGCTGGCTGCGTGTCGGCGCCGTGCTCACCCCGCTGCTGCCGGGCGTCGAGATCCACGCCGACTGCGTCACGTCGTACCAGCGGACCGCCACGCTGCTCGCCGGGCTCGGGCACGAGGTCGAGGAGGCGGCGCTGCCGGCCGACGACGGGCTGGCCGACGCGTTCATCCAGGTGATGTCGACGCTGGCCGGCCTCCCGACGGTCGACGACGAGGACCTACTGATGCCGTTCACCCGCACGCTGCGGGCGATCGCCACCCAGGTCAGCGGGGTCCAGCTGGCCGCCGCGCTCGGCGTCTACGAGCGCAGCACGCAGCGGATCACCGCCGACCTGTTCAGCCGGTACGACGTTCTGCTGAGCCCCGCACTCGCCCAGCCACCTGTGGCCATCGGTGCCCTGCGCGACGACTCGGACCAGGACGCGGAGTTCGGGGCGCAGGCCGCGTTCATGCCGTTCAGCCCGCTCTACAACGTCACCGGCGGACCGAGCATCAGCCTGCCGCTGCACTGGACCGACGAGGGGCTGCCGATCGGCATCATGCTCGGCGCCCGGTACGGCGACGAGGCCACGCTGCTCGCGCTGTCCGCACAGCTGGAGGCCGCCCAGCCCTGGCACGACCGCCGGCCAGCGGTCTGGTGAGACTCAGTGCTGCGCGGCGTCGGCGGCGCTGAACTTCGCCACGATGCCGCGCAGCACGCCGACCTCGGCGGTGCTCAGCCCGCCGCGGAACGCCTCGTCCAGGATCTCCTCGTACGTCGTCCGCGCCTGTTTGCACGCCACCTCGCCCGCAGGCGTCAGCCCGACCTCGGTCCCCCGCGCGTCGTCCGGGGCCGACGTGCGGGTCACCAGCCCGCGGTCGGCCATCAGCCGGACGACGCGGGACACCCGCGGCTGGCTGATCGTCACCCGCGCGGCCAGGTCGGAGACCCGGATCGGGCTGGCCGCGCTCTCCAGCTCGACCATCACCTCGAACCAGGTCAGGCACAGGTCGTGCCGCTTGATCATGCTCTCGTCGATCCGCGCGGCGACCTGGTGGAACACCCGCAGCAGACCGAGCCAGGCATCGGGTACGGCGGCCTTCCGCGCGGTGCTCGACATGCCCTGAATGCTACCCGAGTTGATAATTCATGCGCACGCATCTAACGTGTGGCGACGAACCCAGTCCGCTGCGTAAGATCCCGAAAGGACCACACTGATGGCCCAGACAGCCCAGTCGGGCGCTCCCACCGTCACGGCCGACGGCAGTCATCCCCGGCGCTGGGCGATCCTCGCCGTCGTCGGCATGGCCCAGTTCATGGTGATGCTGGACGCCACGGTCGTGAACGTCGCGCTCCCCTCGATCGAGGGTGCGCTGCACGCCTCCACCGGCAGCCAGCAGTGGATCGTCGACGCATATGTGCTGATGCTCGGCAGCCTGCTGCTGCTCGGCGGCCGCGCGTCCGACATCCTTGGCCGCCGGCGGGTCTTCCTGGCCGGCCTGGCCCTGTTCACCGCCGCCTCTGTGGCGTGCGGTTTCGCCGGCTCCGCGAGCGTCCTGGTCGGCGCCCGCGCCTTCCAGGGCCTCGGTGCCGCACTGCTCTCGCCGGCCGCGATGTCGATCGTGGTGACGGTGTTCCGGGACATGGCCGAGCGTCGTACCGCGATCACCATCTGGGCGGCGCTGGCCGGTATCGGCGGCACGCTCGGCGTCGTCATGGGCGGCGCGCTGATCACCTGGTCGGACTGGCGCTGGGCGTTCTGGGTGAACCTGCCGATCGCCGTCGTGACCGCGATCTTCACCTTCCAGCTGGTGCCGGCGCTGACCCCTGCCGCCGGCGGCCCGAAGCGCTCGTTCGACCTGCCCGGCGCGGTGCTGGCCGCGGCCGGTCTGGCGCTGCTGATCTACGCGCTGATCGGGGTCTCCGACCGCGGCTGGACCTCGGCGCACACGCTCGGCGCGCTAGCGGGCGCGGTGGTCGCGTTCGTGCTGGTCGGCGTCGTCCAGTCCCGCAGCGCCGACCCGCTGATCCCGCCGCGGCTGCTCGGCGTCGCCGCGCTGCGGACCAGTGGTCTCGGTCTGCTGCTGGTGTCCGCGCTGATGATGTCGGTGTTCTTCATGATCAGCGTCTACCAGCAGCGGGTGCTCGGCTTCACGCCGCTGCAGGCCGGGCTCGGCGTGGTCGGGATGGGCGCGCCGACGCTGGCGATGACGTTCGTGATCCCGAAGCTGATGGGCAAGGTCGGGCCGGCCAAGGTCTACCTGCTCGGCGCCACGCTGCTGCTGGCCGGCTCGCTGCTGCTGGTCTGGCTGCCGTCGACCGGCGGCTCGTACTGGACCGCGCTGCTGCCCGGCCTGGTCGTCCTCGGCTCCGGCTTGCCGTGCTGCTTCGCCCCGCTGAACACGATGGGTGTGATGGCCGTGCAGCCGCAGGAGTCCGGGATCGCGTCCGGCATCCTGCCCACCTTCAACCAGACCGGCGCGGCCCTCGGGATGGCGACCGTCATCACCCTGGCCGCCGTGCACACCCACGACCGCAGCACCGCCGGCGCATCGTTGCCGTCGGCAATCACCGACGGGTTCCGCTGGGGCTACCTGGCTCTGGCCGGGATCGCGGTGGTGAAGGTACTGCTGGCGCTGACCATCATCGGTCGCGCCAAGAAGCGCGCCGCCGCCTAGGGCGGGACGGCGGTGCACCGCGGTGGCCGGCCGGGGGACGGGCCGGCCGGCCACCGCACCTTTCAGCCGTTGGCGCCCACGCGGCGCGTGACCAGCAGGCCGAGCGCGGCGATCACCGCGCCGGCGGTGATGATCGCGCCGAACACCGCCCGGCCGGGGTCCGGCGCCGCCAGCGCCAGCAGCGTCCCGCTGACCGCGAAGCTGGTCGCCATGCTCACCGAGCCCGCCATCTGCGCGGCGCTGGTGTAGCGGCCCTGGTTGCTCTCCCCCGCCAGGTCGAGCGTGAGCACCGCGAGGCTCGGCGAGCTGAGCCCCATGCCGATACCGGCCACCGCCCAGCCGGTCAGCCCGGCCCACGCCGGCAACCCGGACAAGGTCAGCAGCGTCGTCACCGACAGTCCGGCCGTCATGAGGGCCAGCCCCGCGCGCAGCACCGTCGTACGCCGGAAGTGGTGATCGCGGCCCTGCAGCCAGGAGCCGAACGCCCACATCAGCCCGGTGATGGTCAGGCTGATCCCGGCCCGGGACGGCCCGAAGTGGTGGTGCAGCGTCAGCAGCAGCGGCAGGAACGCGCCCACCCCGCCGAACGCCGCGGCCACGATCGCGCGCAGCAGCACAACGGTCGGGAAGCCGCGGGCCGCGCGGAACCTGCCGGCCGGCATCAGCCGTACGACGCTGAGCCCGAGCATCACCACCGAGCCGGTCACCACCGCGGCCGAGCGGTACAGGTGCGCGCCGAGGTCGTGCCCGGCGAGTGTCAGGAAGAAGACCGCGACCGCGGCGCCGGCGGCGTACGGCACGACCTGCCGCCAGGTATCGCTCGCGCCGGCCGCAGCGCCGGAGCCGGCCGCGGCGGCGGGCGGGGCGTGCGTCGTACGGATGAGCCGGATGGCCGGCTGGAGGGCGAGCCACGCGGGGCCCAGCAGTCCGAGCGCGCCGAGGAACACCCAGCGCCAGCCGGCGGTCTCGGTCACCAGGCCGGTCAGCGCCGGGCCGAGCACCGACGGCAGGATCCACATCGCCGCGAACAGCGAGAACATCCGCGGCCGCAGCGCCTCCGGCAGTGCCCGCGCGATCAGCACCATCAGCGCCACGTCGATCAACCCCTCGGCCAGTCCGCTGAGCAGCCGGCCGGCGACCACCATCGGCATCGACACCGCGACCCCGACGATCAGCTGGGCCAGCGCGAACGCCACCACCCCGGCGCGCAGCGCCGGCACCGGCCCGCGCCGGTCGGTCCACAGCCCGGTGATCGCCAGCGAGACCAGGTAGCTCGCCACCGGCGCGGCGTTCGCCAGGCCGAAGGCACCGAGCGCGTGGAACTGCGCGACCAGCGTCGGCAGCGCGGTGCTGACCGCGCGGTTCTCGAACGCGCCGAGCGTGACGAGCCCGATCGCGCCGAGCGCGAGCGGCCAGTGCGGCGCGGCGAACAGCTTGGCGGGTCCGGCGATCTGCCGGCCGGCCGGGGCATCGGCGACTACTGTCGTGGAGGTCATGCGGAAGAGCATGAAACTTCAAGTCATGTTGAGGTCAAGCGGCAGATTTCAAGTCAGCTGAGTTCCGAAACGGCGCTCGAGCCGCTAGAACATCACTCAGGGCTATTCATCTGACCGGACCTATGCAGGTCAGGGCGCTCTCCATGGTCGA